>ERZ780141.176-NODE-176-length-52111-cov-7.851429_pt1 | contig 52111 bp, 45 predicted proteins | sample MGYA00433080_ERZ780141 | MGnify/ENA primary metagenome ERZ780141 (study PRJEB29588, sample SAMEA2154047) | human gut metagenome | biome: human gut; feature: human-associated habitat; material: faeces | place: Denmark | collected 2008/2010 ... | reverse complement strand
AGACGACCGCCTACGGAGGGCGTGAACCATTTGCCGAGCGACACGGAAAATGCCGGTTTCATGCGACCGAAGAGGTCGTTGCATCCGAGTGGATTGCCGAGGAAGACAGTGGTCCCTCCTGCCACTTGGACAAACCAGCTGTCCGTCCATGGCGAGGCGACCAATGCCCCTTTCATGTAGGAAGGTTCAAGCGGACGAAGCATACCGTCTGCCGAAAGTCTGCGTACAACGGTGGTGGTGTCCGCCGTGCGGTGATAGTCTTTGGCTTGTACGCCCAATGACAGGGCTAAGCCAAGGGATAGAATAAGTATTTTTCTCATGTTGTTCAATTTAATCTGGTGAATACTATAACAGGTGATACGTGACAGTGGCGCTTATCGTTTCTTCTTTTTGCCGGAAGAGGGGCGCATCATGCGTGCAGCCTTCATCATGCATCGGCGTGCCCAAGCGCGTTCATCCTCGTCATCGTCACGTCCCCATTTGAGGTCGGACGAACTGCCGCCACCGCCATGACCTTCGGCAAAGGTGGTGGCATCATCGACGTAGCCGAGGAATAGAAGCGTGGCACAGTACATCACCTCCGTTCCATTCTCTGCAAAGGCCTGAAGCAGGGAACCGTCAAACACGTCCTTGCCCTCATTGGAAAGCCGTGCTACACGTTCGGAGAACTCGCTGACCATGTTTTCGAGAAGGGCATTTCTGAGAACGGTGTCCGCACCTTGTCGGATAGTATCGGAATATCTGTGTGCCTCCTGCCGCAACTCCTCCGTGCGCTCCTTCATGGCGGTCATCTCCTCACGCAGGGCATCGAGCTTGCGGTCAGCCTCTGAGAGCTTCTCCTGCTTGTCGTCCAGTTTCAACTGGATCGCGGACAGTTCCTGCTCCAGCTCTTGGACTTGTTGACGGAGAGCATCAGGATTGTCGTGACCTGCAAGAATCTGCCGATGCAATTCAGCAAGTGCCGCCTCCTTCTCAGCCTTCTCCTGCAAGAGGTTGTTGACCATTGAGGTGAGTCCTTTTACTCTCCGATCTGCCAGACGGATGTCCGACTGGAGCGAGGCGAGTGTCCGCTGATGGGCGGCAACGGACTGCTCAATGGTGGTGCACTGTTCTGACAGCTGGCGGCGGTATTCTTCGGTGGTGCGGTGGCGTGCTCCCGTCTCTGAGACGGAAGTCCCGCGCTCCATGCCCCAACGCTTGTTGACCTCGGCGAACTCGCTGTGCAGGGCTTTCATCCTGGCAGAAAACTCGTACTTGTCCTTTCCGGCAAATATCTGCTTGTATGCAAACTTGCCGTCCTTGATTGGCAAGAGGGTGCAGTGGACGTGTGGATTGGTTTCGTCCAAGTGTACGATGAAAGCGACGATGTTCTCCTCACCGTATTTGTCCGCGACGAAGCGGTAAACATCCTTTGCCCATTCCTCAATGTCCTTGCATCGGTGAAGGTGTGAATTGTCCGCTCCATGAGTCAGATTCACCTTCTGGTCACCGAATGCCAGTTCCGTCATACGCTCACGAGAGCCTCCGAAGATGAAATTGACCACAGTGCGGAAGCGCGGCTCTGCCAGTCCCTCGTTGGGGTCTTTGATTCCACGGCTCCGCAGGATGTCAGCCATGCGCTCCGGGATGCTTCGGCTCTTGTCAATGGGACAGACCTTGCCGCCCCGAATCTCGAAGTTGAGCTGCTCACGGCTGCGGTCGTAGTTGCCTGTCGCTTCAGCGGATCCCCAACCCTTTTCCGTCCAACGGCGTTGGTGCTCGTTGCTCTGTGCTGTGGTGATTCCCTTAGATGGTCGGAAATCCATAACCTGTTTTGGTGTTGCCATAACCTATTTCCTTTTATGTGTGTACAACTCTCCTGTCCCCAGCTTGCTGCTTGTAAGGACAGCCTCCCGATGGTCGGAGACCAAGAGGGGTATTAGGCTACCCAAATTCCCTCATTTCCGACCAACGGGCAAGCCCGATTATTTTACAGCAATGGCAGACGTGTGAAGCACGATGCCAGTAGAAAAGAAGAAGCGTTATACGGTGAATATTAGAGGTCGATACAGCCTTTTGAGGGACAGAAAACCTCTTGGTTGGCTACAATGGCAAGGAAAGGTCGGCAGAGCGACTGAAACTGCGACTTGATGGCTGCGCTTTCCTGCTGCAAGGCGGGTGAGCTTCCATCCAACGCCAATTCAGATATTGCCTTTGCCGCCTCGATGAATGAGAGCCAGTCTCCTCCCAGGTCTTTGTAAAAGAAGGGAAGAAAGGAGGTGGCGAGGGTGTTATCTGTTTCCTGACCAAGCACCTGATGGAAGGTGGCTTCGCAGACAGCTGTGAGTGCGGTCATACAAAAGGCGTGTCCGACAGATTCGGGAACGTTGCTCCCGCATGGCATTTTGCCAATTGAATTGCCATTGTAGGCTTTCTGTAAGATGATGGCCGCTTCCTCTGTAGCATCTTCGTAGAGTTGTTCACATTCCGAGGCGCAAGCCGATGCGGACATCTTGCCGCTTCTCCATCCGTCCAGTACGGTACGCATCTTCTGGCGGAACACATCCAAGGCTGCGTCAATCGGAGAAACGGCAGGTGTCTCAGCCAACATCGGGATGGTGATGATTTGGCTCTTCGTGAGACGGGTGACGGAAATCTGGTTCATCTTCTCCAACTGCTCGATGAAGGTGCGGACAGTGGCGCGGTGCCAATGCCAGCATCCTGCCAGTTCGGTAATGGTGATTACAAACTGCCCGTTGGACAGGCTGAACTCCTGCTTGCACAGATCCTTGGGGATGTACTGTACAGAAGCCTTGTCCACAAGGTCAAGGTAGGCTTCGAGCTTCGACAGCCTTATCCCGGACCTCTCTTTCAAGAACTCCAACAGGGACATCCGTTCAGACATCTTGCCGGAACTCGTTCTATGTTTCTGTTTCTTCATTTCAATAATCTGTTTGGTGAATACTGTTGTTTGTCGCCAGCTCCATTATACAAAAGGAACGGCATGATATAGGTGATACTTAATAGTAGTATATGATGAGCATTTCTGTGTCTTCGAGGAGCATCTTGCGGTCAGCCTTGTTCTTCCACAGCGATAGGACTATGCGCGAGGGATAGAACAGTGATGCCAGAAGGACAAAGGAGATGGTGACAGCAAGCGTGAACAGATGAGGAGTGAAGACAAACACCACTGCCGCCAACGCGGCGATGCGGAATGGTGTCCGCTCCTCGTGCAGACGCTGCAGCCACCTCTCTACATCCATAAAGACAAAGAATATGGCAAACGCTATGGTGGAAGCCACTACGCCTATGTCGTTATAGTGTACACAGAGGTAGAGGAAGTGGAACACGTACAGCAGGATGAGCAGCATCAACCGGTAGAGCTTCCTTGCTGTCACAAGCGCGGTCATGCGCAGATAGAACCGTGTCATAAACTGTCTGCGGCTTCTGTGCAGAATCATCGGCACAAAGAAGAACGCCGACATCAGGATGAAAAACAGTATCTTACTTGTCATAATATGTATAGCATGTGAATAATGGAAGTGGACTCAGGTCGGGCTGGACGACACCGTGTGTGGCAGTGGATATGATACGCTCCACATCCTCCAGTGTCAGTTCTCCCTTGATTATTCTCTGACGGAAAGCTCCGTCGGTTGTCCGAAGGCTCTTGATAGCCTGTTCCATGTCGTACTCGGCTATCTGCCACACTTGCCCTCTCGTGTAGGGGAAATGATGGTGGATGGCCTTGACCACAAGCACACGGCTGAGGATGTCGGTCATTCTGCCGTTCCTGACTATCGTGTGGTTGCGGACAGTGGCGATGCTCTCAATCTCCAGCCATGTGCGGTGACGGTCGAGAAGATGGATAATCTTCATGTAAAGCGTTTCCTTCATCAGATGGTCGGGAGCTTGTGGCATGACTTTGGCCTTTGTTGTGGACAACAGAATGGAGCGTTGCTGCGGTAGAACAGGACTGTCATCTGGCAAATGTAACTTTCAGATGAAGTCGAGCAGGACTTCCTCCTTGGGCTTCATGTATTTGAAGAACCCGTTCTTGCAATGCAGACTGAGGTCGAGGCATACATCTGCCGACATGTGCTCCAGCGAGTCATAGATGGTCACTTTTATCTGGCTGACCATGCCACGCTCATCTGTGGAGCCGTTGACCTTGAACATCCGTCCGAAAGAAGGGTTGGAATAGGCACAGCAGCTGTGTCCGAACTCCGTATGACGGCTTGGAATGTGGTGATAGAGGATTATCATTTCCATCTCGTCTTCGAGCATATCCATAACCTCCTCTATCGTGAAAGGGGTGTTCAACTGGAAAGTAAGAAGCACGTAATCGTCATACTTGACAGGCTTCTCCATCTTGCGCTTGTCCAGCAGTTCCGGCAACTGCAACGGCACGACGGCAAGGAAATCATCGCAAAACTGTTCTAACATAATCGTATTCTCTGTTTGGGGTGTTTATAATCTTGTGACATAAATCTTCATCATGAGAATGGGCATATCTGACAGGCGTTGCTTGTCGAGGTGCAGCTTCTTGGCCAGATTGTCCATCTCCTTAGGAAGCGCATCGGCTATTTTGTAGAGATCTGCCTTGTCCTTGTCGGAGAGCACGCTCACGGAAAGGTCATCCATCGTCATGAACGGCTGCATCATCATCAGGAGGTAGGCGTGCATGGTGTGCTCGTCTTTTACCCTGCCACTTTTCAGATCCTCGATAGCTGCTTGTGCATTGCGCAGCAGACGGAGGTTGGTGCGCATGGAGAGATAAATCATGGCATCCTTGTGTGACAAATCCTTGCGGTCGGCGGCACGGAGTATCTCCCGACAGCATTGTTCGGTATTCCGTCTGATGTCACCGATGTCATCGTCAGCAAAATCCGGCAGGAATTGCAGGAAGGATTGGAAATACAAATGCTCTTCCTTGATGAAAGCGAGCAGGTCTTCCTTGCCGTGAATGCCTTGCTTGGCGGATTTTTGCAGGAACAGCAGGTAACGCTTCTGTACCGCCTGTTTGCCACCTTTATTATATATAGGCAGGCTGTCCAAGGAAGCGAAGAACGGCTGTGCTTCCTTCACGGCTTGCTGTAGTTCCTCATCACCAACATGGGAAGAGGTCTGTTCTCTGAGATAGAGCAGGTCGTGAAAAGTGCGTTGCTTTGACATCGCCATACGGCACAGCTCGATGTGGATAGAGTCGTTCAACTCACGATATACTGCGAACGGGTATGAGTGGGCCTTCCTGACAGTGTCACGTGAGATGCACGATGTCACGGAATCGTCCAACACGCGCCATTCATTGATAGTTTTTGCCAACGATTGGATGGTGACCTTGTCGCTCTGTCGAAGAGTGGTCAGAAAGCCATTATACTCTCTGATGGCTTCATCACTTGAATGGAACGATTTCGTGCCGTTTCCGTCTGAACATGCTGTCAGTATGACTACGGCAAACACAGTGGCAATACAAATGGCAAGTCTGATACCGCCATTCGAGTTTGATTTTGCATTTCGCAATAATCGCCTCATGCAATGGAGGATGATTTGTCCTCCGAAAAGTTGGGTTTCATATTTCATTGTTGTCATTATTTTGAGTCTGATTTTGAAATTGACGGTGCAAAGTTAATGCGTTTCAGCGATATATTTGCAAGAATGACAGTAAGTTTAATCTTATTTGTGCATCATACTTGCGAGTATGATTTTCAATGAAATCAAGTGAAAAGAAAATGGCAAATTATCGTGTTTAAGTATGATTTTTCATCCAAGTATGATTGTTTCTCGGAAAAATAGTGTACCTTTGCACTTGATTTCATTTAATAGCGTACAACAGTATGGCAAAAGTAGGTTACATCTTCATCGCCAGCAATGGCGAAGAGTATGCAGAAGACAAGGCTTGGATGCAGCAATACGGCTGTGTACAGGTGATTGAGGAACTGTCCGAACACGAGAGGCTGCGCCCGATGTGGAAGCAGCTAATATCGAGTCTGGAGCGCGGCGACGAGCTGGTGGTGTCGAGGTTCAGCAACGCACTGCGTGGCACTCGTGAACTGGCTACACTCATAGAATACTGCCGCGTGAAGGTGGTTCGCATCATTTCCATCCAAGACCGCATCGATACGTTTGACGAACTTTTCCCCGACACCAAGCCCTCACAGGTAATCCGTATGTTCGGGGCACTCTCTGAGGAGTGTGCCGTGCTGCGCAAGGCATCGGCGCACATCATCCATCTGCAACAGAATATCCGTCCGCCCAAGAAGTCGGAAAGGGCACTGTCGAAGCTGGAGCGTGAGAAGAATATCGTGAACATGTACAACGAGGGGCACAGCATTGATGACATCTTCGCTATCAGCGGCTTCATGAGCCGAAGTTCCGTGTTCCGCATACTCAACAAGCATGGTGTGACGCTGAACCGTGGACCTCATAGTGGACCGCTGAAGAAAAGGAATAAAGAATAAAAAGCTAATACAATGAATAAGACGTTTAATATATACTGTGATGAAAGCACCCACATGGTGCATGACGGTCATCCTTATATGCTTTTGGGGTGTACAAGTATAGCTTATACACAAATCCGCATGGCTAAGGATGCTATAAAAGAAATTAAGAAGAAGCACGGCTATAGTGACGAGCTGAAATGGACAAATGTCCACGAGGCCACGTATAAAGTCTATGCAGAGCTGATAGACTGGTTCTTTATGAATGACATGGAATTTAGGGCAGTGGTTGTTGACAAGAGTCAGATTGACGAGAAACGAGAAGACTACACATTTAATGATTTCTACTTCCGCATGTACTACCAATTGCTGCACCACAAGATGGACATGGATTATACATATAACATATATATGGATATCAAGGACACGTGCAGTAGCAATAAGCTGGAGAGGCTCAGAAAAATAATGGAATACAACTCTTCCATTGGCAGGTTTCAGTTTATACGTTCACACGAAAGTGTGTTCATCCAATTGGCAGATGTTCTAATGGGTGCCATCAACTACAACCTTAGATATGAAAAGGGGGAAGTTGAAGGAAGGGTGAGAGCCAAAATGAAGCTGATTGAAAAGATAAAAAAACACAGTAATATCAGTCTCAACACCACAACTCCCAAATTTAGAAAGAAGTTTAATTTGTTTATTATCGCACTGAAATAGCCAATGAGCAGTTTGAATATTATCAAGAAATACCCTGAGCTGCTGGAACTGGCATATCTCAGTGAACGAGAAAGAGACCATGATCTTCATGCAATATTCAAGCGTGATATAGAAGACAACTGTCAATTCTCATTCAGAGGGTGGCGCATCTATCCTATAAAGACAGATGGCGAGATTGACATGGCAAGATTGTTCAAGCATCTTACCTGTGAAGAAATCATGGTTGAGAACGAAGACGGTACGACTTATCCAAAGCGAGTATTCGAGATGGCTCGTTCACAAAGGCTTCATTGGATAAATCACCATGTGAGAGAATTGGCACCAGACAATCTGGATGTATTTACCATAGAAGAGAGGGACGGCAAAAAGCGTAAGGTCAAGAAAACATACATCTATGATAAGGTGGAAAAGTATGTTATTGTCTTGGAGCAACAACGTAGCAACGGATTCTACCTGTTGACTGCATACCATCTTAACAAAGAGTATGGACAAAAGGCTCTGGAAAAGAAGATGAAAAAGAGATTGCAGACACCACTATAAAACGCAAGACCCGAATTGCATCAAAGGCAACCGGGTCTCGAAACTCCTTCTATCTATAGATGAGCGTTGCAAAGGTACGAATATTCTTTGAAATAACGATGGTTTTTCCTTGAATTCTTCTTGATTTTAACATTTGCAGGGCTATTTTGTAAGATAACAGGAAAGAAAATAGCATAATTTCACAGAAAATAGTTATGGAAACATTCAAAGACGTTATATCAGGCGACCACCTTGTTTTGGTCGATTTCTTCGCCACATGGTGCCAGCCATGCAAGATGATGCACCCCATCTTGGAGCAGGTGAAGAAAGTGTTGGGTGACAGGATTCGCATCATCAAGGTGGATGTGGACAAGTATGGGGTGACTGCAAGTCAGTATCGCATACAGTCTGTGCCCACATTGATGCTGTTCAGACACGGCGAAGTGTTGTGGAGGACGAGCGGTGTGATGCAGAAATCAGAGTTGCTGGCGACGATTGACCCATTTTTAAGATAAAAGAGCAGAAATGTCAAAATCTAAATTAAAGTCTATCCTCATGTCCATGGACAAGAGTGAGATAATAAAAATGGTATTGGAACTTTATTCTGCACGGAAAGAGGCAAAGGAATATCTTGACTTCTATGCAGAGCCGAATGAGGGCCAGAAGCTGGAAGAGTATAAGCACATCATACGGGAAGAGTTCTATCCGAGCAGAAACAGAGAGCCAAAGACACGCTTCTCAGTGTGCCGCAAGGCATTGTCCGACTTCAAGAAACTGAAGCCTTCGGAAGATTCAGTCGCAGAATTGATGGTGTTCTATATGGAGAATGCCTGTCAGTTCACTTACGACTATGGAGACATGTGGGAGCAATTCTATGATTCTGTTGAGAGTAATTTCGACAAGACATTGCGCCACATCGTGCTTTATGACCTTTGGGACAAGTATGATTCCCGAATCAAGCAATGCCTTCGTTGGGCAAGCCCTTGTGGATGGGGATTTCCTGACGCACTGAATGATATGTATGAGGAAATGAAGGCGCAAAATGAGGAACTCCGAAAGAAATACAGGAATTTCAAGATGCCCATCAACGCTGATTAATAAACGAATATACTCAAATGGGGAAACCAAAGAAAAAACATAAGAAGGCGAAACAACTGCCCTTAAGCAAAGAAGAGCAGATTTTTCAAGCGGCAAGAGACCTTGCAGCTGAAATTGGCATATCCTATTCTGAGGCATTAGGGTTTACCTTGGGCATAAAGGACGTAACGTATGGTTGGGAAGACGGCTATACGGAAGAAGAGTTTCAGGCACTGATTGACCATGCTGTGGGAGACACTGATTATGAGCACACCCTCTATTGAATCATCTACACGAGAGGAACGTTTGGATTACGTTCTGAATGAATGGAGATGTCTGCACAACTGTGAGCTGTGCGGTAAGTGCCATATTCTGAAAGGCAGAAGCGAAGAAATACTCTATGCAGACTATATAGAGGGCAAGCGGTCATATATGGATATAACATTAGAAATCAGAAGCAACAGATAATGATGTCACAGAAATACGTACAACCATCATTGTTCCCGGAGGAAGAGCTGCAGAAGGACATCTCTTCTGAGATGAAAGAGTACGACCTGACGAATCTCTTCGAGAGATTGGCAAAGTCTGATTTCCGCAGACGCTTCCATCTGTCAAAGAAAGACAGGGAGTATGTAACGGATAAGGGACTGCTGACGATACGAAAACACGCAGAGGACTTTGTGGCAAAAAGGCTTGCTCCGGCTGTCATACCGAACGACGGCAAGCAGACTCCCATGCGTGGGCATCCTGTTTTCCTGGCTCAACATGCCACTGGCTGTTGTTGCCGGGGATGCTTATTCAAGTGGCATCACATCCCAGCTGGCAGGGCACTGACCAAGGAAGAACAGGAATATGCTGTTGCCGTATTGATGGCATGGATTGAAAAACAGATGAATAAAGGATGAAGATAGAAGAAGCCATAGTTTATGTGATGGTAAAGCGAAATGGCGGTATGACAACCGACCAGATTGCCGATGCCATCAATCGTCATGGGCTGCACCTGAGAAAGGACGGTCAGCCTGTGACAAGCAAGCAGGTGTATGCAACAATCTGCCACTTTCCTGAAATGTTCACAAAAGAAGCTGGCAGAATCATGTTAATGATATGATGTAACGATATGACAATAGATACAACCAACATGTGCTCACACCTTCAAAAGAAATTGTTTGAATCAGAAGGTGTGTATTATCCTATATGGCAAGCCATGCAGGATGATGAGACCTTGACGGCTGTGGTGCGAAGCAGGCAGCTGCACATATACAGAAACGGGAAGAAAATTCTCGTTCTGGCAGGCAAGGCACAACCGAAGATTATAAGGGAAGACAAAATACAAGAGTTAATAACAAGATTATAAACAAAAACATCAAATCATCAAAACAATGGACGCAAAAGAAAAAGTATTGGCAACAATGAAGGAGGCTGGGCAGCCTCTCAACGCAGGTAAAATCGCAGAACTCAGCGGTCTCGACCGCAAAGAGGTAGATGCAGCAATGAAACAGTTGAAGGCAGAGGGCGCAATCGTCTCTCCAGTTCGTTGCAAATGGGCACCTGCAGAGTAAGGTTTTTACTGCTGTCTTGAAATATAGGCAGCAGTATCTTTAGTTGTTATCCAAATGTAAAGGTGAGGAATATGAATATCCTTACCTACGGACACAATTATCCGCTGCATCTTTTTGGGGTAAGGTGCAGACGTATGGCTGTCAGCGTATCTTGGATTTGAGACGCTTAGCGGTCACGGCGGAAGTCGTTACGTCTCTCTCCGCCGAACAAAGCTCTGAGCACATTGCCCAAAGCTCCGAACACGAAGTAGCAAACGATGATTGCAACAATATCGTCCATAAGCATTTTCTGTTTTATGGGTTATACACTATTATGAAGATTCACTATGTCCAATCCCTGCCGCTTGGCTTCTCTGACGGTGTAGAACGTGCCGCCCTTGGGATTGCCATCGAAGTAGGCTATGAGTCTTGAACTGTGGTTGACCATATAGTCGTTGCGCCTCAGAAGGCAGCCATTGTAGTATTGCTCGCTCAATACGACCACGTCATCCACGATGCGTAGGATGGCATCATACTTGGCTTGCTCTTCCTTGCTCCATCTGTCAGACTGACCACGGAACGGCACAACGGCTATCACCTGCAAGTCCTTCAACTCGCTTTGCAATGAAAGGGCGGCTTCTGCCGCCAGCAGGTCAAATCCCATTGCCATACCACAATAGAAACACCGGAAGCCGGCTGCATACGCTTTGGCTATCTCCGATTTCAGACATTGCTTCAAATCCCTCCGCTTGGCGAAGGGTACGCTGCGGTGTCCGCTGAAGCATACGGACACTGCCTTGTTGTACTTTGTCATACTTTACCTTACTTTATAATGTGTGCGTGCGAGGAACATGCCGCCAATGACACATGCACCGAGACTTTCGAGTTGGTTGGCATACTTGGCATAGCTGAGACCCTTGGTTATCACATCGTCAAAGACCAACACCATCTTGTTGTCGAAGAACGGCTCGTCAAACTCAACGACATTCGCCTTGCGGACTTCATCCTCGTTCTTGCGGTTGTCGTGGATGGTCTTGCGCTCTCCGCATACCCTCACGTGCTCATAGCCGTTCTCCGCTCCTGTCAGTTCGCAAACCCTGTGGCAGAAAGCCTTGTAGCGGAGTTCGTTGCTTTCGCTTGTAGATGCCGGAACGGGGGCAAAGACGATGTTCACGCAACCCTTGCCGTAGAGTGTCAGCATATTCTCTGCGGTGCGCTGCGCCACTTCCTCGTAGGCTCTTCCGTCCTTGAAGTCAAACACTAATTGTCTGTCGGCAATCTCCTTCTCACCCACGTTGCGGATGCGTGCGGGATAGTATTTGCAGAACCAAGTCTGAGGCTTGTCTAACTGCTTTTGGATTTGATAGTCATTCTTGTGTGCCATTGCTCTTATGTTTTTTCTTCCCTTATTTCGGAGGCTTTTCCTGCCTGCCCAAGGGATATTTTTTGCTTTTCAAGAGTGATGGCGATCAATAAGCCAAATCGGGAGCGGAAAATACGCTCTGTGAGCAGAGGAAGATTTTTCGGTCAAATGCAATGGACGATTTGGTGTTTGAACAATCGCCAGCATTACCTTTGCAAAACAATATCCGCAGCGGCAAGGCAGGTGAAAAGAAATCTGTTACATAAAAGGGGAACCAGGGCGGGATGGCGTGGGGCGAAGCTGTATTTGGGGATGAACGGAAGAGGATATAAGGGAAAAGAGGAAATGATCTGAAAGTGTAGGGACAAAAACCTTATATCGGGCAAGATGCACATTTATAAATGTCAAGTACCCATAACTTATATCTGGCTTGGATAGTATTCAATTAGGATAGTATCAACTACGAATAGTGGTGTAGTATAAAAGTATTTTCTAAGGTGAGTATCGACTACGAATAGTAAAGTAGTGCAATAGTATTTACTACAATTAGTTGAGTTCATAGAAGAGATAGCGGTATCATCGTCTGTCCGGCGATGATACCGCGCGGCACTCATGTGTCATGCCGCTTTAGGTATTCGGTCATTGCCTCATTGACAATATCACGCAAGGACATCCCTTTCTTGATGGCGAGGTACTTCATCCTCGTGTGGATGCTCTTGTTGATAAGGAAATTGCAATGTACTGGCACTTCTGTTGTCTCAGAAACAGACACTGGTGTGGCTTGTGTGGTTTCTGTGACTATCTGCTCTTTACTCGGCTTCTTTGTGGAAGAAAGGAGTCCGTTGAGACCGCCTTTCATTCCCTCTTTCAACATACTGCTCTTGCTCATGGCCATACTATTTTAGTTTCAACACTTCCTTTGCCAAAGACATGTAATCATTGGCACCATTGGACTTGGGATTATACTCAAAGATAGTCTTGCCGTTGATGGGGGCTTCTGCCAAAGCCACATTGTCACGGATGACGGTCTTGAAGACTTTCTCGTGAAAACTGTCATTGACGATTTCCCTCACGCTGCGGTTCAAGGTCTTCCGGCGGTCGAACTGCGTGATGACGATGCCGCCCACTTTGAGGTTGGGATTAAGCCGCTCCTGAACGATGCGGATGATGTCCATCAGCTTTGCCATACCTCTCATGGCAAGGTATTGCGCTTGAACAGGGATGATGATGTAGTCGGCTGCGGTGAGGGCATTCAAGGTCAGCAACCCCAAGGATGGTGGGCAGTCGATGATGATGTAGTCGAAATGCTCTTTGGCGATGGCTTTGGTGATAAGTCCCTTCAAGATAAGCTCCCGTCCCGGCTCACTGATAAGTTCGGACTCTGCCGCTGACAGGTCAAGGCATGAGGGCGAGACGGTGATGCCGTTTGACAACTTGACCAACGGCAAAGGGTACTGTCCACACATTGCGCCATAGACTGTCTGTTCTTCCTCGATGGACAATCCCAAGGCTTCCGTGAGGTTGGCTTGTCCGTCCATGTCGATAGCTAAGACGTGTTTCTTTCTCAGTTGCAGAGCTGCCGCAAGGCTTACTGCGGTCGTGCTTTTCCCTACGCCTCCTTTGTGATTTAGAATTGCAATTATCTGTGTCATAACATGATACTACTATTAGTGAATACTACTTTACTATTCTACTACTGATAGTACATACTAACCATAGTAAAAGCGGATTTACTACGATTAGTACGTACTACTCTCAGTTGATACTACCCTCAGAAGGGAAGGTCTTCGCTCTTGTCCTGCGGTGCATCGGCTGGCGGTACGGGAGCCTCGCCCTCTGCCTTGGCTGCCTTACGTGCCTTTGTTGCTGGGGTGTCGGCTGCATCTGCATTTTGACCGTTGTCAAAAGCCTTCCCTGCATTGACAAAGGCGATGGAGTCAGCTATGATGCTATGCTGTATGTGGTTCTCTCCGTTGCGGTCTGTCCAAATGGATGATGTCAATGTTCCTTCCACAAGCACCATGCGACCCTTGGTGAGGTATTCAGCCAAGCGGATATGGTTCTCCTTGCTGCTTTTCACCCTTACCCAAGTGGTGATTTGCTTGCCTTTGCTGTAGTCGTCCACTGCGATGTCAACAGCCATGAATGTTCCGTGTGTACCTGTGATGACGCGGCAATCCTTTGCTCCAATGCGTCCGATAGTGTGAGTGTAAATCATAATGTGAAAATGTTATAGTGGCAAGTTGGTGGGGCTTGCCGTTACCTTGTTATTAATATCCTTTCTTCGTCTGCCTTGTATTGGCGACAAAAGACTTGTTGCTGCCTGTGAGACTGATAGAGCCGCAATTAACAAACTCTCCGTCGGAATATACCCTGTACTTCTGTCCGCTTACCTCATGCTTCTGTTTGATGCGCTCTCGCATCCACTTCTTGGCTGCGGTCAATGAGCAAAAGGTCTCGCTCTCCTTGGTAGTCTCGTCATATACGATGCACTGGGTCATACATGCTCCTCCTTCATCCATGCACCTATACTCGACGTGACATAGTCTAACTGACCGCCAAAGATGTCGCTTGGCTCTATGTCGTATTGTCCATCCCTCACTTCCTTGTCCTCTCCGAGAAGCGACAAGTTGCCGTCAGCATCCAAACGAGCTGCATCTATGACGATGTCACGAGGCTCGTCAAAGAGATAACCTGCCACGATGGGCTGTTCTCCCTCGAAATGCACCTCAAAGCCTCCGTCCGCTTCCGTGCCGTACTTGCGAAGAGCTACTTTCAGTTCGTCCTGCTCCCGGTGCTGCAATGCCTGGAGTTGTCCGTGGATAGTGAGGTCTTGCAGTTCTGCCTCTCGTTTGGTGTGGGTTGCCTCGCCGGTCTTGCGGTCGATGTCGTACTTGTGGTAAACCACTGGGATATGGTCTGCCGATGTGACAAGCCATGTGATGTTGTTCACTGAGAAGCCCTGTCTGGTGAGAAACTCCTCGATGTCTGAGCCGATAAGATGGTCGGCTACGTCAAGATACTCGATGCGTGCGTCAGCATCATGCAGGATGATAATCTTCATTGCCTTTCAAATTTTAGTGATACAATCATTTTGTTGTCGCCCATGTCGCTGGACTTGTTTCTCTTCCCTCCTTTCGAGGCCTTTCAGCCTGTGGAGGGATATTTTCTGCTTCCACAAGCCGCAAAAAAGACATAAAGACAAATTATGTGTGAAGAATACTCTTTTCCGAGGAAAAGGAAGATTGTTCACAGTCACAAGACCTCAAGCAGAATTTGATGATTGTCTCAGACGCGGCTAACTTTGCAGGAAATATGCCTACCACTGCGCTGATTGGAAGAAGATTATTGATATTGGCTGCAAGAGGAATGATGTGTTATATATAAAGAGGTAAGAAGAAAGATTGAAACAGTAAGGGTGGGCAGTGAAGTGTTTGCAGGTCTGCTGTACCGACATAAAGCGAGTGTGTTGGCTGACCGGGATGCAAGTCATCAAAGCTTCAGCCTTGATAGCTTGTAGCACGGACAGACAATTCTCTCGCGTCGGTACTTCGGCATACTGTCAGCTTTGGCTAATAGCAACGTGTTGCCATCAGCCAAAGGTGTCTGTATGACGACAGACCATGTAACGCTTCGCTAAGGTGTGGGGCGTAGCAGTATAATTAAGAGGTAGATAGTAACGTATATCAGGTAAGAAGAGACAGTTGCGTAACGGACAAATCGGGCACTCTTGTCAGCATGACAAATGTGCCTTGTCCTTGCCGCAGGACACTGAGGCATATTGGACGTAGCAGACATGTCTGCCACATTCAATATGCCTGAGTGGACAAGAACTGCCTCCTGTATAGCAGAAGAGAAATTGTAAAACAGTTGATTAGTGGTAAAGGTGGTATGGGTGGGCAGGCAGAATGGCATTACACGGACATTGCCGAAGCCCGATAATGGGACAGCCAGACAGCAATAAAGGCAGTTATCAGAAGTGGCAGTTTCTGATAGTGCCATTGTTGCCTGCCTGTCACATGGGCATTCGTGCGGTGTCCGTACAGTAATGCCGTTCTGAAGGTGTGGGGCGAAGCGGTACAACACACTTGGACGGACACACCGATTATAGCAGAAGATATTTTGCAGTCAAAGAGAAGAAGAACAGTAAAGCAGGCGTGGGTGGGTAGTGAAGCTGTCGCAAGATTGACGGTCTGAATATCAAGGCGAGTGGATAGCCAGTAAAGGACACAATTATCAGAAGCCTCGGCTTCGGCATCTTGTGGCATAGATGGCAGTCCTCTCGCGTTCAGACCTTGGCATACTGTCTTTCTTGGCTAATAGCGACCTTGTTGCCATCAGCCGGGAATGTCTGTATGCCAACAATCTTGGTGACGCTTCGCTTATGGAGAGGGACGAAGTGGTTAGGATAAAGGAAGACGGCATCGCCGATATAACCAATAACAGAACACGGTTGTTATTAGAGAAGATTATCACACGCTATAACAGCAGATTGATGTCCCTGAATAAAACAAAAGCGACCCGAAGGTCGCCTTGTTATGGAGAGGAAAGGCTATTTCTTGCCTTTCTTGGTTGCTGGCTTGGCCGGCTCTTCCGCAGGAGTCTCCTCCTTGTCGGGACACTCGTAGAACTTGGTTGCAACCATGATGATTCTGGAGTGCTTCACGCCATCCTTGTCTGTCCACTCCTCTGGCTTGAAGAAACCCTCGACGGTGAGCAACGTGCCCTTGGTGAGCTTGTCGAATGATTCGGTGTGCTCGTTCTTGCGCCATGCCTCCATATTCATGAAAGCCGATACGCGGTTGGTTTCCTCGCCGTTCTTCTCCTGACGGCCTACTGCCAATGAGAAGCGTGCTACGCTGGCGTTTGCGAACTGACGGATTTCTGCATCCTTACCTACGAAACCTGAAACTGTGAAGTTGTTCTCGATCTTTTTCATTTTGAATTGAATTTAAAAGTGAAACTTAATTTTTACATGCATTCAAAAGCAGGGATGTGGCACCATGTGGGAAGCACCATGAAAATCGTTCGCAATACTCTTTTTGTCGTTGGCGGTAAGGGAGAAAAAGGAAGATTACGCACTATTTTATTGGTCATAGCGATAGCGGCCACACAAGAAGGAGGAAGTCCTTCGCAGCATCACGCTACCTTTGCATGGTAAAAATAAGTGGCTTTCAAATAGCTCAATTCAGAAAAAGACGGGGCCAAACAATGGAACAAAGGTTGTAAGCAAGGAGGCAATCCGTATGCAACAGACAGGGGCACTGCTATGGCGGTATGCCTGGAGAAACGAAGCGGGAAATCCGACCTTATAGCTGTATCAGCAGAAGATGGAGGAGCATGAACAATGATGCACAACGAACGACAAGCCAAAGGGTCAGCTTACCAATAGAGGCATCAAGCCAAAGGAGGACTGACATCAGAGGATTGGCGATAGCACTGTCATCATGCCAAAGCCAAGTTCTGTGTCCGACAAGGAAGAGTCGCAAAAGACAGACGAGTAAAACCAAAAGGCGAAATAACCATTCCTATAACAAGGTGACGGGTCGCTTAAATGGCGAAGGGACTCTGGCGACGTGTCGCTATACAGGTGTCGAAGCATCGCTTCTATAACAGGACTGGAGCAAGTGAGCAAACCGCACAACTTGCTCCCAAGATATTTCAGTTACAACAGCCATAACCTCATTGGAGGATTCTCCTAAAAGAGTTTTTGCAGTCAAAGGAAGAAAGAGTCTGCGTGCAAACCACATAGCCAACAGACTCTTTCTCTTGATTATTCACAGATGACAACGTCATCCTTGTATTCCGTCACTTCCTTGCCGTTGATGAGCTGGACAATGACCTCACAACCCAAGTCCTCGACAATCGTTCCCTCTGTCTGACCTCTTCGGGGATAAAGCAAGGTGCAGAAGCACCCTACAACGCCGTCCAACTGCTCCATGTCTATCGTTGCCATATCCGTTCCTCCTTGTTAGCCGAATGTGATTGGATTGATGCAGAAATTCGTGTCCTCTGCCTCATACTCGTATTCATTGATGAAGTCAATCATCTTCTGTTCGCTTCTTCCGTCCTGTGAGACACCAGTCTTCTCACACCACAACTTGATGGCATCGCCAAAGGTGGAGTAAGCACCCTCACAATCCTCAAAGAGTTCTCCGTAGGCAGTGACGTAGCACTCTTCGGGGAAGAAGTCGTTCTCATCGTGCGTATAGAAGATGTCGCAACCTGGCTCAATCTCTCGCCAACTGATTGAAAGTTCATCGCCAAGTGCCTTGTTCACCTCCTCAAAGAACAAGTCGCAGGAAGACCAAGCACTTTCGGTGTCAAAGGACAAGAGGGCATAATCGTCTTCCACGTTCTCCTCATACTCTGCCCAATAGATGTGTCCTCTCACCGAGATGCCTTTCTTCTCGTAGTCAATATCATAGTGTTCTGCCAAGAGATACAGATACACATTCTTACTGTTCACCTCCAACTCTTGGAGTGTGTTCCAAAGGTCTGCCACGGCTTTGCGTGAGCCTGTCACCTTGTACTGAGTGTCGCAAATGTTAGCCATAAGATAAATTTTTTATTTTCTTCCCTTATGTAGAACCAACTACCATCGGGATTGATTAAAGAATTATGTTGCCACAAAAGGTGTTATGGCTCATCAATGCAAGGTTTTGCCGTCAAATACTACCTCTGACGCAATCAGAGCGTGGAGATTTTACGAACAAACCACAGGCACCGACCTTGCAGGATGAACGCCATGACAGGTACCTTTGCAACACAATTCTTATCAAAACCCGATGGGGTGGTACATGGCAGACTGCATGGTACAGCAGTGTGAAGTGACGTTATAGGTGGAGATAAGGCTATAAGAGGTTTTTGCAGTCAAAGGAGAAAAGAGTCCACAAAGTGCAGTATCTACAGGACAAAAAATACTTTAGTTTACCTTGGTTAGCTCTTATATATATGCTAACCTAAAGTAAACTGTATATATGTCCGTCTAAAACCCGAAAACCGTACGGATCAGCTTACGTCAGAAACAGAAGTATAGAACCATAGAAGTGATTCAAGAAGTCTTTCTTCCTTTGACTGCAAAATATTATCTTTGCACGAATCATAATGGCCCTGTAGGATTTAATATAATTTAACGCTCTTTATTGAATGCAAGGAAGAATAGCTTCAATATGCTGAATATCAGCAGTATATCATTGTATTAACCCTTAATCTGTAGAAAAGGATGTTATCATACAAAGTAATGTCCATTTGTACTTTTTCTATATAGTTTTATACTTACATTTGCATATCATTTGTACCTTGCTAACAGTAACTATTTGATTATCAATATACTTTATATTTGAGGAGGTGAAGTAACATCCCACCTGTCCTCTTGGACAAGCACAAATAACTAAAGGCGTACAGCTAAATCATTAAAGGATTGGCTGTACGCCTTTTCTTTTGTGGGTTTGGGAGGGATGCCCGCAAGAGATATCTGGTATCGTCCCAATCCCATGCGCCCTATGGTCAGATGTTCATTCTATTAAGCATTCTCCACCAGTCTATCGGAGAAACAGGAGGACAATAGCCTCTTGCCGATACCAAGATGGTCTTACAGAAACACAAATAAGCGGAGGGGCACTTGAGTACATTCTTCTATTGGATTTTAGAGACACCAAAAAGGCATCGCCCGACTCGTTGCGGGGCGATGCCTTTTTGGTTTACAGGAGCCTTTCTGGGGGATGACTCCTGTTAAGAATGCTGTTCCAGGGGTTAGCGGAGGAACTTCTTGCCGTTCCGGATGAAGATTCCGTGGGCAGGAGGAGCGGAAAGGCGACGGCCGGAGAGGTCGTAGCAGGGTGATTCCTGAGCGGCTTCTTCCACTGCATCAATGCCTGTGGGAGCTACGTAACGGTGCTTGCTGTAGTGGTAACGGCACTCTGCACGCGATCCGCCGGCGGCTGTCATGATGCTCTTGAGCAGATAGTTGGTACCAGGGAGATACTCATAAGTCTTGCTGCCACCCCAGCTGTAGGTCTCTTCTGTCAGTCTGCCCTGTGAGTCAGAGCGGTATGTGGTGGAGCCGACAACATTCTTGTTGCTGTCATACTCATCCTGCACGATGTTTCCATCCTTGGTATAGACTCTCTTCACACCCGATGGAGCCATCACGCACTTCCAATCCTTATCCTGCGTGCTCCATTCATAACGCCAGGGACTCACTCCCACACTGATATCCCATTCGTCCTGCTCTCCCTCGAGAGGCATCATCGGGTCGGTGTAGTTGTACTCAGGATTGGACGGAACCGTGGCATTGCTCACCGGATACTGTTCCAAGTATCCATTTTCCACCACACCTTCCGACACGGAATAGTACCCTCGGCTTGCCCATACACCATCATTGTGTTCTATGTAATGACTACCTTCCGACATATCATCGACAAACTGCGGTGAGCGTCTCATCTGCTTTCTGCCACGATGCAGGCGGGCATTCCTCTGCGCCTGACCCGACTCTTCCTCCAGAGTCCAGGGGCCATCGAAGCTCTTTCCTACATACTCTCTGTTGCCGGTCCACATACCCCACTCGTCATAGAGATACTCTATCTTGCTGTAGTCATTGTCTGTGATGCAGTGGTCTATCACCCATGCCAGGTGTCCCTCAGCATTATATCCTGCACGCACTTCACCCATGTCGGTATATTGCTGAGGCCCGTTCCCATCGGGTTCATACTGCGTGCCGGTCTCCTTCCAGGTGCCTCCCACCAGTTGTCCACTGGCATTCCAGGTGTAGGTATTCTCATACACGCTGTCATCTATATATACATAGTGAGTCTCCGTACCTTTACGGCCAAAGGACACAAAGTTGTCCTCGGGGTAGAAGTTCACACCGTCCAGCATTCTGATGGCCTCGCTCAGCGAGAGGTTACGCGAGTAGTCGTCGGCATAGGTATATACCTCACGGCGCGTCACATCCTGCTGCTCGCCATTGCGGAACGTAATCTCCACGGGCCTGTCCTTGGCATCCCATTCATAGTTGACGGCCTCCTCCTCATAAGATTCACCATCATACTCGCTGAAGGTACTCCTCTTCATTGTCAGCGGACGTGTGCCTGCCGCATTGAGCGTATATTCATATTCGACAGCCTTATATATGCCCGACTCCAACTGCTCCACTCTGACATCCTTGTCCGAGCCCTTCTTCTGATATTCTCTCTTATACAACTTGTTGCCGACTTTCACCCATTCGTACTTCCTGTAAGAAGAGAGTCTAAGCTGACCCACCTCCATGGTACATCCATACTCTTCGTCAGCCACCAGTTCATACACCAGCAGTCCTTCCTTGATGGAGGTGGCATTGCAGTGGTCGTCATACTTATCCGCTGCCCCTGTATATTCTCTGGCCTTGTATTCGCGGATATGTTCCGTGTTGTCGAAAGCATCGAAACTATAGTCTATCTCCCGCACCAGATTGTCCCAGCGGTCGTATGCATAAGCCTCGTCTATGTGGCATTTCCCGTCGTCATTCTCTTCATAATAGCGCTCCCAGGTCAGGTCGCCTTCCACCTCCACGCAACCGCGGTCCATCACGGAGGTCTTCTGCCCGCCCTTATCTACGTGATAACGGGTGCGTTCGGTGCACTGCCCATTGCCGTCGAACACGTACTCCTGGCGGTAGGAATTGTCTGTATCCAGCGCCCAGGCACCGTTCTCCTGCTTGTACTCCATCACCGAGGTGATGTAGCCATACTCATTATACTGGTAAATCTTACGGCGTGTGTCGCTCGTGATGCTGTCCAGCAACGTCAGTTCTGTGGCTGGCTTCACTGCCTTTATCTTCCTCAACGGGATATTGCGCTGAGCCGCCACAGGCATCGCTTGCAGCAAGAAGGCCGATGCCAGAGCAAGAAGGGTAAAGAGATGTTTCATATAAAATGGTTTTTTAGTTGATGCGGTTTGTATGGTGTCGCCCTTGCCTGGGCTGTCACAGTATCCCCATGTGATAAGCGATGCCTATCAGCTGGGCGATGTTTCTTGAGTTGGTCTTCTTGAGCAGCTGCCTGCGGTGGTAATCCACAGTATGCGGCGAGAGGAACAACATCTCCGAAATCTCCTTGCTGTTATGCCCTTTTGAGAGCAGGCCCAATATCTCCCTTTCACGAGAGGTTATACTATCCCTTATGTCGATACACATTCGGCTAATATTTTATAATTAACACTTGTCCAGCCACAAAGGTATAGAAAATGAACTGCAAACAAATGTCATTATAAAAGGAAGCCCCTGCCGGAAACGAAAAACTATGGTTTCTGGTAGGGGGCGAACTATGGTTTTCCATAGTCCAAACAATAATTTTACAGGCTGCAGAGCTATGCCTTGGGAGTCAGATATTCACCTTCCAGCCCAGTTCTGCGGCCCTCCGCACCATCTCTGCGGCATTGGCCACACCCAGTTTCTGCATGATACGGCGACGATGAAACTCTATAGTATTGGCACTTATGCCCAGCCGGACGGCCATCTCAGCAGCCGGCAGTCCCCTGGCAGTCAGTTCTATCACCTCCACTTCACGCTTCGACAAGCGTCCCGGTTGCTGCCTCTGGGCACCCATCAGGCGGCAAAAGGTGGGACTGTAATATCCCTTCCCTGCCGAAAGACTCCTTACAGCCGTCACCAGTTCGCCTGCATTGTCGCTCTTCATCACCACCGCCTCGGTGTCGGCATCTGCCATCTCGCTCACCGTCCACGCTTCTTCGTGCATGGTGTAGATGACCACCTGCGCAGCGGGCATCACCTGTCGCACATGCCTGATCAGTGCCAACCCGCTTGCCCCATTGAGGTCCAGGTCGGTAATCATGATATCAACATTCCTGCGTGAGAGCACAGCCTCAGCCTCCTCTGCCCCACTGGCCTCCACGATGCAGGCATCTGAGAATGAGGCGGACAATAATGCGCGGATGCCTCGCAGCACCACGGGATGGTCGTCAACGATAAGTATGGTCATCGGTCCTGTTCTTTGCATGTGGTCATTTAGCCTTTATCTTACAGGAAAGGAAGAGCACAAAGCGGGTGTTCTCCGTCAGCACGCTCAGCAAGGCGCCTATCCTGTCGGCCCGTTTCTTCAGCGTTTGCCAACCGATACCACAGGTTTCCTCCCTCTGCCCATGCCCGCTTTCGGGGTCCACGCCGTTGGCTATACGCAGTTTCATCACTCCTCCGTCGTCCACCCCGAGCGAGATGTCAATGCCCTTTCCGTCACCATACTTCAGGGCGTTGGCCGTACCTTCCTGCATGATGCGGTAGGTTTCATAGGCCACCTGCTGCGGCAGGCGGTGCCAGTCAAAGGCGGTGTCGATGTCAAGCTTGATGTTGCGCTTGCCACCTTCATATATTGCAGCCACATACGAGCGTGTGACCACATCCAGCGTCACCTCCTGGAAGTTGGGCGGCATGAGCACATGCGACAGGTGGCGCACGTTCTGCCACACCTCATTCAGATAGCCTTCGGCATGGCTGGGGTCGGTGGCAAACAGCAGTTTGGCAGCCAGAATATCGTTGCACACGCCGTCATGCAGCTCCTTGGCTATACGCTCGCGCTCGTCTTCCAGTCCGCTGATGTAGCTCTGACGCTCCTGAAGCGCGGCCCTTTGGGCAGCCAACCTCCTGCGGTAGAGCAATGCGCACAGCAGCCCCAGCAGCGATACCGTGAGCATCACAAGGCAGAGCACCTGATTGGCAAGTTCCGTCTCCTTGCGTTTCGACTCGGCCAGTGCCTTCTCTGTCTCCAGTGTCTTGTATTTCACAGAAAACTCGCTCATGCTCCTCTCTATGTCGCTCTGCTTCACGGAGTCCAGCAGGATGTAAGCTTCTTTCATCTCATCCAGCGCCTCAGCCTGCTTCCCCAGCCTCTCCAGGCACTGGGCTTTCATGCGCAGCAGTCTGTCCATCGGCATCACCTGGTTTTGGGCACCGCTGGCTATCAGGCTATCTACCAGAGCCAGTTGCTCGGCATACCTTCCCTGGGCAGCCAGCATGTCGGCCTTTATGACCAGGATACCCAACGCTCCGTTGCTGCCGGCAGCCACACCTGCCATTGCGCGGTCGGCATATTGCATGTATTCGCCCACGGCATGATAGTTGCCCAACAGACTGTAGGACTTCAGAATAATGGACAGGAACTTCAGCGTGAGCACATTATAGCCCACCGCCTGCACCTCCTGCCAGCATGGCAGCATGACATCAAGGGCTTTCTGCGGCTTGTTCTGCCTCAGATACACGCCACCGATATTGGCTCTGGCCGACAGCCGCTCTATGGTATCACCGGCCTCCTGCGCTGCCCGCTCGGTCTTCTCGGCATACTGGATGGCCTCGGCAAAACGGTTGCTCTCGGAATACAGCACCGTCACACAATTGTTCAGATAAATTTCATACTCGGCATTATGTTCCTTCAGAGCCAGCTCTATACCTTTCTTATATTGCACGAGGGCCGAATCCACCTTTCCCTGACGGCGATAAGCCACACCCATCGAGCCGCACAGATTGAGCATCGACTCCACATCCTGCAGCTTCCTGGCCAACTCATAAGCCTCATGCGCCACACCTACAGCCTCTGCCATCCTGCCCATATCCACCAGCGCCACCGTCTTCTCGCTCATCAGCCAGCACCTGACGCTGTCGGCAGGATGCATCTGCAGAGCGCTGTCGGCCAACTCCAGTGCAGCCTGTTTGTTGCCTCCCGCACTGAGTTCGGCCACCTGCTCCAGCATGGCATAAGTCTGCTCCGACGCCTCCTCTTTGCTCTCCCTGCCGCAAGAGACCACCAGCGGCAAGAGCATCATCAGCAAAACAACTCTTCCCATATTATAATAATGTGTCGCGTACATATTTATCTCAGTCCCTCGAGCACCCCAGGGGATGACCTCCACGCCCTTCTGTTTCGCCCCCCCAAAGGAGCAACTTTTTCAGCGCATATTTCCCCAAGGATTTGCCCAAAGCGACTACCACCTCACAAAGATAGTCATTCATAAGGGATTGCACAAGGCCATTCGCAATTTTCGAAGCATTTCATTTTCAATTTCCGAAGCGTTTCATTTGTATTTCTCAAGGCATTAGACTCCCCTTTTTCGAGGTTACGCACACTGCGCCAATACGGAAGGAACCGCCAGCAAGCAGTTTCCCCGAGCGACCGACCAGCATCCGACTGGCGAAGAAAGACTGCCAAGCTTCACCCCTCACAAGCAGAACATTTCCCAGCAATTCCCCTCACAAGAAACCAGCACCTTGCTTCACTCCCCCCAGAAGCGCAGTGACATCGCCAACGAAGCGCAATGAGTTTGCCAAAGAAGCGACGTCTCTTTACAAAAGCAGCCAAATGACCTTGCCAAGGAAGTAGCAACACTTTGCCAAAGAAGCAGCATCGCTTCACAAAAGCAGCCAAATGAATTCACCAAAGAAGCTAAATAACTTCATCAAAGAAGCGAACAATCTTTCCAAAACAAGCCAACAGAAATCTCCGTTTGCAGCCTTTGGATGTACATCAGCAGGCTTTGGATGGCCATCAGCAAGCTTTGTATGGCCATCCAAAGCCTGCAAACTGAGATTTTAGCATTGAGCAGAGGAGATAAAAGTCAATTGCAACGGATGAAGAATACGTATCTATGTAAGCCTTCCCGCCAGTTCTTAGTTGTCTGTATGGCTTGACTCCTTGCTGTATCTGTGTTCCTGACGATATTCTTGGAATATGCTAATGCGCAGACAAGAACAGCCTAACAACCTGGTCTTCAACACACAAACATAAAGTTTATTTTGAAGCCCGACAATCATACTCAATGAGCTATTACTGAATATTCAGGTATAGGTTTTGAGAATGAAGATTCTGCATCAATATTACTACATTGTTCCCTTACTATGTCACGTCTACGTATAGCTGGTTGCAAACAATACATATTGAAATCATCAAGTTTTAGCATATCCACAGAAGTCACATGAGGGAAAAGAAGCTTTAAATATGCAGTAGCCACTCTTTTTACAGCTTTTGTATGTCGCATATCAGCTCCCTTGGGCACAATAACAACTTCGTCCACTATTTGAGAATAGACAGACTCTGTACGTAAATGATGAAGCACTTCCGAAAAGAATTCCACATTAAGAGTCCAATCGTGCAATGCCATATCTACATTGATACGAGGAAGTAACCAACCTTCTATCATGCCCTGAAAACGGTCTAGTAAGGCTGACTCCCTAAAGACTTCCGGCAAAGAGTCAAAATAGCGACAATCTAATGGTTGGTTTTCTTGTGACAGCAAGATATTGCCTAGCAAAATCAAACCACATTCTGACATGAACTCATAATTATCAATGGTAGCACGTCCATACTCTAAATAATTTTTTAAGAATGATTGCATCTCCGAATTATCAGAAAATGTAATGGATGATATTTCATCAAACGCCACAAGATCATAAAAACGCATAATGCCAGGCGCCTTTGTAGATTTGTCGTATACCAATTTTGCACGAGATACCTTTCCGCCACTGACGAGCCAAACAAACTTTGATAGATTGCCAAAGACATAGCTTTTACCCGTTCCTTTGGGAGCAAGTTCTATAAGATTCAAACGCGGTTCTGCAAATGGCAATAATCGTGTGACAAACTCCAGTTTCTGCGTCATGTTCTTAAATGCAGAAGGTGTGTATTCCATTGCGGAAATTAAGACATCTACCCATTCTTCCAATGTAAATTTTGAACGGCATTGACGTATATAATTCATATCCAACTTCTGCATAGGACGAAAAGGCTTGAAATTTACCATTTCCACATACCCACGCTTATTGTCCTGAGGCATCATATAGACAATCTTCATAATGCCCCATTTTTCTCCATCAATCAAGTCGTCAGGATATTCCTCTACCAAATAATCAGGAATCAAAGTGTCTCCTGCTTTTATTCCCATATCTGGTATTTGAAACATGGTCTTATTCTGAGCCAAACTTGTTAGCACATCAAAACGAGTCAAAAGAGTCAACGTTTCTCCTCTTCTCAAACGAGCAACAATGGCACTATTATTAGAAGGCATATGTTCATCCAAGAAACGGGCAAGAGTCGCTCTTTGAAATGTCCCATCACTTGTTATATGGGTTGAAATCAAATAGTCCTTGACAAAGGAAGGAAGATTTCTACCGTTGAACACATCATAATTTGCAGGATCTTTATATACAGCAGCTCCACCAAATACTTCCTTAATTTTATTTCCAATTTCGCTCATAATCACAAAGTAAACAACTCGTCAATGTCAGTATTATTTCCAATACCAATAACTTTCACCTCTAATTGAATACTTGCTGTATTCTTTGGCTTCACCCCTAAAACATGTACACCTTCCGTTATGTTTTCCAACTTTACAACCCAATTAGTTCCCTCCCGCTTCATCTCGTACACCTGCTTGTCACATGTAAGAGACACACTGATAGGCTCAGGGATAACAGATAGTCTTACGACAGGGTTAGATAACATAATTTCCGACTCTATCATTTTCACTTGATATACTATACTGCTTGCAACATTTTTATTGGATAGCAAAATGAAAGGTACAAGAACCTCCTCTGGAGTACATCCACCATGAACCTCATGGGTTGGCACTTTAGCTAACGAAGAATGAGTAAAAGCAACTTTATAGTATTGTCCGTCTTTCTCATTCTTGTGTACCAAGTAATCACAGTCTGTTTCTGCCTCGGAATTTGTCTTGACATATCGTCCCTCATGTTCAATTTTTCCATCGTATTTTTTTGATGGAACTTTCCTTGAAAGACAACTTAATCCATGATCCGAAACAATGGCCATAGTACATTTTTGTTTTTGGCAAGTATCTATGATTTCATTTATAATATTCTTTAATATCGTTAATTCCTCATTAAGGGTATATAGATATTTATAGCCATGAGAATCGTGCCCCAATTCATCCAATGCCCCATACTTGATTACTTTTTCTCCTTCAAAGCGGTTGTGCGAAGTTGATGATGGTATGGTTGCACGAGTTATTTGAGAACGAACAACTTTCATGTTACTTCGTTTCTCTTCGATAATATTTAAGAGATATGGTAGGAATTCCGCGCCAAGTCCATCTATCCAATAGACCTTATCTGGGCAAAGCACAGAGTTACTACTGATCTCTGACAGAATTTCATGTGTCTCGTCAAAAGAATAGTACCACTGGTAGAAAGTTTCAGATGTCGCATTCTTTTCCTTTATGGCATTTCCAACACCATCTGTATATGCATCTTGCAACTTCGCCCTCCTATATTCGTGCAAATATTCGATACACCATTGGTTTTCAGAAGGGAACGAAGACGGCTTTGTATCTTTAAGGTATGCTACCAATTCTGGATATATTGTTTTTATAGCATCTTTTACAGGCTTATTTCGTTGATTATGTGCATACAATCCCATCAAAAGGATATGCTCATAATCAAACACACCTGTACAAAGGTCTAAGGCATCATAGATATTATCGGAATTTTGGAAGATTTCTTTAGTTCGCTCCAAAAGCCAATGTTGTTCTTGCTCTGTAATATGCATCCTGAAAAAAACGGCATTTTCTTTAATTAGCTTGCGTCTTTCTTGTGCATACTCCGTTTTTTTGTTTGCAGGCATCTCGTACAGGATGAGCGTGGCTATATAGTTAGGGAGCTGTCTTGCATCATTCATGTCAGTAACAGCTTCCATACAGTATTTCAAATAGGAGTTGCATACTTCTATTTTTGTATGCAGAACATAATGATACAAAAGCCAACGACGGAAAGAAGTTGCGCCCTCTTCGCCCCATTCTTCAAGGACTTCAGACGCATTCAGTATTTTTTTATTGAAAACATCATGAACATATGACACGTATGAGAAAGACGCATTGTTGCGCTCACTGAGTGAACGCAACAATTCTTCCCAATACTGTTTGTCTTTTTCTTCATAAGCAAATGGAAAAGACAAATCCATGAATTCAGTCATGAATTCGTACGCACTATCTATTTTAGTGAAATTAAAGATATTGTCAGGCTTAGAATACTTAAACTTAGCAGAAATGGGAAGGGAAGTGCAAATAATCCGCTCTTGAGGCGCCTGTACTTTCCAAAATTTCAACCAATCTCTTAATGAAGACAATTTGCACTGCGTCTCCGTCTTTGGTATATCATAATCCTTAAATTTCGTAAAATAGACCTCAACCATTTGCTTTTCAGCATCATACCTCCAAACTGGTGCACTTTCTCCAATTCGTGCAAAATGATTAAGAAAATCAGTAAAACGATTTTGAAGACCTATCAATGGCACATATATACGTTTTTGTGGATTACGAACATCTTCCATCAACATAATGTCATTGAAAAAACCTCGGAAGTCATCATCATTATAAAATCTTACAATTTCAGAGAATGGCGTCACAAATGTAGATGTTTTACATCCCATCAACGCACTTTTTAGCATATCTTTCGTAATCCACTCGTCATCTTCATCTATAAGTTCCTCTAAGTCCAAGAACTCTACGCCAAACTTTACCATCAATTTGGCCAACTCCTTTAGTTCATCAAAATTATTGAGCATGATGAATCTAACGGCATATCGTTGAGCCAACATGTCGTTAGATTTCATATCATTAACTATTTCTGTTGCAAGCCCATCAAACGAATCAAAGGCTTTAACCTTGTCAGACGTATCTATATGTGCCATATCCTTTAACTACCTAAGTATTTGATAAGAAACTCAGAAACCTCAGGATGCTCTTCTATAAGGTCAAGAACAACCTTTTGCCACATCATGCTTGGCATTGTTTGCGACTTCACACAGCTCTTTGCCTGTTTGATGGTATCGGGAGCAGCTTTAGCAACTAGTACTGTAGGTTCAGAAACAATATCAGAGACAGAGCCTTCGTCTGTTGTCTGAGATTTCATTACGGAAGGCTTGTTCTGTTCTTTAATTTTCTGTATATAGAACGAATTGACACAATCTTTTACATCTTCCTTTTTTCGGAATGCAATTTCAGACTGCAAATGCCCCAGTTCTTCCTCAAGTTCATCCCACCATTCTTCTTTTATATCTACGTTGTTAATACTATTAATGAAGTTGACAAATCCTTCACGATAGTTGTTTTGTCTCGCCAATAATTTGTAAAGGTCCATTTTCTCACCATTAATCTCGCTATAAAGCTCTTTGATTTTTGGTAAGGTATAGCTGTCTTGACTGAAAAGATAAATCAAATCATCCAATGCCTTCCCACATTCAGGTTTCTCCTTAATTGCCGAACAATAAAGCAACGACCACAATGGATATTTTGCTGTTTGTTTGCAGAACTCCGTTATAGCCCAATTTGCATAGCGCAAACTTTTCAAGTCCGCCATATTGACACCTTTCACATCTTTAAGACAGAACACCTCGCCAAGAATCTTGGACAAGTTCTTCTCTTCTGCCGAGCCAAATCTAAGCAGCAATTTATTGCTTGGCTCAGAGGTGCCTCCATCCCACATTTGAAGCAATGTGGTAATCATATCTGTCAGCTTCTCATCACCGACAGGTTGAGAAGTACTCGGGTTAAACAAGTCATCCTTATGCTTGCGCAAAGCAAAAGCCAAAGCCACATAATTAGCATGGTTGGGGAACATTCCGTATGGTGGTCTCATCAATGGGGAAAGGATTTCACTCAGCGAGAACCTGTCAGTATATTTCTTCTTAGCGCCGTCCATGAGCCCATCTACCTTTTGACAAATGGCATTCAACCAAGAATCGCCTTGTTTGGCAGAATCCGTCAGTTCACAAGTATCTGTAACAAGGTTGTTCTCTCCATCCATGAATATCAATTTGGCAGGAATATCCGAGCCACCGAACTTCAGCATTTCCTCCCTTGTGCGTTTTTGAAGCATCTGGAGAGCCAATTTCTTATAATTTTTATTGGCAAAGAAGGTCAAAGATTCCTTATGAAGAGTTTTTACACTCTCCATACCTTGTGGGAACAACTGGACACTATATCTCCTATTGATAACATTATATACATTACCAAAAATGCCGTCAGAAGAACGTTCACCTTTATAATACAAGTTATAAGTACCGCCATTCATGCGGTTCTTCCATTTTATTACGTACTCGTTGGCTGCACGATCCAACTGGCTCGCCTCATCATTATTGAAGTGAGAACGACTAACGTTAGCTTGTGCCACGGTATCTATGAAATGACTCTTTGCATTTGCCGTAAACACCTCAGATGGCATAATAAACAAAGTATCAGGAAACTCTTCCGAAAAATCCTTTACCCTGTTTTCCATCATATCACGTGCCTCATCGGTTATTGAGAAAAGTAACGCCACATGCAAGAAGTTTGGCTTCTCCGATGTGTATTTCTTCAATCTACTGCGAAGAACCGACTCGGATTCCTCACTAGAATAGAATTGCGGTTCACATTTACGCATAAGTGTTTCACCTACAAGAAAGATCTTGCAGATTTCTCTTTTTGACGCATCATTATATTTCAAGATACTTACCGCATCCTTGAAACTTACCGCAACCTGCATTTTCTCTTTGGTCAACTCTGCTGTATTATAAGTTGATACCGAAATCTTAAATTCACCCAATATATCACGAGCGACAATATGACTTTCATCCAACCAATCAAGTATCCCTTGCATCTTTTCCTCGCACCTATCAGCCGAGAATATATAGCAAAGATTTTTATCATTAGGAGCATACTTTTCTGGTGTTCCCTTAAATTTCATACCTAGGGCATTCAACAAGAGGATTACTTTGAAAACGCGCAGGTAGTCATCTCCCATTTGGTTGACTTTATCCTTGTTGGAATTATACACATTGATGAATGCTGCACACAGAGGGTCATCCACAAACTCAGAATAGAAGAAATCCCAAAGCCAATCGGCGGTGAGCATCATCTTCAAGTCATAGTTTGTAGAATCATTGATAAAACAAGCAAAACCATTCTTCTCATCGTTCATGAATTTGAGAACAGATCGGTTAGCCGAACCCATGATGTTTGCCATCTTGGAACACAAGAATGCCGTATAAGGATGCAGAGGGAAGAGATTTTGTATATGGTCTTTTTCCTCTTTCGAGTTGCTTTCACAAAGATAGTCGAACACATTTGGGTCTATGTTGTGTTTGAGATTCCAACTTGCAATTTCCAATCCACCCTTGTCTGTTATACTATACGTATGACGCAAAATGAGATAAGTAGAAATCTCATCCATCTTGTAGTCCACGCTATCATAGCGGTCGCTCATCTTGGTAATATCTTTACCTTTGGCATCCATGCTGGTACGTTCCGTACGATGTGAAATCAAATACAAGAACACATTATTCTTTTGCGATTTTTCGGCAATATTCTGGAGTACATTGATACGATCACTTTGTAACGTGTCCATCACGCTGGTAAACTCATCCCAAAAGATTATCAAACCATCGGCTATGCCTTCTTCGGCTATTTTCTTCTGAACGTCCACCAACCAATCACTGATATTGTCGCTTGTCAAATAAGTCTTGTCCGCAGCAAGGGCTTCTTCCAAATGCAAGAATACATCAATATCGTTGGCATTCAACTTTGCAACCAACTTATCATAGTTGCTTGCCTCTGATGCCAACTCATCGTTGTTCTCCAACAATTCAGGGATTCTCGACTGATGACTTTCCACCCATTTGAGTGCTTCCGTGAAGTCTGAGTCAACAACCATCTCATAGCCAGCTTTTGCAAGAGCCTTTTTGGTTTCTCTTTGAAGAGATAAACGGAAGCGTGAGATATTGTATGCACCTTCAACACCTTTTAATACGACAGGGAAATATCTCTTATTTTTACGAATAGCCTTTATTTGTTCTCTAAGAGCATCATTTGGAATACTATACAAATATCCTTCAATATCACCGTATGGGTCGCAAAGAATATGGCGTACCACGCTACTTGCATGGCTCTTTCCTGTTCCGAAAGTACCACGCACCCACATGGAGCGACGCTTGCTTATATCCGACGATGTTATTGCTGTAATGCTACGTGAAAGCAAGTCACAAAACTGATTGGTAGGGATGAAAGTTTGCCACAAATTTGGCGTTTCATCCGTCATGTCATATACAGGAAGAAAATCCTGCATTTTGATGAAATCTGCATATCTCGTTGCCATAGTCTTTGTCTTTTATTTGAGCATAAGTTTCAATATATCCTTTGAAGTAAGGTCTTCTCGGAGAATGATGTTGTCAAGTCCCATGTTTAGCTCTGCTCTGAGTACATGATTGCTTTCTTCCTGCAAACTCAACAACAACTTCTCAAATGTCTCTCTGCTAATACCGAACTGGCGATAAATACCTTCCTTCTGGTTCTCGTCATAGAATTCGGAAACAGTAAGCATATAACGCTTCTGACGTTCTGCATAGCGATAAAAAGAGTATGCCACAGCAACAAGAGATATGTCGTTGTGGGGGAAACGACTAAAGACTGGTTTATTATTCACTTTTGTAATCACACCCACCTGTAGTTTCTCACCTAAAGATGAGGATACAAATGCATTTTGAAGCGAACCCAAAGCATTCTTACGTACAGAACTACTATACATATCCAATGTCGTTTCCATCAACATTTCCACTTCAGACTTCGTGTAATTATGTCCATATGCAATATTAAAAGCGAACCAGTTGCATATTTCAGAATTACATGTCAAGTTTACCCATATGATTTCCCACACAACAACAGGATGTAACATATACTTACTTTGGAGAATCTTCCCTATCTCTGTAATATTTTTAGAATCCGAAGCTAAAATATCTGAGTCACGCATCCAATTCAAAAATGGATTCATCTGATTTTCTTTATTGATACCATGTTCGTCATTCTCGAAAAACGTGTCAACATGCTCCATGTAAAATGAAAGCCACTTCTCTCGGAAGCCAAAATTATTGTATCGATTTATCGTTGTCTTTTTATTCTTTTGTGTTGCCATTTTTATTCCTTCTGACTGTTTTAACGAATTAGCCGATATACATCCATCTTCCTTGAAATCAAGACATCTTCGGCATTTTATACATTTTCCACTATCTATTTTTACGATTGGCACTACAGAAAGCGCACCTGTTGGACATTCCACTTCACATAGTTCGCAATGAACACAAAATGTTACTTTGTTTATTACTCGCTTTAGATGGCTGACCAAATAAGGATTTCCTATAACATTAAACACCTCAACAAGTGTTGTGTTGTTTACCTCATCAATAGTCAACTTTATGTCATAAAGATTTTTCCCATATCGTAGTTGCCCCTCATATACATCTTCATGCAGTGTCCAAGCGCAATTTCCCAAAACCTTAAGCCATTCAAAGAAATTTTCTTTTGGGCATGTCAGCAGTGCTTTAAAATCAGGAGAATTGACACTGCTTATTATTCCCACTTTTGATTTGGTCTCAAAGCCTTTTCCACCAGCTCTAATTTTCCAATTACCTGACTTTATATAAGTCTCAATATCTTTAACGCCTCTTTTCCCTACGATTTCTCGTATTTTACACAAAAAAGGCTGTGCCGTTTCTGGAAAAATATGATTGCATAAATAATCATTCCAATCTGATCCAAAAGGACATATAATACATCCAACTCGACCAAGTCCTTTTCTGTATGCAGTATTTACATGCAGTTTATTGAGTAGCAAATAGAGCCAAACTTCTGTAGTATTCCACTCTAAAATTGGACTAACATTTATGACATTCGTATGCTTTGCATCTTTTGCTACTTTCTGATATGTTGCACGTCTCGCACTTTCCTCTGCACGAGTTCCTACAAAAGACAAAACATGAGGTTGTCTGCCTAACCCCGAATATGCTTTTAGCATCTTATAAAGAGGTGCAGTTTTCATTACTCCACAACACCATCTATGTACATTGCTTGGTGACCCCATTTTATCCCAATAAGCCAGAACCTTTTCATGGTTCTTCGCTAATAGGAATTTTAAATCAGGGTATTTCCGAACATAATATGTTTTGATTTCTTCATACAGCAACAAGGAAGATGGTAATTCGTATCCTGTATCAGAATAAACAACGACTAAATCTTCGCTTGGAACTACTCGGGTAACCAAATCAAGAAGAACTTGCGAATCTTTCCCTCCAGAAAAAGAAGCGACAAATAGTTCTATGTCATTCTTTAGAATTGGAGCTTTCCCTAATTCTTCCGCCTTACTCAATGGCATAACATCAAAGCTGTCGCAATCTTCTTTAACAACTACATGCTCTTGCTTTGTTTTTTTCTCCAAAAGAGCAGCAAGCGACTGAAAATCAATATCAGGATTCTCCGTTGCCACTTTACGAATATTCTTGTAACGACGATATGTTTGATTAATGAAATCCATAGCCTCATGCTCAATGATGAACATGGTGTCCTCATTGCGTTTACGCAGTTTCTCCATATTTACAGGAGATAACGTCAAATTCTCAAAACCTTCTTGTGGAATAACAGTTGGGGCATCGAAGATATTGCCACCTTTTACCTCAAGTACAAACTGCCCCTTGAAAAAGTAGCGTCGGTCACAAGCCCAAAGCAGCGGTTCTTCAACATGAGGGTATATCCATCCCATCTTGTTGAGTCCAAGCAAGTCCAGCTCTTCCCAAAACACAGGACGCGGAGAAACATTCAATGCCTCTCCTGCAGCCGACATGGTAAGACGAACGCCATTATACTTAGTGTCCCATACTACTTTGAACATTATATGATACGAAACGGATTCTATCCATATTTGTTCCGATAGAATCCCCAGTATCGAACGATTGCTATATTAAATTATTGCCTCTACAAAAATAAAGCGTGGGATTCGCCTTTTGCCCATCCCACATGTCGAGGCTCTCGCATTGCCCAAATCGTCGAGACGGACAACGCTGAAAGCCCACGCATGGCATATATCAATCCCATACGTGAGCAGCCGCATATATACAATAAGTACATACACGACAAACCACGGCTGGGTACAATACACCTACCGTGAGCATTTACTGGTTGCCACCGTCCTTTGACGATTTTTGTAATTTGCGAGATTACGACATGTCAAAGACAGGCGCTAAGTAAACGCCCATTTTCATAAAGTCAACACCCACCCGCTTGCCCTTTGGACTTCCAGCATGTGGATATCTTGTGCAAAAATAACACAAAACAATCAAAATTGCGAATATTTTACATGGTTTTTCTTCTTACGACCCCCAAAAGCCGTCACAAGGCATGATAAACATGACTCATCCACCTATTCCCACAATGGGATTCTCATGCGGTTTTGCGGTTCCTCAAACGTCCGGGGTTGGACACAATCTCGTCATAACGCAAAAGTACGCCAAGAAAAGGATTCTTGCAAGTCCAAATCGCCAGCCGGCGGCTGGCGATTTATAACAACGTTCCATGATTCATAAAATTGCCGCATGTTTTTTATGTTAGACACGCCAAAACCTCGCAATCCTGGCAGTTCTCTCCTAAGCTGTTCACTAATCGTTTCAATGGCTCCTGTGACCCAAACTCCTTTGCGGGTGTTATCAGAGACATACTTGCCCACACCATAGTATAGTGCGAGCATCTGTCGGTTGACAGCCTTGGCTGCTTCCAACTGATTTTGAAGTATAGCCGACTTTATAAGTTGTACCGCTTGATTGTACCGAGAGCTTATCTTGTCCATCATCTTGCATTTTCCTACAAAGTTAATCTAAAACATGAATATTGCAAACAGAAGTGTTCATCTCTTATGAATTTTTATTCCTAATATCCGATATTCGACTGAAAATCTGTTGTTTTATCTTCTCGTTTTTAATTTTAGAGGTGTTTTATTTGTAATTTTAGATGTATTTCATTTGTAATTTTTGCGGTAAAACGTTTGGCGCTTTTGTGGCATTTGACAACTAACTTTTGTGGCATTTGACAACTATCTTTTGTGGCATTTCATTAGGTATTTTTGCGGTAAAACCTCATTGAACCAGGAGAATAGAAGTCAATCACAACGGATGAAGAATGCTACAAAATTGAGAAGATATAAGCTATTTTGCTTCCCTCCATTCCTTTTTCACACCAAGAAAAAAGCCCGGCTGCAAGCAAGCAGTCGAGCTTTTGGGTATTCTTGGGAGCCTTCCTTAGGGGATTGCTCAGTCTATCTTCTTCCATTCGCTGGTGTCGAAGAGCGGACCGATGTAGCCGCGCATCTTGAGCACCTTATCACTGTCAAACCACAGTTTCACCTTATAGGTTTTGCCTTTGGTGGGGTCGTAGATCTTTCCGTTGGTCCACACATTGTTCTTCGCGTCGTAGATCACCTTGTCTATCAGCACTATCTGGTCGGCACGAACGCTACGCTTGCTCTTGTCGGGGTTCTTCTCATCGGTACGCAGAGTGCCGTCCTCCTTCTTGAGGTTATCCACCCAAGTCACCTGAGCGCGGAATCCATCCCCGTGCTTGAACACCTTCACCTTACTGCTCACTCCATTGCGCACCACACTATAGTTGCCCACAATCTTGTCGCTCTGTGCCATCATGCTACTCATGGCCATCACCAGGCACACCAGCATGCTCATTACTCTCTTCATCATACGTTTAGTTAACTGTTTACTTTCGGTCTGCAAAGGTAAGGCGAAACTGCCAGAATAACGAAGGATTTGCCAAGAAAGTTGCACAATGCAAATATTTATGTGCATAAGCAGCCGTCTTTTTGCACAACAAAGCAACATATATGCCTTGTCAGGATACTCATCCAATGCCCCCACCCTATCCCCAACAGACCTACTCACCCATCAAAACTTCCCCAATGCTCTTTGAGAAAAACCAAAGTCCGATATGTTGCCCAACCAGCCATCTCGCGCGTACCTTATATTATATACGCACGCGTAGAGAAGCATTTTGCACAGAACAAATGAAAGAAAACTGGCGCATATACGCACAGAAACGCCTGTCGCAGCATCAACCTGGTTATTTATTTGAAGAAAAAGAGGGCAGGAGGATGATATGAGTTTAGAAATGATTAACTTTGTGTAGTTGCTTCATACTTTATCCCATCGCGTGGGGAAGATGTGGCACTATCCACAGACTGGGTTCTGGACCCACTGGGTACCTGGCAGCAGACACTTGACGTTGCCGTTCTGCCCTTGGAAGAACAAGGTGTTGGGAAACCGACAAGAATGAATTAATCCTAACCAAAACAAGACAATGAAGAAAAGACTTGTTCCCTTGGCAATGCTCATGAGCGCTATGAGCATGAATGCTGCTGTAAACATAGAGCGCATAGAACCCACCAACTGGTACGTGGGCATGAAGGATGCTTCACTACAACTGATGGTATGCGGCAAGGATGTGCGCAACACCGAAGTGGAGGTCAGCTATCCTGGAGTGCGCATTGACTCCATCGCACGACTCGACTCGCCCAACTACCTCTTCCTCTACCTCAATCTTGAAGGTGCAAAGGCTGGCGAGATGACGCTCAACTTCAAGCAAGGCAAACAGACAAAGAAGGTGAAGTACCAGTTGAAGGACCGTGCTATGGCTGGCGACAAGCGCATGGGATTCACCAACGAGGATGTGCTCTACATGCTCATGCCTGACCGCTTTGCCAACGGAAATCCCAAGAACGACGTCTTACAGAACCTGCGTGACAAGACCTGCGACCGAACGGCTCCCAGTCTGCGTCATGGCGGTGACCTTGAAGGAATACGCCAGCACCTCGATTACTTTACCGACCTGGGGGTTACAGCGCTGTGGCTTACGCCCGTACTGGAGAACGACAGCCCCAGCAACGGCTACAGCTCTTCCTATCACGGATACGCCACCACCGACTATTATCGTGTTGACCCGCGCTTCGGAACCAACGAAGACTACAAGCGCCTCATAGACGAAGCCCACAGCAAGGGACTGAAGGTGGTGATGGACATGATTTTCAATCATTGCGGTTCCAACCATCCCTGGCTGGCCGACATGCCGTCGAAGGACTGGTTCAACACTCCCGAATGGCTCTTGGACAAAGAGCAAGACCAGAAAACGGGCGGAAGGGCCAAGAGCAACAGCAAGTATCTGCAAACCACCTACAAGCTGACACCTGTGCTCGACCCCTATGCCAGCAAGATAGATTTACATGAGACGGTAGATGGATGGTTCGTCCCCTCAATGCCCGACCTGAACCAACGCAATCCGCACGTGATGAAGTATCTGATCCAGAACAGCGAATGGTGGATAGAGACAGTGGGCATAGACGGCATACGCATGGATACCCATCCGTATGCCGACCGTGATGGAATGGCGCTGTGGCTGAAGACGCTCGACAACGAATATCCGAACTTCAACACCGTGGGAGAAACATGGGTGAGCGAACCTGCCTATACTGCCGCATGGCAGAAGGACAGCAAGCTCTCGGAAAAGAACAGCTATCTGAAGACGGTCATGGACTTTGCCTTCCACGAGCGCATCAACCAGGCGAAGAACGAAGATTCACGCAACGGATGGGGCGGAATGAACCGTATATACAACGTGCTGTGCTACGACTACCTGTATGCCAATCCAAAGAACGTGATGGCTTTCATTGAGAACCACGACACCGACCGCTTCCTGGGCGAAGGTCAGGATACACTGGCGCTGAAGCAGGCTCTGGCGTTGCTGCTGACTATCAACCGCACTCCGCAACTGTACTATGGAACTGAGGTGCTGATGAACGGTACCAAGGCAAAGACCGACGGCTACGTTCGACAGGATTTCCCCGGCGGATGGACAGGCGACACCAACAATGCCTTCACCGAAGAAGGAAGGACAAAGGCACAGAACGACATATTCCACTGGACAAGCCGACTGCTGCACTGGCGCAAGGGCAACGAGGTGATAACGAAAGGCAGCCAGACACAGTTCTGCACCTACAATGGCATTTACGTGATAGCACGCCAGTATAACGGCAAGAATGTGATGACCATAATCAATGGACAGAAGGAAGCGGGCGAACTCAACGTGAAGCGCTACGCCGAAATAATAGGCTATGCCGAAAAGGCCACTGATGTGACCACAGGATGCAATGTAGCAATCAACCAGAACATCAAACTGCGCCCGCGCCAGACGATGGTACTGGAATTCTGACACACACCATCGGCATTTCCAAAGCCAACATCCATCCTGCCAACAGGCATGAAGCCACAACGACAAGAGTCCGCCCTTATACAGAGCGGACTCTTGGTTGTTTGTGCTACGGATTACTTGTCGTAGTATCAAGCCAGTTGAGCAGAGCATCACATCCCCAATTGTTCTCCCAAGTCTTTCTCACAAACAGAAGAACTGGCTCATATAGCGCAAGTTTACTTGTAAGTTCCCCTTTCACCCCAGGCATCTCATGCTTGAGGTCCAAACTGAGATTCTTGTAGAACTCTGAGCCGTATGTATTGGTATATTGCTTGGCTTCGATGTCTCGTCCCAACTTCCAATAGAAGTCCAACAGGTAGCCATTGGTGACGCATGATGCTTTTAGGCGATGGCTATAGAATCGTTCTTTGAGTTCTACGAGCCAGCCCTATTCCCTTTTCGGGCAAGGAAATGCTGCTCATGGACTGGGCGAAATACAATAGCGCGGCATTTGGGGCAGCTACTTGAAGAAAAAGCATTAACTTTACCAACCGAACAACCCAATAACTAATTATATAATGAGAAAACTATTCACCACTATGATTGCAGCAGCATGCCTCTCGGCCTGCACCAACCGCGAGAATCCGTTCCTCACGGATTGGAACACACCTTATGGCATTCCGCCATTCCAGGAGATTCAGGTTGACAACTACATCCCTGCCATACAGACGGGCATAGAACAGCAGAAGAAGGAGATAGAGGACATCGTCAACAACCAGGATACTCCCACCTTCGACAACACTATCCTGCCGCTGGAACTCTCGGGAGAAATCCTGCGCAAGGTGTCGGGAGTGCTCTACAACGTGAGTGAGACCGACCGAACACCCGCACTGGACAGCGTGATGGAACTGGCCATACCCATGATGACAGAGCACAGCGACAACCTCTCCTTCAACAAGGGACTCTACGAGCGCATCGCACAACTCTACAAGGGTGACCAGTCCGGTCTCACACGCGAGCAGCAGATGGTACTCAAGAAGCACTATGAGGAGTTTGAACGCAACGGCGTGGGACTGAGCGAGGAGAAACAGGCACGGCTGAAGGAGATAAACTCCGAGATAGCTTCGAAGACCCAGAAGATAGGCAACAACATCCTGGAAGAGAGCAACGCTTTCAAGCAGAAGTTCGGCATCAGCGTATCAGACTACCCCAACGCCATGACTTCCACCACCGACCGGGCCAAGCGCAAGGAGATGCTGGAGGCTTATACCAACCGTGGCAACAATGGCAACAAGGCCGACAACAAGCAGCTCATCCAAGATGTGATGCGCCTGCGTATCGAGAAGGCCAAGCTGATGGGCTACAACTGCCCAGCCGCCTATATCCTGGAACCAAAGATGGCGCACGATCCTGCCACAGTGGATGCTTTCCTGCAGGGAATCATGACCGATGCCGTAAAGAAAGCCAGGGAGGAAGTGGCCGACATGCAAGCCGTGATGAACGAGGATATCAAGGCCGGTCTGTTGCCTGCCGGCAGCAAGATAGAGCCTTGGGACTGGTGGTACTATGCCGAGAAGGTGCGCAAGGCAAAGTATGACCTTGACGAAGAGCAGACAAAGCCTTACTTCAAACTGGACAATGTGGTGCGCGGAGCATTCCTGGCCGCCAAGAAGCTCTATGGAGTGAACATGGAGGAGCTGGAGGGTGTACCCTCATACAACACCCAACAGGTGAAGACCTTCAAGGTGACCGACAACGACGGACAACTGCTGGGCATCTTCACCACTGACTGGCTGCCCCGTGACAGCAAGCGTGGTGGTGCGTGGATGAACAATGTGCGTGAGCAATATGTGGATGCCAAGGGCGAGATGGTACGTCCTATCATCGTCAACGTGGGCAACCTGCAGGAGTATCTGACCATAGACGAGGTGCAGACGGTGTTCCATGAGTTCGGACATGCTTTGCACGGACTGCTTACACAATGTACCTACCCCAGCGTGAGCGGAACCAATGTGACGCGCGACTTCGTGGAGATGTTCTCACAGTTCAATGAAAACTGGGCATTCCAGCCTGAACTGCTGGCCGAGTATGCCAAGAATGACAAGGGCGAGGTGATTCCAGCCGAACTTGTAGATAAGATCAACAACTCATTGAAGTTCAACCAAGGCTTCATGACCACCGAACTGTGCGCTGCCTCTATCCTTGACATGAAATGGCACGAACTGGAGAGCGTGGAGGGAGTGGATATCAACCAATTTGAGCACAAGGTGTGTCAGGAGATGGGCCTCATCCCCGAGATAGGTCCACGCTACCGCACCACTTACTTCAACCACATCTTCTCCAGCGGCTACAGTGCAGGCTACTACGGTTACCTGTGGGCAGAAGTGCTCGACAAGGATGCCTTCTCCCTCTTCGAGCAGACGGGCAACGTGTGGAACATCCCCTTGGCAACGAAGTTCAAGCAGACATTCCTTGAGAAGGGAGGCTCCGAAGAGCCGATGACACTCTTTGAGCAGTTTGCCGGCCGCAAGCCCGATGACACGGCATTCAAGAAAGGACGCGGACTGATAGACTGACCACAGCCCCCTTCTGACTACGACTGAAAATGTCCACAGGGATGAAGCCTCTGCCTCTCCCATGTGGACATTATTCTTTCCGCTTGCCGGCACCATTGGCCATCACAGCAAGGATTTACGCCCGCACACAATCTTGCCACTCTGTGTCACTGCCACAAGCAGGCACACGGACACACTCATTGCGTTTTTCTGTTATTGCCGTTTTATGGCGTACAGGCACAACCAGAATTACGCGAACAAGTCCTCTGATGTAAGCTGGCAGGGAAATATGTCGGCATATTCATTCTCGGCGAGAGGCGAGTTCCCTATATAAGTAAGCATAAATGTCTTGTTCCTGACACTCTTTTCCAAAGTCTCCTGACGGGTAGCCAGACGGCTGGCGTATGCCTGGGATATGACATACAGACTCTTGGAAAACTTTATTTCACACAGATTTACCACATCATCGTTCCTGTCAATGACAAGGTCTATCTGCATGCCTTCAGTCTTTTCATCTCCCTTAGTGACATATGCAGACTCTGTTGAGGATACAGCTCCGATTTGGAGAGCTTGCTTGATTTGCTTGACATGCCGCAGGCATACCTCCTCAAAGGCAACACCTCTCCAGGCAGCAACCTCTGATTCCCGCAGGTGGTGTTGCCAGTAGTCCTCCTGACTGACGCGCTTGCTTTCCTTAAAGTGGAGCCAGAACCAACAGAAGGGGTCGGTCAACTTGTAACACTCTTCCTTTGACGAGGCACCGAAAGGCACATATTTACACACAAAGTCACTTCCTATGAGCGCCTTGAGCATCTTAGTAAACTCACCATTGGGGTTGATGCCGGTCTTTTCCGCAATTTCCCGGCGGCTATATCCTGCATGGCGGCCTCCTAGCACCCGAACAATCTGCATGCTCTCTTCAGCGTGGTCGAAGACAGAATTGAAAAGGCGGTTGAACTCATCACCCAATTTGGCATTGCGTGCAAAAAACAGCGCATCAATGTTTTGTGCGAGGCTCAATGAGGGATTGAAGAAATTCATATAGAAAGGGATGCCGCCAAGAGCCATGTAGGCTTGCACCACATTGTAACGGCTCATTCTAATGTGGCGGCTATGGAAGAAGTCCTCGCACTCCTTGAGTGTAAAAGGCGAGAGCCTTATCTCGTCTGTCAGGCGGCCATACAACCCTCCCTTGTTGTTGATGAGATTGTCCAGCATCCAGGAGGTAGCCGACCCGCACACGATGAGCATAAGGTTGTGTCTGGTGTTGCCCCAACCATTCCAGAAAGCCTCCAATGCGGTGAGAAAGCCCGATCGGGCAGTGTCCATCCAGGGCAATTCATCGATGAAGACTACTTGACGGCTGCCATTCTCGTTGATGTCAAGGAACTTCTCCAGCAAGAAGAAGGCTTCCAGCCACGATTTGGGTTGGCTGATGCCTTCCATGCCGTGGCGGATGAGCGAGAAGTAAAAGTTTTGCAACTGGTCCTTAGTAGATACTCTGCGCTGACGGTCATACGGTGACAAGCCCGTGTGATGAAAGACCACATCATCATGGAACAGCTCGTTGACAAGAAATGTCTTGCCCACACGTCGTCTTCCATAGACAGCCACGAACTCGGCTCTGCCGCTATTATAGCAGCGTTTGAGTTCTGCTATCTCATTCTTTCTTCCTATTATCTCACACATAAGCCAAATCCTTGTTTACTTCACAAAGGTACAACAAATCCCTTTATTACTCATGTACAAAGTCGCCTTTATTTAGCTACAGGTACACCAAAACGATGCCTCGTAGCTAAATAAAGGCGATTTTATGCAGAAAAGCAGCCTCCAGATGCGCAGGCGCATGCTTTTCCCGCTTACTGAAGAAGTCTGACAGGGCCAATGAGGCCTGACTCCTGAAGAGGAGAATCGGCGCTCCAGGGGTTGACACTGGTCCATGTGGGACGCTCCTGCTCGGGCAACTTCTGGTCGCCAATGAGGCGGTTCTGCCAGTTGTTCACCACTTCCACGCGCAGGGTGTTGGTTCCCTTGCGGAGCAGACGGCCTATGTTGAGGCGATAGGGCGCTGTCCACACGCCGCCGGCATAGGTGTCATTGACATACACACGCGCCATCACCATCACCTTTCCCAGGTCAATCCATACGGGGGCTGCAGGTTCCTTCTTCAGCTTGAATGTATTGGTATAGGTGGCAGTACCCGAGAAGTAACGTATCCGGTCGTCCTCACTCTGGTTCCATGCCAGCAGACTGTCCATGGTGCAGGGCTCTGCAGGACCTCTCATACCCTCCTGGAAGGTCACCTGCCAAGGGGTGCTGATGGCGAGCAAAGTCTGCAACTGGGCAGGAGCATAGGTTGCGAGAGCCTCATCCGCCTCATTGCTGAAGACGATGAAGGCGCTCTCGTTGCCCTCCAGATGCAGGTTGGCAGTGGAGAGAGAACCGTTGTCCTGCACGTCGAGGCGCATACGCTCGGCCGTCACGGGGTTCCATATCTCTGCCTTCATGCCTGTCACCCTGAACTGCGGCTGCACATTCTGCGGCTGGTCACTCTGGTTGCTCACGAAATAGATCTCCTTGCCAGGCATACGGCGGTGGATAAAGGCAAAGGGCTTGGCAGGCTCCACGAAGCAATCGGGCTTGATGCCCATGCCATCGAGAACCGTCTGAAGCTCTGTTCCGGCTGGGAAGATACGTCCCTTACCCCACTGACCCGTGCTCCACATCTGACTGGCCAGAGTCTGCACCTGCTTGTCGGCCTGCGGGAAATCCTGCATGCTGGGCGAGGCTGTGGGCTTGGGACCAACGATGGTAAGGCCCTCGCGGGTGAGGCGGGCTATGTCGGCCAGCACCTCAGGGCGCATGGTCTGCTGGTTGGGAAGCACCAGAGTGCGATAAGTCATTCCGCCTGCCAGGCAGAGACGGCCGTCACTCACCCATGCCGAATGCAGCACCTCGGCATTGACATAGTCGAAGCTGTAGCCCCGTGGGAGCGCCGGCACGCATTCGCCAGTCATCTTCGGAGCGTCCTCCCCTATGAAGTAAGCCACATCGGCAACGTAGCTGCCCTGCTGGAGCATCATGTTGCAGCGGCGCAGATAGTCGGTAAAGAGGTCCATCTGAGAGAACCACGTGTTCTTGCGCTGGAAGTCGTTGCCGAAGGGGGCACTCACTCCGGGCAGCGTCACATCGTCGGGCTGCTGGATGAAGAGGTGCAAGAGAGTGGCATTGATGCCCTCACAGAAGAAGCGGTCAGTGCGCTGCTTCATCACGGCAGGATAGCGACTGAAGTTGGGGCCACCTGCTGTGCACGACTCTGCCCACACCTTGCGCTTGCCGTAGATGTGTGCACACGAACTGGCTGCACGGTTCTCAATGTCGCCCAGAGAGCCCTCACTCCAGAACTCGCCAGCCACCTCATCGCTCTGCCCACCATACATCAGGAACTCACTGGGGAAGCCCCAATGGCCATAACACTCGAGCCAGGTGGTGAGTCCGTGGCGGTTGCTCACCTCGCGCAGTCCGCCCACATAGTCATAGGCAACGCGGTCGGCAATGAGCCTACGCAGATCCCACAGAAAACGCTCGCTCTGGTCCTGCGAACCGATGACCGTTCCGTAGAGCGTGGGAAGGTAGGGGATGGGGTCGTAGCCATAGCGTGTGCGGAACGCCTCGGCCATATCATCAGTCCAGTTGAGTCCGCCGGTCTCGTAACTGTCCTCTACTACTATCTTGAAGGTAGTGCGGTCCTCGGCAGGGATGCGCCTCAATATTTCGCCCAGGAAGGCATCGAAGTGGCTTGCCACATGCTGCCAGCTCATCTTGTCCACCTCGTATCCAGTGGCTTCCTTGCTGGCAGGTGCATTGGTCACACCCGTAGGAGCCATTCCCGTGCGCAGTATGGTCCATCGTCCCTTGGGCGCTTTCCACACCAGCGTACCGTCCTGCTGCATGTGGGCAGTGAGGTCGATGACCTCGGAGGGCTGCGTGACAGCCACCCCCTGAGGCTCCTGCTGCGTGCTCCACATATACTCTCCCCACATGGGCAGAGGTGACTGGAACATCTTGGCCAACGACTTCTCGGCATAGCGCTCCACCTGTGGGAGGTCGGTCACACGGGCCTGGAAGTGGCAGTCCTGCGGGCCGCCGGTGAAGATGAGGCGCAAATCCTGAGTCTGCACATCGGGCAGACTGATGCTGATGGGCGCCCATGGCATGAAACCCACATTGCGATTATCGTTGATGCGCTCAAGGTGAGCGGTCTTCACATCCTCGTAGCGGTCGCCCTTCTTGGCCTGTATCTTCATATCCACAAGCAGATACTGAGTGGTGGTGAGGGTGATGTTGCGCAAGGTCTTCACGGCATCGAAGTGGATATCAGTCACCTGATCCTTGTCTGTCTGCTTGTCTATAGTGACCAGGGTATCGAGCTGGGCGGTGTGGCAAGGCATGGCCAGCACCTTCACATCGGTGGTTTCGGGACCCAGTTCGGGAAGCTTGACAATCTGTTCCTTGCCGTTTCCCACTACCTGCGTGCGCACTTCCTTGAGGTAGCGCATGCTCTGCTCGGGCTTTATCCACGGGCCTCCGCTCTGCGACCAGCCTGGACAGTTGAAGATGCCAATCTCGATACCCAGTTCGCCTGCGCGCTTGAGTGCGGCATGGGTCACCTCCCACCATTCGGGCGTGAGCACCTTTATCCGTCCGGGCTTCACTTCATCCTGCCAGATATTGCCTATATAGGCACGTGTGATACCCGCCTTCTTCATCGCCTCCAGGTCGTGTTGCACGCCCTCCACCGAGATATTGTCGCTCATCCAATACCAATAGACAGCCACCCGCTGGTCGTCGGGAATGCGTTCGAAGCGCCCTGCCAACGAGTCGGCCAGCGCGGTGCTTCCCACAAGGCTGCTCAGACAAAGCAGTCCTACGGAGATTTTCCTTGCAATGTGAATCATTTTGTTTCTGTGTATTTAGTTAGTTGTCCTTATATATATAATGTATAGGCAGGGGAGAGACGGCACGACGGCCAATCGGGGGAAAGACTCTCCCCTGCCCCACTGTCAGTTGATGCGCACCAGGGTGGCACCGTATCCGTATTCGCGGAAAGAGGCATCCTGCACGGTGCACTGCTTGTAGCGGTACTTGAGTTCCTGCAGAATGTTCTTGCGCAAGACGCCTTCGCCCTTGCCGTGGATGAAGACGATGCGCTGTCCTTTCTTCTTTGCGTTCTCGTCCATCACACGCCTGAACTCCTTCATCTGCGCCATCAGGATGTCGCCGCTGCTCAGTCCGCTGGTGTCATCGAGCAGTTCCTCGGCATGCAGGTCGATGACAAGTTCGCCGGGCTGGCCGCTTGGCTTCGACTGACGGGGCTTCTGCTCCGACGGTTTCTGCTCCTTGGTAGGTGCTGCCCCCAGCAGTGCCTCGCGCATCTGTTCGGCATCGGCAAAGACACTACGCACGGGTCGGTCGTCGCGCACAACGCTCACCGTCCAGCAAGGTTCGCGGAAGAAATCGTCGGGCTGGAAGGTGTGCAGCTTGTAGAACTTGGTACAGTCAAGCCTCAGTTCGGTAGAGAGAGCGGGCTTCAGCATGAAGGTCTTGTCCTGCTTCCACGCCAGAGTCTGTATGCACAGCCGCTCGAGCGAAGCCAGCTGGCTGCGTTCGATGTCGGCCACAAAGAGTTTGCTGTTGGGCTCCACCACAGCATTGAACACCGCGCTCCATGCCACGCCGTCGGTCTTCATGATGAGCGTCTGCACGTAATAGTTGCTGTCGTTCACCACATAAGCCTCAAAGGTGGTGGAGGAAATCTCCTTCACATTGGCAGGCAGGAAACTCAGGTACAGGTTGAGCTGGTCTCCTCCCTTGCGCTCCTGCGCCTTGGGCTTGAAGGTGATGGGCTTGTCGGCAGGTTCCCATTCGGGTTCCTCGTGGGGTGCCTGCCGCTTGGGCTGCCTGGCTCCCTTGTCGGCAGCCGTGCGTGTGCCCGTATTCACCTTGCCTATATCGTAGTCGCTGTCGTCCACCAGCACCACTTCTTTCCTGAGCATGGGGATTTCGAATCCGTCCTCATCCTCGACCAGCACAATGTCCTTGCCCTGGAATCCGCTCACGCGACCGCCTCCCACTTCGGAGAGGAAGCGCACCTTGTCACCTATCTTCATATCTTATTTGTCCTTTCTTACTTCTCAAAACACAAATTTAGGGGTTTTCTGCGAAACGAAGATGCTTTCTCCCCCCGAATTGCAGTAACTTTGCACCCAAAGAAAAGAATATGATGAAGACAAAGGAAATACAGATAAGCGACTACAACTACCCGCTGCCCGACGAGCGCATAGCCAAATTCCCGCTCCCCGAACGCGACAGCAGCAAACTGCTCATCTATGAGCACGGACAGGTGAGTCACACCGGATTCCGCTCCCTGCCCTCGCTCCTGCCCCAGGGTGCACTGATGGTGTTCAACAATACCAGGGTCATACAGGCACGCCTGCACTTCCGCAAGGACAGTGCCAGCGGACAGGCACAGGGTGCGCTCATCGAAGTGTTCCTGCTCGAACCCGCGCAGCCCATCGAGTACCAGGAGAATTTCTCGTCGCGCGGACACTGCCAGTGGCACTGCATGATAGGCAATCTGAAGAAATGGAAGGAGGGTGCGCTGCACCGCACCATACGCATCGGCGATGAGGATATCGTGCTGTCGGCCACCCGGCACACGCAGGCCAGCGGCACCTCACACCTGGTGGATTTCCAGTGGAGCGGACAGGCCACTTGGGCCGAACTGCTTGATGCGATAGGCGAACTGCCCATTCCACCCTACCTCAACCGCAAGACGGAGGCATCGGACCTGGTCACCTACCAGACGGTGTATAGCCGCATCAAGGGCAGCGTGGCGGCTCCCACGGCCGGTCTGCACTTCACCGAGCGCGTGCTGGCCGACATCGACGCGCGTGGCATTGAGCGTCAGGAGGTGACGCTGCACGTGGGCGCAGGCACCTTCAAGCCGGTGAAGAGCGAGAACATAGGCGGTCACGACATGCACACAGAGCACATCTCGGTGAACCGCAGCGTGGTGCAGGCGCTCATACGCCACCAGGCAGAGGCCATAGCAGTGGGTACCACATCGGTGCGCACGCTGGAGAGCCTCTACTACATGGGCATACGCGCCCACCAGCTCATGCAGGAGCATCAGGATACGGGCGACGGCGAGGAACTGCACGTACAGCAGTGGACACCCTATGAAAGCGGAGACCATGAGCCAGCCGCCACCGATGCCATCGCCTGGCTGGCCGAATATATGGACGCCCACGGGCTGGACGTGCTGCACTCGAGCACGCAGATCATCATTGCCCCAGGCTACCACTACCACATAGTGAAGCGCATGGTGACCAACTTCCACCAGCCTCAGAGCACCCTGCTCTTGCTGGTGAGCGCCTTTGTGAAGGGCGACTGGCGCAGCATATACGACTATGCTCTGGCCCATGACTTCCGCTTTCTCAGTTACGGCGACTCCTCATTGCTCATACCATGATAGCCATAGGAAGGGACAACGCAGAGGAGATGTTCCCCATCGTAGATGAGGAGGGGAACATCACGGGAGCGGCTACACGAGGCGAGTGCCACGGCGGCAGCATGCTGCTTCACCCTGTGGTACACCTGCATGTGTTCAATGCGCAGGGCGACATATACCTGCAGCACAGGCCGCAATGGAAGGACATACAGCCCGGCAAGTGGGATACGGCAGTAGGCGGACACGTAGATCTGGGCGAAAGCGTGCAGCAGGCACTCCTGCGCGAGGCGGGTGAGGAACTTGGGCTCGACCTCTCGTCGCTGCAAGTAGAGCCGCTGGGGCACTACGTGTTCCAGTCTTCCCGCGAGCGCGAACTGGTCTTCCCTCACCGCGTCACCTATGACGGCGAACTGAAGCCAAGCGCCGAGACCGACGGCGGACGCTTCTGGACGATGGAGGAACTGCGGGCTGCAATGGGCAAGGAGGTATTCACGCCCAACTTCGAAAGCGAGTTCAAGAGACTGTTTGAGAAGGAATAGAGACATAGGCCACCACGCTGCAAGTGCCCACACAGCGCACTGCATTGACGATTGCAGTGCGCTGCGTTTTTTGGAGCAATATTCCGAAAGAATTATGGAAGGACGATGAGAGGCCAAGTGGGGTATGGTATGGCGAAAGGCGAAAGGCGGCACAGGAAACGAAGAGGCTTCCCGCGCATTTCCTCCCAATCCATCAAACGGTGGAAAGGAGCACACCGGCTCCCTCACTCTCAACCTATAAATCACAAGCAGAACATGGCCTCTGGCACAGCCTTTGACCTATAAACGGCAAGCCGCACCTTATCAGGTGTCAGACTACACATTATTATATTACGCGCGCGAGGGGTCTGCCCGGCGCATGCCGGCGCATGGGTCAGTCGAGCACAAGCTCCACCGGGCAATGGTCACTGCCCATGATGTCGGTAAGGATGTTGGCCTCGCGCACCCTGGGAAGCAGGCGGGTGGAGGTGAGGAAGTAGTCGATACGCCACCCGGTGTTCTTCTCGCGGGCATGGAAACGGTAGCTCCACCAGGAGTAGATGCCCTCCTGAGTGGGATGCAAGTGGCGGAACGTGTCGGCAAAACCAGCCTCCAGCAGAGCCGTCATCTGGTTGCGCTCCTCGTCGGTGAAGCCCGCATTCTGTCGGTTAGTCTTGGGATTCTTGAGGTCTATCTCCTTGTGTGCCACATTCATATCGCCACACACCACCACAGGCTTGCGGCTGTCCAGCCCCTGCAGATAAGCCCTGAAGTCATTCTCCCACTGCATGCGGTAGTCAAGACGGCGCAGTCCGTCCTGGCTGTTGGGCGTATAGACACACACGAGGAAGAAGTCGTCCATCTCCAGTGTAATCACTCTGCCCTCGTGGTCATGCTCGTCGATGCCCATCCCGTAGGTGACTGCCAGAGGCTCCATGCGGCTGTAGATGGCCGTTCCGCTGTAGCCCTTCTTGTCGGCGAAGTTCCACCACGAGCGGTATCCAGGGAATTGCAAGTCCAGTTGACCCGCCTGCATCTTGGTCTCCTGCAGGCAGAAGAAGTCGGCATCAAGCGACTGGAAGACTTCACGGAAATTCTTCCCCACTACGGCACGCAGGCCATTCACGTTCCAGCTAATCAGTTTCATATCCTTTTCTTAGAGTTCTTATATTGATGTGCACAGCGGCAGGACGGCACCGCAATGCCTCATTGTCCCAAGCCCACAACGCCCCGGCCGGCCTCTTCCGCCCCACTGCCAGGCGCTCCACAGAGCCGCCGCTGCGCGAAGGCAAAGTTAACCATTCTTGCCCACTTGGCAAAGTCTGTCCCCAGGCAATACACCTCCAGAGCACGAGAAAGGCGGCAGAGCGGAGGCCAGAATCTCATCGGCGGCAGGCAGGAAGCGCGGCAAGACACCCCACGAAGCAGACCGACCGCCACGGCACAGCATCCAGTCCCATTCATCCAACTGTATTACACCTATTTCCCCAAAAAGGTTCAATTTCCCGCACATACCTTTGTCATATCGGGAGAAATGCGTACTTTTGCACGGTTTAAGCATAAATGTGCAATTGTTATACACACTTCATATAGAATAGAAATATGAGTTTCAAGATTGTAGTGCTTGCTAAGCAAGTACCCGACACGCGCAACGTGGGACCAGATGCCATGACCCCCGAAGGCACCGTAAACCGTAGCGCCCTGCCTGCAATATTCAATCCCGAGGACTTGAATGCACTGGAGCAGGCTCTCAGACTGAAAGACCAGAACCCAGGAACCACGGTGACTGTAGTGACCATGGGCCCCGGACGTGCCGCTGAAGTGATTCGCGAGGCTATGTATCGCGGCGCAGACGGC
>ERZ780141.173-NODE-173-length-52437-cov-11.991829_pt1 | contig 52437 bp, 40 predicted proteins | sample MGYA00433080_ERZ780141 | MGnify/ENA primary metagenome ERZ780141 (study PRJEB29588, sample SAMEA2154047) | human gut metagenome | biome: human gut; feature: human-associated habitat; material: faeces | place: Denmark | collected 2008/2010 ... | reverse complement strand
AAAACCCGGCAGGGGAGAGCCTGCCGGTTCAATTATTATTTACACCACTTGTCGAGCCAGTCGAAGTATTCACGATGCCAGAACAGTGCGTTCTGAGGCTGAAGTATCCAGTGACACTCATCAGGGAAGATGATAAGCTTAGAAGGGACGCCCATCATCTGCGCGGTGTTGAATGCTGCCATACCCTGATCATAAGGAATGCGGAAGTCCATGCAACCGTGGATGCAGAGAATAGGGGTGTGCCATTTGGTTACATTGTTGGCAGGGCTGTTTGCGTAATGTCTTACTGCTCTTGGGTTTGTGCTCCAAGGTGAACCACCCTGCCTTATGCCGCCGAATGTCTCGCCGTCACCAGCAGGACCTGTCTGTCCTGGGGTGTATGAATACTCTTCCAGTCCGCCGTTATCCCAGTTTGCGAACCACATCTCTTCAGTTTCATAGTACATGTATTTCTCATCGAATATACCTGCGTGAGCTATGAAGCAATCGAAGGTGTTTCCGTGCATACCGGCAAGCATATAAACTGAATATCCGCCGTAACTTGCGCCGCAGGCTGCCAATTTGCCGATGTAAGGCTCAGATCTCAATTCGTTTGCAGCGGAGAGATAATCCTGCAGGTTGAGGCCTGAGTAGTCTCCTGAAATCTGTTCGCACCATTCCTGGCCGAATGCTGTGGTACCACGTCTGTTAGGCAATGCCACTACATATCCCTGAGCAGACATGAGTCTGTAGTTCCATCTGTAAGACCATGACTGACTGAGAGTTCCCTGAGGACCACCTAGGCAGATCACAATTCCTGGATATGTCTTGGTAGAGTCGAATTGTGGTGGATAAAGCACCCATGTAAGCATGTCTTTGCCGTCCACTGTCTTGACCATACGGGCCTCTGTCTTATGTTCGGCGAGTTGTGAAAGGATATGCTCGTTTTCATGTGTAATCTGCTCTGATTTGCCGTCTGCTACAGCTACTTTTACAAGTTCGGTAGGGAAGTCCATGCTGCACCAGCTTGCGAGGAGCTGAGTTTCTTCACCATTCTGAACGATAGCGAAAGGAGAATCGTAGTCATACCATGCATTCTCTTTAGTTATGCGAGTAATGCTGCCATCAGCATTGACCCTGAAAATCCCCTGGAGACCCTCGGCGAGAGCGTTGAAATAGATGGATTTGGAGTCGGCGGTCCAGACCGGTCCGGCTGCGTTGTATTTGAAATCGGCGGTCAGGTCGCGGATGTTGGAGATTTTTCCCTCTGCGAAATCGGCGGTCATGAGGCGGTTTTTGTCGGCCTCGTAGCCGTCGCGTGCCATGCTGAGCCATGCGATTTTAGTGCCGTCCGGGCTCCAAAGTGGTGCGGTGTCATATCCGCCGCCCATAGGGATGACTGTGCAGCTTCCGTCAGCTACGTTGTAGATGTAAATCTCTGTATTTGTGCTGAATGCGTACTGTTTGCCGGTCTTTTTCTTGCATGAGTATGCGATGAATTTTCCGTCAGGTGACCAGTCTAGTTCGCTCATTCCGCCGTATGGTTCGATAGGGAGTTCGTAGAGTTCTTTCTCAGCTGCGAGGATGTCGGTGCTGTTCTCAGGTCTGATGCCTTCCTTGAAGTCCGCTACGAAGGTGTGAGGAAGTTCTGTTACCCAGTGGTCCCAATGCCTGTACATCAGGTCTTCTGCCACGTAAGCGCGAGCCTTGTCCAGTTTCGGATCGGTGTCCTTAGGAGTCTTTACGTCGCTGTGTATGTAGCTGACATACATTATCTTAGTTTCGTCCGGGGAGATCTTGAATTCGCCGACGCCATTAGGGACGTCACTGAGTTTTGTCCTCTTCACGAGTTTCGGGTTGTCGCCGGAAAGACCACGTGTGGTAGCCTTCCAGATTTGTCCGCCCTGGATGTAGGCGATGGCCTTGCCTCCGTCTATCCATCTTGCGCAACTGATGCTCTTTCCGTCCTTTGTCAACTGTCTTGGTGACGTTCCGTCGGCATTGACAATAAACAAATTGCGGCAGCTGCGATTCTCCTCGATGGAGGTGTAGCTGACGCCGTAGAGGATGGTTTTGCCGTCAGGCGAGAGTTGCGGATCGGAAAGGCGACCGAGTGACAACAGTACCTCCGGGGTCATCTTGCCGTCCTGAATTTCGATTTGTGACGGGCCGATGTAGGCCGCGTCCACTTTTTCGGTGGTGCAATTCATTGTCGTTAATGCGCTTAAGGTCAAGGCGGTAAGACCGCTTGCTCTAATGTGTCGTTTCATTAATTGGTTTATTTTTATGTTATTAGCTGATTTTACTGTAATCTGGTTTCTGGTATTTGTCTTTTCTTAGTTCCATGAGAAGCTGCCTGTTTTTCGTGGATGAAAGTTCGGGGTCTTCTTCCAGGATATGCATGGCGTAATTTCTTGCGTCTGAGAGGATTTCGCCGTCTTTTGCGAGCGATGCGATGGAGAGTTCGATCGGAAGTCCGCTCTGTTGGGTGCCCTCCAAGTCTCCCGGCCCGCGCATTTTCATGTCTTCTTCCGCCAGCACGAATCCGTCTTCGGTCTGACAGAGAAGGTCAATGCGTTTTTTCGATTCTTCGCTCAGCTTGTCTCCACGGACCAAGATACAGAATGAGTCTCCGCCGCCTCGACCGACACGACCGCGAAGCTGGTGTAACTGGCTGAGTCCAAAGCGTTCAGGGCTTTCGATTACCATTACTGTGGCATTCGGAACGTCGACGCCTACCTCGATTACAGTGGTGGCTACCAGGATATTGGCACGTCCTGCCACGAAAGCGTCCATATTGAATTTCTTGTCTTCGTCGCTCTGCTGTCCGTGCACGATGGCCACTTTATATGGTGGAAACGGGAAGTGCTCTACGATTTCTTCATAACCGCTTTCGAGGTTTTTGTAGTCTACCTTGTCATTTATGAAAATCATCGGATAAACCACGAATGCCTGACGGCCTTTCGCGATTTCGTTTTTCATAAAATAGTAGAGTTGGAGTTTTTTACGCTCCGTTATCTGTATGGTCTGGACCGGTTTTCTGCCCGGAGGCATCTCGTCGATTACTGATACGTCCAGGTCCCCGTAAAGGGTCATGGCGAGCGTACGAGGAATTGGTGTGGCTGTCATCACGAGGATGTGCGGCGCCAGTCCGTTGCAGGTTTTTCTCCAAAGTCTTGCCCTCTGGTCCACGCCGAAACGGTGTTGCTCGTCGATGATGGCAAGTCCGAGGTTATGGAACACTACAGGATCTTCCAACAGGGCATGGGTTCCGACGATTATCCCTGTCTTGCCTTCCGCGAGGTCCGCTAAAATCTGTCGTCGTTCAGCACTTTTAGTCGTACCGGTGAGTACGGAAACGTTCACCCCGGTCCCCGAAAGATATTTGCAGATATTTGTATAGTGCTGTCTTGCAAGGACTTCCGTAGGCGCCATCAGACATGACTGATATCCGTTGCCATAAGCAATCAAGGCAGAAAGGACTGCTACCATAGTCTTTCCGGAGCCGACATCTCCCTGCACCAGACGATTCATCTGCTTTCCGCTCATCAGGTCGGTGCGGATCTCCTTTATCACCCTTTTCTGTGCCCCTGTGAGGCTGTAAGGCAATGCGTTATAGCAGTCGTTGAATGCCTGGCCGACTTTCATCATCTGTATGCCATGCTCATTTCGGCTGCGTATATATTTCTGTTTCAGAAGCGATAACTGCAGGAGAAACAGTTCTTCGAACTTCAGCCTGTACTCCGCTTTTTTCAACGCATTTTCATCTTTCGGAAAATGAATATTCTGCAAAGCGTAGGGGAGCGGAACGAGACCTTTCTCCTTTAATATATAGTCGGGAAGCGTTTCACGTATAGTGTTCACGCTCATGTTCAGCGCCGTAGCCATGATTTTGTTCATGACACGTCCTGTGATACCTGCGTTTTTCAGCTTCTCCGTCGAAGGATACACGCCTGTCATGACACCGGATGGCGTAGGATCCTGCCCGTTCGGGTCGTCGATCTCAGGATGCACCATATTGAACCGTCCGTTGAAAAGAGACGGTTTGCCGAAGAAAATGAACGTCTTACCCGGAACCAGTCGCCCGAGCATGTATTTTATGCCTTTGAAAAATACAAGTTCCATGGATGCCGACCCATCGCTGACGATGACGGACAACCGGCTGATCGCGCCAGGCTTGCCCGAATCCATGTCGACCTCTTTCCCCGCCTTGTCGAGCACTGTCGCCGAAATCACCTGCGCCATAATCTGCACATAAGCGTTGCCGGGCTGAATCTCGGCTATCGCCCTGATGGAGTTTCGGTCAATGTATTTGTACGGGTATAGATGAATGAGTTTGTCAATGCTGGTGACACCTAGTTCCGTTTCGAGAAGCCGGGCCCGTTTCGGCCCGACTCCTTTTATGAATTGTATTTCAGATTCGGGTGTCTTCTGCATTGCAAATCAATGTATTATGCTATCTGTGGACCTCTTGACGGCCTTTCAGGCCTATTGTCATCGAGAACTCTTTCCTGCATCTTTCCGGCTTGAAGCCTGTCGTAAGCCAGTCGGTTACGGAAAATGTCGATAGCTGCATAAATGGCTGACATCATGGACATCGGATCAGCTTCATCTCGTCCTGCCATGCTGTATGCCGTTCCGTGGTCAGGGGAAGTCCTGACTACAGGGAGACCTGCAGTATAGTTCACTCCGTCATCGAAATCGAGAGCCTTGAAAGGTGCAAGACCCTGGTCATGATACATGGCGAGAGTAGCGTCGAACTTGCTGTAGTTCGCCAGACCGAAGAATCCGTCAGGGGAGTAAGGTCCGAAAGCCATGATACCTTCTTCATTTGCAGCCTTCACAGCAGGTGCGATGATGGTCTGCTCCTCGTCACCCAGGAGTCCGTCGTCTCCGCAGTGCGGATTAAGTCCGAGTACGGCGATCTTAGGCTTGGTTACGCCGAAATCGCGTTTCAGGGAGTCGTTCATAAGACGTAACTTAGTGAGAATCTTCTCTGTAGTGATGCTTGTAGGAACTTCTTTCAGAGGAATATGTCCTGTTACAACGCCAATCTTGAGCTGTGCGCTGATCATGAACATCGTCACATCCTTCACGCCGAAAACTTCTTTCAGGTACTCGGTATGTCCAGTGAACTGGAAGCCGGCATTCACCATTTCCCTCTTGTTTATAGGACCTGTTATGAGGACGTCTATTTCACCGTTTCTGAGGTCTTCCACCGCACGCTCAAGCGAGGTTATCGCACATTTTGCAGACTCTACGCTCGGCTGTCCCGGCTCTACGTAAACGTTGTCGGGAAGACAGTTCAAAATGTTGATTTTCTTAAGTTTGGCGTCTTTTGCCGAATTGATTACATAGGTATCCATCGGCTCCAGGTTATGGATGGTCTTCTTGTAGAATCCGAAGATTTTCGAAGAACCGTAAACGATAGGAGTGAACCCTTCCAAGATTCTGGCATCGGCGAGTGCCTTTATGATAACCTCATATCCGATTCCGTTTCCGTCACCTTGGGTTATACCTACCGTGATTTTATTGTTGATCATATCTCTATTCTGTTTTTTTACTGTCTTACAAATATAAGAAATTTCTGTCAATGTCCTACAACGGCAGCATTGATTCCTGACTTTCATATCCTTCGTCAGCAGGGAGCTGCTCTCCTCGGGCGACGGCTCCCGCACCGGCATCGACCGCCATCTGGTCGCACCTTTCGTTCTCGGGGTGTCCGGCATGTCCTTTCAGCCAATGGAATTGGACGTTGTGCCTGCGCCAGACTTCGAGAAATCTCATCCAGAGGTCGGGATTCTTTACCTTGGCGAATCTTTTTCGCTGCCACGAGTAAATCCACCCCTTGTTTATTGCGTCTACAACGTAGGATGAATCGCTCCAGATTTCCACATTCGCGTTCTCCCATTTGATGGCTTCGAGCCCTTTTATGACGGCAAGAAGCTCCATGCGGTTGTTCGTTGTAAGTCTGAATCCTCCACTCAGTTCCTTGCGGAGATTGTTGCATATCAGGACTACTCCATAGCCCCCGGGACCTGGGTTTCCGCTGGATGCGCCGTCAGTGTAAAGATATATTGTGGGCCTCGTTGTTTCCATGTAATATGTTTTACAAAATTTTTTGTATGCAAATATAGGTGGATTTGTTTGCATTCTGTAGGCTGATTGAAAGAATTTTAATATCTTTGCAATTATTGTTTATTAAAGTATCAGTTTTTTAATGGCTTTTATGAGAAGTATCATTATCAAGTTGGCGGCAGCAGTGACAGCTATTTCACTCCTTGCCTCCTGCGGCACTAAAACCTACAAAAATATCAATTACCTCCAGGATGCACAGAAAGATACATCTATGGTCATGAGCACTGAGGGAGGTATTCTTGTTCAGCCTAAAGATATGATTTCCATTGTCGTATCCTGCCGTAACCCTGAATTGGCTGCGATGTTTAACCTTGTGAATGTCAGCTATCAGGCAGGTGGTGAGACTTCTATCTCAGGTTCTTACAACAGGCTTCTCGGATATTCAGTAGATGCTAATGGTGATATCGAATTCCCAGTAATTGGTAAGATCAATGTTGCAGGACTTACCAGATGGCAGGTGGCCGAGAAAGTAAAGAATGAACTTGAGTCCAGGAATCTTCTCAAGGAACCGGTAGTTACCGTGGAGTTCCTTAACTTCAAGATATCAGTATTGGGTGAGGTGAATCATCCGGGTACTTACACCGTATCAGGTGATAAGATTACTATCCTCGAGGCATTGAGCCTTGCAGGTGATTTGACTATCTTCGGAAGACGTGACAAGATTTCCGTTGTCCGTGAACAGAACGGAAAGCGCAGTATCTATGTGGTAGATATCAGAGAGACTGACCTTTTCAATTCTCCGGCATATTATCTTCAGCAGAATGACGTCATTATGGTAGAGCCTAACAAGGTCAGAGCCGGTCAGTCTACTATCAACGAGAATAGTTTGAAGTCTACATCTTTCTGGATTTCAGTAGGTTCATTCCTCGTGACTATAGCCAACCTCGTAATCGCAATTTCAAGATAATTGCTCAAATAGAGTCTTAACCTCATAATGAATATATATTCTTATGGCATTGGAAAATAATAATATTGACAATAGACCGGCGCTGAGAAACGCGAACGGTGAGGAGGATGGAGATATCCTCAGCCTGACTGAAATTTGGGCGATGATATGGAACAACAAGTGGTGGTATGTGTTGTCGCTTGTTGTCTGCATTTTTATGGCGGGATTCGTTATTTACAGAACCGCTCCGAAATATACCAGAACCGCCAAAGTCATCGTGGATGACAGTAACGAGAACTCAGCCATGAAGGAGCTTGCCTCTTTCACCAACGCAATGAGTTTGCGTAGAAACAGCGGTGCGAATGTCTACAACGAGATGGAATCATTTACATCTCCTGACATTATGAGCGTGGTTGTGGACCGTCTCGGGCTGGAGGCTTCTTATGTAGAGAAGCAGTTCCTCAGATCTCGTGAATTGTTCACATCTTCACCTATTGCCTTGGTGCAGACAGGTGATAACCATGCATCCGCATATTCTTTCGAACTTACCAAGACCGGAGACAGCACCTTCGTCATCAAGAATTTGAGGGTGGCCGGCGAAAAGATGAAGTTTAAGGGGAAGATTAAGGGCTCATTCAGAGAAGAACTTCAGACTCCTGTAGGAAAGATCAAGATCGTTCCTACTATGCATATAGATAAGTGGCATGATCCTATCGTAGTAAGCTGGGTGAATGCCAAGAGATTGGCGAAGGCTTATTGCAAGAAGCTCAATGTCTCTCTTTCAGGTAAGGAATCTACCGTTCTGGTACTTTCTCTCGAGGATACGTTCCCAAGAAGGGCTGAAGATATTTTGAATACCCTCATCGACGTATACAATGAGCAGTGGGTTGCCAACAAGAACAGATCAGCCCGCAACACGACTGCATTCATCAACGACCGTCTTGTCGTTATCGAGAATGAACTGGGTGGAGTCGAGGAAAGCCTCAAACAGTATAAGGAAACTCACAAGATTACCGATATCGCTTCTATATCAGAGGCTTATCTTAAAGAGTCTACCGATTATTCAGCTAAGTCTTTCGAGGTGAACAATCAGCTTGCCATAGCGAAGTTCATTAAGGAATATCTTAAGGATCCGCAGCATGACGGCGCTCTTATCCCTTCTAATCTCGGACTCGACAGCAAGACTGTAGATTCTCAGATTACTGAGTATAACCAGATGGTACTCACCAGAGACAGGTATATGAGTGACAGCAGCAGTGATAACCCTCTTGTCGGTGATTTGAACAATTCCATCAGCGCTTTGAAGGTGGCCATTTCCAGATCTATGGATAACCTCATTTCCACATTGCAGATGCAGGTGGACAAGATCGAGGCTCAGGAAAATGACATCATGTCGAGAATCGCCAATACTTCAGGTCAGGAACTTCAACTTCTTTCTATCGAGAGACAGCAGAAGATCAAGCAGGAACTCTATGTGTACTTGCTCCAGAAACGTGAGGAGAATGAAATCGCCAGTCTCGTGAATGTAGGCAACACCCGTATGGTCATGTCCCCTAATGGAGACGAGAAGCCGGGAGCTCCTAATAAACAGATGATTCTTCTTGTGGCTCTTGTGCTCGGAATGGGTATTCCTTTCGGTGTGTTCTTCTTGATAAACCAGTTGGATAACCGAGTTAAGAACCGTTCAGATGTCGCAGGTCTCCAGATACCGTTCCTCGCTGAGATTCCTCAGATCGGACAGGGTGCAGGTCTGCTCAACAAACTGAGAAAGAACATGCTCAACAACGCCAATACCCGAATCGTTGTCGAGTCGGGTAACCGAAACGGTATAAACGAGGCGTTCCGTGTACTTAGGACGAACCTCGATTTCATGACCAATCAGGAACCTGGCAAGTGTCATAAGATTATGGTGACTTCGTTTAACCCTAATGCAGGTAAGACCTTCACTATCATGAATATGGCGGCTACTGTAGCATTGAAGGGCTCTAAGGTTCTTCTTCTGGACCTCGACCTTCGTAAGGGTACTCTCGGTAAGGCTATGGAGCATAACAAGGCAGGTATCTCTGCTTACCTCAACGGTAAATTATCTGATATCATGACTGAGGTTCAGCATATCAAGGATAACCTCGATATGATTTCAGTAGGTTCGCTTCCTCCGAACCCTGCCGAACTTCTGGATTCTGAGAGATTCAGAAAGATGCTGGAAGAACTTGAGAAACATTACGATTATATATTTATGGATTGCCCTCCGGTAGACCTTGTCGCCGATACAGCAATTATCGCCAAAGAAGCAGACTTCACTGTTCTTATCATCAGAGCAGGTCTTTTCGACAAACGTGCGCTTCCAGTGGTCGAAACTATGTATCAGAGCGGTGTCTACAAGCATATGGCACTTATCCTTAACGGTGTCGATACCACTACCAAGTCATATGGACATTACGGCTATGGCTACGGTTATGGTTACGGCTACGGATATGGATATGGCTACGGTTACGGCAGCCACGTAGACAAAGACGAATAAACAATGTTCGGTTTTTTTAACAGCAGGAAAAGTCTCGCGGAAAGCGGACTGTTGAAGGGTTCGACAGATAATCATTCACATATATTATATGGTGTGGATGACGGTGTGAAAACACTGGAAGAGTCGTTGCAGATTCTCTCCTTTATGGAAACGTCAGGGGTGAAGCATATTTGGCTTACACCGCACGTCATGGAGGATGTGCCGAACACTACAGAATTCCTGAGAACGAGATTCGAGGAGCTCAAGTCAGCCTATCATGGCGGACTTGAGCTGTCTCTTGCTTCGGAGAACATGATAGACAGCCTTTTTATGGAGAGGCTAAAGAACAAGGATTTTCTGCTCCATGAAGGAAATAGACTCTTGGTGGAGACGTCCACCTGGTCTGGCCCTATGGACTTGTGGGATATCCTGGACGATGTGATTTTGGCAGGATACACTCCTGTGCTTGCTCATCCGGAGCGTTATCGTTATATGACTCAAGCAGATTATGACAAACTGAGAGACATGGGTGTTCTTTTGCAGCTTAACTTGCCGTCCATTCTCGGAGTTTATGGCGAGGAAGTGGCTCATAAGGCAGAAATTCTTCTCGAAAAGGGAATGTATTGCATGACCGGTTCTGACTGCCATCGCGCAAGAGCTTTGGAAGGACAGACCACGTGCAAGATATTGTCCAAGAACACAATCGCCCGTTTGTCGCAGATCATGTGTAAATAACCCATATTATGCAGGCTATTATTCTGGCAGCAGGAATGGGCAGGCGCTTAGGTGAGCTTACCCGTAACAACACCAAGTGTATGTTGGAGGTCAATGGCGTAAGACTTATTGACCGCTATTTGCATATCCTGTCCAGTTGTCATCTGACCAGGGTGATAATCGTTGTCGGATATGAAGCCCGGAATCTTATAGATTATATCGGGCATCGATATGATGATGTCCTAAAAATAGAGTATATACATAACGATATCTACGACAAGACCAACAACATATACTCATTGGCATTGGCCAAGACCCAAATGTGCGAGGACGATACGATCCTGCTGGAGTCAGACCTGATTTTCGAAGAGAGGATTCTCGACTTGCTGCTGGCCCATCCGGATCCTAATCTGGCATTGGTCGCGAAGTACGAGAGTTGGATGGACGGGACGATGGTGAGCATCGACGAGGATCGTAGAATCGTGAATTTCATACCGAAAGAGGCTTTCAGCTACGAGGATTCTGACAAGTACTACAAGACGGTGAACATCTACAAGTTCAGCAAAGAGTTTTGCAGGGACAAATATGTGCCGTTCTTGGAGGCGTACAGCAAGGTGATGGGCAACAATGAGTACTATGAGCAGGTTCTCAGGGTGCTTATCTATCTCCATGATTCTACGCTGAAGGCATTGCCTATTTCTGATGAGAAGTGGTATGAAATCGATGATGTGCAGGATTTGGACATCGCGTCCACGCTTTTTTCTGCTGACGAGGTGAAGTATCATGAATATCACAAGCGTTACGGCGGCTATTGGCGTTTCCCTAAGTTGTTGGATTACTGTTACTTGGTAAATCCGTTCTTCCCGAACAAGAGAATGAAGGACGAGTTGCGGGCGAATTTCGATGTGCTCCTTCAGGAGTATCCGTCAGGAATGGCCGTGAATTCTCTTCTTGCGGGTAAGTATTTCGGTATCCGTCAGGAGTTTGTCGTTGTGGGCAACGGTGCTGCGGAGCTGATTAAAGTCGTGATGGAAAGCCATGCGGGCGAGAAAGTCGGTGTGATTTTCCCGACATTCGATGAGTATCCCAACAGGTTGTCTGACAGTCAGATAGTTCCTTACGTCTGCGATAATGAGGACTTCAGTTATACGGCGGATGACCTGATGACGTTCTTCGCCGACAAGAATATTTCGCTGCTTCTGCTCATTAATCCTGACAACCCTTCCGGTCACTTCATGGCTAAAGCTGACGTCCTGAGACTGGCTAAGTGGTGTGAGAAGAGGGGAGTGAATCTGCTTTTGGATGAAAGCTTCGTGGATTTCGCCGATGTGACCGTGGACAACAGCTTGTTGCACAACGATATACTGGAGAGTTATCCTCATCTGATGGTCATGAAGAGCATATCCAAGTCTTATGGTGTGCCGGGCCTGCGCCTCGGAGTCTTCGCATCTTCCGACAAGACTCTCATAGCGAGGATACGAAAGGAGGTAAGTATCTGGAACATAAACTCTTTTGCGGAGTTCTATCTTCAGATTTACGGCAAATATGAGAACGATTATAAACGCGCATGTGAGAAGTTCATCGCTGAGAGAGAGACGTTTTACGAGGAGTTGAAATCCATTCCGTATCTCCGTGTTTTCCCGTCCAAGGCGAACTATTTCATGTGTGAAGTCATTGACAAATACACTTCTGCGGAGCTGACTCAGCGCCTGATCGACAATGATGTGCTGATAAGCAATTGCGGCCTGAAGCGAAATATGTCCGGCCGTCAGCTGATCCGGCTTGCCGTGCGCAGCCGTGAGGACAATTCGCGTCTTGTAAATATCCTGAAGGCATTGGCATGAAAAAAATTTGCATCTGTGGAGGCGGCGCGCTCGGACACGTGGCTGCCGGGTACATTGCGGCCCGCTCGAAAGCGGAAGTCCGCGTCCTGACGAACCATCCGGAACGCTGGAGTCGCTCCATCTCCGTCCATACCCCAGAAGGAGAATCCCTAATAGGTTCTTTGTCAATGATTTCGTCTTCTGCAAAGGACGTGGTCACAGGCGCGGATGTGCTGTTGTTCTGCCTTCCGGGATTCTTGATCAAAGAGGAACTGGAGAAGGTAAAGCCGTATCTTGGCACTGATGCTTATGTCGGAACGGTATTCTCTTCTACAGGGTTTTTCTTCGAGGCGTTGAAAATCTTGTCTCCGGAGCAGCCTTTGTGGGGGTTCCAGAGAGTGCCGTTCATTTCACGAGTCGTGGAATATGGCCATTTCGCGAATCTGTTAGGCTACAAGTCAGGGTTCAATATCGCCGTTGAGCATGTTTCGGATGAGGAGAAGTCGCAATTTGCTGATTGGGTGGCAGATGCGTTCGGCAGACCGGTTCATTTGCTGCGTAATTATCTGGAGGCCAGTCTTACGAACAGTAATCCGATTCTACATACTTCGAGACTCTATACTTTGTTCTCCGATTGGTACGAGGGTGTGCGGTATCCTTCGCAATTCGCTTTCTATGATACATGGGATGTGGCTTCTGCCCAGAGGCTTATCAGGATGGACAAGGAGTTTTTCGATCTTCTGGATGTGCTGCCTGTAACCAAGGGGTATTTGCCGACGATTTTGGATTATTATGAAAGCCATGATGCAGAGTCATTGGCAGTCAAGTTGTCCTCTATCAATGCTTTCCATGGGTTGCTGGCTCCTATGAAAGCTGTGGACGGAGGATGGATTCCGGATTTTTCCAGCCGTTATTTCTCCGAAGATTTTCCTTATGGCCTGCGCTATATCCATGAATTGGGTGTAGAGCATGGCGTGGATATGCCGGAGATTTCTAAAGTCCTTTCATGGGGCTTGTCTAAAACGAGATAACTTTTTTTTTACTTATTTATTATGGATATAAAATATATGCAGTTGGCCATCGAAGAGGCCAGAACAGGAATTCAAAATGATCATGGCGGACCTTTCGGTTCCGTAATCGTGAAAGATGGCGAAGTTATCTCTACCGGACATAATATGGTGCTTCTCAACAACGACCCTACAGCTCACGGAGAGATTTCCGCTATCCGTGCGGCAGGACGCAAATTAGGCACATTTGACTTGTCCGGATGTACTATCTATACTACAGGCGAACCGTGTCATATGTGCCTTTGCGCTTGTATGTGGGCCAACATTGACAAAATCTATTACGGATGTACGATTGAAGACAATGGGCTCATCGGTTTTCGTGATGATAAGTTCGACAAGATTTTCGGTGGTCGCGACAAGCTCGGCGACTATATGACCGAGCTTGGGCGACAGGCTTGTCTGGATCTCTTCAGCGAGTATCGTTCACTTAGACGCAGAACGTACTAACCCCAAGTTTCGCAAGTTGTCAAACTTGCTGAGCGTAAGCGCTCATTTGAGGGTTATCACTCGTTCGAAGGCTGTAAGGCCCACGCACTTTTTGTGTGTACGTTACCCTCACCCTAAATCCCTCCCCTCGGGGGAGGGACTTGCTTTCGCCCTCTCGGGCTCAAAAGCGGTGTTTCGCACTTGCGAAACTTGAGCTACTAAGATTACGGCTTCCACATGTAGACGCCATCCCAGTAGTCCTTGAATTCTATGGTCTTGACGGTCTTCTTCGAGGTGAATACATGTTTTCTTACAGGGGTAAACCATTCGGCTTTCACATATACTGTTTTGCCTGTATATCTGTCCACGATAGGGAGGAATTCCCACATGCCGCCGATGCGCGGACCTGTAACCCACACTCTTTCACCCGGAGCGTAAGTCTGGAATGTCGAATAGCCGTCGTCTGGTCCTGTGTATACGTTACCGCTAATGTTGCGTCCGATTCCTTCTCCCCATGCTCGTTCCTGATACCAGCCGAGCTGATGCGCATGTGTGCATTTTTCTGCCACGTCGATAGCTTGTTCGATAGAGCAGATTTCCTTAGGGCAGATGGTTGAGGATGTTTTGCCTTTAATCAGTCCCAGTGCTTCCATGAAACTCATGGCCTCTTCAGCACTTGGGCTGATTTCTTTTTTGTCGGTATATTTGTCCAGTCCATTATCGAATTCGGTGTAGGCGTAGACCCCCTGATTCTCGACGTAACGCAATGCCTTGTAAAGGATTGCAGCCACATCCTGACGGGTGGCCTTGTCGCTGTCCGAAGCTGATGGCGAAGGGATTTCGTTGATTCCGAGTGCAGCGCATTTCGCCACGAACTTGTCGCCTGACTGTTTCTTGCCGAGCTTGATTTCGCGGTCGAGAAGTTCCTCCACCAGGCGTACCGCGAGGGATTTTATCTGGATCAATGTCGCTTGTACGGTGTAGTCTTTTCCGAGTACTTCGTCATCCAAAAGATCGTCGCACAAAGCGAAGTTTACCGAACTCTGGAAAGCAGTGCTCATCTTGGCGTCTGACTTGTATGGAAGGATGAACGTTCCCGGTTGCGTTGTAGTGGTAAGTCTTGCCTTAGTTTCGAAATCTTCTGCCTGTTCGGCCATGGCCTTCCTGAAGTCTTCATAGTTCATTTCAGTTCCGGTCGCTTTCCATGCAACTTTTGTAAAGTGCTTCTGTTCATATCCTTCTGACATGCCGCACCAGATGCAGCTGTACCACCATACGTGCTGTCCGGCCGAGTTTTTGCCTATATATGCCTGGTCATTGGCCAAAGGCTGTTCGAATATGTGCAGCGGATAATCGAAGTCGCTATATTTTATCTCGAAGGTATGTGCAGGGTTATGCTCGCATTTTCCGCAGTATTTGCATGAATAATAGTACGACGTGAAATTCTTACATGAATAATCCTTGTAAATGTTGTCCGGGGAAGCTACTTTTTTCGTGAAGACATGATGCGTGCAGAAAGGTTTTGCGGCATCGGCTCCGGCTTTCTGAGCAGAGAATACGTCACCCTGATATGTCTTTATCGTGAACAATATAGGGTATGACCAAGTTGTCCAGGAAACCATTTTCATTACATTGTCTGCTTCCGATTCAGGAATGAATATCGTTGCCCTTTTATTCTGGCACAGGTAGCTGTGATACGGATGGTAGATACTTGTTGAAAAATCCCTGTCACCCTGATAGATATTACAGATGGTCCTGATGAACTTCTGGACGTCCACTTTCTGGCTCAGCCATATTTCGCGGATGTTGTAAGTTCCTTGTATGGAGTTGTTTACATCACCTGCTACGCAATCTTGGATGAATTCACTGCCAGTATCTACTATTATCCTGGTCACGCGCATGGTATTCTGTCCCTTGAATTCTCCCGGGTCATTGGCATAGAATCGCGGATCGTACGAATCGTTGATGACAATCAGAGGCCAAGGATTTATATCAGGGCTGAGAGCATTGGCCTCATCGATGGAGTAGGCCTCGCGGGATCTGCGGTAAGAGTCTTTGTTCAGTTCATAATCTGATTTCATGTTCAGCGCGGCTTCTCTGTCAGATCCGGCCCCGCCTTCTCCTACGAAAACCCTCGTCTCTATATCTATGAAATATGGGGCGCTTGGCTTCACTTTCGCCTCTTTTCCGTTTACGGTAATCTTAATCCTGCTGCCGTCGATACCATAGTCATTATTCTTGAAATAATAATCTGTCTGGTATTTTCCGCTCGGATTTATCATCACCTTGAATACGGCTTTATACTCGAATCCGCTCTTGAACAGCATCTCGCCGCTGTCTTTCTCCACGAAATCGCCGATATAATCCGCTTCCATAAGCTGGATATCTCCGGTAGGGGCAAGGTCGCCATATTCGGTGGTCGCCGATGTCGGCTGAACCTCCCGCGCGTCAAAAAGGTCCGTTCCCGGTTTCGGGACAGGAATGACCAGGTCAATGCTTTTGATTTTCGGTTTGTCTTGGGCCAATGCCGTCAGTGGCAGCGATAGAGCCGCCACTGTCAACATCATTTTAAGCCCATATTTTACTAAGTTTTTAGTCTTCATGGGTGGTTTTTATTTTGGATCTACGAATTCAAGTCCTGCAGGATAGACATACTGGTTGTTCACCCATTTGACTTCCATGTAAGGACAGGTCATCAGTTCAGGGTAAATTTCCATAAGGAAGTTATCCTTCAGTTTGGAATTTAATTTCAAGTTTTTGAGGCTCTTGCAATCGTCAAATGTGAAAACTCCGATTTCCGTTACGTGGGAGAGGTCGAGAGAAACCACACCACTGCCGGAAAATACGTGACTGCCGACTTTGGTTACACTGGCAGGAATGTTTATGGTAGTGAGCTTGATACAATTTTCGAACGTGCCGTCATAGAGTTCCTTAAGGTTTTCAGGAAGGGTCACGCTTGTGAGATTTGTACAGCCGCTGAACATGTCATAACTTGAAAGTCCCACATAACGAGGAAGTTTAATGCTCTGAAGGCTGGTGCAGTTCTGGAAACATCCATGCAGTTCATCTAACTTGTCGCTCTCGAAAACAACTTTCTTCAGGTTCTTGCAACCATAAAAGGCTGAGCCCTGAATGATTTTTACCGATGCCGGAATCACAATCTCGCTGATGTCGGTCTCCCTGAGTGCAGCGTTCGAAATTTCTGTCAATGTTGACGGCAGTTTGATGGATTTTATAGGTTTACCCCAGAAAATATCACCGCGCATTTCAGTGACAGGGAATCTCTTGCCTTTGTAATTGATATAGTCGGGCATGACGATGTCCTTACCTGCGACAGCGGTGTTCACGGCCTCGGAAGCGAATGCAAAACCCTTACTTGCGTGGACTATGTAGATGATGCCGCCGATGTCAACGGTTGCTCCGGAAGCGTTCTCGCTTACTATGGTACCGCTCTGGCCTGATCCTGAAGTGGAGATGCTTTGTTTTACAGGTTTCGGATCCCATTTGGTCATAGTCACCTTGGTAGCGTTCTCATATCCTCCATGTTTCTGGAAATACTCCTTCGTCTTGTCATTGATGAGGCCTTTGACAGTGAAGAATGGAGATATTGAACTCTTTATGAGAGTCTTATACTTTTCGCCCTCGAGAATGGACGCGATCTTGTCGTGCATTCCGTTTATGACCCATTGAGGAGACTCGCTGCCGTACTCGCTTCTGACTTCTGCCATCAATTCTACAAGATAGTTCAACTCGTTGGCGCGTGCATAGAGTTCGCCTTCGACATTTTCCAATCTGGCGTGTGCAGGAGTGAGAGTCTTGAAATAACCATTATCGAAGCAATCCTTGAGCAACAAGTACTCATCTACCAGACTCTTGTTGTTCAAGTTGGATATATTCGGCAGTTTATCAGTCCAGTTCACCTGGGCATCTGGGCTCTGGGGCGGCATGCCGGGTTTAACTGTAAGTGTTCCGTATGATGCCTCTACCGGATAGCCGAGCGGAGCGAAAAGCGCCGTGTGCTCGTCCGGCAGTTTTACGGTCGGTTTCTCATCTTCCATTTCTGGGGGATTCCTCATCATCGCATCGTACTGCTTCTGAAGGGCTTTGTCTCTGTCAGAGGTTTTGTTTGCACTCGGCTTGTTGGTGGTCGGCTTGGTCGTAGTCGTCTTTTTGGTGATTTGATTTTTCGTAGACTGGATTTGTTTTCCGATTTTGTCTCCGATGTTTTTCAGTCCGTCTTTAAGCGACTGGGCGTCTGAGCAAGGCGGCATGCTCAGGAGTAATGCCGTGCACAAGATTAGAACGTTTCTGGTCTTCATATTTTGTTAATAATTTGGTCCATGTAGCGTTTTGGGTGCATTTTCAAAGTTAAGAAATAAAAACGATAATTCTCATTTAAAAAGTGCTATATTTGTGAAACGAAATACAAACTTACGATTTATGAAACATTTTAATGTGTTATTGAAATTGGTCTGCATCGGAGCGGGCCTTCTCGCTGTGTCTGTCAATGGCTACTCTTGGGGTCAGAAGGGTCATGATGTGACCTGCGCACTGGCTGAAAAACACCTTACAAAGAAAGCCAAGAAGCAGATTACGGAACTTTTGGACGGAAGGTCCATCGTTTATTGGGCTAACTGGATGGATAACGCCAGCCACACTCCTGAGTACAAATATACAAGCACATGGCATTATAAGAATATCGATGCGGACAAGACTTATGAGAATGCTCCGCTGAATGAGAATGGTGACGTGGTACGTGCTATCAATGAGCAGATTACAGCGCTTAAGAGCGGTAAACTGAGCAGAGATGAGCAGGTGCTTTCGCTTAAGTTCCTCGTTCACTTGATGGGAGATTTGCATTGTCCTATGCACATGGGACACATGTCAGACCGCGGCGGAAACAAATGGCAGGTGCAGTTCTTCAGAAGCGGAACCAACCTTCATTCCATTTGGGATTCAAGCATCATCGAGAATGCTCACAAATGGACTTATTCAGAGTGGGTGGATCAGATCGATATCAACGGCAAGAGTGTAAATGAAAAGCTCGTCGATGGTAATCCTGAGTCTTGGGGCAAAGAAACTTACGAAATTTGCAAGACTGTCTACGACGCTACCCCGGTAGGTTCCAAACTTTCTTATGACTATGTGAGCGACTGGACTGAAACTATTGAAAATCAGCTTCTCCGTGCAGGACTTCGTCTCGCTTCTGTTCTTAACGACATCTTCAAATAGTCTTATATCATGAAAAGAAATCTGTTGGTTTTGTCCATGTTCGTGTCAGCGTTTGTGCTGAACGTCACACCGGCATTGGCCTGGGGTAAAAGAGAACACGCGGCGATAGCGCGCATTGCGGAGCAGAATCTTTCGGCGAAAGCCCGGAAGGGGATTGCTGAGATTCTCGGCGACCAGAAACCTTCATCTTATGCGTCTTGGCTGGATTATTACAAGACTCAGATGATGATGAAACTCACTGAGCCTCAGAACGGTAAGATGGAGAGGACTATTCCTCACACTTTTCAGGTGGATTCGGCGCTGAATGCTTACCGTAACCCTGAAAGAAGTTGTATCACCGTGATCGAGGAGAGTGTGGCCAAGCTTAAGAACAGGGAGTCGCTGGATGATTCCACCAGATTTCAGTGCTTGTTGAATATCATTCATCTTGTGGGAGATATGCATTGTCCGGGCCATGTGATTTATGCTGACAAACGTGACAGGCATATCGGCAAGTTCGATGTTTATTTCCGTGGTGAGAAGACTAATTTCCATAGGGTTTGGGATTCCATGGTAACCGGTGATACATTCGCAGGCGGTGTCGAGGACCTGGCTTATTTCGCCATGACTGCGGACAAGAAGCAGATCCGTGAGTGGCAGTCAGGTTCCCTTTATGACTGGGGAAGTGACGTGGCTCACACTTCGTCCTATATTTGGGATGTAAAGATAGGTGACGATCTCGGAACCCGTTATATGTATGATCATTCGCGCCTGGCACTCACTATGATTTGCCGCGCGGGTTATCGTTTGGCGAAGGTCTTGAACGAAACATTTAAATAGCTATGGAATATCTGTCCAAGGAACGCTACGACGAGATTGTCGCTGAGGTGGATTACCTTATAAATGAGGAATATCCGAGGATTAAAGAGGCATTGGCAGAAGCCAGGGCCCAGGGGGACTTGAGCGAGAATTTCGAGTATCGCGCCGCGAGGCGGGCTCAAGGAAAGGCGATCAGCAGGATCCGTTTTCTGCAGAGAGTGTTACAGTTCTCCAGAGTCATCGATACCAAGGCGTTGCCGAAGGACCAGATTTCGTTGCTCAGTAAGGTGGAGTTCACGAATCTCTCTACCAATGTCAAGATGACTTATACTATCGTAAGCCCTCATGAAATGAATCTTCAGGAGGGCAAAATTTCTTGCAAGTCGCCTATAGGTATGGCGTTGATGGGTAAGAAAGTTGGTGACGTGGTAGACGTGAATGCGCCTTCGGGAATTTTCCAGTTGAGGATCGAGAGTGTTTTGGTGGGACAGTAGCATCATCTCGGCAGGAGATTGAGTTTTACGAGGTGTTGTCGTGTTTGTTGTAGACTTGTGAATTTATTATCAGATGAAGATTGCAGTATTTTGTTCAGCGAACGAGCATATAGACCCGGATTTTTTCGGAATGACTGAGGAGATGGGCAAGTGGATGGGGAAGAACCATCATGAATTGATCTTCGGCGGTACAAACCAGGGCCTGATGGAATGTGTGGCCAAGTCCGTAAAGGAAAACGGCGGCCATGTAATCGGCGTGGTTCCTACGCTTATTGAAGAGGGCGGAAAAGTATCTCATTATCTCGACGAGAACATCCCATCGCAAACCCTCAGTGACCGTAAGGATGTGATGGTCAATGAATGTGATATCGTCGTGGCTTTACCTGGCGGAGTGGGTACGTTGGATGAGATTTTTTCTACGGCAGCGTCCCACAGCATAGGCTATCATAAAAAACGTGTAGTCCTCTATAATATGAAGGGCTTCTGGAACTCGCTTGTCGTGTTGATGGACGACCTCGCTCAGAAAGGTATGATCAGAGGTTCCTGGCGCGACATGATAGAGGTGGCGGACAATCTCGAAGAATTGATACAAAAAATAGGTGCATAACTATAGACGCATGATTATAAGCATATTCCGAGTTCCGTCATCGCTGAAGGTGAGGATATCTGGGACGGTTGCGGTAACCGTGGTGATGCTGCCATGATCGCATACGGTGCGTCTCGATATGCATTGGCGAGAGGTGACAAGTCTGAGGCCAAGAAACCCTGGCCGCTTATCCAGTGGTGCCTGGAGTATTGCCGCCGACCCTAAGGCTCGCCTCCAGTCCGCGAGACGCGTTAACACGTAACCGTAGAGAATTCTAGCGGGGTTTGGTGACGTTGTCCCTGAAGTGGATGGTCTGGGTCTCGTAGTCCATGTCCTCGATTATCGCTATGGACTCGAGATGGTAGCCGGCTTCGCGGAGAATGTGCCCGCCTTTCTGCTGACCTTTCTCGATGGCGATTCCGAGCCCGACGACTTCAGCACCGGCTTGACGGACTATGTCAATGAGTGCGAGCATGGCTTGTCCGTCGGCGAGGAAGTCGTCCACGATCAGGACTTTTTCGCCTGCATTCAGGTAAGGCTTAGACACGAAGACATTGTTCATCCTCTTGTGAGTGAATGAGTAAGCCTGGGATACGTATTTGTCGTCAGTGCTGTTGGCAGTCTCGCTTTTCTTGGCGAAAACTACAGGGACGTCATACAGATCAGCCAGAAGTGTGGCGATGGCTATGCCGCTTGCCTCGATGGTCAGGATCTTGGTCACGGTCTGCCCGCGGAAACGGCGTTTGAACTCATAGGCGATTTGCCTCATGATGTCGATCTCTATCTGGTGGTTAAGGAAGTTGTCGACTTTGAGGATATTCCCATCCTTTATGACCCCGTCAGTGAGGATCTTTTCTTCGAGAAAATTCATATGTAGTATAGATCGTTTTTGTCCATATCTTTGTTACGATTTTTAATCAGTCCAGCAGGATGAATGGGGCCCAGTCACCTTGCCGGAGTCGCTGTTACGTGGTTACGAATGTAGGGAATAATATTATGGTTCACAAATTTTAGTAATCCTTAAAAATAGTGTGGCTGAAGAATGAACAGGATGGTGTGTGATGAAAAGTCTCCCGAAAGAGTTGATGTTGTCAGATATTAGTTGTACCTTAGTTGTTTCAGTATCCGCTTATATAGTCGTTTGTCAGGCTATATGACGGCGGAATTTAGGTTTCTAATAAATGATAGAATCGGAAAATAGTTTTATGTCGGTCAATGTGGATGAGGCTGCGTTCAGACAGGTGTTTGACCGGTATTATCCGCGGATGCTTGCATTTCTACGTTCATTTCTGCAGTCGGACGACGATGCGGAAGATGTTGCGCAGAATGTATTTGTGAAACTATGGATGAAAAGAGATGTACTGCTTGATAAGGAATATCTGGATGTGTATCTTTTCAGGATGACAGTGAACTGCGCTATCAACTTCTCGAAAGTCCGGAAACGACACGTCGGTATTGATGACATTGACTTTCCGGACGAACTGGATTTGGAATGTGAAATCGATTCCCGCGGACGATTGGATACGATATTCAGAGCAGTATCTGAAATGCCTGAAAAACGACGAGAAGTCTTTATTCTCAGTAGATTGCATGGTATGAGCCATAAGGAAATCGCCAGAAAACTGAATGTCTCATCAAAAACTGTAGAGAATCATATAAACTTTGCTCTCCGTGAACTGCGCAAGATAAAATATATCATAGTCTTCTTCATATCTATGGTATTTTCATAAAAATCAAAAAATGTTTTAGGGGATACGCACTGTTGGCATTGTCTTATATACAAAGCCAAAAAAACCATTATGACGAACAAAGATTTATACGGCAAATGGACCGGTCAGGAACCGGTCGAGCTGACGGATGAGCAGCTTGACAGTGCGTATTCTTCCGTAAAAGGCAGGATACGTAGAGCTGAGTCCGCTTCATTAGCCATCAAATTGTCAGAAGAATTGCGTGTCCGCCGCCAGAAAAGAATCATCAGAATACTGTCTGCCGCCATCGCAGCTGCCTGCCTGATTCTGCCTGTCGTCATTGTCAATGTCTCAAGACATTCCTACGATAAAGGACTTTCGGCTCAGGTCAGTGACAGGGTACCGCAGATGTTGGAGTATTCTGCCAATGCCGGGGAAATGCGTCATGTACTCCTTCCTGACTCTACATCGGTTACCCTCAATTCCGGTACGGTGCTGATTTGCCCCGCGGAATTCATTGGCGGGAAAAGGGGAGTCTATCTCAATGGTGAAGCCACTTTCGATGTGACGAGGAACGAGAAAAAGCCGTTTGTCGTCAGTACTTCCGTTATGGACATTACAGTCCTCGGAACGAAATTCAACGTGTCTTCCTACAGCGACGACGAAAATGTGACCGCGACATTGTGCAGGGGAAGCATTTCTGCATTGGCGAAAAATGCGGAACAACCTGTAATTTTAAGCCCTGGTCAGCGGTTTGTCGTCGAAAGAAGCAGCGGCAACAGTTTCGTGGAGAATGTCAATGCCGATGAAGACGTGGCCTGGGAGAGCGGCCAGCTCTGTTTCCGTTCGAAATCAATACATGAAATCGTGAAAATAATCGAACGCAGATATGCCGTGAGGATTTATGTCACGACAGGAAAATACGACAACGACCTTATAACAGCCAAATTTATCCAAGGATCTACTTTGGACGATCTGATGTTCGCCTTGTGCAAACTCATTCCGGGAATGACCTATCGGAAAGTCAATGCCAATATCTATATCAGATAATCCGGACAAATTATAATCACATAATCAATAATTTTTATGAAACAATTGATTGCAATGCTCGCTTGCATTCTCTTGTCTTCATCTGTTTCGTCAGGGATTTTTGCCCAGACTCAGAATGTCAGATTCAATAGGGAACGGATGAAGATATCAGAAGTGTTTTCTGCTATCGAGCAGCAGACAGGCCTGACAGTGGCCTACAATGAAAGTACTCTGGACTTGTCCGGAGTGGTGTCAGTACCATCGGAGACCAATGTCTCTGACCTTTTGGCCGCAGTATTGAAAAATACCGGCAACTCTTTTTATTTCCATGGAAAGATGATTCTTGTTTACAAGGAAAAGCAGACCAAAACTTTTACTTATTCCGGAACTGTTGTAGACAAGGTCGGTCCTGTGACCGGTGCAGCTGTGATGGTGGAAGGGACTGACCAAGTGACAGTTACTGGCGTGGATGGAAAGTTCGCCATAAATGCGCCTCAGGGTTCAGTGCTCAAGGTTTCCATGCTCGGCTATAAGGAATTCACTACTACCGCCGGCCCTCAGACCGATGATCTCAGATTTTCTATCGAGGAAGACAATAGACTCCTCGATGAATCAGTCGTAGTCGGCTATGCGTCAATGAAAAAGCGCGACCTAGTAGGTGCTGTGGATCAGGTGAAAAGTGATGTCATCGTGAATAGGTCCAACGGAAACCTTGCCAGATCACTTCAGGGTGAGATTGCTGGTCTTAACATATCGTTTACAGACAGCAAACCGTCCCGTTCCGCTTCTTTCAATGTCAGAGGTACGACATCCGTTGGTGCCGGAGGTTCTTCACTTGTGCTTATCGACGGCGTGGAGGGCAGCCTGAATTCCATTAACCCTCAGGATGTGGAAAGCGTCAGTGTGCTTAAGGATGCTTCTTCTACGGCAGTCTATGGTGCAAGAGGAGCGTTTGGAGTAATTCTTGTGACTACCAAGAATCCTCAGAAAGGACGCCCTGTCATCAACTACAATGGCTCAGTTACCGTAAACAGAAGAACAGTGGTTCCTGATGTCATCACAGACGGTCAGGATTGGCTCGACTGGTGGAAAGACTGCTACAATGGATATTACAACGGCTCCAAGTCATTGCTCAGTCACATTGACAGTACTGTCCCTTATAGCGAGGACATCTACAGCGAACTTGTGCGCAGGAAGAACGATCCGTCTCTCTCCAAGACGACAACCCTGGACGGGAACAGTATGTTCGGCTGGGCCTATATGGAGTCAACTGACTGGTATGATCTGTTTTACAAGGACTACAACTGGTCCACGGAACATAATCTGTCAGTTTCCGGAGGAGGCGATATGGCAGACTACTATATCTCAGGCCGCTTCTACGATATGGACGGTATTTATAAGGTCGGAAACGAGGATTACAAGAAATATGACCTGCGCGCAAAAGGAACGCTGAAAGTGCGCCAATGGCTGCATATCACCAACAATATCTCTATGTCGGTCGTGAATCAGTATGAACCGAAACATTCGAGAAATAATTTCAATGTGCAGAAAGCCATCAATCACGCTGCCATGCCGCTCTCACCTGTAAAGAATCCTGACGGCTCATGGACTACGGCAGCAGCTATCTCCGGCTATGCCGCTTTCTCTGAAGGATCTTCTTGGCGCACAAATGATTACATGTATCTTCGTGAGAAGATTTCTGCAGATGTTATAATGATCAAGGATGTCCTCAAGGCATCTGTCGATTATTCCTACAACTACACAAGCCGCAAGAGAGTAGATGTTCAGAATCCGGTGAAATACTCCAGGAAACCTGGAGAGGTGCTTCTCGAATCAGCCTCTGCAGGCTCCTCACGCCAGCAGGTAACTTATTTTACGAGATATCAGGCTGCCAATGCCTATCTGACTTTCAGCCCTAATCTCGGCAAGAACAACAGCCTTACATTGCTTGCGGGATGGAATATTGAAGAGCAGAAATATGAAACGCTCAACATTTCAAGGTCCGGTATCATCACCCCGTCCAAACCATCATTCTCATTGATGGACGGCACGACATCGGATCCTGTAGCAGGCGGAAATGCCTGGTCGTATGTCGGAGCATTCTACAGACTGAACTACAGTTACAAAGGACGCTATCTTGCCGAATTGAGCGGACGTTATGACGGCTCTTCAAAATTTCCTTCAAATTCCAAATGGGGAATATTCCCGTCCGGTTCCGTCGCATGGCGCATATCAGATGAACCGTGGATGAAATGGGCAGAGTCATTGGACAATGCCAAGGTCCGCCTGTCTGCCGGCTCCATGGGCAACGGAAACGTGGCTCCATATTCATACACATCCGATATGAGCATCGGCACTGCAGATGACATAGTCTTGGGCGGAAGTCTGCCGTCATACACTACGGTCGGCAGCATTGTTCCTGTATCATTGACCTGGGAAAAGGCAACAACCTACGATGTCGGCCTGGATTTGGATTTCTTCCGGAATAGACTGTCATTCAGCGGTGATATATACAGAAGATACACTTCCAATATGTACACCGTCAGCGAATCTCTTCCTTCAGTCTTCGGTACGGCTTCTCCAAAGGGAAACAATGCAGAGATGAAAACGGATGGATTTGAACTGACATTGTCATGGAGAGACGAATTCAAGCTCTTCGGTAAACCGTTTAGCTACAGTGTGAAAGGCATGCTCTGGGACAGTAAGTCTGTCATTACCAGATATGCCAATGATACAGGTTCTCTCGGTACTCTTAAAGGCTACATCCAGAACGGTGGCTCTCCTTCCTCATATTATGTGGGAATGACGGTAGGTGAAATCTGGGGCTATACGGTGGACGGACTGTTCCGTGACCAGAATGACATCGACAACTCCGCAATCCATAATTTCCAGCAGGCTTCGGACAAAGTCACCAGACCGGGACAGGTTAAAGTCAAGGACCTCGACGGTGATGGCGTTATCAGCCCGGGCAACTTCAAGGTGCACGACCATGGTGACCTCAAGATTATCGGAAACAGGTCTCCGAGATACAATTACGGTATCAATCTCGCGGCGAACTGGAATGGTATAGGCGTGTCAGTCTTCCTTCAGGGCGTCATCCACAAGGACTGGTATCCTGGTTCCGATTCCGGTTATTTCTGGGGAAAATACGGACGTCCGTTCTTCTCGTTCATCCCTTCTATTCACACAGACAGCAAGACTGTGTATAGCGAAGAGGCAAACAACTGGGATACAGCATATTGGCCGAGAAAGACCACCTATCAGTCCAATGCTTCGTACAGTTGGACCAAGATCCTGGAGATCCCTAACACGAGATATATTCAGAATGCCGGATATCTCCGCGTAAAGAACGTGCAACTGGACTATACTTTCAATGAGAAACTCTGCAAGAAGATGCGACTTGCAGGCCTGAAAGTTTATCTTACCGGAGAGAACCTGTTCACATTCACCCCGTTGCACAAGTATGCGCCGAATTATGACCCTGAGGGATTGGCCTACGACTCAGATTTCTCTACGGCAGCTGACGGCTATACTTATCCGGTACTCAAGAGTTTTACATTAGGACTTAACATAACCTTCTAAGAGATTATGAAAAAGATATTGATACCTTTGGCGGTTGCGGCAGCATTGACCCTGCCTTCCTGCGAATCATTTCTCACGCAGGAGAACCCCAACAAGATAGAGAGCGGATTCTATTTCAAGGACGAATCCTCTCTGGAAATATACACCAACGGCTTTATCAGAAGTTTTGCTACATCCATCAAGAGCTTCATTGACGGGGACAAGAACGCTGATACCCACTCCTGGGATGGCCAGGCTGCATATTTTATGGACAACTATACAGCAGAGGACGCTACTAACTGGTCCACGTCGAACTGGGCGCAGATCCGCTCCATCAACTATTACCTCGACAATATGCGCAAGGCTTCTGCCTCTGACGCAGTGCTCGACCATTATGAGGGAGTCGGACGTTTCTTCAGGGCAATGTTCTATTTCTCCAAGATGAAGACTTTCGGTGCAGTGCCATGGTATGACACTACCATTGACCCGACGGACAAGGATGCATTGTACAAAGGACGCGACAGCCGCGAATTCATTGCCTCCAAGATACTTGAGGACCTGAACTATGCCTGCGAGCATTGTTCTGACGACTCCAAATACAGAATCCGCGCCTCGTATATCCACAAATACGTCGCTCTCGCGCTGAAATCCAGATTCTGCCTGTATGAAGGGACTATGCGGAAATATCATTCCGACGACCCTTCCACCGGCAAGCCTTGGACCAAGGATGAAAGTTCAATGTACCTGGAACAATGTATCAAAGCGTCTGAGGACATTATGAATTCCGGCATCTATTCGCTTACTGACGATGCCGCTTCGCGTAAGACCCAGTACAGGGATATGTTTACCAATGCCGATGCCTGCGGGGTTTATGCCAATGAATTCATATGGGCCCGTGACTACGACTTGGATTTGCAGGTAACGTATGCCATAAATGACTATATGGTAAATCCTCAGCACGCGAACTATGCGTTTACCAGGCAGTTCATCAATACTTATCTGATGACTGACGGCACGCCGTTCACGACCAAATATGCTGATTATAACAGTGTTGACTTCATTAACGAGTGTAAGGACAGGGATTACCGTCTCGCACAGACCATCAGGACACCGGGCTTTACAAGAGACGGCGGCAAGACTTCATGGGCTCCTGACGTGAAATTCTCCAAGACTGGTTATCAGCCGGTAAAATGGCTTACGGATGATTCGTCGAAGGACAACAATACAGCTGCCATCGCTACGGATGTTCCGCTGATGCGTTATGCTGAAGTCCTTCTGAACTATGCCGAGGCCAAGGCGGAGTTGGGCCAGATGACGGAAGATGTCTGGAACAAGACCATTAAACCGCTCAGGGAACGCTCCGGTGTTAAAAGCATTTATCCGACAGCGGCAGACCCTTATATGGCTGAATATTTCCAGAATCAGGTGACGGATCCGTTCATTCTGGAAGTGAGAAGGGAAAGAGGTATCGAGCTGACTATGGAAAATGTCCGTTTCGATGACATTGTCAGATGGCATCAGGGAGAATTATTCGCCCGTCCGTGGATGGGACTGTGGATTTCAGCCGTGGATACGCCGCTTGACCTGAATGGCGACGGCACACCGGAAACACTCGTGACGGCAGATGTCAAGAAGACCTCTACATTGAATATGCTGATGATAGACGCAGCATCTGAGGCCGGACACAAACTGTCTGAGGGAACTCATGGAAATATACTTCCTGCGACAGCACTTCAGCGCAATTGGCACGACTACAAATATGTGAAGCCGATTCCTAAGACGGCAATCCAGGAGAATCCGGCATTGAGCCAGAACCCTGGTTGGGATAAAGTGGATAAGAAAAACTAAAGAGATATGAATAGAACAATATATGGAATGTTGTCAGTGGCGGCAGCGCTCTTGACAATGAGCTGTTCCAATGAGTCTTCTCTTTTCCAGAGAGAGAACGATGTCGTTACTTGTGACTGCTCCGAACAGATTATCAGCCAGTCGATCAAATGTGACGGCAAATGGACTTCAAACTGCTCTGGAACTGAATGGGTGAAGATTTCTCCGGAAAGCGGTGAAGGTGACGGAAAGTATTACAGTACCTATGATCTGCACATCGGCTACAATGCCGGTGCAGCCAGGGAATCCACAGTTTATCTGATCTATGACGGCAAGAAATATCCTGTGACAGTAAAACAGGGCGAGTGTGAATTCGCTTTCGAGAGTCCTACCGTCTCGGGTGCGCTGTTTGACGGAAAAGCATCTGAGGCAGTTCTTCATTTACCTTATGTAAAGGCCAATGGGACAGAATCTTACGAAATTTCATGTAATGTCGTTTCTGACAATGTGAAGGGTTTGTACGTGGAAACCAAGACCTACAGTTCCTTCAGCAAAGGTGCCGGAGTGCTGGATATACCGGTTATGGGGACCCCAGATGCTGAAGGAAATGTGAAGTTCGAGGTTTTCGCAAACGGAAAGTCCGTAGGGGAGTGTGAGTTGATGGTGTTCGATGCGGCCGGAGGTAAGCCTTCAGGACTCGATGTCGGCTGGAATTTCTATCTCCTGAATATTCCTGCTGCCGATTTGAAGGGTTCAGATTACGATTACAGCTGGACTGCCGCTGCTGCACATTGGCCAGGACAGCCTGTTCCATCCTCGGATCACAAAGTTTATCCCAATATAGGAAACAAGAAGGCCTATTTGACTGCTGAGTGCAAGGCTTCTACTGATTTTTCATTCAATCCTTCAGTTCAGATTAGGGGATTGATGCTCAATGACTATTTTCTGGCTGTAGTTCCTGTCATGAACATCACACCTGACGTCAAAGTTTCAGTGGAGGCTTCATTCGGTTCGGCCGGTTCTGCCGCTGGTGTATTCTCGTTGGAGTATTCAGAGAATGGTACTCTATGGAAAGCGGCTCCGGGCGCACGTGATACGACTATTATCAAGGAAACTGGAAAATATCATTATCACGTATCCCGTGACAATACTTCAGCTACCCGTAAGACCTATGACAAGGCTACTGACCAGAGTTACAGGAAATATACTTTCCCTCTCGAAGGCATTGAGCCGATAAAGAGCGGCAATATGTATTTCAGACTCCGAGTGTCAATGAATGTACGTGCGGCTGCCAGTGAAACGACATATACAATCGGCAAGAATACTTGGTGCGATTTGAAAGGACTGGAAATCAATATGGTGAAAGGAAAATGATTATGAAAAAATTGACTTCAATTATATTATTTGCGGCCGGTTTGGTTATGCTGTCAGGGTGTCTTGAAATAGAGACACCTGAAAACTGGACAGAGAAACCTGAGACGGAGAAGACTGCTGTATATAAGGTTGTTGCGCACAGGGGAGGCTCGGCTGAGTGTAAACTCCCAGACTGTTCTGTCGCTTCGCTGAAATATGCCATCAGCCAGAACTGCTATGCTTCTGAGTCGGATATTGTTCTGACCGGAGACAAGGACATCTTGATCTGTCATCCTGACGGAAACGGACGGGTGAACGGTCTTGATCCGGGTACGCATACGTTAGCTGAAATCAGAGCCGCAGGAAATTTGTCTAACGGAGAACTTATACCGACATTGACAGATTTCCTCAAAATTGTGATGGACAAGGAGTTGAACCCGAACGGCATGAAGCTCTGGCTGGATGTGAAGCGCTTTGACGATGCTGGGCGTTCAATTAACGCCTGTCTGAGGGCTTCGGAAATCATTGCTGGAGCCAATGCCCAGAACTATTGCGAGTTCCTGATACCTACCGGCGAGGATATATTTATGGCGGTACGCGACAAGGTAATCAATGATTATAAAATCAATATAGCCTGGATGACATGTACGAAACCTGCAAAATATGCGGATCCGAAAGATTATGGCAAGGTATGGGCTCAGCTGGCTTACAGCAAGATTCTCGGTGACAATCCTGGGAGTTCATATCGTCCGTTGGATTATTTCAATGCCGGTCTTCCTCTTAGTATCTACGGAGCAGATGATGACAAGACCATGGCTGATGTAATACCGTATTATCCTAAGCTCAAGGCGATTTTTACGAACTATCCCGCGAAACTGATATCCAAACTTAGAGAGCAGAAATACATTGACTAATCATTAGGTAACTCTTGAAAAATCCCCTGCTCCGGTTGTGCTGCGGGGGATGATTTTTTTATCTATAGTTAAATGATCTGAAGAGGAATCGTTGGTTTTTGTTTTTATAAATCGCTAAGGAAACTGCCAAGCATATGCTGTCGGCCGTTCCAGTAATGTCGACATGTTTTTCAACAGATGTCGACACTGCGAAGAGATGACCATACTAGATGCTGATTCGTCGACTGTGAGGTCTACGATGTCTTTTCCAGAGTTAATATTTCTTCCTTTGTCAGGCCGGTCAATTCAGCAATGGTATCCACATCTAACCCCTTCGCTATTATCTTTCGCGCAATCTCATATGCTTTTTCCTCGCGCCCTTCTTCACGTCCTTCCTTATGACCTTCCTTACGCGCATAGGCGATCTGATTGTAAGTGTCTCGTGCAGTATTCATAGCAATAACATATTTTTTACGTTCCTCATCATCAAGTCTCGCATACTCCGCCACATCGAACAATCTTCCGAACACCCTGTCTCTCAATGCTGCAGGCCGCTCTAACAGTGTCGACATGTTCTTCAATAAGTACAGCCACTTGTCCAAATTCGTCTCCAACTCATACTCGCTCTTGTTGAACTTCGCCACTTCCACAAACACAAACTCCAGTTTGTCCGTCATTCGTTTCAATGTCTTTGTCTCCAGCAGCTGATACCGATGCTCCGTCATCTCATCCTGTTCATACTTAAAGTCTAAAATGCCCAAGAAAAAGACTCCGTCCAAACTGAAATTCCACGGCTTTGCTCCTTCTTCTTTTTCTTTGGCAATCGCTTTCTTCCCTTGCTTCATTATCGGGAACGAGGTGTAGTACAGTGCCCTTTCAAAGAAATGCTCTTGCGCTCCGCGCTGCATCTCCACCAGAAACGTCTTGCCGTCCTCAGTCTTACACAAGACATCGAAGATAGCCTTTCTGTCATCCTCCATTATCCCGAGCTGCTCAGTAGGGATATACGTGATATCCGTGATCGCAAACTGCGGGAAAATCACCTTAAGGAATTCGATAAGAATGTCCTTGTTCACCTCAGTTCCAAAAACACGTTTGAAACTCCAATCGACCATCAAATCGATGTACTTAGCCTTGATGATATTCGTCATAAAAATAAGTAATTTATTTGGTTTTACAAAAATGTCGATGCTGGCGTCGCCTCATAACCCGATCACTCACGCATCAATCAAGGCTGCAATACTATACAATTTTTCCACGCAAAACCCAAAAATGTGACGAAATTCCCCAAAAGGTGGTATGAGCTTTTGAAGATTTTTACGATTCTTAAATTCTAAACCTGAAATTTAAACTTTGTAAATGTCAAAAGCCACTATTTATATACGAATCTTAAATTTAAGAAACGTAAAATACTACTATAAATGTTACATAAACGCCTATAGTTGTAGGAGACATGTCATGCAAATTTGAATCAATAGTTGAAAACTGCTCATGTAACGTGGCGCCTGGAGTCGGAACCCAGGCCGCTAATTGCGCAGTACTTGAGCGGACGAGTCCGAACTCCTGGAGCGACCCTGTCAAAATGGTTAAATTACTCGGGCATCACCCCAACACCGTACGACACTGAGATTTTGTACCATCTAAAACGTTTCCGCGGTACAAAACGAACCAGCATAGCAATTTGGGGTGAGTTAAAACGTTTTCTTGGTACCAAATCAGAGATTTGAACAATCGGTGTGACCAAATCCTTTTTACAGCATCGTTAGTGATAACATTGACATGGATGTTAATATGGTCGCCACGTCGGTCGGTACCAGCTCGCTCAGGTGCTGGCGCAATTCGCTCGCCGGGCATCCGCCGACGACCGGCACGACACGTTGCCATGTTTTGATTGATTCTTGACAAACCTCAGCCGACCGGCTTGCGTAACAAATCCCTGGCATCCCCGACACTTTAGCACTGAACAAGTATAATGTCCGGGCAAACAGGCCTTTTCCCGGACAAAATGTATTTTTGATCCGTTTCGTCCGGTGAAAATCGTTTTAGCCCGGACAAGCTATCGCGCCGGCGAATTTGCGAACACGCGGCATTCACCGACAATTGCCCCCGCAAATAAGCAAGTTTTGAAAGATAATTGCTATATTCGTAGACTAAACTATTATAACATGAAACAGATTAACACAGCTAAAGCACCGGCTGCCATCGGCCCATACAGCCAGGCCATCGAAGTCAACGGATTTGTATATACTTCAGGACAGCTTCCGATCGACCCTGCTACCGGAGCATTCCCGGAAGGCGGCGTACAGGCACAGACACGTCAGTCACTTATGAATGTTAAGGCTATCCTCGAAGAAGCCGGCCTCGGACTCCAGAATGTTGTGAAAACCACAGTGTTCCTCGCTAACATGAGCGACTTCGCAGCCATGAATGAAATCTACTCACAGTTCTTCAGCGAGCCATTCCCTGCACGCTCAGCATTCGCAGTGAAAGATCTCCCTAAAGGAGCTCAGGTAGAAATCGAAGTCGTAGCTGCCAAGTAGAGCAGACGAGTACGAAATGGGGGAGCCTTCAGCGAGCCATTCCCTGCACGCTCAGCATTCGCAGTGAAAGACCTCCCTAAAGGTGCTCAAGTAGAAATCGAAGTCGTAGCTGCCAAGTAGAGCATACGGGTACAGCCTTCATTGCGCGATGTTGGCTCCCTTCCCGATCTTGAATGCCCGCTTCGGCGTTGCGATACCTCGGCATTTTACATGTCTTGCGGAACTTGAAAAATTCTTAGAACCGGAGCCCTATACCGCACTCCAACGAGTTGTAACCGAATGAAATAGTCGATATTCCGACAAAAAACTCCACAGGTTTAAGCGTATAGGAAACTCCGGCTTCTATTATGGCGCCGTTGACACTCGAATCCGTCACCTTGGCCCAATTTCCGGAAACATCCTCCCAATAAACCGAATGCGCCCCGTAGCCGACACCGGCGAACGCACCCAAACCCTTCCAAATAACCTTCCTGGCACCGGCACTGAACATATAAGACGATGTCCTCGTATTGCCGCTCAGCCACATCTTTCCGCCCGAAAACTTTCCGTCTGAAGTGCAGTTGTAGGAGCTACTATTGCTCTGATAATCACTGAGATACTTCGCATACGCGCCCCAATCATTCTTCCTGAAAACGACCGAAACCATCCCGCCATACAAGAACTCCGGCGCAGCAGCCACCATCCCCGCAGCCCCTACTGCAATCCGTCGAGGCTCCCGCTTAGGGTTCTGGTCAATGCCTTTGTTTCTCTGGATTATATTCATGGCTCCAAACGAAAAGGCCTCCGCCGTCAATCCCGACGTGGATAATGTTTCAGGGATATATAACGTCGAACCTGCCGATACGCCATGTGAACCTGTCACACCTTGAAGGGCGCCTGTCACTCCATGCTGAGAACCTGTTGTGCCAAGCTGAACGCCTCCCGTGCCATGTAGAACACCACGCTCAACCTCCTGATTCACAGCACCATATCCCGAATCAGACCGCTCGCCAGCATCTTTGCTATTTTCACCATGAGACCCTGCCAGACCATATCCTGCCTGAGCCTGTTTCCCCGTCCTATTCTCCGCATGCGAAACCTCTCCACTGCCGGAAACCGACGCCTCATCGGCATTGACCCGAACCTTCGTGCGCGAGCCCTTGCCGAAAACATTGGAGTAGCGGTCGCGAATCCGGCTGAACCGCGACCTTTGCGCCGGCGACATCGAACCCGAATCCTCCCGCAGCAGCTTCCTCAAGTTGTTGAGATTCCCGATCAGGCGCGAAAACTCCGCACCGGACACCTTCTCTCCGGATTCAGCCCTGAGTTTCAGGTCAATGCATTGGTTGCACAGTGCCTCATATCTGTCCAAAACTTTGTCCCAATCGGTCTGGGCAGGCATCGGAAAGCCGCCGGCACTTTGGGTGATGTACAGAAATATGATGCTTATTATAGTAAATATCTTCAATTGTCCTTTCATCTCTTTGCAAATTTAACGATAATATCGTAAATTCGGTATTTATAAAGCATTCAAGTTTCGCAAGTGCGAAACACCGCTTTTAGAGCCCGCGAGGGCGAAAGTAAGTCCCTTCCCCGAGGGGAGGGATTTAGGGAGAGGGTATCGTGAGCAAAAAATGTGCGTGGGGCTTACAGCCTTCGTACGAGTTATAACCCTCAAATAAGCGTTTGCGCTCAGCAAGTTAGGCAACTTGAGAAACTTGAGCGGACTAATGTAAGAAAGCCACAACGTATCTGAACAATACTATGGTAATGGACAGTACAGGCATATCGGGATTCTTCGGCATGGAAGATGATGCGCAGACAGCGCCGTCATCCGCGCCGACATTGCTCAATCCGTCGGCTGGAGGACCCTTCGTATTATATAAATGGCTGAAATCAGGACGATATGTCGTTCTGAAGACATTGGACGAAGAGCATAAAGGCGACATCGTCTGCGAAGAGATGCTGCGCAAGGAATACGAGATAGGCAGAAGCCTTAACCATCCGAATATCAGGGAATACTATGACCTTTGCGAGGTCCCTGGAATCGGTCTCGCCATAGAAATGGAATGGGTGGACGGAAGTCCGCTTTCAGACTATGTGCAGCTCTGCCGAAAAGATGATGCCCTCTGCGACAAAATCGTCTCCCAACTGCTGGACGCCGTGCGCTTCATCCATTTGAAACAAGTCGTGCACAGGGACCTGAAACCCGCCAATATTCTGATTACCAATAATGGCAACAATCTGAAACTGATAGACTTCTCCCTGTCGGACTCTGATTCGCACCAAGTTCTGAAGGGCAATGCCGGGACGGCCATGTATGCCTCGCCGGAACAGTTGTCCTGTCAGAAATCAGACTATAGAAGTGACATATATTCGTTGGGCGTAATTCTGTCGGAACTGTCCGGCAGGAGAACCTATAGGAGGGTTGCGCGCAAATGTATGGCCAGGGCAGTGGAAAAAAGATACAGAAGCATAGATGAAATCGATAAAGCATTGTTCCACCCGTTGCCTCCAGGCCCGATATTCTATGCCGCCGTCGTAATAGTCCTGGTGCTGGGAATGGTCTGGTTTACACGCATTTACTCAGCACACAAACGAGTGCAGGAGCCGGAACCGGAGGAATATTACCTCGACGGCGACTCCATAGACAAGATATTCATGCAGGCTACAGATGCGATAGAGGAAACTATTCCTTCTCCAGAAGATTAAGTCCGTTTTGCATTCCGGCGATATAAGACGGAGTATACTCTCCGTCACGCAAAATTCTGGAAATGTAGAGAGGATATCCCATCATGAAAGAAACCTGCTCGAACTTGTCCCCGGCAAGCAACTGAGAGTTCAACGATTCCAACACTTCGAACTCGTTATTACCCAAATACTTGAGTTTGACGAGCCTGTCAGGATCCCATCCGATGCGAACAATGTCGCCGTCCTTGAGCTCTGATGCGTACACCGTCTTCCGGCTGAAAAATGTCGATGTGAAAGCCGTACTGTCTTTCAGTTCCTCTCTGAACTGGTCATAGCTCTTTTTTCCGATGAACCGTGCGAGAATATCCAGCGTACTTTTTCTCGGCACAGGCTTCATGCTCACATAACCATACAAACGCTTCAGCGTAGAAGCCGACAACAATTCCCCGGTTTCCCTCTCGATCAACACCGAAAGCGATTCGAAATCCGTCGTTGTAGACAGATGCCGTCCATAATGTTTCTCTACAAGACGAAGCAAATAATTCAGTTCAGGTATTATTTTCGTCATTTTTGGTCTATGAATTTGAAATTTATCCTGTTTTCCGCGATAATATTCTCTATTTTCTGTCCCCTCGCCACATACACGGTCTCGAGAGTAGGGGAGTCGCTCAAATCCAGTAACTTGAGCTTCAGGTTATTGGACACGTCCAGTTCCTTGAAACTGTTCATTCCGCAAGTAAGCTCTTCCAGTTCCTTGAGAGGGGAAAGGTCGAGGACGGTCAATCTGTTTCCGAAGCAGTCCAGTTTCCGGATCTGCGTCGCATTGCCCCAATTGAAAGACGTCACCGTGTTGAACCTGCAGTAAAACTCCTTGAGCGAAGCCGGCAACACGAAGGAAGTGATATGGTTATAGTTGCACTCCAATCTCTCCAGGCTCGCATTCGCGTTGAGCGCCAATGCTTTCAGCTGCCCCTTCCAGACCGTTCCGTTGCAGGTCAATGTCTTTACGCCCTCGAAATATTGTATGCCGTCCAACGTCGTGACATTATCAGTGCAAATATCTATAGAAGTAACAGTCTTGGCTTCAGATATCTCTATCTTGCCATCCTTATTGCTGTCACACAACCCGAGAAGATAGGTCTTGAAGTTAGCGTCGCTGACCACAACACCAGTTCCTTCAGGTGGCGGAAGAGGTTTGGCAGGCTGTGTATCGCCAGGATTTTCAGGCGTTGTAGGGGTATTCGGAGTATCCGGTGTGTTCGGAGTATCCGGTGTGTTCGGTGTATCCGGAATACTTGGACGAGCAGTCTCGCCCGGTTTCGGTGTCCTGAATCTTGTCAGCTCCGACCTGATTTCATTTATGCTGTTGCCTGCCGTAGCGTAGAAACAGAACTCTGTATTGGCCTGCAAGTTGCTGATTTTCAGTGTAAATATCTTATCTCCTACATCGGCTGACATATAACTCATCGTAGTCTCGTCCGTTCCTATCATAAACCCCGCCTCTTCGACCCCGTTGGTGGAGGTCAACGCTGCCGAGAGTGTCACATAATAGACGTTTGCCAATGAATATACGTCGTAGTCGATTCTCAAAAACTCAGGTGCGACATACTGCTCCGGAACAGTAACGTTCTGGGTACACCCTGTCGACATGAGAACCAACGACATCAGTAGTATGCGCACCTTCGTTTTCATATCCAACCTTCTATTTTTCCTCCGATATTGATTACCACCTTGTTAGGGTCAGACGACAGCGTAACGTCTATCGTATGCCTGACTCCCGATTCGAATACGAACCGCCAATTCACAAGGTAAGAAACATCATTGGCAATAATTTCCAAAATCGGAACCTGGTTCAGCAATTTCTGCGGAACGACTATAGCCGAATACTTGCCGAGTCCCGTCTTTTTCGCCAGAATGGTCTTCTCCGTTCCATAAGGATCCTTCTGGACATCACCGCTTTCCAGATCCAGAATCGCTCTCGTCACCGTGTTCAGCACCCTGACTTCCGCTGTCGCAGGAAGTTCCCCCTCGTAATCCTCGCCCTTGATAAGGTTTATGTCAATGCGGGAGAGTTTATGCTTGAAATTAAGAGGAACACCGGTCTCTGTGCGCGAAATGCCCAACGTCTTCGTCCACATGAGGTCGCTCTTGGTGAATCCTTTATCCCTCTGATCCTGAAGCACTTCGAATTCATAATCATCTACAGACTCCATTTCGGAATCGAAAGGATAGTAAGCGTAAATGTCATATTTTACGTCTTCTTTCTTCCACCAGACGGTAGGGGAGACTGTCCATTTGGACCCGTTCAAAGTAGTCTCGGCGTTCGTCGCCCAGTTTCCGGCAATCTGCAGAGGAGCAGGCTTGCCGTTTTCGTATGCGACCGCGAAAACGCCGATCTTGTCCCCATCCTCGAAAGCATTGTCGGTCGCTTTGGTCCCCGGCATCGCCGGAATGAACTGCATCTCGTCCGACGAGTCAGCCCCAGGATTACTTTTAGAGCATCCTGCCAATGCTGCCAATACAGCTGTTATGTATATAATTCTTTTCATAACGTTCTGATTATCTTAAGGTTTTCCTTTCACCCATAAATACCGGCTCATGCGAATTCATGGAAGCTGAACGTGAATCCATTCCAGTATTGCCGTCCTTTGTGGCTGAAGTTTCTGCAATAGCTTCCACGATGTCATTTTCCACGAACTTGTCGAAACTGAACGGTTCACCCGCATATTCCATGATTCTCTTCACGATTTCATAACGGCTGATGGTGCTGTAATATGGAATCTCATTATTCATACAACTGTTCTGCTCGCTGCGGAAAACTCCACGGCTATGCATGTAACCGCCTTCGAAAATATCCACGAAACCTGAGTACTTCTCATGGAAAATGAAGTTTCTCCAAGGAACGTCACTCATCTTTCCGGTAAGTGACAAGTTCTGGAACCATCCTTTCGACTGCGCCGACATCAGCTCGTAAGCATGTGGGCAGCAAGTACATCCGCAGGCTTGGATAAACGCATTGTGATAGATATATTCATCACCGAGCTTGCCGAATCCGTGTCCGCCGGCCTCGTGCTGGATGACACCGCGGAAGTCGAGAGGATAACCATAATCGCTCATAGGACAATACGCTATCGCCGAGCCGTCGTCCCACATGTAAGTGACTCCGCCATAATCTTCCGTATTCGGAATCATTATGATCAATGTCTTGTTGATATTGTCGTTATTTACTGTAGGTGCCTTGCAGGCGTACTGCATGACTTCGTAGTAATCATCATTTCCGTTTCTTGTGACACCGTCGTTGGTGGCTGTGTTGAAGCGGTTGTTCACGATGGTGTTTACGGTTCCGACACCTGATTCAGGTGAAACAGGGACTGCTGTGTAGACATTGAAATAATCCTTATATGCCTTGTAAGGCTGGATGCTGAAGAAATGCTCATAAGTCTTGTTCATGGCATTCATCAGTTTGTTCTCGCTGATGTCTTTGGCGCTGAAACCGTCTCCGAGAATCACGATGTTCACACCTTTGCCCTTGGTGGCTTTGTGAAGTGTAATAACTTCATCCTCAGCGTAGTCATAATCGTATTGTGACAGCGCGAGCTTGGTTTCGTAGTCTTTTCCGTCGAGCTGGAATACAATCTCTCCGCTTCTCATAGTTCCGTCCTTCGGCTTTTGTGAGAAGGTGAGTTTCAGCTCGGTCTTGCCTTTTCCGGATGTCTTGTCGAGGGTTACCCAGTCAGGCTGGCTCTTTACGGACCAGTTGCCGTCTGCCGTCAGGACCAGATTTCTGGTAACGGAAGTGTTGATGGCAGAGGCTACCATAGGACGTATCACGAGATTGCGGTATGCTGCGATGCGCTTGAACTCTCTCCATCCGTTCGATACCTGATACAGATGCTCTGTACCTTCAGGAACTTCGAGGGTGAAATTGTCCTTGGCGACACCGTTGAAACTGCCGTCCTGGATATATGCCGGGATTCTACCCTTGCAGACTATCCTGCCGATTCCGAAACAGTTCTGGAATGCTCCTCCGTCTTCGTTCCATGTAGGCTCGAATTTGATGGCTTCCAGACTTTCCGGGAAAATAACGCCTTCGAGCATCTTGCATTGAGCGAAAGCACCAGCTCCGATGGACAAGACGCCTTCAGGTATCTCCAGAGTTCCCATAAGCCTCCAGTTGAATGAGAATGCCTTGTCTCCGATCTGTCTGATATTCTTGGGCAGTACGAGTGTTCCTGAGAAGTCGCATTTGTAAAATGCTTCAGCACTGATGACTTCCAATAGTTTCGGCAGATACAATTCTCCTTTGAGCGGAGTCTCCTTGAATGCTCTTGGACCTATGGAAGTGATACCGTCGTGAAGTTTAAGTGTTCCGTTGAAACCACTGTTCTGGAAGGTTTCGTCTTCTATGGTGGTTACTCCCTGAGGTATGGTTATGGATCCTCTCATGTTCTTGCATCCGCTGAAAGCTCCGAGTCCGAGATTCTTCAAATTGTCAGGCAGGTGCAGTTCTCCATAGAGACCTTTGCAATCCATGAATGAACCCCATCCTATGGTTTCCAATGATTCAGGAAGTTGCAGTTCGCAGATGAACCCGCAATCGTTGAAAGCTCCGTCCCAGTATGAGGTATATCCTCCTACTCGGCCGAGGGTCTTTAATGTAGAAGGAAGTTTAAGAACTCCGTTGAGGTTCGTGCAGGAACGGAATGCGGCATAGTCGATTTCTGTAACTCCTTCAGGTATTATCAGTGAACCTGTAAGTCCATTACAATCAGCGAATGCGTTGTTTCCGATTTTCTCAAGTTTGTCCGGGAGAATCAGACTTGTCATGCTTCGTTTGTTGCTCATGGCACCGTCAGGGATACAATTGGCTTTGCATCCGGAATAATCACTTCCATTGAAACCGAGATTGCCTCCATTCGTTTCGCAAATCTCAGCTTCCTTAAGGTTCAGGCAGCTCAGATACGTCATCAGATACTTCATGACGGCGAAATCTCTCGCTCCGATCTTTCCTGTAAGTTTCAGGTTACGTACCTTGCTTATAGTCAGTCCTTTGGAAGCGATTACGGCGTCCAGCGTACCTGGAGTGTCGAGGTTGATGACCACATATTCCCTGGCGATACCGTTATGGGAGGTCTTGTCGTTTTCCCAAACAGTAATGCTTTCATTGGCAAGAGTAAACTCGTAATCTCCTGCAGGAAGCTTGTTTATCATGAGGTGGAAGTTGTGCTGCTTGCCGGCAGAGTACACTATACCGTCATCCGTATAGAGAGTATAGGTACGACCGTTCACGGTGGCATAAAGAACCTTTGATCCCGGTCCGATTGTCTGTGGTACCACGATGGCCCTGAACTCCCCGTCGCCTTCCCTCGCAGGAATAATACCTGTTTCAGGCACCTCTCCGGACGTCATGACGCCGCCTGTTGCGAGGTTGACAGTGGCTTTCCTGACAGTGTTCAGAATAAGCACGTCCTTCTTCAGTTTGGCGAACTCTCCCTCTTCGAAACCCATTCCCTCAAAGAGTGTGACATGTATTCCGGCCATTTTGTGGTGGAAGTTCAGCCAGATGATTTTGTCGTCAGATGTCTTCTTCTCCGCCTTTGCCCAGAGCAAGTCACTCTGTTCATATCCCGATAAATTATTGCCCTTGGCCTCACACCTCTGGTCTTTCTGCACCTCGAAGGCATATTCCTCGATGGATTCAGGATTTCCCGCAGGATAATATCCGTAGATGTCTACCGGAGTGTCTTTGTCCTTGAAATAAACATCGTACGAAGGAACCCAGCGGTTGCCTGCCTCATTATATTTGTAATAGAGGTTGTCCGCGCGGTTTCCGGTGAGTTTCAGCTCTCCGGGTTTGCCGTCCGCATAGTCCACGATGAACGTACCGATCTTGTCTTCGTCCGCGAATCCGTTCTGGTCTGCGCGCGTCGCGTATTCTTGCTCGATATGATTCCCCAATGTAATCGGAATCAGCCCCTCTTCAGCCCCGGGGGCTTCAGGAGTAATTTCATTGACCGCGCACCCGAAAATTGCGGGTATGGTCAATGCCAATATATATTTGCTCTTCATCATGTTGCTGATTAATTAAGGGTTCCGCCGTAGTCTGTACCGTCATCTATCCAGCCGCCGATGCTGACATTGATACCTTCATTCAGTTTGTCGATGGTGATAGTGCATTTCTTCCGTGTGTTGGAAACGAACTGGAGGTTTTTGCTCAATGTCCTGTCTCTTCCGTCCACTGTGATGGTCACGAGCGGAGATGTGGCAAGCACTGTCTGAGGCGCCAACATCACTCTGTATGATGAGCCGTCATAATATGGAGAAATATCTGCCGGGGTGCCTTCAGCGTAAAGTGTTCCGGTCTTGAGGTTGAGAATACCCTGGGTCATGATGTTGTTTATCCTGATCTTGCTGATGCTCTTTTCCAGTGATTCTTTGGTGAATCCCTTGCCTGGCTTTATCTCTATGATGAACTGACACATCATGTGCGATGTCAGTATGTTTACGTATTCTTCAGAAGGAGATCTCAATTCAGCACGTCCCCAGAGAACTTCCGCAGATTTGAAGCCTGCCAATGTGCTCTGGTCTGTAGGAGTGTCGATCTTTATACCCTCGATACTGCCTGCATCTTTGACATAAGGGAGATAGCAGTAGAAGTCTGCCTGAGTCCGGGCGTCTTTCCAGTAATACTCTTTGTCGGCATTCCACGAGTTGTTGTATTCGTAGCGGACATTGTCCATATGGTTGCCGGCATCTGCGAGGCTGCCGGATTTCCAGCTTCCGTCCTCGTTTTCCGTCGCATTGACAACATATAGACCGATGGCGTCACCATACTCGAAGGTGTCGCCGGAAATTTTAGTAACAGAAGATGAAATTCTAATCGGTATTTTAACCTCAGGTTCCGTTTTGGCGTTTTTGTCACAGCTTGTGAAACATGTTGCGGCAAACAATGTGATTAATGGTAAGATAGTCTTTCGCATAATGTTACTGGTATTGTTTCTGCAAATATATGAAAATAAACGCACTAAAGGTAGTTCATTTTGGGCCATTTGGTCTAATTCCGGTTTTTGTGTGTCCTGCATATGATATGAATACGGTTCCGGATTGCTAAGTAAACGTTAAGGATTTGCCCAGTAATTGCCTACAAGAAAAAAATGTGTATATTTGTATTATTTGTGCCGTGTTATGAAAACACTGCCGTGATGTATAATTATTACTGATGCCGAAGTATTCAGAAATAGCCGACAAGGCCGGGAAAATTATTCAGGATGCCAGAAACGGTGTCTTCGCCCCGGTGTATCTCCTTATGGGGACAGAGCCGTATTACCCTGACCTTGTGTGCGGAGAGATAATAAAGTATGCGCTGAGTGATGCGGAACGCGATTTCAACCAGTCTGTATATTACGGTCTGGATACTGATGCCGATACTGTAGCTTCTGATGCGAGAAGTTATCCGATGATGGCGGAACGTCGTCTCGTGGTCTTGAAAGAGGCCCAGAATATGAAGACGTTGGAAGCATTGTCCGTATATGCTGCGGAACCGATGGAATCCACTGTCTTGGTGATACTTATGCATGGCGCTTCTTCGGACAAACGCAAGGCACTGTACAAGAATGCCCAGAAAAACGGCATTGTCCTGGAATCCGAGTCTCTGCGCGATTATGAAATGCCGGGCTGGATAGCGTCGTTTTACAAATCCAAGGGCTTGAACATTGCCCCGGACGCTGCGGCCTTACTCGCGGAATATTCCGGCACGGAACTGGACAAAATCGTAATCGAGACCGAGAAACTTCAGAAAAATCTTCCGGAGGGAACTGTAAATGTGACTGCCGCCGACATCGAAAAGAATGTAGGCATCAGCAGACAGTTCAGCATATTCGAGCTGACCAAGGAACTTTCCTGCATGAACGTGCAGAAAGCCATGAAAATAGCGGCTTATATCGGCTCGGGACCCAAATTCGCCATGCCGATGGCTACAGCACCTCTGTTCACTCATTTCTACAGGATTCTGAAATATGAGGCTGCACTCATGAAAAATCCCGGTATGTCGAATGGAGAAAAAGCTAAGTTGCTTGGCGTAAATCCCTATTTCTTAAAGGAATACGACACTGCTGTGCGGAATTTCCCTGTGCAGCGCTGCATGAAAGTAATATCGCTTCTGGAAGAATATGACTTCAAGGGAAAGGGCGGCGGAAGTGGCGAAGCGTCCCAGGAAGAACTTCTGATGGAACTCGTTTCTAAAATCGTAGGCAAATAAAACAGATATAAAAACTTAATAGCCATGGCGTTAATTGAATGTAAAGAAATCTGCAAAAACTTCGGCGAGAAGGTAGCATTGGACCATGTCAGCCTTAGCGTACCGAATGGACAGATTTTCGGTCTTCTCGGCCCGAACGGAGCCGGCAAGACGACTATGATCCGAATTATCAATAGAATCACTATTCCGAACTCCGGAGAGGTCTATTTCGATGGACGTCCTGTGACACAGAGAGATGTGGAGAAAATAGGTTATCTGCCGGAGGAGCGTGGACTGTATAGGAAGATGGAAGTCGGAGAACAGGCCATGTATCTCGCTCAGCTTAAGGGTATGAGCGCAAAAGACGCCCAGGCGGAACTGAAAAAATGGTTTATTAAATTTGGTATCCAGGACTGGTGGAAGAAGAAAGTTGAGGAGCTTTCGAAGGGAATGGCCCAGAAAGTCCAGTTCATCACCACCGTAGTCCACAAACCGTCGCTGATGATTCTCGATGAGCCGTTCTCAGGTTTTGATCCTGTCAATGCCGAATTGATCCGGAAGGAAATCCTGGAACTGAAAGACCAGGGGGCCACGATTATCCTTTCTACCCATAATATGGAATCTGTCGAGGAACTTTGTGACAACATCGCATTGATAAATAAATCCAAGCTCGTCATTACCGGAGGCGTGGAAGAAATCAGGCGCAAATATGGAAATAACCATGTAGAGCTGATCTGCAGCGGCGAGTCTGCTCTGGAACCTGTTCCGGGACTGTTCTCCGTGCTGTCTGATGTTAATGACAACGGACGCCATACCGCAGTGCTTTCGCTTGAAAAAGATGGACTTGCCAATGATGTCCTGACGGCTGTGATGGCGCAGCATTATACTGTCCATTCATTCAAGGAACTGCTTCCGAGAATGAACGACATATTTATAAAACTTGTCACAGAAGGTATATAAAACGGAGGATTGAACTATGAACCTGCATATTGTAAACATAATAATCAAACGTGAATATTTAACTCGCGTAAAGAAGAAGTCATTCATTATCACGACTTTCCTCGTTCCTATTTTGTTTGCGGCCATCTGCGTGCTGCCGTCACTCATCATGGTGCTTGCCAAGGAAGAGTCCAAAAAAGTGGCAGTCGTGGATGAATCCGGAATCGTGATGCCGTATCTTGAAGACGGTGAAACTCTTCAGTTCGAGTCTTTCGGAGGTGAGAACCCGGATGTCCTTAAAAGGCAGCTGGACAGTGTAGGAATGGATGCTCTTCTGGTAATATCTCCGTTGGATACTGTAAACAAGACAGTTACGGCTATTTCTTATGCTGAGAAGCCTCTCGGAATGGAGGTTTCCAGTTCGATTGAGGGTATGGTCAATGATGCCGTAGAGGAGTATCGTGTGGCATCTTATGGCATCGACGGACTGGATAAGATTATGTCGGAAGTAAAACCTGACATCAGGCTCGTGTCATATAAAATGGATGAATCTGGAAACGAAACTCTCAATGAATCAGGCATGTATATGATTCTGTCCATGATTTTGGGCATGATTATCTACATGTTCATTTCCATGTTCTGCGGAATGGTGATGTCCAGTGTGATAGAAGAAAAATCCAGCAGGGTAGTGGAGGTTTTGGTTTCTTCAGTGAAAGCCACGGAACTGCTTTTCGGTAAGATTATAGGTGTCGCCATGGTGGCATTGACCCAATTCTTCATGTGGATTGCATTGACCTTACTCATTTTAGGCGTGGTCAGCGGAATCGCCGGGACGAACCTGCTTTCGGGTGCTGCGGGGGCGGACCCTACGGCGCAGATGGCGCAGGTGGCTTCGAGCATGGGTGTGAGCCAGGAACAAATGGACGCGGCCGGGATGACGATGCCTGCGATGGAACAGCCTTCGGAACTGTCGGCGGTGCTTTCTACGCTTGCAGGTATAAACTATGTCGAACTGATCGTCGTGTTCGTGCTGTTCTTCATTTTCGGTTATCTGCTCTACGCGTCGCTTTTCGCTGCGATCGGCTCTGCTGTGGAGAATGAAGCTGACAGTCAGCAACTTGTGCTTCCGCTGACAATTCCGCTGATGATCGGTTTCTTTATCGCGATGTTCGCGTACAAGTCTCCTGACAGCGCGCTTGTCTTTTGGGGGTCAATGATTCCGTTCACTTCACCGATGGTGATGCTGACACGTGTTTTGTTCGGCGTTCCGACATGGCAGATCGTGCTTTCCATAAGTATATTGATATTGACATTTGTGCTTTGCGCATGGATGTCTGCCAAGATATATAAGATAGGTATTCTTATGTTCGGTAAGAAGTCCACCTTCAAGGATTTGTGGAAGTGGTTAAAAATGAAATAGATATGATTACAAGAGGCAAATATTTGCTCCCGATTCTGTGCATGGGCCTGTTAGGTGGTGCCGTGGATGCACAGGATTTCGATGTAAAGTGGAAGAGTACCAGAATGGACGGTTCCCGTACCGGAGTGGTCTTGTCTGCTGCGGACAATGTGAAAGAGTCTATGGGTGAGATTCGTGGCAAAAAGTATTATGCTCCTAACGGAAAAGTGTACAAATGCGGCACTGTTCCTAAAGTGGCCAAGATTATGATAGATGCGCAGAAGGACATGGTTGCGGTGAAACAGGTTGTGGCCTATTCACCTGAAGCTATGACGTCCCATAGACCCGAAAGTGCATTGTCAGACTGGTTTGTCGATATCCTGATCCGTAGTTGCGGCGAGTTGACAGGCAAGAAAGTGGATGTGGGATTTGCCAATTTCGGCGGAATCAGAGTGGATATGCCTAAGGGAGACGTTCTCCTGGATGATATCATGTCTATGTTCCCTTTCAAAAACAAACTTTGTTACTTGGAGCTCAAGGGCTCTGATATCAGGGTGATTCTGGAGCAGATGGCCAGAGAGTATTGGCAGGTTGTCGGCGGTGTAAGATGTGTGTCTGACAAGAACGGAAAGCTCTTGAGTGCGGAGATCGGCGGACAGCCATTGGATGACGATAAGGTTTATGGTGTGACTACTGTCGACTTTCTCCTCAATGGGGGCGACGGTTATTCTATCGCCAAGAATGCCTTGGATGTCAAGGTATTGGATGTGTACGTGATAGATGTAGTGCTCCCTTATGTGAAGAAGCTTACGGCTGAGGGCAAACCTGTCGAATATAAGGCTGACGGCAGAGTGCAAATCTTGAAATAACGGGAGGGATGATGAAAAAGATTATAAGTGTTTCAGCGGCATTGATTTTGGCAGCGTCTGCCGCGTTTGCGCAGAATCTTGTGATTTTGCATGTGAATGATACTCACAGCCATTTGGAGCCTGTACGTGAGACTGATGAGCCCGGTGGAAAGGGTGGAGTGATCGAGAGGGCAGCTTATGTGGACAGCGTGAGAACTGCTGACGGAAAGAAGAACGTACTTCTTCTCCATGCAGGAGATTTTAGCCAGGGAACGTCGTATTTCACTGTGCTTCACGGAGATGTGGAGATCGCTCTGATTAATGCTCTAAAGTATGACGTCATTACCCTCGGTAATCATGAGTTCGATAATGGCGTGGTGGAACTTTCCCGCAGACTTAAGCAGGTGAAATGTCCTGTGGTTTGTTCGAACTATGACTTTTCTTCGTTTGAGCTCGGAAAATATGTGAAACCATATGCGATACTTCGTCGCGGCGGTTTGAAGATAGGTGTGTTCGGATTGTTGACGGACATAACCCGTGTGGTTCAGAGAGAAGTGGCTGACAGGGTTCCACGTCTCGGGGATATCGAATCAGCTCAGAAGTGGGCGGATTTCCTGAAGGAAAAGAAACATTGTGACGTCGTAATAGCATTGACCCATATAGGCTTCGATACCGAGGGCTTCAGCGATCCTTCGCTGGTGCGGAGTACACGAAACGTGGATATTGTGGTCGGTGGGCATTCGCATACTTTCCTGAAGGATGTGGTTTACGAGAAAAATCTCGACGGAAAGGAAGTTCCGATAGTTCAGGACGGTTGCTGGGGTCTGAATTTCGGACAGTTGGACGTATATAAGAAATAAAAATATTGGGATATGGCAGAACAGAAAGCGTTATTGAGTTCGGAGGCTTTGACTTCTCTTACAGAGCGTCATAGGGCGATATTGGATATTCTACAGCTTCAGGGAAGTGTGTCGGTGTCGGATTTGGCTGAGCGTCTGGATGTGTCGGAGGTGACTATCCGTAAAGATTTGTCGGCGCTGGAAAAGCAGAATAAGCTTTATCGTACTCATGGCAGGGCTATCCCTATCAGTCCTTATATCGGGGACAGGCATATCAATGAGAAGGAGAAGCAGGCTGTGCTCGAGAAGAGGGCTATCGGTATGAGGGCAGCGAAGATGGTGAATGAGCATGATTCGATTCTTATGGCATCCGGTACCTCTATATTATATGCGGCGAAGGAACTTATTTACAAAAAGAATATCACTATCATAACTGCTTCGGTATCAGCATCGTCGATGCTTTCTCAGAATAAGGATATCGATGTGGTGCAGCTTGGTGGCATCGTTCGTGAGAGTTCGGTGTCGGTGGTAGGGTCGTTCGCGGAGGATATGCTGAAGTATTTTAATTGCAGTTTGCTTTTCATGGGGGCTGATGGTGTGGATTTGGATTTCGGCGTCACCACTACCAATATGATGGAGGCGAATCTGAACCGTATGATGATGAGTACTTCGCAGCAGACGGTATTGCTTGTGGACAGCAGCAAGTTCGGAAAGAAGGGTTTCAGCAAGATTTGCGATATCGGCGAAATCGACCGGATTATCACTGATGAAAATATCCCTAAGATGTATTTGGAGAATTTGCAGGAGCTTGGAATAGAGGTTACTGTCGTTCCTATAGCGAAAAGTTAGAAAAATATTCTTATTTTTGTGAGATTTTAGTCGATGGCTATGAATCCGCAGGCAAGGGCTTGTATAGTAGGATTAAGTTCGCGCTAAAACTCGGCAAGTTTAATGGCTTGCGAAATTTGGGTAATAGAATAGAAGATAAAACGAAATATGGAAGAAGTGAAGAAAGAGGCTGTTGAGCCTAAGAAATTGAATTTTCTCGAAGAGATTATCGAGTCCGACTTGAAGTCAGGAAAGATGGACAGTATTCTTACTCGTTTCCCTCCTGAGCCGAACGGATATTTGCATCTTGGTCATGCTAAGAGTATCTGTATAAATTTCGGTCTTGCCCAGAAATATGGCGGTAAGACTAATCTCCGTTTTGATGATACTAACCCTACCAAGGAGGATACTGAGTACGTAGACTCTATTAAGGAGGATATCAAATGGCTTGGTTTTCAGTGGGATAAGGAGAAATATGCTTCTGATTATTTCGACCAGTTGTATGAGTGGGCTGAGGAGCTTATCCAGAGGGGGCTCGCTTATGTGGATGACCAGACTCAGGAAGAGATCAGTAAAGGTCGCGGTACTATCGACAAGCCTGGTACCGAGAGTCCTTACAGAAACAGGAGCGTGGAGGAGAACTTGAAGCTTTTCCGTGAGATGAGGGACGGCAAGTATGCTGACGGCGAGAAGGTCCTCAGGGCTAAGATCGACATGGCGAGTCCTAACATGATGTTCAGGGATCCGCTTCTTTATAGAATCAAGCATGCGTCTCATCATCGTACCGGTGACAAGTGGTGCATCTATCCTATGTATGACTATACTCACGGACAGTGCGACTCTATCGAGCATATCACTCATTCCATCTGTACTCTAGAGTTCGACGTGCACAGGCCTTTGTATGACTGGTTCATCCAGACTCTCGGCATTTATCCTTCACATCAGTATGAGTTTGCCCGCTTGAATCTTACTTATACTCTCATGAGTAAGAGAAAGCTTCTCGAGCTTGTTCAGAAGGGTCTTGTCAGTGGTTGGGATGATCCTCGTATGCCTACGCTTTGCGGTGTCAGGAGAAGAGGATATACTGCTGAGGCTCTGAAGATGTTCTGCGAGAAGATCGGCGTTTCCAAGCGTGACCAGCTCATGGATATCCAGTTGCTGGAATGGTGTGTAAGACAGGATCTTAATGCCAGGTCCAACAGATATATGGTAGTGGAGGATCCTATTAAGGTTACGCTTACGAACTGGGAGCCGGGCAAGGTCGAGTGGTTCGATTGTCCGCTTAATCCTGCTGAACCTGAGGGTGCTACCCGCAAGGTTCCGTTCACCGGAGAGATGTATATCAGCCGTGCGGATTTCATGGAGGATGCTCCTAAGAAGTTCTTCCGTCTGAAGCCGGATGGAGAGGTCCGTCTGAAATATACCTATATCATCAAGTGCAATGAGGTTATTAAGGATGCCGAGGGCAATGTCACTGAACTCAAGTGTACTTTCGATCCTACTACTCGTCCTGGTTCAGGTGAGTGGCGTAGCGTAAAGGGTACCATCCACTGGGTTTCTATTGCGCATGCAAAGGAGGTAGAACTTCGTAAGTATGACAGGTTGTTCACTCTCGCTGACATGAGTCAGGTGCCTGAGGATAAGGATTATAAGGATTTCTTGAATCCTGAGTCTCTTGTTCTCGGAACCGGATATGCAGAGCCTGCTCTTCTCGAGGATCAGTCAGGTATCGCTGTTCAGTTCGAGCGTGACGGATATTTCTTCAAGGATAAGGACAGTACTCCTGAGCATCCTGTATTCAACAGGACTACTGTGCTCAAGGATTCATACAAACCTGAATAGAAGTCAGTTATGATTAAGTCAATGACGGGTTACGGTAAGGCGGATGTTTGTTTGGACACCGGCAAGGTAACCATAGAGATAAGAACATTGAACGGCAAGACTGCCGATGTGAATATTAAGACGACGCTGCTTCCTAAGGATAAGGAGTTGCTTGTGCGTCAGAAACTTGCGGACAGGCTTCATAGGGGGACTATCGATTTTTTCGTGTCTTATGAGGCGAATGCGGTATCGTCTGCAAAGCATATAAACACAGAGATGGCTGCGGAGTATTTCCGTCAGGTTGCCGCTATCGGTGAGAGTCTCGGGGTGAAGACGGATTCTGCTCTTTATCTCAATTCGATTCTCCGTTTTCCTGATGTGATCGACAATACTCGTCAGGATATCATTACTGCGGACAACTGGGATCAGGTGGATGCTGCTGTGGATAAGGCTATCGATAATGTTTGTGATTATCGTTCGCGTGAGGGTGTAGCTTTGTATAAGGATGTGACTTCGAGGGTTCAGAATATTCTAAATCTCGAGGATAAGGTGGAGTCGTTCGACGGCGAGAGGATTTTGGCGGTAAGGTCTAAGATCGAAAAGGCGATCGAGGATTTGAAGTTGAAGCCGGATCAGAGTCGTTTCGAGGAGGAGATGGTTTATTATCTCGAGAAGTTGGATATTAACGAAGAGAAGGTGCGTCTGCGTCAGCATTGCAAGTATTTCATGGATACTATCGATGGTGAGGATTATCCTGGCAAGAAGTTGGGTTTCATTATTCAGGAGATGGGACGTGAGATTAACACTACCGGATCTAAGGCGAATCATTCCGGGATACAGAAAGTGGTAGTCCGGATGAAAGACGAGCTGGAGAAGATCCGCGAGCAGTCGATGAATATTCTTTAGAGATAAAGCTGGCCGATTGGTCAGCTTTTTTGTTGGTCGTTTACATTGGATAATGGACGTGGGGCCGGCGGCAGTCTGGCAGATGCAGGACCAGGCCCTCCCTCTGTCTCGGGTCCTTCCCTCTAGTTCCGAGGGCGGCCATACCTTTCGATCTGCACATGGTCCGCGAGTTCCATACACCACGGATATGCAAGGCGTGATCGCCAGCATCACCGATACGTTAGCACCAAATCATAAAAATATCCGGTAGAACCGCCTATGACCGGACAAAATGCTCATTTTGAGCAGTTTATCCGGCAGGAAACGTTTTAACCCGGACGGATTATTCTAACGTGTATTTCAAGAGGCGGATGGAGGTCCCGGTGGAGACCCGTGGTCACCCATGACCCCGTAAATGGGAGGTGCCGGCGACAGCCG
>ERZ780141.170-NODE-170-length-52963-cov-11.222632_pt1 | contig 52963 bp, 40 predicted proteins | sample MGYA00433080_ERZ780141 | MGnify/ENA primary metagenome ERZ780141 (study PRJEB29588, sample SAMEA2154047) | human gut metagenome | biome: human gut; feature: human-associated habitat; material: faeces | place: Denmark | collected 2008/2010 ... | reverse complement strand
CCGCCGTCGGTCAGTGCCCGTTCGCTCAGGTGCTTTGCAATTCGCTCTCTTGGGCACCGCCGCCGGTCGGCTTCGTGACGTGGTCGTTAACGTAGATTCTGAGTTTCGGACCAGCCTTTTATTTGCCCCTTGCATTAATGCGTTTCTCTTTTTATCTTTGCTTTCATGAGTGATAGAGACTACATAAATTCATTCTCCGATTACCTGTTCTGGGATGTGGAAAAAGATTCCGTTGACTTGGAATCTAATGCTGCATTTATCGTGCGTCGCGTTCTGGAATTAGGTCAGTATAAGGACTGGAAATTACTGGTTAGTAGGTATGGGATCCCAATGATAGCTCATATTGCCCAGAACTTACGGACCTTAGATCCTAAGGCTCTTTCATTTATTTCTGCAGTATCATCTACTCCAAAAGAATCATTCAGATGTTACACTATGAAACAATCCATCCAGACACACTGGAACTACTAATAAAGATTCAATCCTTGGAGATGTTTAGGGACTTGAGACTTGTAGGAGGGACAGCTCTTGCTCTTCAATTGGGCCATAGGGTTTCAATTGACCTCAATCTTTTTGGAAATATAGAGGCTTCGTTGGATGAAATCTCAACTGAATTATCTTCATTTGCTTCGGTCTCTCCTTTGTCGTCATCCAAAATGATGAGATTCTTGACTGAGTAGAAAACCACACGGATATGAATTTGGAGTTTTTTAGACGGATGCTGGAAATGGAGTCTACGAGCGGGACTGAGAGGGAGTTTGCTGAGTTTTTGTGGGAGAATGTTCGGGCCGATTTCCGTGAAAGATATGAAGTTGGAGACGGTACGCTGAACCTGCTTTTCAAGTGGGGAAAAAGCGAGCCGCAGATATATCTCTGTTCTCATATGGATACTGTACCTCCTTATATATCACCGACTTTCAGAGATATAAAAGCTGGTGATGCGCTACCTGACGGGAAAATTGTTGAGCAAGATGATATCCTCATAACGGGACGCGGCTCATGTGACGCGAAAGGGCAGATTTTCGCCATGCTCGAAGCATGTTTATCAGTGGATGCGGAACGCGCAAATGCTACCTCGGGACTTGCTACATGCAATCCGCATCTAGACGGAAAATCGTCCGACCGCATATCTTTGCGCGATTTGCCTCCTCAAGAGATTGACTCTCAGAATGTAAGACCCGAACTCGAAAACTTGACCATGTCAGATGACCGAACGCCCGCCTTCGCCCTGCTGCTGCTTTCAGGCGAAGAAACAGGTTCTTACGGCGCTAAAGCATACACCCGCGACTGCTCGGGCGGAAAATGGCTGGTCGTGGGGGAACCTACTGACAATAAGATGGTTACGGCTTCCAAAGGCACCAAATCCTTCGGCCTGACCATAAAAGGCAAACCATGCCACTCCGGCTATCCCGAACTCGGCACCAGCGCTGTCGACAAATTTGTGGGTTTTGTCAATGCCCTCAGACAGGTGGATTTTCCGGTGGACCCGACACTCGGTCCGACCACATGGAACATCGGCAAACTTATATCCGATAATCCGCAGAATATCCTAAGCCCCGAGTTGAAATTCCGTATCTACTTCAGAACCACCTTCTTGACCGATGATATGGTCACGGAATGGATGCGTGAAACAGCAAAGGAACATGGATATATATTGGAAGAATACGGCGGCGACACACCTATGCGCTATGACACATTGGACAATTTCGAGACCACGCCGGTAGCGTTTGGCAGCGACACTCCGCGAATGACGAAATTTATTCACCGCTCCCTCTGCGGCCCTGGCTCCATCTTTGTGGCACATACCCCTGACGAGTACATCCTCAAAAGTGATCTCGACAAGGCCATCGCCCAATATCGCCTTATGATTTACTCAAGTTTCGCAAGTGCGAAACACCTCTTTTAGAGCCCGAGAGGGCGAAAGTAAGTCCCTTCCCCGGGGGAGGGATTTAGGGTGAGGGTAACGTACACACAAAAAGTGCGTGGGGCTTACAGCCTTCGCACTAGTGTTAACCCTCAAATAAGCGCTTGTACACAGCAAGTTTGACAACTTGCGAAACTATGGTGATAGGAAATCCCTGTCGGAGTCCTGACAAAAACATCGCCTGGCGCGAAGCGGATATTGGCCGAAAAAGTTTATCTTTGTGTAACATAGTTGGAATATAGTATGAAAATTTTTATAAGCGGATACGGAAGAATGGGCAGGATGGTAGAAAAAGTCCTGACCGATAAAGGAATAGAATGCTCCGGAAAGAGCGAAGACGTACAATCTGCAGACATGACCGTCACGAAAGACAGCATCTGCATCGACTTTACCGTCCCGGACGCATTCCGCGCAAACTACAAATTCATCGCTGAAAACTTCAAGGCAGCCGTCGTCGGCACCACCGGTTGGTACGATATCGCCGACGAAGTCTTCGCGTACTTCGAAAAATGCCGCACCCCACTCATCTGGGCCTCCAATTTTTCTGTTGGGGTCAATGTCTTTACGGCAGCAGTGGATCTCGCTTCCAGCCTCCTGGCCAAGGCAGGCGGATATGCCCCATACATAGTCGAAAAACACCATTGCCATAAACTCGATGCCCCAAGCGGCACCGCCAAAACATTGGCAGCAGTAGTAGACAAAAATATGGGCATTAAACCTGACGTGGCCTCAGTCCGTGTCGGAGAAATCGCCGGAATCCATACTGTCGGATTCGAGGGTGGATGCGACAGAATAACCATGGAACACGAAGCCTTCTCCAGACAGGGCTTTGCAGAAGGTGCAGTGATGGCGGCAGGCATGGCTGATGCACAGGCTGAAGAAACCCGAGTAGGTCACGAGTCTGAAGCCGAGCCGAAACCTATGGTCCACGAATTTAAGGAACTGTTTATCAGAACACTATAGAAAATTATAACTACGAAGATACTGAAGGTTAAGAGACTCTTTCGGAAACAATAGTTTTTTCCAGACTTGTACAACGGATGGTATTAGGGATATAAACCGAATATGTACATGGACTAACAAGTTATTTTGGAGAGTTACTTTTAAGTAAGATAATAAGTTAATGCGGTTTTAATAGAATAACAATGATAACAATAAAAGGCCTTGGAACAGCATTAGTTACACCATTCCGTGGTGGTGCTGTGGGTTATGAAGCATACCGGATGCTCGTAAGACGCCAGGTAGAAGGTGGCGTAGATTTTCTTGTCCCTCTCGGCTCGACGGCAGAAACCCCTTGCCTCTCTGACGAGGAGAAACGGGAACTTGTAAAAATAACTGTGGAAGAATCCAAGGGGAAACCGGTAGTGGCAGGAGTCGGCTCCAATTCGCTCCCCGCTACCATAGCCAATATGCGCAACTTGGAAAAATTCGGAGTAGACGCATACCTGGTAGTTACCCCATTCTATAATAAACCCACGCAAAACGGTCTCTATGAATACTTTAGAGCCGTGGCAGATTCCACAGACCGTCAGATAATCATGTACAACGTGCCGTCCAGAACAGGCGTGAACATGACTGCGGAAACTTCCCTGAAACTTTCCGCAGTCAAGAACATCACGTCGATAAAAGAAGCCTCCGGAAACGTCGCCCAAATCATTGACATAAAACGGGATGCGCCCGAAGGGTTCACAGTCTTGAGCGGCGACGACGACCAGACCCTTCCTCTCATGGCATCGGGTGCGGACGGCGTCATCAGCGTGGCATCGAACATCGCGCCGGCGAAGCTTAAAGCGATGATTTCGGCGATCGGAAGATGCGACCTGCGAGAGGCGATAGAGCTTAATAATCAGCTATATCCGCTCTTCCATGCGTGCTTCGTGGAATGTAACCCGATTCCGGTGAAAGCGGCATTGTCCATACTGGGACTGTGCGAAGCCGAGATGAGACTGCCGTTGACAGAAGCTACGGAATCCACCCGCGCACTTATGAAAGAGGTTCTTAAACACATTGACCTGTAGATGATTATGGATAAAAAACAATTCGCTGATTTCTGCGCCGACTTGGAATCCGGCCGCATACGCGTGGCTGAAAAAGTAGACGGAAACTGGAAAGTGAACGCTTGGATAAAAGAAGCCATTCTCGAAGGCTTTAAGCTTGGTACACTGACAGATATGTCCGAAGGCCAGTTTCCGTTCATAGATAAAGACACCATTCCGGTCAGGAAATTCACAGTCGAGGATAAAGTCCGTATTGTTCCCGGTGGAAGTTCAGTCCGCCGCGGTGCATATCTGGCTCCGTCGGTCATCATGATGCCGCCTGCCTATGTGAATATCGGTGCGTACGTAGATGAGGGGTCAATGATTGATTCTCACGCACTTGTGGGCTCTTGCGCGCAAATCGGCAAGAACGTCCATATCGCTGCTGCCGCGCAAATCGGTGGAGTGCTGGAACCGGTAGGGGCCATGCCGGTAATCATCGAGGACGGTGTTTTCATCGGCGGTAACTGCGGTATCTATGAAGGCGTTCTCGTCCGTGAGGGGGCAGTGCTCGGTTCAGGCGTTATAATCAACAAATCCACAGCTGTTTATGACGCTGTTCATGGCGATTATATCCGTCCGGATGAAACTGGCCGTATCGTTATCCCTGCCGGCGCAGTAGTCGTGGCCGGAAGCCGTCCGATCAGAAAAGGACCTGGAGCCGAGGCCGGAATACATGTCTATACCCCAGTCATCGTGAAATATCGTGACGGAAAAACCGATGCCTCTGTGGAACTGGAAGATTTGCTGAGATGAAATTCTATAAATATCATGGTGCCGGGAATGATTTCCTGATAGCCGACGGACGTGGTAAAACATTGAATATCAGTTCTGAATACATTTCTGCCGTGTGCGACCGCCATACCGGATTCGGTGCGGACGGAGTGATGGTGCTGGAAGACAGCCGGGACCACGATTTCCGCATGCGCTACTATAATTCCGACGGCTCTGGCGGCATGATGTGCGGCAACGGGGGACGTTGTATAGTGGCCTTCGCCGCGGACCTCGGTTATAAACATTTCGACTTCGAAGCACCTGACGGACTGCATGTTGCGACTGTGGAAAGCGCTGAATCCTTCGCCCCGACCGCGAGAATAGTCAGCCTGAAAATGAAAGACGTCGCCGGCGCTGTCCGCCATGAAGACGGCTGGTTCCTCGACACCGGCACCCGCCATTTCGTGAAATTCGTCAGTGAACTCGCGTCTTGCGATGTGTTCCACGAAGGCCGCCGACTCCGCCAGGACCCACGCTTCGCGCCTGCCGGGACGAATGTGAATTTCGTTCAGGTCAATGCTGCTGGCGACATCTCTGTCCGCACTTATGAAAAAGGCGTTGAGGATGAGACACTTGCTTGTGGAACTGGTATAGTCGCATCTGCCATGGCATCATGGTTGGCGGAAAAAGAAAAAACCGGAGAAACTCCGGTTAATTATAAAGTCCATGCCAAGATAGCTGACCTCGCGGTATCGTTCATTCCGTTGGACAAAGGCATTGACCCTGACAACTTCAGGGCATCGGAGGTCTGGTTGATCGGTCCGGCTGCATTTGTGGGAACTGTCGAAACCAGCTTCTAGTAAGCGTAAGAATCGACTAATCAGGACATTCGTTGCGAAGCATTATCGGTTTGCGGTTCTCGAAGTGCACGAGATAGCGGAAGCCGCATGATTTCACATAGCCTGCGAAATATTCGAAGTTATGTCCTACCATTTCGGCATCGTGCGAGTCTGAACCGAGACTGATCATCTCGCCTCCAAGTTCGCGGAAACGTATCAGGATATTCTTGTCCAGAACCGGTGTCCTTCCGTTGTAATCCTGGTAAGTCTTTGTATTGATTTCCAAGGCTTTGCCATTCTCTGCGAGGAAACGTAGCATCTGGTCCAGAAGGTCCGGATAGTCCTTGTAATAAATGCTGCATTCAGGATAAGGAGCATATCTGGTGACATAATCGAAATGTCCCATGATGTCGAAGCGGTTTCTCAGCCACATGAGTTCCTCGAGCAAGGTCTCAAGATAGTGCCAATAAGCGTAATGCCATCCTTTACCTTCATAATATCCACCCCAGAACGGGTCAGTGTCGTCGAGGTAATGCACGGAAGCGATAATTTCATCGAAAGTATTCTCCTCCAGTACTTTAGCTATCTTTTCACGCTGGCTTTCCTGTACTCCGAGTTCGATACCTTTGAAAATACGGAAGTCTGCGGGAATCTCCGACAACTCCCTGGAATGGATAAGGGCATTGACCCTATCGATTTCAGCATTTCTGGCTGCGATATCGAAAACTTCCGGGACGCAGTGCTCGTGCTCGGCCTTCATCGGCGGTACGAAAAAATCGCAATGGTCTGTAAAACAGATTCCTCCGAGCTTTTTGGCCGCGGCCTGACGTGAGGTTTTCAGGACGGAAGTGCGGCCTCCGTCGAATGAAAACTCACTATGGTTATGATTGTCGAAAAGCTTGTCCATCAACACTTTAACTTAATCCTTCAATGTGACCGTCCACGACATCGATTCTCAGTGCCTGAGGAGATTTCGGGAGTCCCGGCATCCTGATGATGTCACCGGCGATCGCTACTATCATCTCTGCACCGGCATTGATTACAATATCTTTTATATCGAACTCGAAACCCTCTGGGGCGCCGTAAAGTTTAGGGTCCTGCGAGAACGAGTACTGGGTTTTGGCGATGCAGACAGGGAACTTCGCATACTCAGTGCCGTCTATTTTGCTGAGCATTTTGCGGGCTTCAGGGCTGAACTCCTCTGAGCCGGCGCGATAAATTTCTTTGGCTACGCTGACGATTTTCTTCTCTGTGCTTTCATCATCGTTGTACATGAAACGTACTGATTCAGAAGGTTTTTCGTCGATCGTTCTGACTACGAGTTCGGCAAGTTCTACAGCACCGTCTCCGCCCTTGGAGAAAGCATCGTTCAACGCGAATGGTACGCCCAGTTCTTCGCAGTGGTCTCTTACCATCTGAATCTCGTCGTCGCGGTCATCACCGAATTTGTTGAAACATACTAGGACGGTCTGGCCGAACTTGCGCATGTTCTCGATATGTCTGTCCATGTTCGCGAATCCTTTGCGGATGCCTTCGGCGGAAGCTTCGCTGATTTTGTCCACCGGAACGTCGCCGTGCATTTTCAGTCCGCGCAGGGTCGCTACGAGTATGGTCAATGACGGGTTGAGTCCGCTTTTACGGCATTTGATGTCGAAGAATTTCTCAGCGCCGAGGTCAGCACCGAAACCGGCCTCGGTCACTACATAGTCTCCGAAAGACATGGCCATACGTGTGGCGAGGATGGAGTTGCAGCCGTGTGCGATATTGGCGAACGGGCCTCCGTGGATAAATGCAGGAGTGCCTTCCGTTGTCTGCACAAGGTTAGGTTTCATGGCATCGAGCAGCAGGGCTACGATAGAACCGGCTACTCCCATATCCTTGACTGTGAACGGTTTGTTGTCCAATGTGTATCCGAGGAGGATGTTTTCTATTCTTCTTCTGAGGTCATCCACATCTTTGGAGAGACAGAGGATAGCCATGATTTCCGAAGCTGGTGTAATGTCGAATCCTGACTCCTGGACCAGACCGTTGGAATGAGGTCCGAGGCCAGTGACGATGTGTCTGAGTGAACGGTCGTTTACATCCATTACGCGTTTCCATAAAATCTGTTTGAGACCGAAACCTTCTGACTGGTGCTGATACAGGTAGTTGTCCAGAAGCGCTGATATCATGTTGTTTGCGGAGGTGATGGCGTGGAAGTCTCCGGTAAAATGGAGGTTGATTTTATCCATCGGGAGAATCTGTGCATATCCGCCGCCTGCGGCTCCGCCTTTCATTCCGAAGCATGGTCCGAGAGAAGGCTCGCGAAGTGCGGCCACTGCTTTCTTTCCGATTTTGTTCAGTCCGAGAGCAAGTCCTACTGAGACGGTCGTCTTGCCGATGCCGGCTTTTGTCGGTGTGATGGCTGTGACGAGGATAAGTTTACTTTTCTTTACCTTTTCGTCGTCGATAAGGTCGAGAGGCACCTTGGCCATGTTCTTTCCGTAAGGTTCCAGAGCCTCTGCAGGAATTCCGAGGCTGTCCGCAATTTCCGCTATCGGCTTGAGGCTGATGCTTCTTGCGATCTCAATGTCAGATTTCATATTGCTTTATTCGTTTAGTAGTAGAAAGAACTAAGTTACTAAGAAATTCCTTTACTTTCTTAAAAAAGTTGTACTAAAACGTCTGTTAGTGTTGTAACTTCGCGATGGATAAGTAAAAAACAGCTTGATTATGGTTCAGGAAATTGAAAGAAAATTTTTGGTAAGCGGAGAGTTTAAATCATTGGCCACAAAGGCATTGACAATAAAACAAGGATATCTGTGCGCGAATGCCGGTAGGACGGTGCGCGTGCGGGTGCGCGACAATCAGGGCTTTCTGACCATCAAGGGCAGGAGCGATGCGGCGGGGCTAAGCCGGTTCGAGTGGGAGAAGGAGATTTCGGCTCAGGACGCGGAGTCGCTGCTCCTTCTGTGCGAGCCTGGGATTGTCGACAAGACTCGTTATCTTGTGGATTTCGCCGGGCATACTTTCGAAGTAGATGAGTTTCATGGTGAGAATCAGGGACTTGTGATGGCTGAGTTGGAGCTGGTTTCAGAGGATGAACCATATCAGAGGCCGGAATGGCTCGGGGAAGAAGTCACTGGGGACAGGCGTTATTATAATGCTTATCTTTCCAAACATCCGTTCACGACGTGGTGATTTGTACGGCGGATTTTGTATATTTGCAAGATTACTAAAAAATTAGAGGTATAAATTCGACGAATATGATTACATTTGGATATAATAACAAGTTCAGCAGCATGTTACGTGCGCTGTCAGCTATCGGTATAGGTGGCGTGATGCTTTTCAGCAACGAGGCCACTATAACAGTAGTTAAAATCATCGCTGCATTTCTTTTCGCGGCCGGTATAGTTTCTTTCATCTACGGCTATGTGAACAGAAGAAACGGTGCGATGAGTTTGATGTCATTGAACGCTGTCGTGGATATCATTATAGGTCTTTTGCTGTTCTTCTTCCCGGAATGGGTTGCAGGGGCGATCGTCACTATAGTGGGTATCGTGATTCTCATCTTCGGTGCGATTCAGCTGATAGCTCTCGCGGGCACGATGTCGCTGCTTGGACGCGGCGGGTTCCCGCTGTTGTTCTCCATATTGGCGCTTATCGGAGGTATAATGCTGGTTTTCAATCCGTTCTCCGAGGCGGTCATGAGTGTCCTGGCCGGCAGCTGTCTTGTGGTTTACGGTATTTCGGAACTCATTTCAGCATACCGCGTGAAGAAAGCTCAGGAAGAGTTTGAAATCCATTTCAACAGAAAGGATGACGATTCGGACATGGATTCACAGATTCCTGCAGGACTGGAAGATGTAAAGGATGCTGAATATCATAAGGTGGACGAACAGTAATATCGGATGATTCCACAGGATACCGTAAATAAGATTCTGGATTCGGCTCAGATTGTTGAAGTAATCAGTGACTTCGTCTCCCTGAAGAGGCGGGGTGCCAACTTCATAGCCTGTTGTCCGTTCCATAACGAGAAGACGCCGTCGTTCTACGTCTCCCCGTCCAAAGGCATATACAAATGCTTCGGATGCGGAAAGTCGGGTACGGCAGTCGGTTTCGTCATGGAGCACGAAAGCATGACCTATGTGGAGGCATTGAAATACCTCGCGAAAAAATACGGTATCGAAGTAAAGGAAAAGGAAGACAGTCCGGAAGAGATTGCGGCCAGGCAGCGGAGCGAAAGCCTTTATCTGGTTATGGATTTCGCCGAGAAGTTCTTTCAGGAGAGTCTGAAAACACCTGAAGGCCGTTCCATCGGCTATGCTTATTTCCGCAGCAGGGGCCTGGAAGACAGCACAATAGAGAAATACGGACTCGGATGGTCGCCTAAAGGAGGCTCTGTGTTTTCACGTGAAGCGTTGGCGAAAGGTTATAAGGAAGAATTCCTCACGGCCACAGGCGTCAGCATAAAGAGAAACGACGGTTCGCTGATAGACAAGTTCTATGACAGGGTGATGTTTCCGATTCATTCCGTCAGCGGTAGAGTTATCGCATTCGGCGGAAGAACCCTCCGTTCCGACTATAAGACGGCCAATATCGGAAAGTATGTAAATTCTCCTGAGACAGAGATTTACGACAAGAGCCGTTCACTTTACGGAATCTATTTCGCGAAGAGTGAAATCTCCCGTCAGGACAAATGTTTCCTCGTGGAAGGCTACCTGGATGTCCTGTCTATGCACCAGTTGGGCATAACCAACGTGGTCGCTTCGAGCGGAACATCATTGACAGTGCCGCAGATCCGGCTGATAAAGAAATTCACCTCGAACGTAACGATAATGTATGACGGCGATGCGGCCGGAATTCACGCGGCGTTGAGGGGTATCGGACTGATACTGAAGGAGGGGATGAATGTGCGCGTGGTTCTCATTCCGGACGGCGACGACCCGGACTCATATTCGAGGAAACATACGCTGGAGGAAATGCGTAAGTTCTTGGAGGATAATGAACAAGACTTTATTACGTATAAGACGGACCTGCTGCTCGGACAGGCTGGAAACGACCCGTTGAAGAGGGCGGAACTGATCAACGACATCGCGGACACTATCGCTCTCATACCCGACCAGATCAAGCGCGCGGTTTATGTGCAGAACGCCGCGGACAAGTTCGGAATCGCCGAGGATATGATCTATGCGCGAATCCACAGTTCCCGCCAGAAAATGATAGAGGAAGAACGCAAAGAGGCTGAGCGCGAGCGCATCAGAGAGGAAAGGGCCGATGCCAATGCCGTTGTCCCTGAGGTTTCTGTCAATGCTGATGTCGCGCCGTCGCAGGTCGTTCCTGAGCAGCCGCTTCCGGTAACGTCTGCACCTGCAGGGTTTGAAAGCCCTGTGTTGCAACCGTCTGAAAAAGACTTGCTTGGATTTATATTGCGTAACGGAATGTCGCCTTTGGAGTTCGAGAGTGATTCTCCATATTATGAAGAGGAGGGTGCTGTTCCGGTTGCGGATTTCATACGTGACGCACTCGACGGACATGAGTTTGCAAATACCTCATATAGACGGGTTTATGATGAGTATTTCAGACTTTACGACGGAGATCCGGCATTGACCCAAACCGATATCGTGCGCAAGCTGATGGACAGCCCGGACAGGGCGATGGCCGACATGGTCGCGGATTTTGTAGAAGAGCGCTATCAGCTGACAGTCAAGAACTTCAAGGATTCCATGACGGCGGAGTCTTCGCACTTGGTGCTGAACGTTCCTAAGGCGATTCTGGTGTATAACTCGTTGAGGGTGAAGGCTCAGGAGATGGAAATTACTGAGCGGCTGAAGGAGTTGAAACATGAGGAGCAGACGGACGATGTCATGAAGGAGCAGTTCGATCTGCTGATCAAGCTGCAGAAGACGGCGGAGCTCCGTAAGAGTATCGTGGAAAAGCTCGGACGCGTATTGTAGAATATTTATAAATTATTGATTATATGGACAAAAAATTCAAAAGAACACTTGTTACCTGTGCGTTGCCGTATGCGAACGGCCCGGTGCACATAGGTCATCTTGCCGGTGTTTATGTGCCGGCTGATATCTATGTCAGGTATCTCAGAATGCGTGGTGAGGATGTCCTTTATGTTTGCGGAAGTGATGAGCATGGTGTGCCTATTACTATCGCTGCGAAACGTCAGGGCTGTTCTCCTCAGGATATTGTGGACAAGTATCATAAGGTTATCAAGGATTCGTTCACCGGACTTGGTATCAATTTCGATATTTATTCCAGGACGACTTCCAAGGTGCACGAAAAGAATGCTTCGGAGTTTTTCCGCAAGCTTTATGACGATGGAAAGTTCATTACGAAGGAGACTGAGCAGTTTTTCGATCCTGAGGCTAAGACTTTCCTCGCAGACCGTTATATAACAGGTACTTGCCCTAAGTGCGGCAATCCGAATGCTTATGGCGACCAGTGCGAGAAGTGCGGAAGTACGCTCAGCCCGGAGGAACTTATCGACCCGAAATCCGCATTGAGCGGAAGCAAGCCGGAGAAGGTGAAGACCAAGCACTGGTACCTGCCTCTCGACCAGTATGAGCCGTGGCTCCGCGAGTGGATTCTCGAGCAGCACAAGGAGTGGAAGACCAATGTTTATGGTCAATGCAAATCTTGGTTGGATGCTCATCTTCAGCCTCGTGCAGTGAGCCGTGACCTGGATTGGGGTGTTCCGGTTCCTGTGGAAGGAGCTGAGGGCAAAGTGCTTTATGTGTGGTTCGATGCACCTATCGGTTACATTTCCAACACTCAGGAACTTCTTCCGAAGAGTTGGGAGACATGGTGGAAGTCTCAGGATACCAAGCTGGTACACTTTATCGGTAAGGATAATATCGTGTTCCACTGTATCGTATTCCCTTCTATGTTGAAGGCTTACGGCGGATATATCCTTCCTGACAATGTGCCTGCAAATGAGTTCCTTAATCTCGAGGGAGACAAGATTTCCACATCTAAGAACTGGGCTGTTTGGGCTCATGAGTATTTGAAGGAATTCCCTGGAAAGCAGGATGTTATGAGGTATGTGCTTACTGCCAATGCTCCTGAAACTAAGGATAATGATTTCAGTTGGAAGGATTTCCAGCAGCGTAACAACAGTGAGTTGGTGGCTATTTTCGGAAACTTCGTGAACAGGGCTATTGTCCTTACTCATAAGTATTTCGAGGGTAAGGTGCCTGCTGTGGGCGAGTTGTTGGATATCGATAAAGAGACATTGGCTCAGGTTCCCGTACTGAAGGAGTCACTTGCCAAGAATATCGAGACTTATCATTTCCGCGAGGCGTTGAAGGATGCTATGTCTATCGCCCGTCTCGGTAATAAGTATATTTCTGATACTGAGCCTTGGAAGGTGGCCAAGACTGATATGGCACGTACTGCCACTATCTTGAATGTAAGCCTTCAGATTTGCGCTGACTTGGCTATCGCATTCGAGCCGTTTACTCCGTTCGCTGCAGAGAAACTCCGCAAGATGTTGGATGTAAGCTTTTGCGCAGGTGTAGACCATCGTAAGGGTGAGCAGGAGACTGTCAACACTTATAAGGAAGGGGAGTGCGCTGCTTTGCACACCGTTTCTGCTCCTGCAGGTGCTGATGTGAAGTCGGTTGCGTCTTCTTGCTCTTGTAAGGGCGTTTGCCTGAACTGGGATGTTCTCGGCTCTGAGAATCTTCTTCCTGAGGGTCATCAGCTCGGTGCTGCTGAGCTTCTTTTCGCGAAGATCGAGGATGAGGCTATCGATGCACAGCTTGCTCGTCTGGATACTATCCGTGCAGCGCGTGAGGCTGCAGCTAAAGAAGCTGCTGCCAAGCAGGTTACACCTCAGAAGGATGAGGTGGAGTTCGATGATTTCGAGAAGATGGATATCCGTACTGCCACTGTTTTGGAGGCGGTCAAGGTTCCTAAGTCTGACAAGTTGTTGAAGCTCACTATCGACACCGGTATCGACAAGAGGGTCATTGTCTCAGGTATCGCGAAGTTCTATTCTCCTGAGGAGATGGTTGGCAAGCAGATTTGTATTCTCGCTAACCTGAAGCCTCGCACAATTTTCGGTATCGAGTCGAAGGGTATGATTCTCATGGCACGTCAGGGCGACGGCAAGATGCGTTTCATCACCCCTGCCGAGGCGCTCAACAACGGTGCTGAGATCGGATAGTTATAGACTATACATATTACAATGACGAGCCCGGCGCAGAAATGCGCCGGGCTCGTTGATTTTGTTGCAAATGCAAGGTCATTATGTTTGTAATTCTTGAAGAATACGCCGAGGGGGTAATTATCTGTTAACCAATTGTTCTAAAAGGTGTTTTTTCCTATTTATAGGCCGCAAAATGTTCCGATTATGCGACAAAAATGGATTATTTCCAAAATTTGTTCTAAATTTGCGCCTTTCGCTTATTTAAGAAAATGCCCGTAGATGGGTCTTGATTGTAACAAATTAACGAACATGAAGTATAACAGTTTATTGTCCGTCTGCCTGATGACAGCACTTCTGTTTTCCTGTAAGACCTCTGAGGTGGAGGGAATCGAAGGAACTACTGAAGTCACATTCTCATTGGCAACCGACGGAACCCACCACAAGGTGAAATCAGAACTTGCCGCGGATTACATTCCGGAGGTCGATGATTTTACCGTTGAGGTGTTCAAGCAAGAAGGTTCTAAGGATAAACGTCTGTATCGGGACACATATCCGAATTCCAAGGACAAAGCCATCAAATTGAACGCAGGTTCCTACTATATGCTTGCTTATCACGGCAATGCACTTGGTGTGGGCTTCGGAAAAGAGTATGCTTACTTCCAAGCTAAGGAGCCTTTCCAGATCAGCGCGGACCAGCGCAAAGTCTCCGTTTCCGCTACCGCGAAGCTTTACAATGTGAAGGTAGCCATGAACTATGGCGCGGATCTTCTGAAGGATTATCCTGATTTTCTCATCACACTTGCTACCGACAAGGAAGGTGCGAAAGGCACACTCTCCTACACTAAGAACGATGCTGCCAAAGAAGGATTTATCCCTGCCGGCACTCTCACATTCACACTCTTCCAGGACAAGAGCCAGGTGAATGCTCTCCCTGACGAGAACGGCAACATTAAGGTGACTGCTTTCCGGAAGACTATCACCGTCGAGCCTAACGATTTCATCACATTGACCGTGAACACTAAACCTGCCGAAGGCAAGTTGACCGTCGGCATCGAAATCGACAAGGAGACTGAAACAGTTACTGACAATGTGGAAATCAACAGCACTTATGTCTCTACCGAAGCCCCGGTAGTTACACTCGGCGACAAACTCGTCTCTGCTCTGGAATTCCATGAGGATGAGGACCTTACAGGCGCTCTCGTAAGCCTGAAGTCAGCTGCTGGATACTCACACGTATACCTCGATTTCACTTCTCCATATCTTGAGTCCAAAGGTCTCATATCAGGCCTCGACCTTATGAACATGGATGAGGCCACCAAGGCTGAAATGGACAAGCTCGGAATCACCACGACTGAGATGGGTCCGGATGTCAAGTTCGCCGCTGTGGACTTCTCCGGATTGTCGCAAAAGGTTAAGTACGAGGCTGTTCCGTTCGATGCAACCTTCAAGGTCCGTGTCGTGGACAACAATGACAACACCGTCACCTCCGCCCCATTCACCATAAAAATCCAGAAGCTAACGGCTCAGGTCAATGTCGCTGAGGCCAATGCCTTTGCGCGTAGTTTCCGTGGCGTTACGATGACTGTAAACGAAGGAATCGCATCCAAATTCGCTTTGCAGTACAGAACTGGAGAAGGCGATTGGACTACAGTAAAACCTGAATCCATTGAAGGTAACACATTGAACTTCGCGAAGATCGGCGGAAGCCTTCTTCCTGAAACGGCATATCAGTTCCGCTCGATTTACGACAATAACGCGGCTGAAGTATCTGATAATGTGGTTGTTACGACAGAGGCTGCGGCTCAGGTTCCTAATGCTGGTTTTGAACATTGGTATAGTAAGGTGGTTCAGGAGGCGATAAAAGTGAATATTGTTGAATGGTATCCTAATGAAAAATCGATTTCTGATAATGGTGATAAAGGTTTTTGGGCTACTAGGAATGATTTGACTACATCGCCGAGATACGATGCTACTAATTTTTATTGCGCGTATTCAGGTACAATTAAGTCTGATAATGGGCGGCATAATTCTAGTTGCGCGGAAATTAGTACTGTCGGATGGGGAGAAAGGAATACTTTCACTTTATTAGGAGGTAAATGCTCAAATGTTACCGCCGGTATGCTCTTCATTGGAGACTATAAAAATACTGAACTATTTGGCAAAGAATTCCATTCTCGCCCTGATGCATTCGAGTTCTATTATAAATTTGCGCCAGTTAAGAATGAGTCTTTTAAAGCATATATCGTTGTTGAGAATAGGGAAGGAGACAGTATTACTGAGCTTGGTAGGGGTGAGATACTTAGTAATGTTGAGGTGAAGGAATTTTCAAAACAGACTGTGAAAGTTACATATTCAAATATTACTAAGATACCTACACATATGTACATCGTTTTCATGTCTAGTTCAGCAGATTCTCCTTCAGTGAATAGTGTAACGGGAAGCATGGGGGCTTTCTCCGGATATGCTGATTCACGTTATGTAGGTAGCGTACTGACAGTGGATGATGTAAACCTGATTTACGAATAATAATTTATCAAGATATAACACATAATATGAAACGTATATTTATCACTATAATGGCTGCAGCTGCTGTACTTGCGAGCTGCGATACCAAAGAGGTAGAGACCAGAAAGGGCGAAGGAACATTCATGCTCCAGTCTCTTACAGCAGATACTGATCTTAAGGATGTTCAGGTAGGTACGAAAGCTCTTCCTGGCGAACTGAATGAGAATCAGCTTATTGCTAATATGGAGCTAACTATTAAGAATACTCAGGATGCGAATCTTAAGCAGACTTTCAACTATCTTGATATCGTAAATAAGCCAGTTCAGTTAGCTACTGGAAGTTATACTGTTTCAGCTGTATCTGCAGGTGGTAAGGATGCTGCGTGGGACCAGCCTTTGTTATCTGGTAGCACAAATTTCGAAGTTAAGCCAAATACGGTTTCCCCTGTAAAAGTTTTCTGTGGTCTAACAAATGCTGTAGTTTCTATAAAATGCTCTGATACTTTCACTACGGAGGTAAGCGATTATAACATTAAAGTGTCAGATGCAAAAGGTAATTTTCTAACTTGGACTAAAGAAAACATCGGCAATGATGGTTATTTTACAGCAAATGAACTGAATGTAACTATTGAGGGTAAACGCTCTCTCGATGGCAATTCCACAGCAACTGTAACAGGAACTATCAAGAACATTCAAGCTAAGGACCATATCATCCTTAATATTGACGCCAAGGTAACCGGTCAGGTTCAGAACATCACTTTAAAAGTAGACGGCACTGTAAATCAGCAAAATGTAACTATCACAGTAGATGATTTCGAGGAAATCGAGATTCCAGATCCAAGCCAGCCGGATCCGACACCTACACCAGATCCGGAGGAGCCAGAAGTAGATCCAGATGCGCCATCCCTTGTATGGGAATCTAATCCTACTTTTGAAGAACGTGAGATTCAAGATAAAATGGATGTCGAAATCGTAATTAAAGCTCCGAAAGCAATTAAAGGTTTTAAGGTAAAAGTCGAATCTCCAGCGTTATTTGGAATTCTTGTGGGTAACGTAGGCAAGCCTGAAAATATCGACAGAGAGAATAAGATTTTAACTCTTGATTTGATAGGAGACGAAAAAGTCGTTAAGGAGTTTACGATGTTCCCTACAGGAGATAAGGTTAAAGGAAAGACGGAAGTGCTTTTCTCTCTTTCTACATTGGTCCCAATGATTAAAAACTTTAGTCCTGAGCCAGGATCTCATCATGTGTTTACACTTAATCTGGAAGATGGAGCAGGTAATACTTTAACTCAGGCTGTGTCATTTATATGTCCATCGAAGAAGTAATTTATGAGAAGGTTTAGTATATATTTTATTCTAGGATGTCTGCTTATTGCTGCTTCGTGTGCGCGTGAGGAAACTTTAACAGATGGATACGGCTATTTGACCGCATCTGTAACTAAAGATAATTCTTTTGTTGAAGTTTCTACTAAGTCGGAAGAAGTGGCAGATGCTGATATTAATTTCAAGTTAGAGGTATATAACGGAGATCAGTTAATTAATACCATTATTAATCATAAAGATCTTAGCAGTAATCCTCTTCAACTCAAAACTGCCAATTATACTGTCAAGGCATCTAATCGTGATGAGGTGGCGGCTACATTCGACTCTCCACGTTATGCAGGCGAGACTGCCATCGAGATAAAGCCGAATACGACAGTGAATGCAAGTATCAAGTGTTCACTTTCAGATGTATTGGTGGCGCCGACTTTTACAGAAGATTTTACTACCAAGCTCAAATCATATGAATTGGTTGTTTCCAATGGTTTGGAAGAAGGTTCTCTTGTCTGGACTTCTGCGGATGCGGGTAAAGTAGGTTACTTTAAGGTATCTGATAAACTCGATTGGGTGCTGACTATCACCAACAACGCAAATAAATCCTTTAATATCAAGGGTTCTTACACAAGTGTGAAAGCCAAGCAGAAATATGCCATGAGTTTCAAGCTTGCTGAGGATGTGAAAGGTGATACCGGCGCCGGTAATTTCAAGGTCGTGCTCGATGATTCTGTTAATGACAAGTCGTTTGATTACAGCCTGGACTTTACAACCGCAGAGGCTGAGATGAAGACTGCTAATGTTTGGGCATTGTTCGCTGACCTTACGGGTGAGTATAAAGTAGACAATGCTCCAGCGGGGCTTAACTTTGAATATTGTAAAACTGGTTCTGATACCTGGACTTCGTTTGCTGGAGAAGTAACCATTGATGAGTCGACTAAATCTTTTTCCGCGAGAATTCTCGGCTTGGATCCTAATACCAAATATTCTTTTAGGGCTAAATCAGATAAAGAGCCAGGGAAGCGTATTTTCAATGTTGATACTGAGAAAACTGCAGAAGTTTACAATATGTCTTTCGATGATTGGTCGAATACACCAGGTTATCCGTATCCAAATAATAAGACTGAAGCTATATGGGATACAGCGAATAAAGGAGCTAGTATTGTATCAAAAACTCCAACCAAAGCAGAATCTAATCATGTTGCAGTAGCAGGTGAAGGTAAGAATGCTGCTAGACTAGAGAGTATGGAGGCTTTTGGTGTTTTTGCTGCTGGTAACATCTATACCGGAAAGTTTGTCCAGTTAGATGGGCTAGGAGCTATCCTCGATTGGGGAACTCCATTTAGCTCACGTCCGCTCGCGATGAAAGGTTATTTTGATTACACCTCCAAAGTAATCGATAAAGCTAAGGACAAACCGGAAATGATGGGAAAACAAGACATTTGTCAGATTCAAGTTTTCTTGACTGATTGGGAAGGTCAGTTCCAAATTAATACTACGGCACATGTTTTCGTGGACGTTGAAAACGACCCTAACATTATCGCTTACGGAAAATTGGAGTCAAATGTCAACACAAGCACTAAGGATAATCTTGTAAACGGATATGAGCCTTTTACCATCAAACTGGATTATCGTGATCTTACCAGAAAACCTACGATGATAGTTATCGTGGCCGCCGCAAGTAAGTATGGCGATTATTTTACCGGTGGCCTTGGCAGTACACTTTACGTCGACGAGTTCTCATTCGTCTACGATCCTTCCGAATTGGAAGCCGAGTAGTCGCATGATGTTTAATAAGCAGGTTCCGAAGCCAGATGGTTATGACTTCAGAACCTGCATTTGCTTAAAAAACCGGAGCCTATTATGTTTAAGATAATCAAATACCTTTCCGTCATATCGGCATTGACCCTGACCGCAGCTTGCGATATGGGGAAGAGCTCTTATGAGCTGGAGGTGAAGGCGGACATTACGGAATTCGAGGTTTACGGGCAGAAGTCGAGCCATATCGACATCGATGAACGGACGGTGAACGTAGTCTTGAATGAGGATGCGAGGCTCGATGATCTGAATATTCACAGGGTGAGGTTTTCGCATTTTGCGCGGTGTGCGGATGTGAATATGGCAGACGGCAAGCGCATAGATCTGTCCTCACCGGTTACATTGACATTGACCTCGGGCCGAAAGGACTACGTCTGGACGATTATGGCGGAGCAGCCGGTGTCGTATTATGTGCGTTGTGAGGGACAGGTCGGGGAGGCTGCGATCAATGCGGAGGCTCATACGATTTGTCTGACGATTCAGACGACTGGCAGTTCGTATCAGGATAGCCGCATGAAACTTAAGATATTGGATATGAAGCTGGGACGTGAGGGATCTCGTGTGGTTTCGACTACCGGTTACAAGGAGAGTCCGCAGGCGATTTCCGGTTTTCCGGTGGTATTGGATTGTTTTTTCGAACGCACATTTACGGTGGAGGATCATGGCGAGACGGTGGTCTGGACTATGATTACCCTTCCGGCTTAGTACTTGCGCATCTTGCAATTTGCTTTATTTCCAGATTTAGTAAAGTATTGCCAGGCTTAATAATTACGCCATCCTAAAGTGACCTTCGCGGCGACTTTAGGATGGCGCATTCAAATATGAGTTTCTTAATTGGTTTCCCTTTTTTAAGTCAGGACCTTAGTCGAGCTTGTGGATTGCGAGACCGGAACGGAGCTTAGGCTCGAACCATGTCGTCTTAGGAGGCATGATGTTCCCGCTGTCTGCGATGTCTGTAAGCTGTTTCATGGAAACTGGATACAGTGCGAAAGCTACTTTCATCTCGCCGCTGTCCACACGTCTTGACAACTCCTCGAGTCCGCGGATACCACCGACGAAATCGATTCTCTTGTCTGTACGGAGATCCTTGATTCCGAGAATCTTGTCCAATACGAGGTTTGACAGGATAGTCACGTCGAGGACACCGATAGGGTCTTTGTCGTCGTATCTGCCGGCCTTAGCCTCGAATGAATACCATTTACCTTCGAGATACATGGAGAAGTTGTGCAAATGGTCCGGGTGATAAGGTCCGTCACCTTCGAACACTTTCACGTCGAAATCGTTCTCAAGAGCCTTGATGAATTCTTCCGGTGTAAGTCCGTTGAGATCTTTTACTACACGGTTGTAGTCAATGATCTTGAGCTGGCTCTCAGGGAAACATACTGACATGAAGTAGTTGTACTCCTCGTTGCCGGTATGATTAGGATTCTCTGCTCTCTTTTCTGCGCCGACACGTGCAGCAGCTGCTGTACGGTGGTGTCCGTCTGCTACATAGAATGCGTCGATCTTGGTCGTGAAGATCTCAGTGATTCTTGCGATGGTAGCATCGTCATCGATTACCCAGAAAGTGTGACCGAAGCCGTGCTCATCTGTGAACGAATACTCAGGTGTTCCTGCAGCGTAGCGGGCTACGATTTCGTTCAACTCCTCGTTATCTTTGTATGCGAAGAATACAGGCTCGATGTTGGCGTTCTGAATCTTCACATGAATCATACGGTCGTCTTCCTTGTCTTTACGTGTAAGCTCATGCTTCTTTATCTTTCCTTCAGAATAGTCATCAGTGTGAGCGCAAAGAACAAGTCCGTACTGTGTGCGGCCGTCCATGGTCTGTGCATATACATAGTAGCAAGGTTTGCTGTCCTGTACCAACCAGCCTTTAGCCTGCCACTCCTTGAAGTTCTTCACAGCCTCATCGTAAACCTTAGGGTCGTGATCTGGAAGGATAGGATCGAAGTCGATTTCCGGTTTGGTGATATGCAGAAGGGATTTCTCCCCAGCCATTTCCTTAGCCTCTTCTGAGTTCAGCACGTCGTATGGTGGTGCTGCAACTTCAGTTACCAAATTCTTCGGCGGACGAACAGCCGCAAATGGTTTAACTCTTACCATGTCTCTGTCCTATTATTTGTTAACCTGGAATTTGGTGCAGCCGTCTGCGAAGTATGCTACGATCTGACGGGCAGCAGCGAGACCTGCGTTGATGTTGGCCTCAGCTGTCTGGGCACCCATCTTCTTAGGAGTAGCGAATACTCTTGTGCCGAATTTCTCGCGGAGAACGTCGATGTTGTCCGGTGCCACGTCAGCAGCATATTTGAGGTCAGGTCTGTCTTCCAAAGCCTTCTCAAGTCCGGCCTCGTCGATAACTTCTTTTCTCGCTGTGTTGAGAAGAGTAGCACCCTTAGGCATAGATGTGATGAGGTCATATCCGATAGAACCGATGGTCTCAGGTGTTGCAGGAATGTGGATAGAAATGAAGTCGCTGGCAGCGTAAAGCTCCTTTACTGAAGCGATAGGCTCAGCACCTGCTTCTGCAATCTTCTCTGCAGGGATGAACGGGTCGGTAGCGAGAACTTTCATTCCGAGAGCCTCAGCCTTCTTGCCGACGAGTCTGCCGACATTACCGAATGCCTGGATACCGAGCTTCTTGCCCTGTACCTCGATTCCTGATACTGGAGTGAACTGGTTTCTGCTCATGAAAATCATGAGAGCGATAGCGAGCTCAGCTACAGCGTTTGCGTTCTGACCAGGAGTGTTCTCTACGACTACGCCATGAGCGGTAGCGGCAGCGAGGTCCACGTTGTCGAATCCTGCACCTGCACGAACAACAATTTTAAGTTTCTTGGCTGCATCCAAAACCTCTGGAGTAACTTTATCGGAGCGGATGATCATCGCCTCTACGTCAGCGACAGCGTCGATAAGATCCTTTGCCTCAGCATATTTCTCGAGGAGGACAACTTCGTGTCCTGCACCTTCGAGAATCTCGCGGATTCCTTTTACCGCAGCAGCTGCAAATGGTTTCTGTGTTGCTATAAGTACTTTCATTTCAATGCTATTTTATGTGATTATTTTTTCAAGGACTCGAATTCCTGCATGCAAGCAACGAGTGCTCTTACGTCCTCCTCAGGGCAAGCGTTGTAGATGGAAGCACGGAATCCGCCCACTGAACGGTGTCCCTTGATGCCGACCATACCCTGGCCCTTTGCGAAGCTCATGAACTCATCCTGGAGGTTCTCATAGCCTGGAGCCATGACGAAGCAGACGTTCATAAGTGATCTGTCTTCCTTGGCAGCTGTGCCGGTGAAGAGAGTGTTGCGGTCGATCTCGTTGTAGAGAATCTCAGCTTTCTTCTTGTCCATCTGGTGAATAGCCTCTACACCACCAACGCTCTTAACCCACTTCAAGGTCTCGTTCATGACGAAGATAGGGAATACTGGAGGTGTGTTGTACATAGACTCCTTGTCGATGTGTGTACGATAGTCGAGCATTACAGGGATCTTTCTGGTAACCTTTCCGAGAGAATCCTTGCGGACGATAGCGAAGATAACACCTGCAGGGCCTACGTTCTTCTGTGCACCACCATAGATGAGATCATATTTGCTTATGTCTACAGGACGGCTCATGATATCTGATGACATGTCGGCGACAAGTGGAACCGGGCAGTCGATATCCTCATGAATCTCAGTACCATAGATGGTATTGTTCGTGGTGATGTGGAAGTAGTCGAGATCAGTAGGAATCTCGTATCCCTTAGGAATATATGAATAATTCTTATCTGCTGAAGATGCGAGAGCGTAAGCTTCACCCAATCCCTGAGCCTGCTGGAGAGCCTTGTGAGCCCAAACGCCAGTGTCGAGGTAAGCAGCTTTCTTCTCCAAGTAGTTCATGGCTACGTAAAGGAACTGCAAGCTGGCACCGCCTCCGAGGAAGATAACCTCGTGTGTGTCAGGAATGTTAAGAAGTTCTTTCCAGTTAGCGCGGACCTCGTCCATCACTTCTCCCCACTCTTTAGATCTGTGTGATACGCAGAGAACGGGAATGCCTGTTCCTTTGAAATCCTTAAGTGCTTCAATGGAGTTGTCGATGGCCTGCTGTGGTAAAATGCATGGTCCGGCGTTAAATACGTGAACTTTGCTCATGGTGTCAGTTATAAATTTTAATTTAACAAATAATTACGATTTTTGTTTATAAAACGTTGTAAAGATAAAGAACTTTTATGAGATTGCCAAATAAATCTCATAAAAGTTCTAAAAATATTATTCTGGCGACTTTGTAAGTGTCTATCTATAACCAAGAAGATACGAAATGACAGCCATTCTGACGAACATGCCGTTCCGAGCCTGTTGGAAATAGTAAGCATAAGGAGTGTCGTCCACATCTGTGTTGATTTCGTTCACGCGGGGAAGCGGATGAAGAATCTTCATGTTTTCCTTAACGTTCTTCAACATTGACGCAGACAAAATATAGGTGTCCTTCACGCGGTCGTAATCCTCCTTGCTCGGGAACCTTTCCTGCTGGACGCGGGTCATGTAGAGAATGTCGCAGTCGTTGATATGCGCTTCGAGCGAGTCTGTCTCCTGGAAAGGAATGTTCTTCTCTTTGAGCATGTCAATGTATTTGTGCGGCATCTTGAGCTCTTCCGGGGCGGTGAAGATGTAGCTCGGATTGAAGTCTGACATGGCTTCTGAAAGCGAATGCACTGTACGGCCATATTTCAGGTCTCCTACCATATTGATCGTCAGGTTGTCCAAGTGTCCTTGCGTCTGCATGATGGAATACATGTCCAGGAGCGTCTGCGTAGGATGCTGATTCGACCCGTCACCGGCATTCACTACAGGTACAGGAGATACGCTTGCAGCTATGGCAGCGGCACCTTCATTCGGATGTCTCATTACGATCATGTCCACGTAATTCGAAACGATCTTGATAGTGTCTTCCAATGTCTCACCCTTGCTGACACTGGTATTCTTTGTGTCTGAGAAACCTATGACCTTGGCACCCAATCTGTTGATGGCGGCTTCGAACGAAAGTCTCGTCCTGGTGGAAGGCTCGAAGAACAGGCATGCGATCACTTTTCCGGCGAGGAAGTTCTGCTCTCTGTTCTTTTCGAACTCCTTGGCCACGTCCAGGATATGAAGAATCTCATCTTTGGAGAAATCCCGGATTGAAATCAGACTTTTAGGCATAATTTTTAAATATTTCTATTGGTTCATTTCTTCTGTTTCTGTCAATGTCGGTGTGTCGCAGACAAAGCAGCCCGGAACTTTCCCGGCCCTGTCCAGAAAATCGTCTACGGCTGAAAGCCTCACGGATACATTCAAAGAACAGGCCGTACCGAATTCCTGATCGCTCTGTTCCAGTCCCAGATCCTTTATGATTTTCATGACGCTGTTCATTTCCAAGTAGCCGAACTCCATCCTGAAATGCCGTTTTGCTACCTTTGTTATAATGGTGGCGTTCGCTATAGCGTCTGCAGATGAAGTTTTATAAGCGCGTATCAGTCCCGGTATACCGAGCTTTATTCCCCCGAAGTAACGGATGACGACTATGAGAATGTCGCTCAGTTCGTTGGAATCGATCTGTCCCAGGATAGGTCTGCCGGCTGACGATGAAGGCTCCCCGTCATCATTGGCACGATACACATCGCCTTTATAACCAAGGCGATACGCATAGCAATGATGTCTGGCATCGTGATATTCTTTTTTCAGGGAACTGACAATCTGCCTTACCTCGTCTTCCGTTTCGACAGGGTAGGCTTTGGCGATGAATCTGCTGCCATTGTCTTTAAAGAGCCCTTCGGAAACGCCCGAAATGCTCTTGAAGGAATCTGGAATAATGTTTCCGCTGTTTTCCATGTCCTCAAAATTAGTTAAAAAGCAGTGATTATGCAATCGAAACGGAATTTTTTGTAATTTTGCGGATAAATAAGCAACGAATAATATTTTTACTAGAATACTAAACAGTTTAAACTATATGGCTTTAAGATACAGGGTTTCGTTACCGGGAATCAAAGGCTTTGCCCGTGTTTATGAGCTGACGCCAGGCACTACACTCTATGATTTTCACAAAAGGATGAGAGATGACATGGATTTCTCTCACGACCAGCTTATCCAGTTCAAAGGTCTGGATAAGGACGGCAATCTTGTTGCCCGTTATGGCTTGTTTGACCTCGGTGCAGGAGCAGTGGATGAGGTTACTCTTGCCGATACCGTGAAAAAGGGTATAACCCAGTTTACCTATTTCTATAATGTCACTGACAGAAAGAGCGTTATCGTGACATTTGAGGGTGAGGTAGAAGATGATCCCGGAAAGACTTATCCTGTATTGGTCGAGACCAAGGGCCCTAATCCTATCGAATTCGAGAACGGTTATGTCGCTTACGAGGATCTTCCGGACGAGCAGAAACACCTGCCGGGCGAGTCTACATGGGGCAAGTCCGATGACCCTGCCGATGCTGACGATCTCGCTGATACTGAATCAGATGATGATCTCGATCTGGACGATGATGACGATGATGACGAGAAGGATGATCTCAAGTCTTCCTATGATGAGGACAGTGACATCATTTTCGACGGCTCGGAAGATTTGAGTCTTTAGTTGTTCGGGTCAATGCTGAAGCGGCTTATTGTGATAACAGGGCCGACTGCTGTCGGTAAAACGGATATCAGTATCCAGGTGGCTCAGAAATATGGCTCACCGGTTATTTCATGTGATTCGCGTCAGATTTTCAAGGAAATGAATATAGGGACTGCTGTCCCGGATGCTTCGCAGCTTGCCGCTGTGAAGCATTATTTTATCCAGTCAGTTCCTGTGACAGAGTCTTATTCTGCAGGGCAGTATGAAATCGATGCTTTGGAACTGATCGACAGATTGTTCGCCGAAGGCCATGATACATTGGTAATGTCCGGAGGCTCAGGTTTTTATGTGGATGCTGTGTGTAATGGCCTGGATAATCTCCCTGTCGCTCCGCCGGAACTTAGGGAAGAGCTTACACGCAGGGTCAGGGAAGAAGGTGTGGCAGCATTGGCAGAAGAACTGAAAAAACTGGATCCTCTGAGTTGGGCGGCAATCGACCGGTCGAACGGACAGCGGGTGGTCAGGGCGCTGGAGACGATTTTGGTGTCGGGCAGGCCGTTCGTGGAGTTTAAACTCGATGCTCCGAAGAAACGCGACTTCAGCATTGACAAAATCTGCCTTACCCGTCCGCGGGAGGAGATTTATTCCCGCATCGACAGGCGTGTGCTCGCGATGGTCGACGCCGGTCTTGTGGATGAGGTGCGGTCGCTGCGGCCATACAGGAATTGTCCGGCGTTGCAAACCGTTGGTTATAAGGAGATTTTCGAATATCTCGATGGGAAGATTCCACTCGAAGAGGCCATCAGGCTCATCCAACGCAATACCCGTCACTACGCTAAAAAACAGCTGACGTGGTGGAAACGTGACCCGTCTGTCAGGTGGCTGGATGTCTCTACGAAAAATATTGTAATATAAAAAAGGTGTTTCTCATGTCCACGGTCGTGGAACAAGGAAACACCTTTACTATTGTTAGTCGGCTGAGCGACTGTCAGTTGTATGCGATTAAAACGGAAGGTCGTCGCCCGGCATGTCGTCGATACTTGGGGCAGGAGCGCTCTGCTGAGACGGAGCGAAACCTGCAGGCATATCGTAATTCGACTGCTGGTAACCGCCGCCCTGCGGAGTGAAACCGTTACCCTGTGGATAACCTCCCGGAACCTGTCCGCCCTGCGGAGCAAATCCTCCAGGCTGCTGGCCGCCGAAACTGCCCTGTGCGCCATAACCTGGCTGCTGGGCACCGGCTGCTGAAATCCTCCAGGCACGAAGGTCAGTATACCACTTGCCGTTATATTCGCGGCTTGACACGTTGAAAGACACCTTTATCTGGTCATTGATCTGGAAATGCTCCAAATCCTTCACCTTGTCGGCACCCCAAACGCTGAAACAAGCCTTGGTCGGGAAATTGCCGTCCTGATACTCGATGACGAACTCCTGTTTGGCCCAATCACCGCGAGCGGATTTGCCGGACTGAATCCCGAGTTTCTGTATGAGTCTTCCTTCGATTTCCATCTTCAGGAAAATTATTTGCTCTCCTCTTCAGTAGTAGCAGCTACCTTGTTGACCTTCACGAGTTCAACATCGAAGATAAGAGTGCTGTTAGGCTCGATGCCACGGTTTCCGTTCTCGCCGTAACCGAGCGCAGAAGGAACGAAGAGTCTGATCTTACCACCCTCGCCGATGAGCTGGAGACCCTCTGTCCATCCTGCGATCACATGGTTGAGAAGCATTCTGATGCCCTCGTCATTTGCAGGAGACTCATCGAAAGTAGTACCGTCGAGAAGAGTACCCTTATAATGTACGAATACTGTATCTTCAGCGCTAGGCTTGACATCGTTGCCGGCTGCGCGGATAATATACTGAAGACCGCTTGCTGAAACCTGTACGCTGTCTTTCTTCTGGTTCTCAGCGAGGAACTTGGTCTCTTTCTCTTTGTTCAAAGCCATGGTGTAGTCACGTCTCTTTGCGAGATAGCTGTTGAATACCTCATTCATGGACTCAGGGCTGATCTTGAACTGCTTTGCATAATCAGGATCGCTGTAGTTGCCTTCAGCATTCAAGAAATCGATGATACCTTTCTGGATAAGCTTGTAGTTAAGATCCTTTCCGTCTTTGCTGAAGTTGTAACCCTTGATGAATGAACCGAAGTTGATACCCATGAGGTAACTTGCGGAGTCGATCTGAGCTCTGCTTGGTTTGAGAGAATTAGGATTCACTGTCTTTACTGCAGTAGAATCAGCTCCGTTAACGGCAGCATTTGAACCACCATTTGAAGAGCAAGAAGCTGCGAGCACTACTGCGAGTGCCGCTGCCATAATTTTGCTTGATTTCATAGCTATAAAAATATTAATATCTTTTCTTCGGTAACAACGAATGGCCGCAAATATCGCAAATTTATATGAAAAGTGAAAATAAACGAGTATATTTGTAGCTGCTTTTGCAGATACGAAACAACTCTATATGAAAGTAGGAATAATCATGGGTTCCACCAGCGACTATGAAGTCATGTCCGGAGCCGAAGAAATGCTCAAGTCCCTCGAAATTCCTTTCGAGAAAAAGGTCGTAAGCGCACACAGGACACCTGACCTGATGTACGAATATGCGAAGACTGCAAAAGAACGCGGTATCAGCGTCATCATCGCCGGTGCAGGCGGAGCCGCCCATCTTCCGGGCATGGTCGCAGCTATGACCACACTCCCTGTAATCGGAGTCCCTGTAAAATCACGCGCACTGAACGGACTTGATTCTCTCCTTTCCATAGTCCAGATGCCTGGCGGAGTCCCTGTAGCCACGGTCGCTATAAACGGAGCCAAGAACGCTGCCCTCATCGCAGCATCCATACTTGCGCTTCAGAGCGAGGACATCGCACGCAGACTGGAAAAATTCCGACAAGACCAAACGGATTCTGTTTTAAAAGCTGAAATTTAGGAATCCCCAAATAATCTTAACAAATGGCTAAAAGAATTGGCATAATCGGAGGTGGGCAGCTCGGTCTTATGATCGCGGAGGAGGCTCACCGCCAAGGTGCTATCGTTTATGCTCTCGACCCCGCTCAGGATGCCCCTGCTTTCGCGGAATGCGACGGCCACATCGTGGCTGAATACGATGACCTCCAGGCGCTCGAACAACTCGGCGACATGACGGATGTCCTCACTTACGAATTCGAAAATGTTCCGGGAGATATTCTTCGCCATCTTGAAGGCAAATACTCTATCCCTCAAGGAATTGCGCCGCTGTTTGACTCCCAGGACCGCCTTCGCGAGAAGAACAACGCCAAGCGCCACGGCCTCCCGGTCCCGGACTATATCCCGCTACCGGCCTGCTCCTCTGACGAGGATTGTGCCGAGGTTCCTGCTGTTTCGGGTCAATGCGGATGTGACGATGTTTGTACGCGTCCGATGACAGACGCCGAGCGTTACGCGGAGCTGAAAGATGCCGTTAAAATAATAGGTGTGCCATGTGTCCTGAAGACCAGAAGATTCGGATATGACGGACATGGACAGGCAGTCATAAGAAATGAAGCCGATATCGAAAAAGCTGCGGAGATGCTGAAAGTTCCTTGCATCCTCGAAGCTTTCGTACCGTTCGACTACGAATGTAGCGTAATAATGGTACGCGACGGCAAACAGACCATACATTTCCCTGTAGGACGTAATGTCCACAAAGGAGGAATCCTCGATTTGTGCATAGTCCCTGCCGAAACACTTTACGTGGAAAATGGAAAAGTCCCTACAGAACTCTGTCAGCGCATAATCAGCGCCTGTGAACACTTCATGGAGGGATGTGATTATAAAGGAATACTTGCCATAGAACTCTTTATTAAAGGTAATGAGTTTGTATTCAATGAAATGGCACCGAGGCCGCACAACAGCGGACACTATACTATAGAAGGATGTAACGCATCGCAGTACTCGGAACTCTGCCACTTCCTCCTCGGGGAGACATTGACCCGACCTGAACTGAAAGCACCGGCATTGATGAAAAACATTCTCGGTCAGGACCTGGAGGCGACCTGGAGGATCGTCGATCATGCGCTCGAAGAGCACAGGCGGAATCCGGAGGCGGCGCCGGTATCGGATATCGCGAAGATCGAAAATGCGTATTCCGGTCAGGCGGGCGAGGGTGTTTTCGTCCATATTTACGGCAAAACCGAGTCCCGTCCCAAGAGGAAAATGGCTCACATAACGTTCGTGCCGATGTCGGAACAGGAATATAACCATTTCTGGGCCAATCACTTCGTGTACGGAAAGACAAGTAAATGATAGCAACACAAACAAATATAAAGATGGCACACAACTACCGTATCTTTGTTGAAAAATATCCTGAATTTCAGGTGGAGGCATCCAGCCTCAGGTCAGAACTGAATGAAAACCTTCAGCTCGATCTTCAGTCTCTCAGACTTCTTAATGTCTATGACCTCTTCGGTTTTACGCCGGAACTTCTCGAAAAGAGCCGTTACAGCGTCTTCGGAGAAATCGTAACAGACAAGGTGTCAGACGAATGTGACCTGACGGGAACCAAATACATCGCCGTGGAGTACCTTCCGGGGCAGTTCGACCAGCGCGCAGCTTCTGCTGTAGACTGCGTTCATCTGATCGATCCTAAGGCTGATGTCCGTATCAAGAGTTCGAAGCTTATCATCTTGCCTGCGGATGTCGAGGACGAGACTATCGCCAAGATCAAGCATTATTTTATCAATGCTGTGGAGTCGCGTGAAAAGGACTTGAGCAAATTGACTGATTCTGAGGCAGCTGCTGTTAAGCCTGTACCTGTACTCGACGGATTTACGAAGATGACCGAAGCGGATTTGGAGCCATTCTGCCGCAAGATGGGTCTGGCTATGAATGCTGATGACCTTCGTGAGGTCGTGAAATATTTCACAGAGGAAGGACGTGACCCTAACGAAACTGAACTCCGTATTCTCGATACATACTGGAGCGACCACTGCCGTCATACCACTTTCACTACAGAGTTGGAGGAAATCGGAGTGGAGGAGTCCTTCATGAAAGAAGACATCGACGGGACATTGAATCTGTATCTCAAGATGAGAAAGGAACTTGGCCGTGAGCATAAGGGGTTGAACCTCATGGATATGGCTACCATCGGAGGACGTTATCTCCGCAAGGCCGGCCTTCTCGACGACATGGAGGTCAGCGAGGAGAACAACGCCTGCAGCATATATATAGATGTGGACGTGGACGGCAAACTCGAAAGATGGCTGCTCATGTTCAAGAATGAGACACATAACCATCCTACTGAAATCGAGCCGTTCGGAGGTGCTGCCACTTGTCTCGGAGGTGCTATCCGTGACCCTCTTTCAGGCCGTTCTTATGTATATCAGGCTATGCGTGTTACCGGTGCCGGCGATATCTGGAAACCAGTGGCCGAGACACTTCCGGGAAAACTTCCGCAGCGTGTCATCACCAAGAAAGCTGCGCAGGGATATTCCAGCTACGGAAACCAGATCGGTCTTGCAACTACTCATGTTAGAGAGATTTACGATGAAGGCTATACTGCCAAGCGTCTTGAGGTAGGTGCAGTGGTAGGTGCAGTGAAAGCTGACCATGTGCGCCGTGAATCTCCAAAACCTGGAGATGTAGTCCTTCTTCTCGGAGGCCGTACCGGACGTGACGGTATCGGTGGTGCGACCGGTTCATCCAAGGAACATACAGAGGAGTCTCTCGAAACTTGCGGAAGTGAGGTTCAGAAGGGCAATGCTCCTGAGGAGAGAAAGCTCCAGAGACTTTTCCGCCGTCCTGAAGTGACTGAACTTATCAAAAAATCCAACGACTTCGGAGCAGGTGGAGTCAGCGTGGCTATCGGAGAGCTTACAGACGGACTCGACATCTATCTCGACAGAGTCCCTGTAAAATATAACGGATTGAATGCTACTGAGTTGGCTATCAGTGAGTCTCAGGAAAGAATGTCTGTAGTCGTAGAGGCTAAGGACGAGGCCAAGTTCATGGAATACTGCCACAGCGAGAACGTGGAAGTTACTCATGTGGCTGATGTTACCGATACAGAACGCATGAGGATGTTCTACGGAGATAAAGTCGTGGCAGATCTTCAGCGCAAATTCATTGACAGTGCCGGAGCCAAACATTATGCGAAGGCTCAGATCGCTGCTGTGGAGGAGAAGAATCCGTTCACAAGAGAGGTGAAAGGAGAGACATTGAAAGAAAAACTCCTGAATAACCTCAGCGACGCCAACGTGGTTAGCCAGAAGGGCCTGATCGAGATGTTCGACTCTACCATCGGCCGCTCTACAGTGCTCATGCCTTATGGTGGTGAACTTCAGCTTACAGAGACACAGGTGTCTGTACAGAAACTTCCTACAGATGGTTACACAGATACTGCCAGCATGATGGCATTCGGATTCAACCCTGTGATTTCCAAGTGGAGCCCTTATCACGGAGCTGCATATTCTATGATCGAGGCTTGTGCTAAGGTAGTCGCTGCCGGCGGACGTTATGAGAAAATGAGATTCTCATGCCAGGAATACTTCGAGAGAATGACACATGATCCGAAGGTCTGGGGCAAGCCGATGAGCGCCCTTCTCGGTTCGTTGAAGATGCAGATGGCCCTCGGTCTTCCGTCTATCGGCGGAAAGGATTCCATGAGCGGTACTTTCGAGCATATCAATGTCCCTCCGACATTGATCTCATTCGGTATCACTACTGTCAATGCGAATAATGTCATCTCTCCTGAACTCAAGTGGGAAGGTAACAGGCTCTGGCTCGTAAAACATACTCCTCTTAAGAACTATATGCCTGATGTTGAGCAGCTTAAGAAGAACTGGGCGTTCGTTGAGGAGCAGATTGCAAGCGGCAACGCCGTTTCTGCATGGGCTGTCGGTTTCGGTGGCGTGGCAGAAGGACTTTGCAAGATGTCATTCGGCAACTCTTTCGGTGTGGATGTAAATGTCCCTGAAAACGAGTTGTTCGACTATAACTACGGTTCCATCATTCTCGAGACAGAGGCTGACCTCAGTTTCGAAAATGCGCAGTTCCTCGGAACAGTGACCTCTGGTGTGGACGGCAACATCAGGGTAAACGGCAAGAATGTTTCTATGGATGCATTGGTTTCCAGCGCGTTCGACCGTTATGAAAAGGTTTATCCTGCGACCAGCACTCCTGACATGAAGCGTCTGGATCCTAAGGGAACTGAAGGTGTGAAGCCGTTCAAAGCCAAGAAAGCAGACCTCAAATACAAGGGTGAAAAGATAGCTGAACCGTTGGCATTCCTTCCGGTATTCCCTGGAACGAACTGCGATTACGATTCTGCCAAGGCATTCCGCAAAGCCGGAGCCAAGGTGAAGTTCGGTGTATTCCGCAACCTCACGGAGCAGGATGTGAACGACTCCATCGAAGAGATGAAACGTAACATCGACGAGTGTCAGATACTGATGCTTTGCGGTGGATTCTCTGCCGGTGACGAACCGGACGGAAGCGGTAAGTTCATCGCCAATGTGCTTAACAATGAGAAGATTGCAGCAGCCATCGAGGCATTGATCGCACGCGGCGGACTTATCCTCGGAATCTGCAACGGATTCCAGGCCCTCGTGAAATCCGGTCTCCTTCCTTACGGACATCTCGGATGCGTGACCAAGGATTCACCGACATTGTTCCGAAACGATATCAACAGACATATCTCTCAGATAGCGTTTACCCGTGTGGCCAGTGTGAACTCTCCTTGGCTAGCAGGCATGACCATCGGTGACACTTATGGTATCCCAGTCAGCCACGGCGAGGGTAAGTTCGTTGTAAATGAAGAACTTGCGAAAGAGCTCTTCGATAACGGACAGGTGGCGTTCAGATATGCCGAGCCTATCGATGAGTGTGTGACCATGCACTCTCCATATAATCCTAACGGTTCATATTACGCTATCGAGGGTATCATCAGCAAGAACGGACAGATACTCGGAAAGATGGGTCACTCAGAGCGTTACGAGAACAACCTGTTCAAGAACATTGCCGCAAACCTGGAGCAGCCGCTCTTCGATAACGCGGTAAAATATTTCAGGGGAGAATAATGTCCATGAAAAAAATAGAAATCATACATGATGGTGTATCCAAGAAGGTGTATGCCACAGATGAGCCTGACAAGGTTATCATCCAATATACCGATGCCATCACCGCTTACTATAAAATCAAAAGAGCGCTCATAAAGGACAAGGGCTTGTATTGCAACGCCGTTTCCAGTATGGTGTTCACTGTCTTGAAAAATGCCGGTGTTCCGATGCATTTCATTGAAAGACTGTCAGATACGGAGCAGCTCTGCCGTAGAGTGGATTCCATTCAGATGGAAGTCATCGTACGCAACGTCGTAGCCGGCTCCATGGCCAAGCGCTTGGGTATGGATGAGGGGATAGTGCTGAAAGAGCCTATCGTCGACCTCTGCTACAAGACTGAGGACCTCGGCGACCCGCTGATAAACGATTATCACGCCATCGCGCTCGGGCTCGTCACCAAGGAGGAACTCGCTGTAATCTATAGTCTTGCGGAGAAGGTCAATGCCGTCTTGACCCCGCTTTTCCGCGGAATCGGGATAACATTGGTCGACTTCAAGATAGAATTCGGCAGATTGCCGGACGGACAGATTATCCTTTCAGATGACATTACCCCGGACAGTGCCCGTTTCTGGGATATCGAGACCGGAATGAAACTGGACAAGGACCGTTTCCGTCATGACAACGGTAAGGTCGGACAGGCTTATAGGACTGTATACGAAAGACTTAAGGAAGCTGTAAAATAGCATTGACAAATATGGAAATCAGAGATAAGATAATGAGCGGCATGGGTCTGGAGGGCGAGGCCTTCAGGGGGCTTCACGAGGAGTGCGGCGTATTCGGCGTGTGGGGTGTGCCTCATGCGGCGGAGGTTACGTATTACGGTCTTCACGCGCTCCAGCACAGAGGACAGGAAGGTTGCGGAATCGTTTCTGTCAATGATGAAGGACAGCTTCGCCGTGTGAAGGGCCTCGGCCTGGTTACTGAGGTTTTCAACAATGATAATCTTTCCACGCTCCGCGGTGACATGGCTATCGGTCATGTGCGTTATTCTACCAGCGGCGGAGGCGGAATCGAGAATGTACAGCCGTTCCTTTTCAGACATAATTCCGGTGACTTCGCATTGGCCCACAATGGAAATATCGTGAATTCCGATTTGCTCAGACGTTATCTGGAGGATCATGGGAGCCTTTTCCAGTCCACTTCAGACAGTGAGGTCCTGGCGCATCTTATTAAGAAGGACCCGCATGAGCGCAAGAAACCGCGTATCTATCCGTTGATGGAGGCGCTTAACATGATAGAAGGCGCGTTCGCTTTCATCATCATGACTCAGAACAGAATCTATGCGTGTCGTGACAAATATGGTCTGAGGCCTTTGTCTCTCGGTAAAATCGGTGACGGTTATGTCGTCAGCAGTGAGACTTGCGCGTTCAGTACCATAGGCGCGGAGTTTATACGTGACGTGGAGCCAGGTGAGGTGATCACTATAGACCATCACGGTATCAGAAGCAACAAATATTCTGAATATCAGCGTCATGCGATGTGCGCTATGGAGTATATCTACTTCTCTCGTCCGGATAGTGATATAGAGAGCATGAACGTGCATTCTTTCCGCAAGGAGACAGGAAAACTTTTGTTCAGGGATTCTCCTGCAGAGGCTGATATCGTAGTGGGTGTTCCGGATTCAAGTCTCAGTGCGGCAATGGGTTATGCTGAGGCGAGCGGATTGCCTTACGAGATGGGACTCATCAAGAACAAATATATAGGAAGAACGTTCATCCAGCCGTCTCAGGAGTTGCGTGACAAGGGTGTGAAGATGAAACTTTCCCCTGTGCGCAGTATCGTGAACGGAAAGAGGGTAGTCCTGATAGACGACTCTATCGTGCGTGGTACCACGTCCCGCAGAATCGTCAGAATGCTTCGTGAAGCCGGTGCTACTCAGGTACATGTGCGTATCGCCAGCCCTATGATCAAGTTCCCGTGCTTCTACGGTGTGGACATTTCCACTTATGATGAACTTCTGTGTTCACGCAGGACTTTGGACGAGGCGCGTCAGGCGATCGAGGCTGATACTCTGGAATTCCTGAAGGAGTCAGCGCTCTACGAGGCCGGAAAGAGAAGCGACCTTTGTCTTGCCTGCTTCACAGGGGATTATCCTACAGCACTTTACGCAAGCTACGAGGAAGCGAATAAAGATGGTAAGTTTTAACATATAATCATATATATATATCTATGGCAGTAGATTACGAAAAAGCGGGCGTAAGCCTTGAAGCCGGATACGATGTTGTAAGGCGTATCAAGAAACATGTGGCTTCGACATCACGTCTGGGCGTGATGGGTAACATAGGGTCATTCGGAGGAATGTTTGACCTTTCGGCTCTGAATATCAAGGAGCCGATTCTCGTGAGCGGAACCGACGGTGTCGGAACCAAACTCAAACTCGCATTCGCGATGGACAAGCATGACACAATCGGTATCGATGCTGTCGCCATGTGTGTCAATGATGTTCTCGCGCAGGGTGCGGAGCCTCTCTTCTTCTTGGACTATGTGGCTGTAGGAAAGAACATTCCTGCCAAGATCGAGGCTATCGTTTCCGGTGTTGCAGAGGGATGCCGTCAGGCTGGATGTGCTCTCATCGGTGGTGAGACTGCCGAGATGCCTGGCATGTATAGCGACGGAGAATATGACATCGCAGGTTACACTACCGGAGTTGTGGAAAAGTCCAAACTTATCGACGGAACCAAGGTAAAGGTAGGAGATGTTCTCGTGGGAATCGCTTCTTCCGGTGTTCATTCAAATGGCTTCAGCCTGGTCCGTAAGATTTTCTCCGATGCTGCTCTCGATCTGAACAAGGTTTATCCGGAACTCGGTGACAAACCTCTCGGAGAGGTAGCATTGACCCCTACCAGAATTTATGTGAAACAGGTGCTCGACGTCATCAGAAACTGTGATGTCCACGGAGTTGCGCATATTACCGGCGGTGGTTTCGATGAGAATATCCCTCGCATCCTTCAGGAGGGTCAGGGTATTCATGTGGATGAGGGAACTTGGGAGATTCTTCCGATTTTCCGTTTCCTGGAGAAGCATGGCAATATCGAGCATCGTGAAATGTTCAACATTTACAACATGGGTGTCGGAATGGTTCTCGCTATGGATGAGTCTGAGGCTCAGAAGGCTATCGACATTCTCGCAGCTCATGGTGACAAGGCTACAGTCATCGGTCGCGTGACCGATACTCCGGGCGTGGATATCGCTCTGCTGTAGCATTTTATGTGCCTGACTCCCCGGGTGGCGGGCATGATTCAGATGCCCTTTGCGGCGTGAATTATTTATAGGTATAACATATTATTTAAATGAAAGCATTAATCAGTGTCAGTGATAAGACCGGCGTGGTAGAATTCGCCAAGGGTCTGGTCGCTCTCGGATGGGAAATCCTTTCTACGAGCGGCACAATGAAACTCCTGAAAGAGTCAGGGGTTCCTGTTACAAGTGTAAGTGACGTTACCGGTTTTCCGGAAATCTGTGATGGACGTGTAAAGACACTTCATCCGAAAATCCATGGAGCTCTTCTCGCCCGTCGCGATGTTCCTGAGCACATGAAAGAACTGAAAGACAACGGCATTGACACAATCGACCTGGTCTGCGTGAACCTTTATCCTTTCCGCGAGACTATCGCGAAGCCGAATGTGACCATGGAGGATGCAGTGGAGCATATTGACATCGGAGGTCCTTCTATGTTGCGCAGTGCGGCGAAGAACTGGGAGTCAGTTACTGTCGTTTGTAACCCTGCTGATTATGAGACTATTATTTCTGAGATTAAGGCCGGCGGAAACACTACCCGTGAGACTCGTCTTAAACTTTCTGCGAAGGCTTATACCCATACTGCAGAGTATGATATGGCTATTTCTACTTATATGCGTGCACAGGCAGGTCTTCCTGAGAAACTGTTCCTCGAGTATGATTTGAAACAGGAACTCCGTTACGGCGAAAACCCTCACCAGGAGGCCAAGTTCTTTGCAAGCACGACACCTGAGTCATTCTCACTTGCCAGCGCTGAACAGCTTAATGGTAAAGAGTTGTCTTACAATAATATCCAGGATGCCAATGCTACATTGAACATCGCCCGTGAGTTCGATGAGCCGTTCTGCGTAGGTGTAAAGCATATGAATCCATGCGGAAGTGCTACCGGCAAGACTATCGCTGAGGCTTGGAAGAAGGCTTATGAGGCTGACAAGACCAGTATCTTCGGAGGTATCGTGGCTGCCAACAGGGAAATCGACCTCGAGACTGCTGAGATGCTGAAGCCTATTTTCCTGGAAATCGTGATGGCTCCTTCATTCGCTCCGGACGCTCTCGAACTTCTCTGCACGAAGAAGAATCTCCGCGTTTTGAAGGTGGATATGTCTAAGGACAACACTGTCCGCAAGCAGTATGTCAGCATGAACGGCGGTATGCTGGTTCAGGACAGAGACATCAACACAAAGCCTGTCGCTGCAGACCAGTGTGTTACAGAGGCTAAGCCGACTGCCGGGCAGCTTGCTGACCTCGAGTTCGCATGGAAGATCGTAAAACATGTGAAGTCCAACGCTATCGTAGTAGCCAAGAACGGCATGACCTACGGCGTAGGTGCAGGTCAGATGAACCGTATCGGCTCTGCAGAAATCGCTCTGAAACAGGCTCAGAAGACTCTGAAAGAAGAGGGTAAAGACATTATGACTGAGGGTCTTGTGCTCGCTTCTGACGGTTTCTTCCCATTCAATGACTGCGTGGCTATCGCTGCCGAGTATGGCATCAAGGCTATCGTTCAGCCAGGCGGAAGTATCCGTGACGAGGATTCTATAAAACTAGCCAATGAGAAGGGTATCACCATGCTCTTCACTGGTGAGCGTCATTTCAAGCATTAATAGTTATGGACGAAGTGAATATTCCTCGCAGGGCCAAAGTTTTGGTCGTAGGCAGTGGCGGAAGAGAGCATGCTATCGTGGATGCTCTTTCCCGCTCGCCCAGAGTGGAAAAAATATATTGCGCACCAGGCAATGCCGGTATAGCGCGTCAGGCGAAGTGTGTCCCTCTTGCTGATACTCAGGTAGATGAACTCGCCGACTTCGCTGCGCAGGAAGGCATTGACCTGACCGTAGTCGGTCCGGAGGTTTCTCTGGCGGCCGGTATCGTGGATGAGTTCGAGGCGCGCGGGCTGAAGATCTTCGGACCTTCGAAGGCTGCTGCCCGCATCGAGTCGAGCAAGGATTTCGCCAAGTCGCTGATGGCCAAGTACAACGTGCCTACCGCGGCCTATCGCACTTTCTCTGATTACAATGAGGCTCTTGTTTATGTCAATGCCGGTAAACTTCCTGTCGTGTTGAAGTATGACGGCTTGGCTGCGGGCAAGGGCGTTGTGGTGGCAGAGACTTATGAACAGGCTGATGAGGCGTTGAAAGATATGCTTCTGGACGATAAGTTCGGTCACGGCAGGGTAGTGGTGGAGAAATTCCTTACCGGTCCTGAGTTCTCGCTTCTTTGCTTTGTAAATGGCTCTGAGGTAGAGCCTATGGAACTTTCTCAGGATCATAAAAGAGCTTTCGATAATGATGAAGGCCCTAATACTGGCGGCATGGGTGCTTATACTCCGCTTCCGTTCATTACAGAGAAAGATGAGGTTTATGCGCTTGAGCATATTATGAAGCCGATTGCTTCAGGCATGGTTTCGGAGGGTATACCTTTCCATGGTGTGCTCTATGGCGGACTTATGAAAACCCCTGACGGAATTAAGGTTATCGAGTTTAATTGCCGTTTCGGAGACCCTGAGACTGAGGTGGTTCTTCCTCGCTTGGAATCTGATATTTTCGAGATTTTCTGGGCTGTGGCCAATAAGACTTCGATGCCTCTGACCAAGTGGTATTCAGATGCTGTCATCGGTTTCGTCCTTGCGTCCAAGGGTTATCCGGGGTCTTATAAAAAAGGCTTCGAGATACGGGGCGTGGATGAGGTTATGAAGGATCCTTCAGTGAAGGTTTATCATATGGGCACATCCCTGAAGAAGTTGGATGGTGATGGACATGAGGCTTTCGACAAGGCAGGTCATTCTCTTGTGACGAACGGTGGCCGTGTCCTTATGGTTCTGGCATCTGCACCGACATTGAAAGAAGCTCATGACAAGGCTCTTGCAGCTGTGGAGCATATCGACTGCGATAATCTTTTCCATCGTACCGATATCGGACACTGGGCATTTGAGAAATAGCATTTGTGGCTTATATATATGAAAAAAGACGAGGAGATTCTCCCCGTCTTTTTTCTTAGCTGCATGAGAACTATCCGATGTCCGGAAGTTCTACATCTGTCGAGCCGGTAGTCAGAGCTTTATATGCCTTTTCCAGAGCCTCTTTTGCATTCTTTACGACATTTATATCTGGTGAGTTGAGGGCTTCTTTTGCGGCTGCAAGGGCATCGTTGTAAGCCTTGAGTGACGCTTCCGTATAATCGTAACCGTTAGGGTCATCGTTCTCGTAAGAAGTTATAAGGGCTTGAAGCTCAGCCTTATATTCTTCTATTGTCTTGGTCTTCTCGAGAGAATACTTGAGAGTCTTGTCGTTGAAGGTGAAATCATATGTACCCGCCTCGGCAGTAATCAGAGTCTGCGGGTAAGTGTTATTGTCACCTTTTGTGAGGACATCTGCTGAGCCTCCGTAGAAAGCGGTGTAGTCATAACCTGTAGACGATACGATGAAGAAACCCGGACCATTACCTGAAAAATCCTTGTTGGAATCTGTCAGAGTTATGGTCTTCTTCCAAGTGTGATTGTCAGCCTGTCTTTCGAGAGAATTCGACTTGCTGGCCTGCCATTCGTTTCCGTATATAATGTAAAGAGCTGAATATGAAGGTTTCTCGGCGAAGATAGCGGTAAGGGTGATATCCTTTGTCACTGTGATTTTGCGGGTCGCTTCGGTAGAACCGTCTGACCAAGACACGAACTCATATCCGTCATTAGGAACAGCTGAAATGGTAACTTCTTCACCCGCTTTCACTTCTCCTGCTCCTGTCACCTTGCCCATGGTCTCATCAGCAGTAAGTGTCACCTTATATGTCTTGGTCTCCCAAGGCTTTACAGTGATGTCGTCAGTCACTTCAGTGAAGTCGTCTACTGTTACTGTGGAAATCAATGCCTTAGGCTCATAATCGCCCTGAATGTCCAGGTGGAAGTTGTAGCAGATTCCCGGAACGAGGGTCTTTATTTCTTTCTCATAGACGAGAGGGGTGCATTCCACATCATTCTTCTGGTAATAAACCTTGAACCTTACACGGGTAGTAGGATATGTGGTAGTTCCGGTAACTACTGACGGAACCTCATGACCGTCATAGACAAAAGGAACTACATTGGTGACGAGAAGCTGTGCCTTGTCGCCTTTTACGAAAGGTGCGTTTATGGAACCGGCTGTGCTTCCGACAGCTCCGGCCATGAAGTACTCGTCACTGGTGGTCCAGCATGATGCCTTAAGTTTCTTGGACTGAGTGAATTCATCTATATTCTGGAACTCCGGTTCCTGCCATTTGAATGTTCCCCATGAATAAAATGCGATAAGTTCACCTGAAACTCTTACATCCCAGTCTGAATTGTTGGAAACTGTCATCTTTACCTGTGATGCGGCGTGATAAAATTCAAAGTTCACCACATCCGTTTCTTCTGATTTTACATAGGAAACTATAGGGTCGTAGTTGAGCGGCGAATTGGTGCCTGTATTCTGCAGAAGGACCTGATTCTCATCGAAGCTGAATGAGGACGGATGCGCAGCATAGAAATTCATCTTGCCTGCCTTGGTCCACATGGCCTTGTCTGAGCCGAAATTCTCTCCTGATTTAATAAAATGTTCCTGCCACATTTTATTGTTCACTGCGTTGAAGGCGGTTACTTCGAATCCGTCCTTGTTCAGGGATTCCAGATTTGAATTGTACCATACAGACTTCGAGTTTACATAGTCACTTACTTTGACGGATGACTGCACTTTCTTGTCTGACAGCTCGTTAAGCCACTTGGTCGGTGTGATTTCAGTTTTATTGCATGAGATGCAAGTGATTGCTGAGAGCAGCAATGCGAATTTAATTGTTTTGTTCATTTGTTTTTAGTTTTAACCAACTATTAACTGTTAATAATATAAATGGACCGTACAAAAGTCTGACTGTGACAGTAGGGATAACTGCAATGACTTTCACATTATTTCTTGTACAATCATGATTTTGATCAATGTCGAAGAGTTGCGGACGTTACTGCATTCGAAGGAACTGCTATCATGTGTCCTGGATTTATGTAGGCTGCAAGTGCTGAACCTACCTGATTGCCGTTAACGTCGAATTCGAACACATCTGCAGCAGAAGTGTACGACTTGGCATCTACTACATACAAATGTCCTGTATATGGATTACAGTAGACACAATATGGATTCTGCATCTTGGAAATTACATTGTAAGGTGTTTCTGCTACAGTTCCGTCAGGTCTCTCAAAACCGTTGATTATCTCCATTGTAGCGGGATCGATGGTGTTCACATAATAAACATATTCGTTGGTCGAATAGGAGAACTGTGAACCTACAGTAAAAAACTTGTTATTTACTGTAGTCGTGTTATAAGTACAAGGAATACCTTCTATTACATTATAGGAATTGTCTGTGCAGTTGAAGATGACAGTTGCCGGACTGACAGTGTTGTAATCTCCAGGGGAATTGATACACAAATATGGTCCGCACTGGGACATCTCTCCATAAAGATTGATTACTGGAGCTCCTGACTTTGTGAGAATCTCCACATCTTGTAATTTAGTCCATGTCAGACAATCGATTACAGAGACAGTGTGCTCATAACTATGCGATTCTGAGAAAGCATAACCGCCGGTATTTGCGACAAAAAGCTTTCCGTCATAGAATGCTATGCCCTCCGGTTCATATCCCACTTCGATAGTCGATACGATATTATAGTTGTTCAAATCCACCTTCGCGACATAACCGCGTTCATAAGTTTCACCGAGCGCAGTATCGTGGGCATAGGAAGTTATATAGAGATAACCTCTGTCGTCCACACACATGTGCCTGCAGTTAGGGATATTCTCGGTCTGGGCTACAAGTTTGCCGTCCGGACGGATGAAATAGATGATGTTGGACCAATTGACAGAGATTGCCAACAGATTCTTCTCGGGGATGTAGATGATATCCTCAGGGGTATCTCCTATCTTGGTGTTGTTTATCGTCCTGAACCACTGATTTGTTATCTCATGATTCCTTATGAGGGATACCTGTCCGTTGTCTGACTGCCAGTTTCCTTCATTGAGAAGAATGACATATTCCTCTGAAGAAGCAGATATGAAATCTTTTGTGACCGGCTGAGTCGTAATGGTGGACCTGGCGATATTCACGTTCTTGTATCTGGCTGTCAGCACTGAACCGTCCGAAGCAGTAACCGTCAGCGTAAGAGTGTATTCGGAAGGGGGCAATACGAACATAAGGTGCTGAACATCAGTATTGTCTACCGAATAGCTGAATGTCTGAGTTATCTCAGTGGCGGTTCCCTGCATGGAAACCGAATAGTCGGAAGTCCGCACTGACGCAGCCCCTGCTATCGGCTTGTCAGCCGCGAGAGTCGCCTTAACTATAGACTTCGACTGCGTCTTCGTCTTGAGGTTAAAGTCAATGATGCCGGTCAGGTTCTTGAACTTGAGATTGCTCAAATCGTCAGACACGCAGGCGAACGGGAATGAGTCACCTGTGATGATTCCGTCCTTTGTGGTCTGGACTGACGGGAACTCTACGGTAAACACATCATCTGAAACAGACTTCACCCAAGAAAACGGATAGAAAGCCTGGTAACTGTCAGCCTTCTTGACAGCTTCGGTCGGGCGGAAGACCCCTTTCGAAACATACTGGTACTTATAACCTTTGGTACCATTGTAAAGATAATAGGAATCGGTCTGCTCCCAAGCCAACTTGTTGTCTGCAACAGTTACCTTGGTGGTCGGATGCAATCCCTCAAATGAAACATTGGCGTCTGAAACCGACTGTTCCTTGGTACAGGAGATTGCCAGGACCAGAAGCGCCAGTGATACTAGTTTTTTGAACATATTATAAATTAATTTTTAAAGTGAAGTAATACCGTCTGGCAGGAAGAGGCCATCGCTGTATTAATTCATAATAATTGTTGAAAATGTTGTCACATTCAAATGTTAAAGTGCACTTCCATAACGAATACCCGATTTTCAGGTCAGTACAATTATACTTCGGCAGTACATCCTCATCAGAAGCATACGACCAATACCTTTTCGAACAGAACATATGTGATACGGAACCGGACAAGTTCTTGTAAGAAAAGGACAGTATCGTGGAATTGGAAAACTTCGGGTTATAAATCAACTGCCTGCCATATGAACCATCGTTGGGGTCGGTCCAGTCCCGTACGGACTGATAAGTGGCAGCATTGAAAAGCGAGAACCATTTATACGTGAACCTTAGGGACAGGTCAATGCCGTTGGTCGAAACAAATCCGCGGTTCAACATTCTCCATTGATATGCGCCGCCCTGAGGAACACAGATGATCTTGTCCTTCACATCATTCTGATAATAGTCGATCTGAGCATCCAGAAAGTCATTTTTATAGGTCAGGCCAATGTCGTATTGCGTCGTGTATTCCGGCTTCAAGTCCCTTCTGCCCACTTGGGTATAATAGAGGTCATTCAGAGTCGGGGCCCTGAATATGGACTTGTAGAAAGACCTTAGAGAGAACTTGTTCCACTTGAAAGACATCTGGACTGAAGGCGTGAGACGGTTCAGGGGAGATGCGGTCTTCATGGACGACTTGTCACGTACATTTGTGTAAAGCAGTGAGCCGCTCATGGAGAAATGTTCCGTGTTGAGGATGGCTGACAGCACGGATTTGAAGTCCAACCTGTAGACATAGGACATACCGGTAACATTGCAGGATAGGTCCGACCATCTCAGGTCGGAAGAATTGGAGATAGTTAAAATATCTGATTGATAAGCTATTGCGTAGGCATTGTAAATATCCTGCTGAATGTAATAGTTGTTGTACCGTACGAACTGGTTCTCTAAGAAATCAGTGTTGAAATGAAGCTTGTCATAAGCATAACGTCCATTGTATTTTACGGACAAATGGTCGAACTGCTTGACGTATGACAACTGTGTGAACGTGTTCAGGTCATCTTCTCTGCCCACATCCTGATACTTGTCCGACAGCCTTTTTACGATACCGCCGGGCAAACCTCTGTCTGAATAATAGATGTAGGAATGCAGTTTGAGGTTCTTGTAGAATCCTGACAATTCTGACCTCAGATAAGAAATGTCGGAATTGTGTCTGGTGCCTGTAGTGTCCTCGTATTGCGACTTGTAATGAAACTTGTAGTTTCCGTCTGAATGTCCGGCTTCAGCGTCCAATGACAGATACTTCTTGTAATCGAAATGTACGGAAGCCTTATGCGTGTTGAATGAGCCGTATTTGTAAGTGGCTGACGAAGATGTCTTTACGGGTTGTTTCGTCGTGAAGTAGACGGTGGATGCGGAAGCATACTCGGATGCGGACATAAGAGAAGAAATCTTGTTCGCATTGTACAATTCCACCATTTCCATATTGGTAAGAGAATACTTGCTGAGGTCTACTGTCCCGTTCTGGCAATTGGTTATCCTGATACCGTCGATATAAACACCTGTATGCTGTGTTCCCAGAGAACGGACATTTACAGTCTTTTGGCCGCCCAGTCCGCCATAATCCTTAATCTGCACGCCGGCAAAGAATTTCAAGGCGTCAGCTACAGAGGCCGTAGAAAGACTCTGCAGCTGAGAACCTTGCAATACTTGTGCAGGCACTTCTTTGCTTACTCTATCAGAGACGATTGTAGATTCCTTTATTTGTAAAGAATCTACTGCAAATGACAATAGCAAGGTTAATAACATATAGAAATTCTCTCCGGGTAAGCTGGCCTACCTGCAATATAGTTCGTAATCTTGGACTAGAGTTTGAAATCGAGGCATGATCTTACGGCGGTGTAAGGACGCACTCTGCTGTTTGCTACTGCAACGTGCGCAGGATGAACAGCATAACCCTTCAGAGCCTCTTCCGATTCGAGAGTGCAGTCCAACATGATATCGGCGTTGGAAGATGCCAATCTACCGTCAATCTGAACCTTTATATCCACAAGTCCCGGAACCACGCCGAGCAGAGATTCCAGACCTTCTTTAATAGATGCTTTGATTGTAGCCTTCTCTTCTTCGGACAAACCGTCCTTCAAAGTCCATAAAATGATATGCTTTACCATAGTTTAAATTAATTTTCACAAACAGACAAAGTTAGTAAAAAATCCGAACTTTATAGTGGTCCCTTTTTGTGGTGGACCATAGCGGAGCTTCGCTGAACGTTGAAAAATCAGTATGGAACGGTCTTTGTTGAGGCGAGGAAATCCTAATCTGAGGACACTCGTTTCGGTTTCCTCAAAAACTGTTACATTATGGTTAAACTTGGCAAAAAAGCCATCTTTGGCATTATCGCCGCAGCCGCTCTTGCTGCAGGCGCAATCCTTGTTCTTTTGAGGCCTGAACATGTAGAAGAAATCCTCCCGGTAGTGGGAATCGATACTGTCAGGACACGTAATGTGGAAATCTACGGGGAGTTCCCCGGTAAAATCCGAGCCCAGCAATTCGTCGAAGTCCGAGCCCGCGTGGAAGGCTACCTCGAAGACATGATGTTTGCAGAGGGAACCTATGTGAAGAAAGACCAAGTCCTCTTCATCATTGACCCGAAACAATATAAGGCTCAGGTCGATAGGGCGGAGGCATTGGTCACTAAAAACAAGGCGATAGCTCTGAAGGCGGAGCGGGACCTCGCGAGAATCAGGCCTTTGTACGAGCAGAAAGCTGCGAGTCAGCTCGACCTCGACAATGCGATTGCGGCATACGAGAGTGCGAAGGCGGATGTACAGGTCAGCGAGGCGAATCTCACGGAAGCCCGTCTTGCGCTAAGTTATACTACAGTGCGCTCACCTATAAGCGGTTACATCAGTGAAAGACATGTCGATATCGGAACTTTGGTCGGTCCGGGAGCGCAGTCTCTGCTGGCTAATGTGGTGAAGAGTGACACTGTGCTGGTCGAGTTCAAGATGACTGATCTCGACTATCAGAAGTCCAAGGCCAGGAATGTGAATCTCGGACAGAAAGATACAAGCCGTCACTGGGATCCGTTCGTTACCATTACGATGGCGGACAAGACCCAATATAAATATAAAGGTCTCGTGGATTTCGCTGATCCTCTGGTAGATGCGAAGTCAGGAACCTTCTCCGTACGCGCGGAAATGCCGAATCCTGACAGGGAACTTCTTCCTGGACAGTTTACGAATGTAAGAGTTCTGTTGGATGTCCGGGAAAATGCGGTCGCAGTACCTACCAAGGCCATCACCATAGAGAAGAGCGGTTCTTTTATATATGTTGTGAAAGCAGACGCTTCAGTGGAGAAACGCTTCATCCAGACTGGACCTGAAGTGGAAAATGCCACCATCGTAGAACGCGGACTTAATCCGAACGAAATCATCGTTGTGGAAGGTCAGCACAAACTGTCTCACGGAACTAAGGTTAAAGCGCTATGAAATCAGACTTCTTTATCGACAGGCCGGTCTTTTCGACTGTCATATCCATCATAATCGTACTTGTAGGTTTTATCGGACTGACTCTGCTTCCGGTAGACCAGTATCCGAAAATCGTTCCGCCTGTGGTAAGCGTTTCAGCTTCTTATCCGGGCGCGAATTCCCAGACCGTGTCTCAGGCGGTCGCTACACCTATCGAGCAGTCGCTCAACGGAACTCCGGGTATGCTCTATATGGAGTCGAGCAACTCGAACAGCGGCTTGTACTCAGCGACATTGACCTTCGACATCTCGACCGATCCGGATCTCGCTGCGGTCGAGGTTCAGAACAGGGTGAAATTGGCGGAGTCCAGACTTCCGGCGGAAGTGGTGCAGAATGGTATTTCTGTGGAGAAGGAGTCCTCCAGCAAGCTCATGACCATAACTATAATGTCTGATGACCCGAAATTCGATGAAATATATCTGAGTAACTATACGACATTGAATATTCAGGACAGACTCAGGCGTGTTCCCGGCGTGGGCGGAGTTTCCAACGTCGGTAGCCGTTACTATGCCATGCAGATTTGGGTGCAGCCGGACAAGATGGCCAGCCTCGGAATCACTGTGAAGGATCTTCAGAACGCATTGAAGGACCAGAACCGTGAAGCGGCGGCGGGAGTACTTGGCCAGCAGCCTATTACGGATGTGGATGTGACTATCCCCATTACCGCTCCCGGACGCTTGTCTTCAGTGGAAGAGTTCGAAAAAATCGTTGTCCGCACCGGCAGTGACGGTTCTCTCATCCGTCTGAAGGATGTTGCGAAAATCTCGCTGGAAGCCCAGTCCTACAACACCGAGAGTGGAATCAATGCCCGCAATGCGGCTGTTGTGAATGTTTATATGCTTCCTGGGGCCAATGCCATGGAGGTCGCTGAAAATGTACGTGCCGAAATGGCGGAAATCAGTGCAGGTTTCCCTGAGGGAATGTCGTATAACATTCCGTTCGACATGACTACTTATATATCAGAATCCATACATCATGTGTATAGAACTCTGTTTGAAGCACTTATATTGGTTATTCTGGTGGTGTTCCTCTCGTTGCAGAACGTCAGGGCGACATTGGTCCCGGCCATAGCCGTTCCGATATCATTGATAGGAACCTTCGGAATTATGCTCATCTTCGGATTCTCGCTGAATATGATGACTCTTCTCGGTCTCATCTTGGCGATCGGAATCGTGGTCGACGACGCCATCGTGGTGGTGGAAAACGTGGACCGTATCATGACGACAGAGCATCTTTCTCCGTATGAGGCTACCAAAAAAGCTATGCGGGAAATCGGAGGAGCGCTTATCGCCATGTCGCTCGTGCTCTGTGCCGTGTTCGTGCCTGTGAGCTTCCTCTCGGGAATTACCGGTCAGCTCTTCCGTCAGTTTACCGTGACTATCGCTGTATCGGTGATCATATCGACTATCGTGGCTCTGACACTGAGCCCTGTCATGTGCTCCAAGTTCCTCAAGCCGCATGGTGAAGAAAAGCCTAAGAACTTTATATTCAGAAAGATAAATGCCTGGATGGATAACGGTACCTCGTTCTATACCAGGATGGTACGACTCGCGGTGAACAACTCCAGACGAATGTTTGCGATGTTCGGAATAGCCGTAATCGGAATATTTGTGCTCGGAAGACTTGTACCTCAGAGCTTTATCCCTAAAGAGGACCAGGGCTATTTCACGGTGGAACTGGAACTTCCTATGGGAGCTACACTTGAGCGTACCAGACAAGTTACCGACAGGGCGATGGCCTTCCTCCTGCGTCAGCATGATGTGGATTATGTGCTGAACGTCACAGGCTCCAGCCCACGAGTGGGAACCACACAGTCCGGCAGTACGCTGACGGTGATTCTCAAGCCGTGGAACAAACGAAAGGTGACAGACATGTCCAAGACCATAGCCATGGTAAGAGATACCCTGTCGACTTATCCTGAAAGCAAGGTTTATATCGGCACTCCTCCTGTCATTCCTGGACTCGGAACAACCGGCGGTTTCTCCATGGTACTCGAAGCGCGTGGAGACGCGACATATCAAGATCTTCAAAATGCTACGGATACCCTGTTGTATTATGCTTCCAAGAGAAAAGAATTTACAGGTCTATCTTCTGGAATGCAGGCCGATATCCCTCAGCTGTACTTCGACGCGGACAGGGACAAGATTCAGCTGCTCGGACTCTCCATGGCTGACGTGTTCTCTACTCTGAAAGCCTTCACGGGAGCGATTTACGTGAACGACTTTAATATGTACAACAGAATCTATCGTGTTTATATACAGGCGGATGCGCCATATCGTGCGCATACGGACAACCTGAATCTCTTCTTCCTGAAGAGCGCTGGAGGCACCATGATTCCTGTCAATGCCTTGGGTACGACTCATTATACCACGGGCCCTGGTACCATAAAGAGGTTCAACATGTACAACTCCTCTACCATCAGTGGTGAAGCTGCAAATGGAGTAAGTTCAGGAAAAGCATTGTCGATTCTCCAGGACCTCGCAGACAAACATCTCCCTGACAATATCGGCGTGGAATGGAGCGGAATGTCCTATCAGGAGAAGAAAGAAAGCGGAAAGACAGGACTCGTTTTGGCATTGGCCCTGCTCTTCGTATTCCTCTTCCTTGCAGCGCAATACGAAAGCTGGTCGATTCCTGTTGCGGTCATCTTGACCCTTCCGATAGCCATTGCAGGCGCGTACCTGGGCGTCGCGGTCTTGGGAATGGAAAGCAACATCTATTTCCAGATCGGACTGGTGATGCTCGTCGGACTCGTCGCTAAAAACGCCATCCTTATCGTGGAGTTTGCGAAAGAAGAAGTGGAAGCCGGAAAAGACGTCGTGGAAGCCGCAGTCACTGCTGCCAAGCTGAGATTCCGTCCTATCGTCATGACGTCGCTTGCCTTCATCCTCGGTATGCTTCCGCTCGTATTCGCCAGCGGTCCGGGCTCTGAAAGTCGCCAGAACATCGGTACCGGAGTGTTCTTCGGTATGATCACCGGAATCACCGTAGGTATCGTATTCGTGCCGTTCTTCTTCGTAGTCATCTATAAGCTGAAAGCCAAAATGTCGGGTTGGCGCCCGAAAATCGGTAAAAAAGGTTCGTTTATGTCAATGATGGTGATCGTCGCTGCATCGGCATTGACCCTGAACTCCTGCTCGACAGCGAAGTATTGTCAGAAACCTGATCTGGGCGAGGTCCCTCAGTCTTTTACGGAAGAAATGGGCGACAGCAGTTTTGGCGACCTCAGCTGGAGGGAAGTATACGAAGCTCCTGAGTTGCAGAAACTTATAGAGACGGCATTGACCTATAACAAGGACGTGCTGATAGCGGCGGAGCGTCTGAACGAGATGCGCTACAAATATAGGATGCAGAAGTCTTCGCAGCTTCCGGCCATATCGGCGAAGGTCTACGGACAGAACGACCATAGCGATTATGGCGGAAAGAGTACGAAACCGAATAGTGTGGAAGTGGGTACGAAGGTTTCGCTTCAGTGGGAAGTCGATTTCTGGGGCAAACTGAAGTGGGCAGGAAGAGAAAAGATGGCTGACTATCTCGCTACGGAAGAGGCTCAGAAAGCAGTGCAGATGAGCATAGTGTCGAGCGTGGCTGCTGCATATTTTGAACTCGTGGGACTGGACAGAAAACTCGAGATAGTTTCCAATACGTTGGAGTCCAGACAGGAATCCGTGAAGCAGGCCAGGCTTCGTGCTGAAGGTGGTCTGACTTCAGAAATTCCTTACCAGCAGGCACTTGTGGAACTTGCTTCGGCGCAGGCTCTGATTCCTGATTTGCAGAAACAGATAGCGCTGAAAGAGAGCGAGTTGTGCTTCATTACGGGCTCATATCCGAAAGAAATCGAAAGAAGTGTTTCTTCCTCGGACATCTACTCTGTTACGGCAGTCCCTTCCGGAGTGCTGTCCAAGATTCTGAAACGCAGACCGGATCTTATGGTGTCAGAGAACTCGTTGAGGGCTGCAGAGGCACGTGTCGGAATTTCCATCGCGGACAGATTCCCGAACTTTGTGATAAATCTTGGAGCGGGGTTTGAGAATAGAGAACTTAGAGATTTTCTTAATTCTCCGTTCTGGTTTACTGGGGCGACCTTGGCGTCACCTGTTTTCGAATTCGGAAAGCGCAAGGCTGCCATGAAGGCTGCTGTTTCTGCGTACGAGCAGTCACGCCTAAAGTATGAGAAGGATGTAATGCAGGCATTCAGAGAGGTTTACGATGCTACTGTGGTATTCCAGTCTGCCCGTTACAACACTCAGGTAAAGGCTGAAATGGAGGAGTCGAGCATGAAGTATATCACGCTTGCGAACAGTCAGTACATAAATGGTGTGATCAATTACATCGATGTGTTGGATGCCCAGCGTAAGTATTTGTCATCTCAGTTGGAATTCTGCGAGGCGAGGACGAAAGAGAATCTTGCTATCGTCTCTCTCTATAAGTCGCTCGGCGGAGGTTGGAAATAGCGAAAAAATGACTAACTTGCAGAATTTAATGATTAATACTAACTATGGCTAAAATCATAAGCGGAAAAGATCTTTCCGTAAAGCTAAAGGCCGAAATGGCCGAACAGGTGAAGACTTTCCCTGAAAAATATGGACGTGTACCGCATCTTGTGGTTATTCTGGTCGGCGAAGACCCTGCAAGCCAGTCTTATGTGAAAGGTAAGGCCAAGGCTTCCGAGGTGGTCGGAATCAAGAATACCACTATCCTGAAACCGGCTGATATCTCTGAGGCGGAGCTTCTCGGGCTTATCGATCAGCTCAATGCTGATGATACCGTGGATGGTATCCTGGTTCAGTTGCCTCTGCCTGACCACATCAGTGAGGATAAGGTTATCGCAGCCATTTCCAAGGATAAGGACGTCGACGGTTTCCACCCTCTCAATGTGGCAGCACTTTGGATGAAACAGCCTTGCACTGTTCCATGTACACCTGAGGGCGTAATCAGAATGTTGGAGGAAGCCAATGTGGAGATCAAGGGAAAACGCGCCGTAGTTATCGGCCGCAGCCAGATCGTCGGACTTCCTGTCTCGAAACTCCTTTTGGACCGCAACGCCACAGTAACCATCTGCCACAGCCGCACCAAGGACCTTGCCGCTGTAACACGTGAAGCAGAAATCCTGGTCGTGGCTATCGGACGTCCTAAGTTCGTTACGAAGGATATGGTAGCTCCAGGTGCAGTAGTTATCGACGTAGGTGTGAACCGCGATCCTGAGACCGGAAAGCTTTGTGGTGACGTGGATTACGATGCAGTAGAACCGATAGCATCAGTAATTACCCCAGTTCCGGGCGGCGTAGGTCCGATGACCATCACCTGCCTCATGCAGAACACCATCAAGCTCTTCCTCAGGAAGATGCAGGCGTAATACAACCCCGCGCAAATCCCTGTAAAGCAGAGAGCTCGGGGCGCATGTGCCACCGAAAGGCATGGCCGTCCGCG
>ERZ780141.167-NODE-167-length-53508-cov-39.694068_pt1 | contig 53508 bp, 48 predicted proteins | sample MGYA00433080_ERZ780141 | MGnify/ENA primary metagenome ERZ780141 (study PRJEB29588, sample SAMEA2154047) | human gut metagenome | biome: human gut; feature: human-associated habitat; material: faeces | place: Denmark | collected 2008/2010 ... | reverse complement strand
TAGGAGCAAATCTTGTTACTTTTTCTCCTTCTTTTAATTCTCTTTCTGGATATAAACTCTCATAATAATCTACATCGTGCTCTAAATTAGGAAATATTAAATCTGCTAAATCTTTATTTGTCATGTTTTTCACCTCTACTTTTTATTTATTTAGGTATCCATTATATTCATTTATCACTTAGTTTAGTATAATATATTGAAAGGACTGGTGACTACTATGTATGGTTATGGATATCCAAGTTATGGATATGGCTATTCCGCAGGAGCTTACTGGATAATTATAGTAATATTACTTATCTTCTTTGTTCTATTTTGGGGTAATGGTTGTTCACAAAATAGATGCAATTCCTGCAATCGCTAATCATATCTAAAATAAAGCCCTTAATAGGGCTATTTTTTTATTTGGTTGCCCTGGTTAGATTCGAACTAACGCATGTCAGAGTCAGAGTCTGATGCCTTACCGCTTGGCTACAGGGCAGTAATAACAATATAATTATAGCATTAACTATATTGTTATGCAAGGTATTTATTTATTTTTAATCAAATAAACCTTTGATATCTTTAATATATATTCTTTTATTATTAATATCTATTTTATCTATTATATTATCATTATATGGTATTAAATATTCTTTATCATTATTCTTGATATTAAATAATACTGTCTTATCATATCTTTCTATATCTATAATAGTACCTTTATTATTATCTTCATAGATAACATTTAGTCCTATTAATTCTTCATCTAGATATTTATTATTATCTAATTTTATATCACTATCATTTACATAAACATTCTTTCCTTTATATTTTAATACTTCATTAATGTTATTATATCCTTTTAATGTTATCATATCAAAGTTTTTATGCTTACGATAAGTATTTATTATTTCTTTATCTTTCTTATCGATATATATTGTCATATTATTTATAAATACTTTATCTTTATAAGGAAATTTAGATAATAATCTAAGTTCTCCTTTTATTCCATGAGTATTTACTATTTTTCCTATTTTAATTAATGTCATATTTATCATCCATTTCATATAGAAGTATAGAAGTTGCTACTCCAGCATTTAAACTTTCTACTTCTTTATTCATTTTTATATATAGGTATTCATCACATAAGTTATTTACTTCTTCAGATACGCCATTACCTTCATTTCCTATTACTAAGGCATATTTTCTTTTTAGAGAGATATCTTTAACATTTATTCCTCCATCTACTTTAGTACCATATATTTTATAATTATCTTTTTTTAGTTCGGTAATAAGGCTTGGTAAATCTCTTACTATTATATTGATATGGAAGATCATACCTTCGGTAGCTCTAAGTACTTTAGGATTATACATATCTACGGTAGTGGGACTTATTACTATGGTATCAATATTGAAGGCTTTTGAAGATCTTATTATGGTACCTAGATTACCTGGATCTTGAAGATTATCTAATAAAAGAAGACGATCTCCTAGTAATAATTCTTCTTTTTTTAGAGAGACTCCTACTACATTTGGAATACTATCAGTACTTGATATTTTCTTCATTACTTCTTTTGTTACATAAGTGATAGGTATATCTATATTTATTGTTTTTCCTTCTAAAACAAAGATTTCTTTTAATAGATTGCTTTTAGCAGCTTCAGTAACTAGGTTTATTCCTTCAATTAAAAAGGTATTTGTCATATTACGGTATTTCTTTTCTTTTAATTTACATATTTCTTTTATTCTAGTATTAGTTAGAGATGTTATTATCATATTTACCTCCGTCATAAGTATTTTATCATATATTTCTATCTCAAACAATATGATAATTTATTTTTTTCTTATTTCTATTCCTAGTACGCCATATTTTTCTTGTTCTTCTTTGGAATAATATGCTTCCATATCTTTAGATTCTGCTGGTTCGTCTTCTGCATAACCCATTTCTATTTTATTAAAGTGTTTATATAGTTCTTTAAAACTAGAGTATTTATGTAGATTTATTATATCTACGGATAACTTTTCATTAGTATCTCTATTAGTAAATTCTATTTCATCTCCTACTTTAAGTAGGCTTCTTTTTTCGTCATTTAATCTTAGCTCTATAGTCTTAGTACCTTCTTTTATACTTTTAAATGGTCTATTATTTAAATTCATATTGTGTTTCATACTGCCTCCTAGGAATTATTTCTTAAGTACTTTCTTATTTCTTTATAATTTGGATAATACTTAGATACTTGTAGCCAGAAATTTTTTGAATGATTAGGATGAATAAAATGGGATAATTCATGGACTATTACATAGTTTAAACATTCGATATTATATTTTGATAATTCTGAGTTTAATGTTACATTATGATTCTTTATATTGCATACTCCCCATCTACTGGTCATTTTTCTTATTTTTAGATTAGGAATGGGGATTTGTTCTTCAAAGATATTGTAATAATGGTCTAATCTTTCCTTATAAATATTGGTTATATACTTAGATAAATATTTGTTTAATGTTTTTTCATCTTTGGTATATATTTTATTATCTTCTATTTCGGTATTTGGAAAGCCATATACGATATCATAAGTTATTCCAAATAGTTTAAAAGAGGTATCTTCTTTTTTTTGATTATCTTTTAATAAGACTTTATTTATAAAGGAAGTATTATCTTTAATTAATTTATTTATTGTAAATGAAGAAGTAAGATAATTTGTTGTTACTATTATCTTACCCTCTTTTACTCTTAAATAAGTATTTTTATTATTCTTTCTTATTATCTCTATTGGATATTCTTTATTGTTAAGAATATAGGTATTAACGGAAGCCACCGCCACCGCCTCCTCCTCCGAAGGAACCGCCTCCTCCGCCACCAGAAGAGAAGCCACCACCGCCAGAAGAATATGACTCTGCTCTTGACCTAGCAGTACTAGCAGCATTTACTGAACGATTCGATAGGTAATTTATATAAAGAATAGTATCTAAATCAATATAATTATTTGGATCTTCTAGTACTTCAGGATATAAATTTTTTAATTGTTTTGCTACTTTGTCCGCTATTCCAAATATATAAGCAAACATTAGATATTCATCCCATATATGAACTTCAAGTACTTCTCTTGTATCGATTCTAGAAAATTCTTCAAGAAATTTCTTTAATCCATATAATTTAGTACTATCTTCATAGATGGTATCATCCATAACATTTTTCTTTTTACATTCATTTTTGTCTGTTCTATTATAAATATGATTATCATTTTTTAACTTATGGATTTCTACGGTATTTATTCTTTCGAATAAGTTAAAGAATTTACTATAATTTTTATTACACCATTTTTCTAACTCTTTGGTTTCTAGGATGCCGTCAGTACTTGCTTCATACATAATATCAAATAGTTCTTTTTCTAAAACATTATCAAATGTTGGATTTAATGTAAGGTTGATACTACTAGTATTTTTATTAAATTTACCAGAAGGTCCGTTTTGAAAAGTTATTTTGTTTTCTTTAACCCATTTTAGAATAATGGCTCCAAAGATATTTGTTTCTTTATAATTATTAAATAAAGTATTATTTAGTTTAACTAAAGTATTAGCATAATATATATCTTTATTACATGGTATATCTCTATATAATGGGGTGTTTTTCTTATCTATTGTTTTATTGTTTTTATAACCATAACCATTTCTAATAGCGGCACTTCCTGCTGCAAATACTATAAATAATGGTATTCCAAATAAAAGAATATAAGTAAGTCCTTGCCAAATATAGGAAGAAACACTAGGAGAATAATCATTATTGTCATCATAGTTATAATCTCCATTATAGTCATCTCCACTGGTACTACTATTATATTTAGTACTACCTTGATTAGCCATGCTTAGATATTCATCAAATGTTTTATCTAGTGTTGTGTTTAAAGTAAATGTATTTTCGGGAAACTTTACTAAAATAGTCATATATTCACTACTAGTGACTGTTGATTCGGAATCCATTTCGATATAGCCATCATATACATAGGTTGGAGCTCCATATTTGCCATAACCCCATACATCTAATGTGTCTGCATATTTGAAATCACTATATATTTTTATATATACTCTTTCGGGTGATGGGTTATAGTCATAAGGAAATAATGTCCAGTAAATCATTTGATAATTATCACTGGTATTTACTACAAAGTTACTGATATCATAACTTAAGATATAAGTATTCTTGCCATAGTTTGTTATACCAAAACATAATTCTACACCATTGTTTATATAGTGAAAGCCATTCTTATATTTTTTTTCATTAAATGAAGCATTAATATCATAATCAGAATTATAAGTATATTCCTTCCCATTCATACTTACTTTAAAGTTACTTATTTTACTTTCTCCTAAATTGTAATATGGTTTATATCCTTCAGTACCTTGAATTAAATTAGTGGTCCACTCTTCGGTTACATGAGCAGTACCATTATTATCGACATATATTTTCATATCAATATTATTTATTTCATTGGCTAAGATGATACTTGGTACTAAGAATAATATCAAGGTAAATATTATTTTTTTCATTTTTATTCACTCCTATCAAAAAAGGACTTATAATTAATAAGTCCTAAAATTTCACTTGTGGATTTTCTCTATCTTTTTCATCAGCATTAAAGAACTCTAATTTTTCAAATTTAAACATAGAAGCTATTATACTTGATGGAAATTGTTCTCTTAAATTGTTATAAGTTAGAACTGTATCATTATAAAATCCTCTAGCATAACTGATTTTGTCTTCTGTTTCTTTTAAGTCAGCTTGTAATGACATAAAGTTTTCATTGGCCTTTAATTCTGGATAGGCTTCAGACAAAGCAAATAATTTGTTTAATGCACTTGTTACGGCATTAGATGCTTCTACTTCTTCATTAATGCCACTAGCAGTAGCCATTTTATTTCTTGCTTCAACTACTTCTTTTAGTGTTTTTTCTTCATGTTTAGCATATCCTTTTACTGTTTCTACTAAATTAGGAATCATATCACTTCTTCTCTTTAATTGTACATCTATTTGAGAGAATTGATCTTTTGCTTTATTTTTAGCGTTTATTAAGTTATTGTATACGCCAATAGCATAAAATACTAGAATAAGTAAAACTCCTACTACTATGATAATAATTATTGTTCCAATATCCATATTTTTTTCCTCCTTCAATTATTACAATTTAATGATATCATAATTTTATCTATTTGTAAATGTTTTATGAGTTTTTATTTTCTCTTTTTATTATATTTGAAGCTGCTACTATGGCATCACTAGCGGCTGTACTTAACTGGTAATAATCTTTTTTTATTACATCTCCTATTGCATATACTTTATCTATATTAGTCATGTAATTAGAGTCTACTATTATATAGTTATTATCTTTATTTACATTAAATATTTCACTATTAGGAGTACTACCTATAGCTAAGAATACTCCTTCTACTTCTAAGTTATCTTTATTATTTATTATTACTGAGGTTAATTTATTGTTGTTTTGATTATACTTAGTTATATTACTATTATATAGTACTTTGATATTTTTAGTACTATTTACTTTATCTATTAAATATTTATCAGCGGTTAATTTATCTCTACGATGGATTATTATTACTTCTTTACATATTTTTGATAGATATAATGCTTCGGTAAGGGAAGAAGAACCTCCTCCTACTACGGCTACTTTTTTATCTTTATAGAAGAAACCATCACATAGGGCACATGTACTTATTCCTTTTCCTAGTAATTCTTTTTCGTGTTCTAGAGATAACATTCTACTTTTTCTACCTGTTGCTATTACTAGGTATTCGTATTTGATATTGTTATTTATTATTTTATTATTTAAATCGATACTTGTTATTTTTTTATTTAATATTTTTACTCCTAGTTTGGTTAATTGATTATATATATTCATGGCTAAATCAGGACCGGATATTTCTTCATAACCAGGATAGTTTTCGATACTTGGTATTTCGTTTAATACTCCTCCTGGGATATTATCTTCAACTACTAGGACATCTAGTCCTCCTCTTTTTAAATAAATACCAGCAGTCATACCTGCTATTCCTGAGCCTAATATTACTACTTTATGTTCTTCCATTTAATCCTCCTATATATTATTCCTATTATTCCTATTAATATTAATATTATTGATACTATTTGACTTATTCTAAATACTCCTAAATATAGGCTATCTGTTCTTAAGCCTTCTATTATTAATCTACCTATTCCATACCAGATAAAATATATATATAATAATAGACCGGTATGTTTAAAGTTATCTTTCTTTCTTACTATTAATAATATTATAAAACCTATTATACACCATACTGATTCATATAAGAATGTTGGTATGTAGTAGAAGCCATTTATTTTCATTCCTTCAATAATAAAATTAGGGATATGTAAGTTTTTTAAGTGTTCATAGGTTGTTATGGCTCCATGGGCTTCTTTATTGATAAAGTTACCCCATCTACCCATGGCTTGACCTAATATTAGATATGGTACTAATGTATCTAGAGTTAGGTAGATATCTTTATTTTTCTTTTTACAATAATATATTATAAATATTATTGAAGATATTACTGCTCCATAGATGGCTAAACCTCCTTCCCATATTTTAAAGATACTTAAGTAGTCTCCTTTAAATACTGAATAGTTAAATATTACATAATATATTCTTGCTCCTAGTACTCCTACTGGTATTAGATAAAATATTAAATCTAATAAGAAATTTTTTCCTAATCCATTCTTTTCTGCTTTTTTTGATGAGAAATATATTCCTATTACAATAGCGGTTATTATTATTACTGAATACCAATATATTGTTATTGGTCCTATTGTTATTAGTTCTCTATGCATTTTTATCACCATATATATAATATCATATTTACTTATAAAATTAAAGTAGAATTATAGATATTAGTTTATTTTTATATGAAATGCCTGGGTCATTTCATATTACTTATAGCCTAATTCTTAGCCTATAAGTAAACAATAATAAGATATTATATTTAGGGTGTAGACTTTCTAACTTAGATAAAATAAAGTAAAAGAAGATAATCTAGTATCATCTTTTACTGTAAAAATTAATAACTAGGAAGAAATCTTCCTAGTTATTTTTAATTTTCTCAATATAATTATTTACTTTTGAAGACCATGTTGGATCTTCGGCATATTTAGGATTCATCTCATCAGCAGTCATTAATCCGTAATCAACATATTTATTCTTGATATTTAAGATAAAACCGTAAATACCATCTTCTAATGTTTCAAAGGCTTGGTATTCACCACAACCAGATCCTTTTTGACCACCGACATTATTACATGTCTTTGCTAAATAAGAACAATTCCAAGTACATCCTGTTTCATGCATAGCTATTGCTACTGCTAGATATGGGTCTACTCCTAAATCTATTGAATACTTAGCAAATGATTCTCCTTTACCTGATAAATCTGATGATAATGTTCTATTTAACTTATCAGTTAATTCTTCGATAGTTAAATTATCATATACTTCAACTCTTTCAGGTACTACTTCAGTAGTAGGTTCTTCCTCATTTGAAAGATTTAATTCTACCACTTCTTCTTTATATACTGACGGATTATATAATTCTTCCGTCATTACTATTTCATTCTTTTTGTTAATTTCATTATAGTAAAATAAACTTGATGCAAATCCTAAAGTTAACATTGAAGCCATTCCTACTCTAATGAGCGCGCTTGGTTTCATTTTATTCACTTCTTTCCGCCTTTTTGAAAAAGACGAGTTATATTATAGCAGTTTTCACTATATTTGTCAAATTAGGCTACTCTTCTGACATCAATGATAGGCATTATATACATGCTAGTTACTACTATTCCGACATTAGAATTTAAGGCATGAACTAGTTTTCCATCACCAATATATAGAGCTGCATGACATACTACTCCATCATAGCCTGATACGATAATGTCTCCTGGTTTGATGTCACTTAAATCAACATGTACTCCAGCATAGGCTTGCTCTGGTGCTGATCTTGGCAGATATACACCATAGTTAGCAAATACTAATTTTGTAAATCCTGAACAGTCGGTACCATTAGTTAGTGAGTTGCCTCCATATACATAAGGACCTCCAACAAACTTTAAAGCATAGTTTACTACTTGATTTGAAATAATTTCGTTATAAGGAACTTCATTTTCACTATTTGCCGCTAGATTAATACTATATACTTCCTTTTCACTTGTTACTTCTTCATAAGTTTCAACTTGTACTTCTTCTGTTGTTTTTGTATCAATTTCTTTTTTTACTTTTTCATCTTGTTGTTTTAATAACTCTTCAGTAGGTAAAGATAACATTTCCATGGTTATGTCTTCTTTACTTTTTATTTCTCTCATAGAGAGCAATTCGTTACTTAAAACAACTTCTTGTTCGCTCCCCTTAATATTGCTATCGTAAAATGCATAACATAGAACTCCAAGTAATAGAGTCAGTGCTGCAATTTCCATTTTATGCTTTTTCACTTCTACACCTCATTTTTTTAGCGGACGTTTAATATCTTAACATAAATGGAATTCTTTGTCAAATACAAATTTATAAGTCCTTATAAAATAAGGGCTAAAGGTATTTTAAGAATTACTTGGAATTGTTATAAATTATTAGATTATGTTGGGCTCTAGTACATGCTACATAGAACAAATATTTGTCTTTTTCTTGGTATTTATTATCCTCATCAGTATAGATAATTACGGAGTCAAATTCTAGTCCTTTGGCTACATAAGAAGGAACTACTACTAAGTCTCTTTTTATATGGCCGAAACCATCTATTAGCATTATATCTAGATCATCTTTTAACATGTTATATACTTTTTCAGCTTCTTTATCATTTTTAGTAATTATAGCTATACTTTTAGAAATAGTTTTTAAATTATTTATGTCTGTTAAGAAGTCATTCTTGGTAATATTATTTCTAAATATTATATCACTAGCCTTATCATTTCTAATAGCAGTAACATGATTTAAACCTAATATTTTATTGGTATAATCGATTATTTTACCAGTAGAACGATATGTTTTAGTAAGAGTTATATACTTAGATGATTCAAAGATACTGGTTAATTCTTCTAATGAATCATATTTATAATATGGATTAATTGTTTGATTTGTATCTCCTAAGATGGTATAATTACTTGTTTTAAATGTTTTCTTTATAATTAAATATTGAAGTTTATTATAGTCTTGGGCTTCATCTATTACTATTTCTTTAATAACATGATTAGTGTTAAATCCTACTAATAAACTCTTTATATATAAGAAGATACAAGCATCTTCATAGTATAAATATTTATCATTTACTTTATCTTTATATTTAGAATATTTGCTTTGAAAGAAGTTATTAAATATATCTTTTAAATCTAATTTTATATTTAGTAATTCTTTTAATTTTTTTTCTATAGAACTGGCATTCTTAGTACTACCTTCATAGTTATTACTTGCTATTCTCTTAGAGATTTCTTTTATTCTTTCGAATAAAGGAAATCTATTATATTTATAATTTAACATATTATTTAATTCTTCAGTATCTATTTCAATAAAATTATCATATTCTAGTTTATTATTAAATTTAATGGTACTTAGTAAGTTATTTATATAGCTATCAATATCTTTTATTATTTCGTCTGATTGTTTATATTTAACCATATCATAGTTATCTACATTACCTTTATAATATCTAGATATAAAGTCTGTAAAGTTTTCTATATCTTTATATTCATTTATATTTTGACATAATAAATCATAGAAGGTCATATCATAGGTATTATCTTCTCCTAACTCTGGTAAGACATTTGATATATACTCTGAAAATACTTTATTAGGAGTAAATACTACTACATTACTTGAAGTTAAATTAGGTATTCTATATAATAAGAAGGCTATTCTATGTAGAGCTACACTTGTTTTTCCTGAACCTGCTATTCCTTCAACAATTAGATTTTTATCTTCAGTATTTCTTATTACTTTGTTTTGTTCTTCTTGAATAGTATTAACGATATTCTTCATTTTATCTGAAGATTCTTCTGCTAATACTTCTTGTAATAGGCTATCACTAATATTTAAATCATTATCAAAGATATGTTTTAACTCGGCATCTTCTATTATATATTGTCTTTTTTTAATTATATTTCCTTTTATTATACCTGATGGTGCTTTATATGAAGCAGGACCTGTTTCATAGTCATAGAACATACTACATATTGGACTTCTCCAGTCATGGACATAATAATCTAGTTTATCTTCAACATGAGTAATACCTATATAGATATTATCTTCTTCTTCACTACCTTCTTCTTTAAATCTAATTGAACCAAAATATGGTTTATTTTGTATTCTAAATAATCTCTGAAGATAATTTCCTTTACTTTGCATTATTGATACTTGTAAATCTGATTCAGCCATCATGCTACGCATTTCATTAGGATCCATTTCGGTATGAGTATCCCATATTAGTTTTTTAAATTCTAATACTTTGGAATCATCATCAAATAATTCTTGTCCTAATTTAGATATTTTCTTTCTAATTAGGCTTACTGTTTTGTTTAGATAATTTCTTTCTCTTTCAAATTCTTCTCTTTCAATCTTCATAAATACCTCCTTCATATAACGACGAAAAACTACAGTTATATATGTAGTTTCTCTAAAGATGAATTTAACTTATGCAAATGTCTATTTAATTGTATTACTTTTTATTCACCTTGTCAATATTTTTAATTAAAATCCAAATCTAGATTTGTCATTTTGATAGTTGGCACTTATTTCACTTGCGGATAATTCTCTATTATATACTCTTATTGAATATATATAACCATCAAATGGATAAGAACTACTACTGATATACATACCAGATTCACTCATTCTTGGAGTAAAAGTCAAAGTATTAGTACTAACCAAACTACCATTTTTATATAATTTTAAAGTCTTACCATTAAGAGTAGCACTAAGAGTATATGTAGTGTTCTTCTCTATTCCACTATAATATATAGCTTTATTATTAGTACCATCTGCATTTTCTATTCTATAATAGGCGTTGGAGTAAGTACTGTTTATTTGATTACTCCACAATGTCATGTACTGTTTAATTCCGGAACCTGTATTTACTGTGTTGAAAATCATCTGATAAGTACTAATTTGATTTATTGGTCTAAGTACAACTTCTAAAGTATACTCTGAAGATATATTATATTTGGCACTTGTTTTTTCAACATGGTCACTAGAACTAGCAAAACTTAGATAATTACTTCCCCAAGTAGTACCAGTAATAGTACCATTATTTTTATTACCAGATAAATCATACCAAGTCTTAACACTAGATGATCTACTGTAACCAGCATTATTCTTACCGTCTAAATGCAATTGTCTACCATCATTAACATAACCTAAACTAGTACCACTTAATTTATAAGAAGTATCATTAGTACTATGTCTAATTAAAGTATAAGCATTATTATAACTTCTATTAAAAGTTTTACCGTAATATCTTTGTACAATACTACTAGATAAAGCCCCATCTATTACTAAAGCATCAGATATATAGCCATTAAAATATTGCCCTTCTATTACACCATCAGCGTCAGGATTAGCGCCAATTATAAACTCTGCATTAGAAGCTTTAATAGTAAAAGAAACAGTCTTTGAAGCAACTTGAGTACCATCCAAATATAACCTCATTGTCGTACCATCATAAGTACCAACAGCAGTATGCCATTTATTTAAAGATACTCCCGAAGATGTATGAATTTCTGAATAATTACTACTACTAGAATTATATAAATTAAAGGCTAAAATACCATCATCATATATATATAATCCTCCACCACCAATTTCCCAGTTACCAATTAAATCTATTGTACCACCATTATAATTTTCAATTTTAAATCTTGATACCATCGTTATAGTTTTACCAAAATTATAACTAGCAAAACCAGCTCTCTTATAATCGGTTTTACCATTAAAGTATTCCCCTTTACCACTATCATCATATTTTACCTTGTATGGACTATCTTTAGTTCCTTCACCTTTTGTTATTATGGTATCAGGGTTTAGATATAATGTTGGAGCAACATTAAAACTATTATATGCACCAGATGACCCAACAGAAACACTACTACTTATATATGGTAAAAGATCATATACACCATCAGCATCAGAATTCTTAGGTGTTAAAGTCCAATATATAGACCCTGCTGTAGAAGAAACACCTTTTAACCAATTAGTATTAGTACAATTAGTGTCTGTATATCCTTGTAAGTTTTTATTACATTTATTAAAATCAGATGCATAAGCATAATCAGATAAATACATAGGAGCAATTTTCCCTATCCAAGATGTTGGTCTGCCAGTATATACTGATGTACCTCTTTCATATGTATAATATTGATTAGGATAATAAGTATATCCATTCGTAGCACCTAAATTCCAATTATTTTCCGATATCATATTTCTTGTTTCATCATTTTTAATACCAGTACTTGTAAAATTACAGGACTTTGTAGCTTTATTTTGACCAGCATAACAACTTCCACTTTTACTATTATAATACAAACTACCACCAGTACCAGTGTATCCTTGATTTAATAATTTCATTAAAGTTGCTTTGCTCCAGTCATTACTTCCAGAACCATTCATATTATCCCAAGCATATGTTCCTATATTACTATTTCTAATTATCTTAACTTTACCATCAAATACTCCTATTATTCGCCATAACTCACAAGTTGATGCTGTTGGGTTATTATAGTTAGAACAATTAAAATATACATAGTTATCTGGGTTTGCTCCATAGTATCTTATATTACCAGCATCTATACCTGTAGAACTACTACCTTTTCGATCATTCATTAATAATTGAGATGGAGATGTATTATATGTAATACTATTATTTTTTACTGTACTTTTTTGGGTAGTACTATATAATTTTTTTATATATGTTGCTGCATTGGTATTTATTTGTCTTTCACCTAATACTACTTGAGGTACTCGAATCATATTACTTGCTAGTACTATGTTGTTTTTACTAGTAGCTACCCCTATAGTAATAGTTTTTTTCTCAGCACTATTATTTCTTAAAACAATATTACATATAGTGCCAATTCCTAGTTCTTTTGCATTTATAATTCCTGTTGTTTGAGTATTTGTTGATAAAATTCCAGCTTCTATACCAGTAACATCGTTCAAATACCATACAGTATAATTAACATTATAAATTGTATCACTATTTATATTAATTGTTTGAGTTACTGTTTTATATGGCTCTATTTCTACTTCAAAAGTTTCCATGACATCATTATTACTAGTTAAATTAGAACTAATAGTAATTGGATTATTTATTTCAGCACTAGTAGTAAACATTGCATATGTTGAGCCTACTGCTAAACCTATTAATCCTATGGATATTACTGCTATTAAATAAAATGTTTTAATACTTATCTTCTTCATATATACCTCCAATTAAAAGTAATAATTGCTATGTTTATTTTTATACTCTATATATAGAGTATCATAATTAATTTAAAAAAGCAATAAAAAAGAAGATTATTCACTTACTGTAAAATCTTCTAATTTTCCATTTTCTGTCATGATTTTATTAACTTTTTCAGATACTTTATTTAGTTTATCAGAACATTCTTTAGCTAATTTCATAGCTTCTGTATATTTATTTATTGCATCATCTAATGGTACTTCTCCACTTTCTAATTCTTTTACTATTTCTTCAAGTAATTTTATTTTTTCTTCAAATGTTAATTCTTCTTTTTCTTTTGTCATTTTATTCACCTACCTTTATTACTTTGCTAGATACTTCACCATCTTTTAATGATATTTTTATGATATCATCATTATTTATATTTTTTATACTAGATAATACTTTATTATCTTTTTTTATAATGGCATAGCCTCTATTTAGAGTATTAAGTGGATTTAATACTTCTAATTTGGATATAATATGTTCTAGTTTTTGACTACTATATTTATATAATATTTCAGGATTATTTAGTACATAACTATTACTATAAGTATATAGTTTTATTTTGTTATCTTCTAGTAGTTTATTAATACTTTTATTTAGGTTATCTATTAAGATATCTAATTTTTGTTCTTTTATTTCATACATTGTTATAGGTCTAGTTAAGATATAACTATTTTTTATGTTTTCTAATCTTTGATAATTATTACTTATAATGTTATTTAAAGCTGTATTACTTCTAGTACTTACAGTATTTAAATAAGTTATTATTGTATTTATATCTGGTACTGCTAGTTCTGCTGCTGCTGTAGGAGTTGGAGCTCTTAAATCTGCTACATAGTCAGATATTGTTATATCTATTTCATGGCCAACTGCTGATATTACTGGAAGCGTGCTATCATAGATAGCTCTTGCTACTACTTCCTCATTAAATGGCCATAAGTCCTCTAATGAACCACCACCACGGCCTACTATTAAAGTGTCTATTCCATATATATCTTTTACTTCGTTAGCTAGTTTTATTTTATTTGCTATATCATTAGCAGCGTTTTCTCCTTGTACTAAGGCTGGAAATAAAATAGTATTACATACAGGAAATCTTCTTTTAATTGTTGTTAATATATCTTTAATAGCAGCTCCAGTAGGAGATGTTACTATACCTATAGTATTTGGTACTCTTCTTATTTTTTTCTTTTTATCTTTATCAAATAATCCTTCTATTTGAAGTTTCTTTTTTAACTGTTCAAAGGCTACATATAAAGCTCCTACTCCATCAGGAGCCATATCTTCGACATATATTTGATATGATCCTGATGCTTCATAGACATCTATCTTTCCGGTTACTAATACTTTCATACCATCGTATGGTGTAAATTTTAAGTTCTTATTATTAAAAGAAAACATAACTGCCGCTATTCTAGATGTTTCATCTTTTAGAGTAAAGTAATAATGTCCTCTAGAATGGGCTTTGAAGTTAGATATTTCTCCTTTTAAATATACTTTTCTAAGAAGTAAATCTTCATTTATTATTTCTTTTATATATCTATTTACTTCAGTTATAGTTATATAATTATTATTCATATATTTACCTCTCTATCTACTTTATTTTATTTTTATTTCTTAACATTTCTAATATATTTCTTACTAACATATAATGTTTGCTATAAGATAAAAAAATAATATTTTTAAAATTATCATCTAAAGCTATTTTTCTTTTTTGTTCTATATTTTCAATTAATTCTTCTAAGATAAATGGATTTAATTTATTATACATATTAATAAAATCTTGATAGTATTTATCTTCTTTAAGTAATATTTTAAGATTACTATAAATACTATTATCTACTTCTTCATTTACTCTTAATCTAGTACTAGTAAAATTAAAAGTTAAACCAAAATCTGAATATGGTGATAAATAGGCATTATCTTTACTTACCATCATTTCATAGTTATACTCTCCATTATCATTATTACCTATGAGTAAATCTAACATATAGTGCTTTATTACTTCACTATATATTTTATTTACTAATTCTTCTTTATTTATATAGTCATTAAAATATATATCTAAAGCTATTTTAATATTATCTAAAGTCATTTCTTTACCATTTAATAATTTATTAAACTTTACTAAACTATAACCTTCTCTACGATAATCTTTTGCTACTAATCCTTTTATCTCTCTAGTAGCAGTCTTTATAATCGTTGGTTCGTAATATGTGTAATTTATGTTTAAATATTCTGCAATCGAGTTTCCTAGTAATTCATAATACATTCTATCTACTTCTTCTTTAAAGAATAATTTTCTCTTATTAATATAAAAAGAACTTTTATATCTTCCTAAAGATGTAATAGTTTTATTTTTTATTAAAGCATCAAATGTTTTCTTGTAATGTATTATTTTATAATGATTATTCACTTTTGTCTTCTACTTCGTGATATATCTTATCTAAAACCCCATTTATCATTTTTGATACTTTTTCATCTGAATATTTTTTTGATAATTCAATTGCTTCGTTTATACATACTAAATTAGGTGTATTTGTATATAATAGTTCATATACTGATATTCTAATTATTGCTTGATCGGTTAATCCTAATCTATCTATTGTCCAATTTTCTAAATATTTAGATATATTATTATCTATATCATTTATATTGTTTAGTACTCCCTCTACTAATTCTTTTAAAAATTCTGTATTAATTATTTTACGTTCTTCTAATGGAATATTATCCATATATTCTTCTATTACACCATTAGTTGTGTAATCTATTTTATTTTTTTTATATAGAAATATTTGATATAATACACGCATTGCGTTTTCTCTTGTTATTGTTCTATTTGCTTTCATTATTTCACACCTCCTTATCATTTTATCACAAATAAAAGAAAATTACTATATTAATAATGTAATTTTCTTTATTTTCTAAGCGATAATGTTTTATGTCTTTGGCGATCGTTATCTATTATTTTTATTATGTCTTGACCAAAATAATTTAAATATATATTTAATATGTTTTTATTATTTGTTATTTTATCTATGACTACTTTATATTCTTCATTACTGAATAATAACATTATAGTACGGAAAATGATTTTTATATCACTATCTTTTGATTCTATTTCATTATTTATTATACTTTTATGCATTTTTTCTAAATGTAATTCTGCTATTTTTCTTTTTACTATTAGATAACTATTGTTACTATATCCTAAGGAAGCTGAATATAAAAGTGAATCTAAATAAAGACTCTTATCTGTTTGTAATCTTCTTTTACTAATACGTGTGATATTCTTAGGTTCTAATTCTGATATTATGATGTATTTATTTGTTCTTAAAGTGTTTTTTTTATTTATAATAAAGGTATCTTTTATTTCTTCATCTAAAAAAGATAAATAAATATCTGTTCTTTCAAATTCTACTAATGACATTAAGTTATATACTTCCAATACTTTTTTTCTTACATTATTATTTAATTTTTCAGTTTTCTTACTTTCTAATAATCTAATTATATTTTTTTCTAAACGATTTATTATATCAGAAATAAAAATATTATCTATGTTTGTTTCTATTTTTTTTCCAGTAATACTTTCCTTTATTACTTCTAATTCTTCTATAGTATAACTATCTAATATCTTAGATTCTTCTTTTAGTATATTTAATAGCATTTTTAGGTTAGTAGTATATTCACCACTTTCTACTTCTCCATATATTTCTAACATTAGTAATCTGTAGTAGATATTAGATAATGTTATTTCTATTCTTAATAGATTATCAATACTCATAACTTCTTTCTCCTTAAGTTACTTATATTATATCATACTTTATTTTAAAGTAAAGAAAAAAGAAGTTACTTTGGACTTCTCTTTATTAGTTTGGCATGTACTACTGTTCTTTCAGTATCAGAATAGCAGGTACTTAATGTTAATATTTTATCTTCAGTAGTTAAGTTGGTACTAAAATTATGAATACTTCTTTCTTTAATAGTATTTAAGAATTTTTGATAGTCATTATCACTATTAAAATTTGTAGTTATATAATATGTTTCTTCTGGTATTTTATATACAGAAAATATTTGCCACATAGTATTTTCTGTTTCAGTAGATAGTCTTATTATATGATTATCTTTATTGTTATACCAATTTGATTTTAAGGTTTTAGATAACGAACCAAACATTGTCTTATCTAATCTACTATGAGCATAAAGTATATTATTCTTATTAGATAAATTTTTATCATTTCGATAATCTAAAAATACCCATCCAGCTTCATTGTATTTTTTATCAAATGAATGATCTAAATAATAGTTATTATCTTTTCCTTGAACATATGGATAATTTATATTGGTATTATTTACATTAATCCATCCAACAGTATCACTATTTTTTTCTTTTAATTTATTTATATCTACATCTATTAAAGGAAATTTAATGTAATACCAATAATCACTAGTTGTATTTTCTTCTTTGTTAACTAGTTCTGTATTTTCATCATCTTTTTTTTCAGTGACATCTGCAATATTATTAATTTCGTTAACTGTATCTTTTGTTTTTTTATTGTCTTTAAGCCATAATATTATTTTTAAACTACTTATAATTATTATAATAATAAATATTATAAGTAATACTATCCAAAGCCATTTGTTATTTTTTTTCTTTTTATTTTTAGGTTGTTTTTCTTCTTTTTCTTTATTAGAATCTAAATCTACCTTATAATATTTTGAATAATCTATTTTATCTAAATTATCAAGTATATTATTTGATTTACTTTTAGTAGTATCGGTATCATTATTATTTTGTTTGATAAATTCTTCATTCCAACTGTGGATAGTTGTATCTTTAGCACTAATGTAATTTAAATTATTATCATTACTGGCATGTCTAGGTATATAATCTTCATTTGTTGGAATACTATTATAATTATTTTCTTTCACATTATCACCTATTACAATTGTACTAGATTTTTTTGATATTGTAAAGAAAAAGAATAGACTTTTTGTTGAAGTTGTAAAATAAAAGTAGACACATTCCTTTTATGTCTACTTTTATTTTACAACTTCAACTTTTTGTCTATTTCTTTTATAAGTTTTCTTTTACTAGTTTTTTTGTTATTATTAATACTGTTCCTACTGATGATAGTCCTAATAATGCAAGTATTAATGCTAAATTTATATCGGCTGTTTTTGGATTTTCTATTATTTCAGGTACTACTTCTGTTACTATGTTGTTATTACCTACTAAGCCATATGTACTTAGGTGTGTTGTTGTAAATACTAATTTACCATTAACTAACTTAGCATCTAAAGTTTCAACTAACTTTCCTTCTTCATCAAAATATACTACTTTATAATTATCGTATTTTTGGTCACTTTCAGGAATTGCAATGGCTATTGTAAATTTACCATTTTCTATTGAAATTACTTCTCTATCTTTCATTATTCTAATGTCATATATTTTAATTAATGTTGTATCTTTTATTTCTTTATTATCAATATATGTTTCTTCTACTTTTTTTGATGCTTCTTCTTTTGCTTCTTTCCCTAGTTCTTCTATTTCTAATGTATACGTATTATCAAGGGCTTTTTCACTCTCTAATGTTACTTTTTTATCTTCTGTTTCTAATACTTTGTTTTCTATTACTGCATATGTACCATTGTTTTCGTTAACTACATATGTATTTGCTATATAATTTACTACATCTGAGTTAAATGTTCCTCCAGTAATAAATGCTGTGAAATCTTCACTATATACTGAATTTGTTCCACCGTTTATAGCTTCAAAAGTACCTCCAGTAATATTTAAATTTATTGCTGCTAAATCTTCTGCAGAATTTTTTTGAGGATTACTTTCATAGAAGGCAGTATATCCTTTGATTGTTCCATTTTTTATATTTACATTAATTGCTTTTTTTGTAGTATGTTGTACTACAGCTATTCCAGCGCCTGTAGTAGTACTACCATTACCATTTGGAGTTGTTTCTGTTGGAATTGCTGTTCCAATTATTGTTCCACCATTTACATTTAATTCTCCGGCACGAATTTCAATACCAGTATTACCTTCTATGCTAGCACCTTCTTCGATTGTCCATACTCCATATCCTGCAGCATAAATGCCTTGTCCTTCTGCACTTATTTTTGCTGTACTAGAAATATTTATAACTGGTGTATTATTGTTGTCTGTTATTGAACCGTTTAAATAAATTCCAGAGCCTAGATCTCCATTTGTATCTTTCATTCCAATAGTAGTTCCGTTAACATTTACGGTTACACCATAAGCCTTGGAATTATTTTGATCGATAAATAAACCTGCCCAACCTTTTATGGTTACATTTTCTCCAATAGTTAATGTTGTATAATTAACATCTTCTACTTTTTCTGATCCTTTTACAATTATTGGTGAGAAATATGGACTTTTTTCATACAAAGTTCCTGTTCCTGTAATATTTAAATTGCCTCCTTTTAAATAAATGTATTTATTTAAAGCAAAGGCTATTTCTTTACCATTTAAATCTAGTTCTACTTCTTTATCTAGTGTAATTGTACTGTTTACTTCAATATTTTCTGTCAATTTAATATCTTCACCGCTATTCATGGCACTGATGAATTCTTCTTCGGTATTGACTTCAATAGCTTTAACTCCACATGTGAAGGCAAACATTGAAATTAAAGTTGCTAATAATAATTTAGTTTTTTTCATTTTTCTTCTTCCTTTCTAGACAATTATTTGTCTATGTGCTTTATTATAGCACAATCGTATTTTATTTATCAAGGTTTTTTTTAATTTTTGATATGTTTTATGATATTTTCTTGACTTAAGTGTTTTCTTTATTATTATCTACTTCTTGATATTCGGTTATATCTTCTAAACATGTTACAAATAAATTTAGAGATATCTTATTTTTTTTATCTTCTTCATTTATAATTTTTATATTGGTTATATCTTTTATATTAGGATATTTTTCTAATATTTTTTCTTTTGCTTTAGTTATTGCTTTTTCTCTAGCAGTATTATAATCATATACTTCATTTATGATATTGGTTTCATATTCGTCTTCATATATTAATGATATAGGAGTTATATTATTATTAAAGATATATTTTATATTACGATTAAAGGTTTTATATTTATGAAAATCAAAGAATGATATTCTTTTATTTAATAAATTTAATACTAATACTTTCTTTTTATTTCCTGTATATTTTATTTCATGGTATTGATATGGATATTCTATATTTATATTATACCAAACTTCTCCTTGTACTTTTCCACTAGCGGTCTTAGATATTTTTTCGTTGTTAGGTAATGTTATATCTGAAGATATTATTATATCTCCCTTCTTTACATAAGTATTAATACTTCTTATTTTTTCTCCACTTTCAGCATATATGTTTTTAATAACAGCATTTTTGGAAGCTACTATATTATATATCTTATTATCTTTGGGTTTATTATTTATTATTCTTTCTTCTACTCTAATAGTATACTTTGTTCCTTCTCTTATTATTTCTAACCATTCTAATGTATCTTTGTTTTCTTCAAGTATTTTGTTCTTTATTTTTTCTATTTCTTGATAATTTTTAACAAATTTATATTTCTTAATACCATTATCTTCTAGTTCTTTTGTTACTAATTTTATTATGTTTTTATTTGAATGTATTACTTCTACTTTAAATATTACATTAGATAAGGTATATATTAGTAGTAAACTTATTAGTAAAGATGATAATATAAAAATATCTTTTTTTATTCTTTTTATTATTCTTAATTTACCATAGTATCTTACTATTTTGATATTATAAATAGTTTTTAGTTTTAGTACTTTATCTAAATCTTGATAATTGATTATTAAATCTATTTCTTTATAAGATATTGGTATTACTTTTTCGATATTGATATTATTATTTATTAATCTTTTTAAGAAATTATTTATATTTCTTCCTGTTACTTTTATTTTTATACTACTAGAGAATATTTTTAATATTTTATCTTTCATAGTATCAACTCTTTCTACATAAAAGTTATATTCTCAATATTACCAGATATTAGTATTTCATTATCCATCATACGGGATATTACGAGGTTACTTCCTTTTATTTGATATATTTTATTCTGATATCTAATAGTTATTATTTTTGAAGTAAAGTCTTTAATCTCAGTATAATTAACGATATCTAACTTATTATATTTATATGTCATACTATATTCTTTTTCATTTATATAATTATCTAATCTATTTAATATTTTCATAATAATATATATGAATTAGGTTAATTTTTTATGTGAAATATTTAGTTTTTTAGGTAAATGTAGTGAAATTTTAGTAATATTTATCATATGTTATATTGAATATAAAAAAGGGGTGGATTATATGTGTAACAATGAAAACAATTCTTGTGAGAATTGCATTGCGGATATTCTAAAAGTTATCCTTATACTTCAGCAAAGTGTATGTCAAAATGACTGCTGCTTAGAGACTTGTGATAGAGGTTTCTTAGGTCAAAATAGTAGTTTCTGCTACAACACTAGACCAATAGTATTATATACTTGTGGTAATGGAAATACACCACTTGCTATGCCTATTAGCAAAGATCCAAGTATTACTACTACCAGTAATGTGTTTAGACTAGAAAAATTAGATGGCTGCTGTGCTACTTGTAGAGTACTAGCACCTAATACTGATGAATCTAGTGTCTTTCCATATGAAGCTACTAACTCATTCTTTACTATTAATTTAGGATGCTGTTGTGTACTTAGATGTCTAGATGATACTTTTGTTGAATGTATATAATAAAAAGATTGAATAGAAATAATACTTCTATTCGTCTTTTTTGTTTCTTTTTGTTATACAATTGTATGCGTATATAAATCAAAACAATTATCAATAATATATTGACTATTTGTTATAACTATAGTACAATTATCTAGGTAACACCGATAAGGGATGTTTTCTCCATTTTCTTGATTACCTCAAGGGGAAGGAGTGATTCTATGATGAAAGAGCCTTTATTAATACCCATGGGGGTTTTGGAGGTTTAAGTAGTGGAACTAGTCTTAGCATTTGCTTTGGTTATTCTCATCATTATTATCTATATTGATAATATGATGCACAGAAAATAATAAAGGCACCCTTCATGATGTAAGGGTGCTTCATGTTTACATGGAGAGAACACCTTTTGCAACTAGGTGTTACCCATTTTTATTATGGATAAATTTCTCTTTCCATATTCATTATACTAAATTTTTATTAAAATATCAATACATTTATGAAAATCAATTTTAAAAGAATTCCTGCTACATATTTATGTGGTTTTTATTTTACAGATAATTGTAATTATGAAGATTATAAGCTTCATAATTCCTATGAAGACCTATGACTTCATAGGTAAAAAGAATAAGACTTTTTAAGGCTTATTCTTCTCTTAAAGTAATATTTAATTCTTTATTAAGTACTTTTAATATTTTCTCTACTCTAGTATTAATTTGTTCAGTAGTCATTGTACCATTATTATTACCTAATTTTATTCTTAAAGTAATAGACTTCTTACCTTCAGGTATTTTATCACCATTATATTCTTCAATAAATGATACTTCTTTAACCATAGTACTAACTATGTCATTTATCTCTTTCCAAGTAATTGAAGAATCTACTAATAGGGATAAGTCTTTTTCTACTAATGGAAATTGAGGTAAATGATTAAACTTATTAGTTCTTGATTTAAATGGTACTAATTTTCCAAAGTCTAATTCAAAGATAGCTATATTGGTTCTCTTGATACCTGATTCATTCATTGTAGATACTGATACTAATGATAATGAACCTATTATTTCATTATTTAAACTAATATTTAAGTAAACTTCTTTATCAGACCATGATGGTTTTTCTAGTCTACTTAGAGTAAGTTCTTCCATATGATTATATCTAGATAGGTTTTCTACTACTCCTTTTAATTCAAAGAATATTTCTTTTGCATTCTTACCTACTATTGCTCCAGTTAATAATTTCTTATGGATTGGTAATACTTCTTCTTCAGTAGATTCATGGTACTTACCTTTAATAAATACTTCGGCCATTTCAAATACTCTAAATGTATCAAAATATCTTAAGTTTTTACTTATTACTTCTAACATACCAGGTACTAATGAACTTCTTAGTATTCCTAGTTCTGGTGAAGGTGGTGTTGCTAATCTAATTGAAGTACTTGTATCTATTTTAGCAGCTTTTATATATTTCTCATCTATCCAAGGATATGTAAATACTTCATTAAAGTTACATCTATATGCTAGGTATTCTCTTAATCTTCTTTCTAATGTTACTTTAGGTTGATTTACTGAACTTGTAAAGTTTACTGGTAATGGTTTTGCTTCAAAGTATTCATAACCTATTAGTCTTGCTATATCTCCTAGTACATCATCTTTCATAGATACATCACCAGTACTTCTCCATGTTGGAACTACTGTCTTAAAGATATTATTCTTATATTCTACTTTATATCCTAGTCTTTCTAATGTGTCTTTTATTTCTTCTACTGTTAATACTTTACCTAATCTTATATCTAGGAATTCTTTAGATACTTCTACTACTTCGTTTTTAGTAGGATTTGGATAATTATCTCCATAGGCTATTATTTCACATTCGGGATATATTTCTTTAAATAATTGTAAAGCTAATGATAATCCTAAGTCTACTCTCTCGGTATCGATATTCTTTTCATAACGAATTGAGGCATCGGTCTTTTCATCAAATCTTTTACCTGTATTTCTTATTGTACCTGCGGTAAAGTCTGCTACTTCAAGGACTACTCCTGTTGTATCTGGTAAGATTGAATCTTTTCTACCACCTTTAATACCTGCTAATGCCATAGGCTCCTTGGTATCACATATTACTAGGTCGTCAGTAGTTAAATCTATACTGTTTTCGTCTAGTAATAATAGTTTTTCTCCCTTGTTAGCATTTCTTACGATTATTTTTTCTCCTGTTACATGAGTTCTATCAAAAGCATGTAATGGTTGACCTACTGCCATCATTACATAGTTTGTTATATCTACGATTGCATTTATTGGTCTCATACCACCGTTTGTTATAGCTGTTTGCATCCATATTGGAGATGGTTTTACATAAACGTTATTTATTTCTACTGCTGAGTATCTAGGACATTTAGTGGTATCTTTTATTTCGATATTATATTTTTTTATATTTTTATCTGGTTTTATTATTTCTAATTCTTTTAATGGTACTTTGTATATTGCAGATAATTCTCTTGCTATTCCATAATGTCCCCATAAGTCTGGTCTATTGGTTAGAGACTTATTATCTATTTCTAATACGGTATCATTCATACCAATTATATCAGCGATATTATCTCCTGGTTTGCAATCTACTTCTGATAAATCAACGATTTCGCTTTCATCTTTAGGTGGAAAATAGTCTTCTAGATATACTTCTGTTGCTCCACATATCATTCCATATGATGATACTCCACGCATCTTGGTTTCTTTTATTTTTACTAAGTCGCCTTCGCCATGCCAATATACTTCTGCTCCTGGTTTTGATATTACTACTTTTTCTCCTACATATAGGTTAGAACCACCACATACGATTTGGACAGGAGATTCTTCACCGATATTTACCATACATACTTTTAATTTATCAGCATCAGGATGCTTATTTACTTCTAATATTTCTCCTACTATGATATCATGGAACTTAAGGGAAGTATCTATTACATCTTCTACTTCTACTGTTCTCATTGTTAAATCATAAGATAATTGTTTATTTGTTATTTCTTTTGGTAAATCAACATATTTTTTTACCCAATTTAATGAAACTCTCATCTTTCTTACCTCCTACTTAAACTCTCTTAGGAATCTTAAATCCCCACTATGGAATAATCTTACATCATCTATACCATATCTCATCATTACTAATCTGTCTAATCCGATATTGATATAGAAACCAGTCCATACTTCTGGATCTAAGTTAGCACTTCTAAGGACATTTGGATGGATTACTCCTCCTGGCATTACTTCTATCCAACCATTGTGGTTGCATACTTTACAGCCTTTACCACCACATACTAGACATTCCATATCTATTTCATAACCTGGCTCAGTAAATGGGAAGAATCCTTCACGCATACGTACATTTACTTTTTGGCCAAATACTTTTTCTAATATTGTTTCGATCATTACTTTACCTGATGCAAATGATAAATCTTTATCTACTATTAAAGCTTCATATTGGAAGAAAGCTCTTTCGTGTCTGGCATCAGTTGTTTCGTTTCTATATACTCTTCCTGGGTATACGAATCTAGCAGGAGCTCCATGTTCTAATAAGTATCTTACGGAACCCCCTGTTAAGTGTGGTCTTAAGCATAATCTTTCTTCAGCAGTTTTATCTTCTGTTCCCTCTATCCAGTATGTATCCATTGATTGCCTAGCGGGATGATCTTTAGGAAAGTTTAGGTTATCAAAAGCAAACTTTTCACTACTGATATCATTCTCACTATATACTTCAAATCCTAAGGATAAAAAGGCGTCATTTAAGTCATAACACATTTGGGTTATTGGATGTAAGGCTCCAGTACTATTTATTTCTTTACCTGGTAATGTTACATCTATTTCTTCATCTGTAACTCTAGCATTATCTACTAAGTCTTTATCTTTTTCATTTAGTTTTTCATCAAAGTAATTTTTTATTTCATTAGCTTTCATACCTACTTGTTTTTTGGTTTCGACATCTAATGAACCTAGAGTTTTTAATACTTCGGTAAGTGGACTCTTCTTACCTAATAATTCTCTTCTTATTTCTTCTAATTCTTTACTAGATTTAGCACTATTTATTTTTTCTAAACCTTGTTTTTTTATTTCTTCTAATCTTTCTAACATAATTTCCTCCTTATACATTATCAAGAAGCATTATTACTTCTTCTTTACTATATTTTTTTTCATAATCTTTTATTTTCTTTATATATTCATTATGACTTATGGTTAAGTCTTCTAATGAATCATATACTATTTTATCTATATTCTTTACCCCGTACTTTATTAAATATTTTATATTTAAATCGGTATCTATATAGTTATCTTCAACTAGAGAAAGAATATAATTACTTTTATTTTTTTGTATCTTCTTATAAGTATCATTAGATACATATCTTAATAAATATTCTATATTATAGTTCATATTCACCTCTTTTTTATAATTAAAAAAGATGATACCTAAAAGGACGAATATTGTTATCCGCGGTACCACCTTTCTTTATAACTATTGTTATACTACTTGGAATCTTTAACCAGATTAACGGTTAAGACTAAAGGGTGAATTCGTATTAGATATTTTATCAGGCTTCCATCATCCCCGACTCTCTATTAAACTTCTCTAATATTACTACTTCCTTATCATTGTCTTATTTTCTTTTTATACATCTAAATAATCTTTTTACTTCTGTAGTTTGATTTGTTAGAATATCTTCTTGTTTATTACCTTCACTTATATAGTTAAATCCATATCTATTTATATATTCTATTACTGCTAGTCTTAGGAGTGAACTCTTGTTTTCACTATCTATAAGTTGCATAATATAATATGGTTCTATCCTAGATAATTTGCTTATAAATTGTTGTCTTTGTTCATTATTCATAAATAGACACATATTATCTATGTTAATCTTTCCCATAAATATGTCATCTAGGACACTATTTAGTTTACTTTGTTTATATTCAAAACGATATTTGGGATTATTTGGTAATTCTTTAGATAGGATATCTACTGCTTCTGGTGTTAGATTGTCTGAAGCACAAGTATAAAAACTACTTATATTATCTAATCTATATATATCTCTAGATTCTTTCCTTGTGATTAATTGTTTAGCTAGAATAGGATTATATTTAGATACTTCAGAGAATTCTATTTCTCTAGGATACATCATACATACAGCCTGAGTTATCTTTTCATCCTCTCTAATATACTTGAATTCATTTTTTAAAATACTTCCTTTTCTTGGAAAGTTATTATATTCTATGCATAAGGCTTCAATTGCTTTAGCATATAGATATAGTTTAAGGTCTGCTCCCATATCTTGCATTTTGTATAGTTCATCCATTGATGGCATAAATACTTCTTTCATAACTAATTCCCCCTTTTAAATATAATTATATAGTCATTAAGTCTTTTTCTTTTTCTTTTAATTTTTCATCAACTATTTTATTATATTCATTTATTAATTCTTGTACTCTTTCATTACCTCTTTTTTCTTCATCTTCGGGTAATTCTAGATTACTTAATGCTTTATTAGCATCTTGTCTTATATTTCTTAAAGCTATTTTTGCTTCTTCTGCTAAAGCTTTAACTTGTTTTACTAAGTCTTTTCTTCTATCTTCAGTAAGTGGTGGTATTACGATAAATACTAATTCACCATTGTTATTAGGAGTTACTCCTAAGTTTGCTTCAAAGATTGCTTTTTCTATTGCTCCTAGGCATGATCTATCAAATGGTTTAATTGATAGTTGTCTTGCTTCAGGAACGGATATATTGGCTAAACTTTTTAATGGAGTTGGTGTTCCATAATACTCTACCATCACACCATCTAACATATTAGGATTTGCTCTTCCTGCTCTTACATTAGTAAACTTATTTTCTAATGATTCTATTGTTAACATCATCTTTTCTTCTGTATTTAATATTGTTTCTTCCATAATTTCTCCTTTTTATATATGCTATTTTATCATACTTTATATAATTATTCAAGCATTTTTGGTTTTTATTTGCAAGTAAAGCTTGTAATCTTTACTTGTCATTTATAGCCTAGGGTCTATAAATGATGTATCAATATGCTTATTATATATAAGTTATTATTTTATTAAAAAGACCTATTTTACATTTTGGAATAAAATCATTTTACATTTAGGCAAAAAATAAGATAATCTATAAAGACTATCTTATTACAATATTAACTATTCTATTTGGTACACAGATTACTTTAACTATTTCTTTTCCTTCAAGCCATTTTTTAATTACTTCACTATTCATAGCAAGTTCTTCTAATTCTTCTTTAGATGAATCTTTCTTTATTCTAATAGTATCTCTTACTTTACCATTTACTTGAACTGCTATATCTATTTCATTATCAATAGTTTTTTCTTCATCATATGTAGGCCATGCTCTATCACAAATTGGAGTATATCCTAAACTTTCATTTAATTCTTCAGTTATATGAGGAGCAATTGGATTTAATAAGTCTAATAATACTCTATAATCACCTTTAGTAATTGTTTCTTTTTCATCATAAGCATTTACTAAAATCATAAGTGTAGAAACTGCTGTATTATAAGCCATATGAGTTAAATCATAGCCTACTTTTTTAATACTCTTATTTATTATTACTTCTAAATCTTTAGAGTATTCTTCTTCAGTAGTTACTTTATCTTTTAATCTAATTACTCTATCAATAAATCTCTTACATCCTTTTAATGAGTCTGTACTCCATGGAGCATCTTGTTCATAATCACCCATAAACATTTCATATACTCTTAGAGTATCTGCTCCATAGTCATTAACGATATCATCAGGATTTATAACATTACCTTTACTCTTACTCATCTTTTCATTGTTATCACCAAGTACCATACCATGACTAACTCTCGTCCAAATCATTTCTTTTTTAGGTACTAAACCAAAGTTATATAACATTTGTACCCAGAATCTAGCATATAGTAAATGTCTGGCTGTATGTTCCATACCACCATTATACCAGTCTACTCTATTCCAGTATTTCATAGCATCCATGCTAGCAAATTCTTTATCATTATGTGGATCCATAAATCTTAAGAAATACCAAGATGATCCAGCCCAGTTAGGCATAGTATCTGTTTCTCTTTTAGCAGGTCCACCACATTTAGGACAGGTAGTATTAACAAAACTATCTATCTTAGCAAGTGGTGATTCACCTGTGTCAGTTGGTTCATATTCAGCAATATCTGGAAGTAATAATGGTAAATCTTTTTCATCCATTGGCTCCCAACCACATTTATCACAATAAATCATTGGTATTGGTTCACCCCAGAATCTTTGTCTAGAGAAAATCCAATCTCTCATCTTATAATTATTAACTCTTCTAGCTATTCCTTCTTTTTCTAATTTATTAGTAATTGCTTCTTTAGCCTCTTCAACTGTCATTCCAGTAAACTCTTCTGAATTTACTAGTTTACAACCTTTACCTAAATAATCATGCTTTTCAAAAGCTTTAACACTAGTATCTCCTCCTGATATTACTTCAACCATCTCTAGATTATGCTCTTTTGCATATTCAAAATCTCTTTGGTCATGAGATGGTACTGCCATAACTGCTCCGGTTCCATAATCTCCTAGTACGAAGTCTCCTAAGAAAATAGGCACTTCTTTACCATTAATTGGATTAATGGCTTTAATACCTTTTATTTCAACACCAGTCTTACCTTTATTAAGTTCGGTACGATCCATACTAGATTTCTTTGATGTTTCTAAAATATAGGCATTTACTTCTTCTTTGTTTTCTACTCTAGGCATTAATTCTTTAATTAATTTACCATCTGGGGCTATTACAAAGAATGTTATACCATATACTGTTTCAATACATGTTGTAAATACTGAGAAAGAGCCTCCTCCTACAATATTAACATCTAGTTCAACACCAGTAGATTTACCTATCCAATTTATTTGGCCTAATTTTACTCTTTCTTTGAAATTAGTATCATCAAGTCCGGTAAGTAAATCTTCAGCATATTCACTCATCTTTAACATCCATTGTGATTTTTCTTTTTGGACTACTTCTGTACCACATCTTTCACAAACACCACCGGCAGCATCTTCATTAGATAATACTGTCTTACAATTTGGGCACCAGTTTACTGGTACTGTTGCTTTATAAGCCATTCCATGTTTATAAAATTGCAAGAATTGCCACTGTGTCCATTTATAGTATTCTGGATCAGTAGTAGAAAATTCTCTACTCCAATCAAATGAAAAGCCTAATTTTTTCATTTGTCCTTTAAATGTTTTAATATTTTCTTTTACAGCATCTTTAGGATGAATATGATTCTTGATAGCATATTGTTCTGCTGGTGCACCAAAAGCATCCCATCCCATTGGATATAATACATTATATCCTTCTCTTCTTTTCATTCTAGCAAGTGCATCTTGAGCAGTATAACTTCTTACATGTCCAACATGAAGTCCGCTGCCAGATGGATAAGGAAACTCTACTAATATATAGTAAGGCTTTTTATCACTACCTGTAACTGCTTTAAAGCTTTCGTTATTATCCCAATATTCTTGCCATTTTTTTTCTATTTTTTTAAAATTATACATTCTATTACCTCTCTTCGTGTTTTTTGTTTTTTTGATAGTATCTTCCAAGCACTCCATAACATATTATAATAAGTAATGCTATTATAACTATACCACATAGTAATTGCCAAAACCATTTATTTAATAATTTTGATACTATCATATAAGTCGTTACTATTATAAAAGTATTTATAAAACCTGATATATACATAAATCTTTTATAATTAACATCTTTATTACTCAGTTTATATAAACTCAGTATATAATAATATTCTACTGGTACTTTATTCTTATTATACTTAGTTTTCTTTCTAATAAATATGAGGTAATAGAGAAGAAAAACCAAAGCATAACAAATTATGTATTCTAATAATATTTTTAATATTTGCATCATCTTATTACCTCCATATATCTGTGTATTATACTATATTTTTTGAATGTATTCAAGTAAATTAATAAATATTTTTATATATTTACTATCTAATCCTTTTCTTTTTAATTTTCTAATTGCTATTCTCTTTTTACGAACATCAATATCACTAAATAATACTTTATCTATTTGTTCTTTTAACTTAGTAGTTATATTTATATCATATAATATTTCTTTTATTTCTTCATTTACTAAACTAACTGAACTAACTAATGAATCTTTACCCTTAATATTTATTTCTAGATTTCTACCTATTAATAAATCTTTTACTTCTACTATAAAGTCATCTTTATCATAATAGTAATTATATTTAATGTTTTTATCATTTATTGTTACTTCAGTAATGTTTTTTATATTTTTAAATCTTATTAGATAACTTCTAGTGCTTACTAGGTTACGACCATTTTCTTTACTAATTTTAAAAGTATAATTATCTTCTTCATAATGATAGTTAAACTTAGTTATCATATATAGTCCATTTTTATAATTATTACTAAAGCCATCATCTTCATATAGTGAATACTCTCCATCACTAAGTGGATATACAAGCACTTCTAAAGTAGTAGGTATTTCTTCTTTAATATTTATACTTTGAGGAATAATGGCTCCTGCTTTAACAAAAACTGGATAATCTTCATCACGATAGAAGTTATTATAACTTTTATTGCCAATAAATTTTTTACCTTGTAAGAAATCAAACCAAATTCCATTTGGTATGAATACTTTTTTCATAACTCTATTTATAATAGTGTTCTTTTTTTCAGTAATTGGAGCTACAAAGAAATCTCTACCAAAAAAGTATTGATTTTTATATGTGGGTTCATCTATTATTTTTGGATAATCATAATAGAATGGTTTTACTATACCATGACCGGTAATATGATAATTATAGCTTTCACTATATAAATATGGTATTAATTTATATCTTAAATTCATATAATATTCAATATTTTTTTCAATAGTAGGGCTCCATTTCCATGGTTCTCTTTTATAATATTTACCACCTTCACTAGCTAATAGAAAGATTGGTGAAAAGCAAGCAAACTGCATATATCTTAAATATAATTCATCTTCTTCAATACCGCCTTTATAACCTCCTATTGGATGTGCTATATAAGATACTCCTATATTATATCCTTGAAGATTATATCTAGGAAGTAAATTTAAAGTAGTCCAATTAACTAGTGTTTTACCACTCCATATAATTGGATATCTATGAGGTGCAATACCACTATTACGAGTAAGTATTAAGCCTCTTTGATTACTAATTACTTTCTTACCATAATGGTAATGATCTAACTTCCATAAGTTTATTCTATCTAAGGGGTTATTATAATCTATACTAAAGATATTTACACCCATACTTTCTAAATTATTAATAAATAAATTAAAGTATAATCCTATTTTATCATTACTAAAAGGAATAAAACTAAATTTATTAGCCTTAATATAATTACTAATCAATTGATAGTCATTACTACCTTCTTTTATTTCATATTTAGGATTAATAGTTATTCCTAATTTGATATTATTACTATTTAAATAATTACTTATATTCTTTAAATTAATACTTGGTGTATAACCATTATTTTGATCATGCCAGTAGTCTCCTAGTAAGAAGATTGATATAGGAATATTATCATGATTAAATCTATCTACTAACTCTTTTATTTCTTCTTCTTTATAATTATTATTCTTATACCACCATGCTCCAAGAGCATATCTAGGTATCATGCTAGGATAACCAGTTAAAGTAAAATAATCATTTAAGCATCCTTCAAAATCATTATCATACATAAATAAATATAAGTCTTTAATATCTTTATCTCTTTCTATAAACATATCATTTTCATCTAATACTAAGGACCTACTGTCATCTAAAAGACAAAAACCATCTAAAGAATATAAACCCTTATCTAAGACAATTTTATCTTTAACACTATCAATAGAATAATTAATACCTCTTAAGTTTCTTACTTCTGGATTATTAATCTGCCATTCTTTCTTAGTACCATTAATAACTGCCTTAATATTACTAGATAATACTCCCGATTTAATAGGACTATCTTTAACATAAGTTAAAGTAAATACACCAGTATTTATCTCTATCATAGAATCACTTTCAGTAATAAAGTAATCTATCTTAGGAAAACTTCTGTTAATTATAAGAGAAGTAGGTCTATCTTCAAATAGACCCTTCTCACTATATTCAATTCTAACGAGTCTATGAGATAAAACAGTAATTCTAAACTTCTTTCCTACTATATAAGAATCTTTATTACTAATTAACTTACTTTTATCTTCAACATAATAATTAGTTATATTCTTCATTGCTATTTCACCTCTTTATTCTTATTTTATTAATATTCTATTTTATATGGACTAGAGCTTGTCCCTGTACTGCTAATACTAAAAAGCTTATTCCAAGTATCATATACATTTTACTTTTATCTTTTATTTTTTTCATATGCATTCCTCACTATCATACTAAAATAATGATATTCTTATATCTATGTCAATAAACTTTAACTTTAATACTACTATAAGGTTCAGTATTTATTAATTTTGTTGATACTTTCATATCTTACTATAACAGATATGAAAGTATTTGCTGTAGACATATAATTTTCTTCATTACTATTTTTCTTTTTTATTCTTAGGTTTTTTATTAAAATTTTAAGTTATCATTTTTTATATTTGATTTGTTCACCTTTCGGCGAATTCGATTTTTTTTCATGAAGACTTCGCTATCGCTCAGCCTGGCCCCCAGCGGATCGACGCCCGCATAGAGACCTTTTTTTGATAAGTTCCCGCTAGCGAAGAAGAAATATTAATCTGCTCATTTTACACGGACAATTGATATGGACTTGAACTTGAACATGTTCCCGTCTTGATACTTAGTTCAGATGTCAGAAAAAGGACTGGCGTGACCCCATTCGCACGAAAGGCAGCGCTGCCGGTGTCGACGTGGTCCAACGAATACACACCCCACGCATGGTACGTACTAGCAGAAAGCGGGGTACTGGTTATTATGGAAGTTACCCTATATTAAACACACAAAGTGTTAATACCATTTTTTCAATTTTTAATTTTCCGCCTTTTGGCGGATACCAATTACACCGTCTCTTCATTACCACTCTTGACTGAAAGAACTTTCTACCGCTTTTACTTAGTATTTATGAAGACAAGCTTCGCTTGCCTGGCCCCCAGCGGGTCGAAGCCCGCTCGGAGGCCCTTTTTGACAAGTTTTTCCTACCACTCTTATCATATCAGTCATCTGTTACACAGATAACTGATATGGTGAATTACTCTCACCTGTTCCTGACCCGATATCTAGTTCAGATATCAGAGAAAGGACTGGCGCCACCCCATACGCACTATAGGCATAGCCGTAGTCGTAGACACGGCCCGACGAATCCACAGCCCACGCACCGTTCGCACTAACCGAATCCGGGGTCAATAACCATCCCAAATTACCACCATTATTAGTAACTATACTCTTCATCCAGTTATTTGCTGTACATGTTGCATTATCATAATCATATAGTGTTTTCTGACACAAACTTAAGTCTGCAGCATAGCCATAATCACTTGGATAGGCAAGTGCTATCTTTCCCGTCCATGATGTTGCATGACCAGAATATACGGTTCCGCTTACTCTTTCTTTATCATACATAGTATCTACAAATATTTGATTGCTGTTATTTCCTCTTGTATAGTATGTTGTTTCTGCGATTAGATTTCTTGTTGTATCATTCTTTATGCCTGACGAAGTAAAATTACATGTTGTTGTAGCATTGTTTTTACCATAATAACAATTGCCACTCTTGGCATTGTAATATAGGCTACCTCTAGTAGGCTCTGATTCATAACCCGGATTTAATAATTTCATTAGTCTAGCATCTGTCCAATCATTTTTTCCATTATCTGTTTCTGCTCCTGTTGATGTGTTTTTGTTATCCCACGAATATTTTCCTATTTGACTTCCTCTTATTATCTTGACTTTACCTTCAAATACTCCTATTATTCTCCATGTTTCACATGTACTTGATGATTGGTTGTTATAATCAGAACAATTAAAATATATATAATTATTAGGGTTTGCTCCATAGTATCTTAGATTTCCTCCAACATCTTGCATTAGGCTGTTTGTTGTGTCATAATTGTATGTTATATTATTATTTATTACTTTAGTATTTGGTGTATATTTATTATAAAAGTATGAACCAGTAGTACCATATGATGTTGCTTTTATTGGTTTCATTGATGCTTCACATCTTATTGTTGCTGATATAGAAGTATTTTCTGCAGACATATAATTTTCTTCTGTTACGTCAAACCATAAATATACTGTATATTTTGTTGATGCTGTCTTTAATGGAATATTTACTGCTAGTGGAACTGAGTTACCAGAAGATGTTCCAGTTAATTCACCATCTACTATTTTAGTCGTTCCTTCTAGTACTGCATATTTTAGAGCACCACTACTACTTAGATTAGCACTTATATTAGATATGTCTAGATATATATGACCATAAATAGTATAAGTATTATCTTTTTTATATAGTGTAACACTTAGATTATTACCACTAGTGTAATCAGAACCTGGATTTAATGCTGCAGATGTTATATTTGTTCCTTTAGTATAATTAATATAATAATCTAATCCTCTAGTTATGGTATCTACATTAATCGTAGCTATTACATATTTATAATAAGCATATGTACTACCTAGTACTGCTAATACTAAAAAACTTATTCCAAGTATCATATACATTTTACTTTTATCTTTTATTTTTTTCATATACATTCCTCACTATCATACTAAAATAATGATATCATAATTAGTAAAAAAGTGCAATATTATTACACCCTTTTGTTTATTATTTTTCTCTTAATTATATAAAACATTATGGTTATAAATATATAGAATATTACTACTAATATACTTTTAGTTATACTTGTTATATTTACTTTTATTATAAAGGTAAATAATATTAATATTAATGAATATATTATATTTTCATATATTATATTTAATATATCATTAAAGTTATTTATTAATGATAGTTTTAATTTTTTATTTATTAATATTATTCCTATTATTGTACTTATTATAAAGCCTAATATTATTGACACTAGTGACCCGCTTGCCATATCATATCCCATACGATATGATGAATTTATAATAGGAATATTTGTTATTATACTTATTATTAATCCTATTAATAATGTAATAAATATATTTTTACTTTTATTACATATCATGCTTATTTTTATTATTATACTATATAATATATAGAAGAATAATATATAACTAACATTTAAAATAATATTTATTTCATTATTAAATATTATATTATTTAATGGTTTAGATATAATTATTAATAATATTGTAATAGATAATGTAACATTTGTTATTTTATTGATAAAATTATAAATGTTATAATCTTCTTTATTTTTTATTTTATCTAGTAACATATTAAATTTATCTATATAGTTATTTTTAATTAATAAATAAATGAAATAGATAATAATTAATCCATATAAATAAGTATTAGTGATATAAGTACCTACTACATCATAGGTATAATTATATTTATTTATTAATAAAAAGTATAACATTATAATTGAAGTATAGAAATAAGAACTAGTTATAATACTATATAATACTTTGATTTTATTAGTAATAATACTTTTTTTAATTACTTTTATATAATTAATTTTATTTTCTTCTCTTTTCTTACTACATTTATTATTTTTAAAAATTATGAAATAAAATAATAAATTAAAAATAATAAATGGAAGTAAACTTATTAAATATAAAATACTTATATTAATATAGTTATCTAAATTTAATACTTTATATAGTATTATAATTGTAATTATAGTTAAGATAATATTTGTTATTTTATATATATTTATTAAGTTATTGCCTAGTTTTTTGTATTTTCCTATGCTAAAGTATTCGCTTTCTAATTTTATAATATTATTAGTAAATATATATATACACATAGATATATTTACTAATGTTATTCCTTTGATATTTATTAATAAACCTATTAAATAACTTATAAGCATTAATATAATAGTAATAATACCTATAAATATAATGCTACCTTTTAATATCTTTTTATTAGAATAATAATATTTATTATCATAATATTCTTGTATTTTATTTTTAATATTCATAGTGCTAAAGATACTATTAAATAATAATAACAAGCTAAAACTTATTGTTAATAGAAACATATTAGTATTTCTAGTAAAATGATATAATATCATTAATAATGTAAAATATAATAGATATATTACTTTTTTCATTTTTTTACCTCTCTTAAGTAGATTATATCGAAAAAATACAAAAAAAGCAATTTTTTTTATAAAAAGGGTTGATTTTTTTAAACTAATGTTGTACAATTTATATTGTCCGATGTCTTGGTAGCTCAGCTGGATAGAGCAATCGCCTTCTAAGCGATCGGTCTGGAGTTCGAATCTCCACCAGGACACCACTTATAATAAATAATTCTTAAGCATAAAGCTTAAGAATTTTTTTATATATTAAAAATTAGCAGGTAACTTTAGTTACCCGCTAATACAGCATTCTCACCTGTTGCATATAAATCAAATGATAATTTTTTACTTTGCATAGTATTTGGATTAGTGTAATCTTTACCATTAAACCATAAATATAGTGTGTATTTGTCAGTACTATTAGTACTGACATCTCTTCCAGTAAATAATGTTAGTGTTGTTACTCCACTAGTGGCATAAGCTATGCCACTAGTATTTGTATTAGAATTGTATACTCCAAAATTGCCCTTTTTAACTAATGTTGAACCGTTATAATATATTTCATATTCAAATGATTTTTCTTTTAATTCATCAGGCATAGTAGTAAGATTCATGTATAAATTCATTGTAACGCCTGCTTTACTTGCTTTAACTGTAATATCTTTTTTTATTCCTTCTTCTTTAGTAGCAGTAGGAATAATAGTACTGGTAATATTTGAACCACCATTAAAAGTAACTGTGCCACCATCTATTTTTACATTTACATTCATGTTATCACTACTACTCCATTTGTAGTAGGCATAAGTGCCTCCTAGCATAAGAAGAAGTAATAAAACTACTCCAATTATAAATTTCTTATTATTCATAATGTTACCTCATTTTCTATATTTAATTTTTTCGCCTGGCGGCGAATTACTATTCACCGCTTTGCTTATTTTGGGACTCCCGTTGCAAAGCAACTTGGCGTCCTTATATATGTCCATATTTCTATTACCGAAGAATATTATCACTTAATCATTTACTATAGTCTATATTTCTTCTTCATTATCTACCATGTTACCTCTTTTTTATATTTGGTTCGTTCACCTTACGGCGAATTTGCTCCTCTTCATGAAGACTTCGCTATCGCTCAGCCTGGTCACCTGCGGACCGAGCCCGCACGGAGACCTTTTTTTGATGGGTATCCACTACCGAAGAAGGAATATCAATCTGCCCGCTTATGCGGACAATTGATATGGTACTGAACTTGACCCTGTTCCCGCCTTGACGGTTAGTTCAGAGTTTAGATAAAGGACTGGCGCGATCCCATACGCACCATAGGTGGAGTGGTAGTAACTCACCATGCTCGACGAACTGACAAGCCACGCACGGCTCGCGCCGCCGGAATCAGGGGTTAATAACCAGCCATTATTTGGTGCTATTATAGTCTTCATCCAGTTATTTAATATACATTTATCATAATTATATAAATCCTGATCACATTTACTTAAATCTACAGCATAGCCATAGTCACTTGGATATGCTAGTGCTATTTTGCCTGTCCATTCGGTTGGTCTACCACTATATACTTTTCCGGTACTTCTTTCATATTCATATATTTCATTTGCATATACACTAGATGTATTCCATCCTAATAATGAATATGTTTCTTCAGAGATTAGACTTCTTGTTTTATCGTTTTTAATTCCGATCGAAGTAAAGTCACATGCTTTGGTAGCATTATTCTGTCCTGCATAGCATTTACCACTTTTAGCATTATAATATAGACTTCCTCCAGTAGTTTCTGATTCATAGCCTGGATTTAATAATTTCATTAGTCTTGCTTCTGTCCAGTCGTTTTTACCATTGTCTGTTTCTGCTCCAGTTGATGTATTTTTATTATCCCATGAATACGTTCCTATTTGACTACCTCTTATTAGTTTTACTTTATTATTAAATACTCCAATTATACGCCATGTTTCACATGTAGATGATGATTGATTTGAATAATCTGAACAATTGAAATAGATATAGTTATTTGGTGATGCTCCATAATATCTGATGTTGCCTGCTGTATCTTTCATAAGATTATTTTTAGCATCATACTGATAAGTTATACTATTATTTGTTACTGGTGTTTTAGAAGCATTATTATATAGGTTGGATATTAAGGATGCAGCACTCATTGGAGCAGTTCCTTGGGTAACTGTTGCTTCAATAGATGTTTTAAAGTTAGTAGAATTTGAACCAATATCATTATTAGCTTTATCTCCATCAATATAGAAAATTACTAAATATGCTAATGTCGTATCTTTAGATAATTGTGCTTCTTTTATTTTTAATGTACCAGTACTAGTGATAGAACCAGTTGTTACTATATCAAATCTTTTACCATTTAAAGCTGAAGTACTAATGGTAGTATAGGTGCTTGGATCATATGAAGCAAGAACATATTTTAAGGCTCCTGTACTATTACCTGATGAAGTAAATCCTGAATTTAGGGTTGTTGTTTTTAGATTTATAGTTAGATAGCCATCTAATGTACAACTACTTTTTAGTTTAGCAGTTATATTTGTTACTACCATACCTGCTCTTATTGTTATTTGATTGCTATTTACTACTTGACTTTCATCTAGTAATAATAAATCACTACCTGTAATGTTGGATCCTTTTACTGAATCTACTTCTAGACATTCAGAAGTACCTGTGATAGTTATATTACTACTACGCCAATTTAGAATGGCATATGTTAAACCTGATATTAATAGTATAAATAATATTATTCCTAATACTACTCCATATATTTTTATTTTCTTATTTTCCATATGATACTCACCTTCCATATTCTCTATATAAAGTATATCATTTGTTAAAATATTAGTCAAATAAAAAAACTTAATTTCTGAAAAGAAATTAAGTATTATTTAATATCATTTATATTTATTGTATATATTTCTTCATTATTTACTAAGAAAGATACTGATTCTAAGTTATCATATACATTATTCATAGATAAACTTATGGTATATATTACTTCTTCTAGGATATTCCTTTTATCTAGATCATTTAATAATAATTCATTAAAATTTAATTTTAATTTATTATTATCTAGTTCATAATCATTTAACACTGTATTAGCATTTAAATAACTCATTAAATTAGTTTGGTATATAGGACTACTTCCTAATTCTTTAATTATTATTTTTACTACATCACTATCTTTGCTATTTATATATTTTGTTACTGGTACATAGTATTTAGTATCATTATAAGTACTTGTATAATATGTTGTATATGATAATATATCATTTAAATTAGATAAATCATAACTTTTATTTATACCATAACTTTTATCTAGTACTGTTGGTATATTTGTTTTACTATTGGGTAATTTATTTAGTACTTCTCCTTCTACTTTTATTATTACTTTATCTATACCATCTATACTTGTTAAAGTATAAATGATTGATTCAATCATTTTATCTTCATCTTTATCATTTACTTCAAGTAATTCTTTAGAAAAATCTATTGTTAAGATATTTTCTTGTAAATTTATATCTTTTATTGTTACATCTGGTGGTATTATACTTCTAAAACCATTTGGTATAATGTTATTTTTAGTACCTCCTACTACTAGGCCTTCTAATAAGTCTTTAGCTAAATCTACTCCTTCACATTTACATGTGGGTATAGTTGTTCTGGCTACATAGTCATTACTATCTACTAAATATATTGTACTTTCTACGTTATTATAATTATACTCTATACTATTATTTTTTAAATCTATATCTTTTCTATTACTTGGTATTAGATATATTACTAATAGTAAGATAATAGCAGTAGTAGATACTATTATTTTTTTTATAGACATTTTCTTTAACATGTTATCACCACTAAAATATATGTTTTTAATTTATATTTTATACAAAAAAGAAGCTACTTATTTAGCTTCTACGATTAACTTAATAGCGGTTCTTTCTTCTCCATCTATATTTATATCAATAAAGGCTGGAGTACATACTAAATTCTTTCCTGATGGAGCAACAAAGCCTCTTGCTATAGCTACTCCTTTTATAGCTTGATTAAGTGCTCCTGCTCCTATTGCTTGTACTTCTACTACTCCTTTTTCTCTAAATACATTAGCAAGAGCTCCTGCTACTTTATTAGGCTCCGACTTTGATGAAACTTTAATTGTTTCCATAATTATTTTATCATTCCTTTCTACATTAAAATATATGTTTATAAAAGAAATAAATAACAAAAAATAGTAGCTTAAATTTCGCTACTATTCTTCTTTTTATATAATATATATGCTAATGATGATAATACTACTAATACTATAAAGCATACTATTCTAAAGGTACTATTTATTCCTCTTTTTATTGGTTTAGTATATGGAGTATCCTTATCTACTACTAATTCTATATCGGTAGTATTTTTATCAATAGTCCATATATAAGTATTATCTTTTATTTTATCAGCGTTATTTGATGCTACTTTTAAATTACTTGTTACTGCTATATTTATTTTTTTACTATATAAGCAGTAGAAGTTTCCACTTAATCTTATACTATAATAATTATCTAACTGTTCTATTTCATGGTTTTCAAAACAGGTATTTATTATTGTTGAATTTATAAAATCTTCCATAGTATAATTATAACTAAATGTATAATCTATATTATTACCATTATCTTTTAATGATTTTTGATAAATTTCTTCTTTATTATAAATTGGTTTTTGTTCTTCATTAATAATGGAATATATAGTACTTATATCGGTTGCTTTGCTATTTTGCTTACTCTCTTCTTTAGTTACTGTACCTGTTATTTTTTCTTTTAATATATTATCATCTATTTCTAAATTATAATTTACTGTACATCCTGTTAAAAGTAATATACTTAATAACATTATTATTTTCTTTTTCACTAGCCATCACCTCTATTTATACCAAGAACCATAAGCTACTATTTCATCTGAGTTTATATTTCTTGTTCTTTCTCTTACTAAACCTGGTTCTCCAGTATTACCTTCAATTGTATAAACATTACTACTATCTGAAGATGTTACTATTCCTACATGGTCAGAGCACTTTCTTACTTTATCCCATTTTCCATAGCTGCTTCGACATTCTCCATTAGTCCACTGATAAAAAATGATGTCTCCTGCTTTTGGTGTATAACTTCCTCCATAAGCTTTAGAATACTCAAATGTTATATTACTATTTGCTCCACTTCTGAAAGCAGGCCACATGCCGCTAGCACTATTATCATTTATTGGTCCGGCTGCATTGATATAACTATATAGTGTTTGTCCTTGAACAGATACTTGCTTTAATGCCCAAGTAGTAAATTGAGCACACCAAGCATCAGTTGAAAAACCATACTTTTTATCATCATTATTATTTCCTAATTGTCCACTTAGAACTGTTACTAAACCTTGAGCTACTATTTTTGAACCTTTATTCTCAAAAGTTATTTTGTTATCATTTGATTTATTTTCTTCATTTTCTAGTAATTTGTCAAAATAAGAAAAATCACCACTTTGAATGTTTTTTATACACTCTTTATAAGCAACACCAATACCTGCTTCACTTAATAAGTTCATAAATACATTTACTATCCATGGTATGCAAAATACTATCATAGCATTAATTATTCTTTGTACTACTATTTTAGAATTTTTTACTGCTTTTTCTTCACCACTTATTACTACTTTACTAAAATCTATTAATATCATTATTATTAATCCTATTGGTAATAATGTAAAGACTAAATCTATTAATAAACTTCCAAAATATATTATTCTTAAAATTCCTGGATGCTGACAGGCATCAAGTAAAATATACATATAAATCACTCACTTTTCTATATTTAGTATACATTATTTTTTTGTTTTAGGCAAGAAAAAAAGAGAAATCTAATGTTTCTCTATATGAATTAATCCTTCGTATACTTCTTCTAATGCTCTACCTATATTTTTTTGACATTTATAGTCTTTAATAGGCATTTGATAATATCCTGTTTTAGTCATTTGTTTAGCTCTATCTGATACTACATAAACTAAAGCATACTTTGAATCTACAATATTTAATATTTTATCAATTGAAGGATAAATCACTATTATCACACTCCCTTATGATATAAGAATATAACATATTAATTATAAATGCAATAGTCTTTACATAAATTTTACATAACAATTTTTTTATTATATCCAATAGATTTAATTTTAACTTTAGATTTTACTATTATATTTTTTTGATATAATAATTCTTCTAATTTATCCACTAACATTTTAATTCTTCTTGAAATATAAGACTGTGATACACCTAATATATTAGATATCTCTATTTGTGAATAACCATCCCTAAAATATAAATTAAATAAACATTTATCTTTACTATTTAGTAAATTAATTACACCATTTATATCTTTAATTTCTTCCTTATCCATATAATCCCCTTCTATATTTATTGAAGGATCAATAATTAAATCATTAAGCGTAAGATCATCATCTCCTATCAGTTCATCTAATGAAACATATCTATAAGATTCTCTTCTAATATACATAAGTATCTCATTATCAATACATTTACTAGCATATGTAGTAAAAGTACATTTTTTATCTAGTCTAAAAGTATCCACTGCCTTTATAAGTCCAATCATACCATATGCAACAATATCTTCCATATTCATATTAATATTACTAAATCTTTTATAATATCTGTAGAAGACTAATTTAATATTATGTAATATTATTGTTTCTCTTACCTCTATATTATTATCTTTCATTAACTTAAAATTTCTTTCTAATTCTTCTCTACTAAGTACTTCATAATTATATTCATTTATCATGTTTCCTCCCAAAAAAAAGCAGTACCATTCTCGATACTGCATTATATTTTATTAACTATTTATAATATTATGACATCTATCGCAGATATCACCATTTAAGTGATCAACATAGTTCCAGCATCTATTACATTTTTCACCAGTACTTTTTTCTACTACTACTTCTTCTCCATCGGTAGTATATTCTACTTTAGATACAATAAATAATTGATGTAAGTAAGAACCTAATTTTTCTTTTACTTCATTATATTTTGGTTCTAAGTTAATCTTAACTACGGCTTCTAGAGCGGATCCTATTAGTTTTTCATTTCTTGCTTCTTCTAGTTTTTTATTTACTTTATCTTTTAGTTCAAAGAATAAGTTAAATAATTCTTCTACTTCAGTACTATCAGAGTATGTTACTACTTCTGGCATATCTGTTAGATGTACTGATTCTTCAGTATGTGGAAGTAAACTATATACTTCTTCACTAGTATATGGAAGAATTGGTGCAAGTAGTTTTACCTCATTATTTAGAATGTTATATAGTACTGTTTGTACACTTCTTCTTACTAGAGAATCTGCTTTTTCGATATATAGAATATCTTTAGTAAAGTCTAGATAGAAGTTTGATAATGTGAATGATACAAAGTTATTAACTAATTTATATACGTTTTGGAAGTTATAGTTATTATATTCTTCTAGAACATTCTTAGTAAATTTATTTAATTCATTCATCATATATTTATCATAGTATGGCATATCTTCATATTTAACACTATCTTTAGTATAATCAAAGTCTTTTAAATTACCTAACATAAATTTATAAGTGTTTCTAATCTTACGATAGCTTTCTTTTACTTGTTTAATTAGATCATCACTAATTCTTACATCTTCTGTATAATCAGTTGAAGCAACCCATAGTCTTAAGATATCTGATCCATGTAATCTTACCATATCTGCTGGTACTATTACATTACCAAGACTCTTACTCATTTTATTACCATTACCGTCTAAAGTAAAGCCATGGGATACTAATTCTTTATATGGAGCTTTACCTGTTACTGCTACTCCACAGATTAATGAACTATTGAACCATCCACGATATTGGTCTGATCCTTCTAGATACATATCAGATGGATATGGTAATCCTTGTTCTATTAATACACCATTCCATGTGGATCCTGAATCAAACCATACATCCATGATATCTTCTTCTTTAGTAAAGTTTCCATTTGGACTAGCTGGATTTGTATATCCTTCTGGAAGAAGGTCTTTAGCTTCTTTCTCAAACCATACATTAGAACCATATTTTCTAAATAGGTCCGCTACATGCATCATAACATCATAGTCAACGATTTCACTTCCGTCTTCATTATAAAAGATTGGAATTGGTACACCCCATACTCTTTGTCTAGAGATACACCAGTCTCCACGATCATGAATCATGTTATATAATCTCTTTTTACCCCATTCAGTATGGAATTTTACATTGTTTTCTAGTTCTTTTAGAAGATCATCTCTAATCTTATCAATACTACAGAACCATTGCTTTGTAGCTCTAAAGATAATTGGTTTCTTAGTTCTCCAGTCATGTGGGTATGAGTGGGTAATGAACTTTAATTTTAGAAGTACGCCTAGTTCATCTAATTTTGCTGTTACGGCTTTATTGGCATCTTCAAAGAATAATCCATTAAATGGACCAGATAGTTCATTTAATACACCTTGATCATCGATACCGTTTATCATTTCTAGGTTATATTCTTTACCAATAATAAAGTCATCTGCTCCATACATTGGTGCTATATGTACTAGTCCAGTACCTGCATCTAGAGTTACATGGAAGCCATCAATTACTGGTGCTACTCTATCCATAAATACATGTTTATATTTTACTCCTGCAAATTTATCACCAGTAAATACATTTACTACTTCATAGTTTTCCCAACCGAACTCTTTAGCTAAATCTTCTAGTAGTTCGTTTGCTACAATATAGTATTTATCATTAACTAATACTTTTGCATAATCAAATTTTTCACTAATTGCTATTCCGGTATTACATGGTAATGTCCATGGAGTTGTAGTCCATATTACTAGGTTATCTCCTACATTTATAGTATCATTTCCTTCTACTACTGGGAAGGCTACATAAATTGATGAGTCTTTTCGATCATGATATTCTATTTCTGCTTCAGCAAGAGCTGACTCTGATGATGGACTCCAGTATACTGGTTTTAATCCTTTAAAGATTAAGCCTTTCTTAGCCATTTCAGCAAATACTTCTATTTGTCTAGCTTCTAGTTCTTTTTGTAATGTTATATATGGGTGGTCCCAGTCTGCTAGTACATTTAATTCTTTGAAACCTTTCTTTTGTTTTTCGATTTGTTCATAAGCATACTTTTCACATAGAGCTCTAAAGTCAGCTTTATCCATACTCTTTCTATCTACACCGCTATTGGTAACAGCTTGTTCAATAGGAAGACCATGAGTATCCCAACCAGGAATATAAATCATATCATATCCACTCATCATTTTATATCTATTTACAAAATCTTTTAAAATCTTATTCATAGCATGGCCTATATGAATATTACCATTAGCATATGGAGGACCATCATGTAAGACAAATGGTGTTTTTCCTTTGTTCTTTTCTCTTACTTTATTGTATAAATCCATTTTCTCCCATTTTTCTCTTTGTAATTTTTCATTTTCTGGTAAGTTTCCACGCATTTGAAAACTTGTCTCTGGCATTAATAATGTCTCTTTATAATTCACCTTTCTCTCCTTCTTTCTATTTTATAAAACAAAAAAGCACTAGTTTATAAGGACGAATAACCGCGGTACCACCTTACTTCACTTAAGTGCTCTCTTTTTGATAACGGAATTTACTTCCGGTTTTTCTTAAAATATTCAGAAAAACACATCAAGAGTGATCTATATAGTAACTATCATACTAATTTTCACCAACCATTAGCTCTCTACAACTATTTTACTATACCGTCTCTTTCCTTTGTTTTAATATAATCATATTATATGCTAATTTTATTTACTTGTCAATAGCTTTTTTTGTTATTGATTTAGTTCAAAGAATTTATTGACTATTTGGGATGATATTCTTTTGGTAACACCTGACTGAGTAACATCGGGAATACCTGCATCTGGTGATACTACTACGATACTCATTTTAGGACTATCACTAGGTGAATATCCTACAAATGATGTAGTAATTGTTTCTGTATCAACTTTATTATCACCATCAGTATCTATAAAGCTTTGACTAGTTCCTGTCTTACCAGCAGAATTTGTATAATAACCCATATAGCCATAACCTAAACCATTTTGAACAACAGCACTAAATCCTTCTCTTACTCTATTTATATATTTATCTTCTACTGATAATGTTCCCATTACTTTTGTTTCGGCTTTATATATTAGTGAACCAAATTTATCTCCATTATCACTGGCTTTATATACTTCTTTTAATAAATATGGTTTTAATCTTTTGCCACCATTAGCGATAGTATTTATATATTGTGATAATTGTATTGGTGTATAAGTATCATATTGTCCAATTGAGAAATCTAATAAATGTCCGGGTAATTTACTAGTACCCATATATCCTAAACTTTCTACTGGTAAGTCAATACCAGTTTTTTTACCAAGACCAAATTCAGCATACATATCTCGATACTTTTTAAAGGCTTCTTCATCTAAAGATAAACCTTTGTCATATTCGTATTTTCCTTTTCCGACAGTAATTGCTATTTTATACTGATATACATTTGAAGAAAATGCTAAAGCATATATATCATCAATATCCCCCATTGTTCGCCATGAACATTTTAGAGGTGTATCTTTTATTTTAAGACATTCATCATACTGATGACTACCAATATCAATAGCACCATATTTATATCCTACCATCATCGAAGCACCTTTTACTACTGAACCTGGAGTTACTGGTAATGTCGCTATACCTGGAGTATAATCTACAATATATTTAGAGCCATCTTTATCAAGTACTTGTTTTCCTCCCATTGCTAGTATTTCTCCTGTATTAGGGTCTGCGATTACGGCAAATGATCTATTATAATAAGTAGTACCTGCTTCTCCTTTAGCATTATATACTTCATTAGATAGAATTTCTTCTAAGTATTTTTGTAAGTTAATATCTATAGTAAGAACTATATCACTGCCTCTCTTGCCTTCACTTACTAATTCATAACTATTATCAGGAAGTAATCTATACTTAGCTTTCGTTCCTTTTAAATAGTTTTCATATTGATATTCTAAATATGATATTCCTACTCTATCATCTAATGAATAACCTTTCTTTAGATATATTTCTGCTAATTCTGAAGGTATACCTTGATTATTTGAAGATACATTACCTAAAATACTTTTAAAAGTATCTCCATATAAATATACTCTTTCCCAATCTAACTTAGTATTAAAGCCTTTTAAGTTATCAATGTTTTCACTTATATAAGCATATTCTTCTTCACTAACATCTTTATTTTTAATTACTTTTTCTGCATATGAATATCCTTTATTCATTAAATAATATATATAAGCAGCTTTCTTATCTCTTTCATCATAGGTACTTATTTCTTCATCTAATCTTTCATATATAAGTTTTTCTATGTCTTTATCATTTAGTTTTCTTTTATTATATTCTTCCCACTCTTTATCAGTAATCTTCTTTTTACATTCTTTATAATGTCCTTTGTAGTAGAAGGTCTTTAATCTATTTTCATTAACTTTAGAATAGTCTAAATTTATATTATCTGCTACTGTATAGGCAAGTTCTATTTCTTCTTTATTGGTTATTCCATTTTGTTTCTTATAATATATAGTCTTAACCCCTTCATTATCTACTAGTAAATTATAATTTCGATCATATATTCTACCTCTTGGAGCACTAGTACTTTCTACTGTTTTTTCAGTAGCCATAGCAAGACTCTCTTTATAGTCATTCTCTTTAATTATTTGAAGATAAAATACTCTTCCTAGTATTACAACATATAAAATTATTACTATAAATATTAGAAAATTATATCTTTTATTTATTACTTCAGTAAGATTTCTTTTATCTTTTTTTGTTTTATTTAAAGGTTTACTATTCTTCTTTATTTCTAATTTTTTCTTAGGGCTTTTTTTCTTAGGTTTATTAATTGTTCTTTTCATGTTATCAACCTTCCTTTTATTATTATATCATATTTATTCTAATTATACATATAGTTAATTAGGTGAATTTATGAATATTTATTTAATTAGTGAATATGTAAACAGATTAAGAAAAAGTGATATTATTTATTATGCTGAAAAACAGGGTATTTCTTTAGATAAAGAAGAAGTAGAATTAATATATAATTATATTAAAAAAGATTATAAAACTATTATTTATGGTAATCCTAAAGATATTTTAAATGAAATTAAATTTAAGGTAAAACCACTTACTTATAATAAAATAGAAAATTTATATATTAAATTTAAAGATAAAATTGATATGTTTACTAAAAACATAAGAGAAGGCTAGCCTTCTCTTATTTTAGTTATTAAATTACTATCAAACTTTTTATTTCTTATCATTTCTATTTCATATTTATATGGGGGATATACTTTATCTTTACTATTATCTTCTTTAGTAACATATGGTGTTTCTAATATTCTAGGTATTCCATCTAATCTTTCATTATAAATAATCTTAATCAAATTATCAAAACCAATAGTACCAAAGCCAATATTCTCATGTCTATCTTTATGACTACCTATCTCATTCTTACTATCATTAACATGAATACAGCCTATTTTATTAATACCAATTACTTTATCAAAATTATCAAGTACTATATCAAACTTACTCATATCATAACCAGCATCATTTAAGTGACAAGTATCTATACATACTCCAATCTTATCTTGAAATTTAACTTTATCAATAATAGCTTTTAATTCTTCAAATGTCTTACCCATCTCATTACCTTTACCAGCCATTGTTTCTAGTAAGATAGTTACATCATAATCATTATCTAATATTAAATTTAATCCTTTACTTATATTATTAATAGCTTCTTCTCTAGAACAATTAACTGCTGATCCTGGATGTAATACTAAGTATTTAATGCCTAATGTACTACATCTTTCTACTTCGTTTATAAGAAATGATACTGAAAAATCAAAATTATTAAAATTAGCTAAATTAACTATATAAGGAGCATGTACTATTACTTTTTCTAAAGCTATATTATTTTCTTTCATTAATTTATATGCTTCCATTGTAAGAGAATCTTCAATAACACTTCTATTAGTATTCTGTGGGGCTCCCGTATAAAACATAAAAGTATTAGCCTTATAACTTAGTGCTTCTTTAACACTTCCAAGTAACTGACTTTTATTATTATATGATACATGACTACCTATTATTAAATTCATATTATCTACCTCTTTCTATAACATTATACTATATTTTTAGTAAAAGAAAAAGACTTATTTCTACCTTTCACTCTAAGCCAAGGTCTTAGAGTGTTGTTATTAGCCTAAAGTCTAATAACAAGATATCAACCATATATATTATATATAAGCATAAGTATATACCAAAAAAAGAGGATTTCTCCTCTTTAATTATTAACTAGCTAATTTTTTTACCATTAGCATCAGTACTAAATGAATATTTAGAACCAAATTTACCACCAGTAGCACCAACTAATAGAACTTGTGCATGTCCATCAACAATTCTAATAGATGAACAAGTATTTGCAGAAACTGTTCCAGTATAAGGATTTGTAGTACCTAAAACAATGTCAGTACTAGTTAAACCGTATCTAGCTGCTAAAGATTTGTTATCAGCGGTAAGAGCATCTAAACATTGCCAATTACCATTAGCAGCAATTCCTCCTAATACGCTTTGATAGTTAGCCCCAAATGCCATTTCATCTTTAACAACACTCTCATCATACCAAGTAGCAACTTCTTTAGATAATGAGTTAATTGTAGATAATCTAGCGTCATCAATTGATGATAATATTGTAGGTACAGTAACTACTACGATAATAGCAAGTATAACGATAACTGCTAGTAACTCTATTAAAGTAAATCCTTTTCTATTTAATTTTTTCATTATTTTAATCCTCCTCTATTTATAATATAATCTTACCATAAAATAATTTCTTAGTCAATTATTTTGTGATAAATATTTACATATTTGTCATTATATTTTTTACTCTTTATTAGTGTTAAATTATCATAATTATCTTTTAATTTATCAGTACTATATTCTAATACTAATATACCATTATTATATAACAAATCATATTTATTAACTAGATTAATTATTTCTTCAGCTACTTCTAATTTATAGGGAGCATCCATTAATATGATATTAAATTTTATATTATTATTTTTAAAATATAATAAAGCATCTTTATAATCTTTATTTATTACTATACTTTTATCTTTGATATTTAAGTTATCTATATTTTTATTAAGATATTTTAATATTTCTTTACCATTATCTACGAAGTAACATTTGTTACTTCCCATGGATAATGCTTCTATTCCAAGACTACCAGTACCACAGAATAAATCTAATATAGTAGAATTATCTATATAATCTTGAATACTAGCAAACATTGATTCTTTTACTCTATCCATCGTTGGTCTAGTACCAGGAGTATTATATCCTAAAATATTTCTACCCTTTAAATATCCACTTATTACTCTCATTTATGACAACCCCTTACATCAGTATACTTCTTAAATTTTTTATTAATATCCATTACATAATAGAATAATTCATTATAATATTTCATATATTCTTTATATTCTTCATAACTATTAATTTTTACTTTTAGAGATACTTTTTCATAGTCATCATTACTAGTATTATATTTATTAATAAGTTCTAGTAATTCTTGATTATCTAATACTATTTTTTTATAGTGATCTAGATTTTTTATTAAATCACTTTCTTCAAAAACTTCTATTAAGTTTTTAGTTTTTTCTATAACATTATCCATTATCTATATTTAAAGTTTCTTTCCATTTCTCTTTTGATATCTCTCTCTTTAATAGTTTCTTTTTTATTATAATTCTTTTTACCTTTAGCTACTCCGATTAAAACTTTAGCTTTATTTTTAACGAAATATATTTTAAGGGGTACTAAAGTATAACCTTCTACTTCTAATTTATCTCTTAATTTTAATATTTCTTTTTTATGAAGTAATAGTTTTCTTGTTCTATCTTCTTCATGATTAAATATATTTCCTTCTTTATAAGTAGATATATGAGTATTAAGTAAATATATTTCATTATTTCTTATTATAGCATAACTATCTTTAATATTTACTTTGCCTTCTCTAATTGATTTTATTTCAGTACCTGTAAGTACTATTCCTGCTTCATAGGTATCTTCAATTTCATAATCATATCTTGCTTTTCTATTTAGTATTTCCATAGTAATCACCTTTTCTATATATATTATATCTTACTTTTTATATTTTAACAATATTTTAATTTATGTTATTTACTTCTATGGTATTATCCATATTCTTAATAACACTAGCATACTTATTATATACTCTTTCATAATCACTAAGATATGTTTTTATATCTGGATTAGAAAATGGTATTACTTTATAATCTTTATTATTCTTAGAATATGTATATATTAGTTCATTATTCTGATCACTTAATTTTATACTTGTATTATTATCTTTATCAATATGTTTTGTTATTTTTACTGTACTAAGTAGTCCTACTGTAGTATTATAATCAATATTAGTTTCTTGAGCTGAAAGGAAATTACCAAGTGAATATATTACTAAAGTATCATTTATATAAGTAACAGGCATTACTACATGAGGATGAGTTCCTATTATAATATCTACTCCTTGCTTCTCTAAAAAGTTAGCCATATCTATTTGATAACTTGTTGGAGTATGGGTATATTCTACTCCCCAGTGCATAGCTACTATAAGTAAATCTACTTTATCTCTTACTCTATTTATATCTTCTTTTACTTTGTTTTTATATTCTTGATATTTAGTATCTGTACTAGGATCGTTTCCAGTACAGGGCCATACATTTACTAAATAATCTTTACCAGTAGGTACTTTAATACCATTAGTACCATAAGTATAATTAAGCATTGTATAAGTAATATTATTCT
>ERZ780141.166-NODE-166-length-53573-cov-18.742236_pt1 | contig 53573 bp, 53 predicted proteins | sample MGYA00433080_ERZ780141 | MGnify/ENA primary metagenome ERZ780141 (study PRJEB29588, sample SAMEA2154047) | human gut metagenome | biome: human gut; feature: human-associated habitat; material: faeces | place: Denmark | collected 2008/2010 ... | reverse complement strand
TTCGACCGGCTAGACCTCGCCGGGGCGGCGGCCTAAATCACTTGCGAAACTTGAGTTGTTAATAGTTTATGAATGAACAAATATAGCAAAAAAAAGCCGCGCGACGATAACATACATCTACCATTTCCATCAATCAAATGCTTTTTGCCTATTCTCAAATATGAGGCGAAAAAACATTTCGCAATAATGGTGTTAATTAGCGGTCGTGTTATGGTGGCATATTATTCTGTTTCGTTCGTGCGTGAGTTGGGATATTGGCAAGAAATCCGTAATTTTGAAACCGAATGTAAGCATGAATATGTGTTTCACTTGCCGCATCAGTAAGCTTTAGTAGTATTGAAGCAAATGAGCAGCAATAAAGGGTCTCTTTCATCAAATATTAGTTCGCCTATGTCAATTAGTGATATCATGCCGGCGGTAGATTTCTTGGGACAGTTCAGTAAAGCTGAATGCCTCAAGTTCCTTACCCACGGATTTGAACCGGATTACGACGATGACTTCTTCGAGTATGTAACTCGATGTAGAATCGAGTTGGGGCGGGTCAAAAGCCAGATTCCCTCCAGCCTCTATGATTTGGTGTTCGGTTTCGTAAGCGGGCCCACATGGACGGATTGTGACGGAAAACTTCATGACGAACACTGTGCATGTGATAAGTGGGTGGACTGGTGCGAGGATAACCCGGGAGGACATCCTTCTGATGCCTTTACCAAGGAATTCGAAGCGTTCAAGAACTCAATCCGGGTATATAATGGAACGTTAGACGAGTATTTTGAAGATTTGAAAGAAAGCGGACGGTTCCGTAACATTAACCTTGGGGTTCACCCAGACTTGGAAAAGTTTGATTCCTATATGGACGTCCGCCGTTTCAGGACAATCGTCACAACGTTCCTTGATGATATCGACCGTTATCCCGACGTGAACGAGCATCCCAATGTGACAGTCGAAAAAAGAAGGATAGAAAATGACTGGCGATTGTTGCCGGATAGACTTCCCGATGGAGTAAAAGTGGATGAAATCGCCATCTGCCAGGTGGAGTCCTACTCTTCCCGGGAAATATCACAGGCTATGGATCATTTCCGTATAGGAGGCGGTACGCTTTCAAAATTGCGGTCGCTGGCATCCGGTCACTTCGTTTTATATTTGGAAACAAAGTGGGACGGCAGACCTCTTCTTTGGAACTTGTCCGAGGATTCACCTAGAGATGCCATTGTGCCTAATCCCTATAATAGAGTTTTGGGATACACATTGATTATTAAAATATTACACAGAGGATAAGATGGTATATCTATTCGACGACACCTCCGATCAGTATATCAAGAAATTCATTGACTTTGTTGCGTACGATGGATTTCTGAAACGTTATTCAAGATTGTCAATGGAGGAGTTCTCTACCATACGCGACGATGTCAGTAAGGCGGCTTGCATCTGTATCCATCGTTCTATCAAGGACGCTGATAACGATGACAGCAATCAGGTCTTCGAAGATGTTGTCAATAACGTTTCCGACATGGGCAGAGTCGTTCCGCTTGTCATTTTCAGCGGTGAAGACAAAACAGAACCGGAATTCAAGAGGCCGACATTTCTCCGGAAGATTAACAAGGACCGATTCTATGGAAACTTGAAAGTCTTTCTGGATGACTATCGAAATAACGGCTCTCCCAATCTGATGTGCTTGGCACATGGGCGGAATGTCGATGCGAACCTTGCCATCTCTGAAGCGCAGGCCATCCTTAAGAAGATCCGGTTCAAGAGTGCGGATGAGGTTCTCATCAGCGAGTGGGTTTCTGGAGCGAACCTGGTTGCCTTCGTCGGCTATTCCCAGCCCGGAATCGGGTGCACATACGGGGAAATAATCTCGGACATTGACAGCGGCAAGATAAATATCGGCTCTTTCAGAGAGAAGATAAACACAATGATAAAGAGTTTCAGTGACTATGGGAAAAACGTTTATTCTTGGAGATAGCTCCCTGCAGGATTTCGCGGATGAACAGGGATTTGAATTCATCCCCTTTCCTGAGAGAAGGCCGTCGAGCCATGAGGAGATCCATGACTTTATGGTCGATAGCTTCGAGGGAAAGGACATAGAGTCCATTGTCCTTGATACGGAGTCTGATTTAGCCTTCTGTCTTGATTTGTCGATGCATATTCGCCTGTCGCTCGACATTCTCGGGTTGAACTCGCTTTCGCCAATCGTGTTCATTTCCGAGCTTGCGATGGATTCGTTGCTCAAACTGAATCAAAACTCTCAGATATTTCTGACTTCAAACGTCTATCTCTCCCCCGCATCGAGTCTTCTGGAGTGCATCGGCAACGTGAGCAGGATGCGCCTCGAAGACTATCAAAGTTGTTTTCTTAATAAGATAACCATCTCTCCCCCACTCTCTTCGATGAACGAAAGACACGGTTTAGCTAATCAATGGGGTGCAGGTGTAGTGTACAGACTGCTCAATGGAAAAAGATATGAAGGGAGAGAGTGCCCGGAGCTGGTCAAGAAGCAGAAGGACTTGTATTTCAAGTACATTCTCGCATGTACGGTCGATGACATCCAGACCCTTGCCATACCTGAAAAGAGGGTGAATCTTGACAATCCCCTTCCCATCATGTCCAAGGGGCGCAAGATTCTTCTTATCGACGACATGGCGGATGCTGGGTGGAGCCTAGTTATCAGGCAGTTCTTTCAGGATGCCGAAGTCGATGTCATCGCTGAAAAAGAGATCCTCAATTTCGAGGATTTCTCTCCCTCGGCCAGGCATATGATTGATTATGGCGATTACGACCTATACTTGCTCGATCTCCGTCTGGGAGGCGACAAGGAGGAGGACATTTATGACACTTCGTCCTTCTCCGGAATGAAGGTTCTGAAAAGGATCAAGAACGAGAACAGGGGAAGACAGGTTATCATGTTCACAGCCTCCAACAAGGCGTGGAACTTCAAACGCCTGCTAGATGTAAATGCCGGCGCGAACGGGTATTACATCAAGGAGTCGCCGTCGTTCAAGTTCTCTGAAAGTTTTTCAAAGAAGAGCCTGACGTCGTTCAGGGAGGAAGCCATCAACTGCTTCAAGCGCGATTATCTCAAGGGCCTGTACGCATTCTGGAATACTTATTTCCCTTCAGAAGGCGAGGTCGGCTCGGGAAACGGTCTGTTCGACGAATGCGGTTTCCAAGTCCAGATGGCGTTCAACCTTGTCGACGTAGCCACTACTGACGAGCAGTTCCAGTACGCCTTCATTTCCTTGTTCCAGGTCTTTGAAATCCTCTCAAAATACATCCTAAATCTGAAGGAGGGAGAAAACGAGATGCTCTCTATGTCGATGAAGACGATGGACGAAATGGCGATAGAGACTGTAAAGAATATCCATCCAGACCCGATGAACAACATGCTATATGTCCAGGAAGAGCATGTGATATTCTCAAAGAAGAAGAGCGACGGATTCTCGCAGTTCGAGAAACAGGCTTCCATTTACCTGCAGTATCTGAAGCAAAAGGATACTGGGTTGTTGTACATCCTTGATCAGCTGATAAAGAACAGGAACAGGGTAATGCACGGCACCAAGGCTGAACAAAGGAACGCGGACGCCAAATCCAGCGTGGTTTCGGCCAAAAGATTTGAAGAAAGATACCTTTCATACCTCCCAATATTCAAAGATGCCAAGGCGGAGCGGTTGAAAGAAGAGCTCCTTGATGGAGAACTGTTGAGGGAATACAAGAACACTCTGATCATCAGCAAGGACATCGTGAACTATCCGATCGGGATCAAATTGGTGCTCTTCTGCCTGGAGTCTTTCTTCAATAGTTTCCGGTAGAAGTATCACGAAGATTGTTTTCGCCAAGACACCGTACCTTTGTCGTTGGGAAAAGCAGTGGATGAATGTACCCTCTGCATTCTCAGCCTATTTGTTATGATCAACTACACTCAACGCACTGGTTCGATGGACACTCCCCTCTTCGCCGCATCAGAATCCGTCTGGTTCTCCCGGATTGGATGTCCCGATCGGCATTCATTCCGTGTGAACGGCTCTCCGTCAAGGAATTTCTGCTTCAATGATCTATCGGGGCTGTATCTGAAGACCCCGGGCCGTTCCGTCTATTGCTGCTCAATACAGTGTGCGGACAAGAACTACCAGATTTGCCGCCTGAGCGAGGAGGAATTCTGGGAGATAGTCAAGGGGAAACAATTCAAGGTCATTGTCGACAATGCTACGAAACGGCTACTGGAAAGCGCATACGATACTACATTGCCCCTTGCGGATAACATTTGCAAAGTGTTCTCGCTTCTCGATGCCGGGAAGGAGGACGAACTGCGAAATGTATTGAAGAAATCCCCCTGCTATCAATTCGTCGAAATCCAGAACTGACAGCAGGGTGTTAAGTATACCGTAATCCTTAACGCTACTTGGTCGTCAGGTCGTGATACATCTTATCCTTCAGGTCGATCAGCGTGACGCTTGAAAAGCGGGAAGCATATCTAGAAGTCCTCAGGGCATTGAATATCTGTTCAAGAATCTGGTCCATTATTACCTTTGGAACATACCCCGCATTCTTATAGTATGACTCAATCATACTGAATGCATAGCCGGCCAGCATATTACCCCACATTTTGGCTCCGCCGTCGATTCCGCTCAACTTGTCAAACAAGTCCTCCAGTTCTCTCCTGAAAACAGATGTCATCTCGGGAAGCTTCAAGTTTGCGTTCAAGCGCGGGTCTGTCGTGATCTTGAAGGGGTTGAACGTGGCCTCATCAATGATCTTCGAGTACTTGTCCGTTTTCATTGACAACCCCGGCTTCTGTTCAGACCCCATGTATTCGATGTATACGTTGCGGTCATACATGTGTAAGACGCACTTGTCAATGTGACCGTCCCTATAGTATACGACAAACCCATAGTCTGACACGTCGAAGTCGACATATCCGAAAGGCGTTCTTGCCTTGGTCAAATATCCCCTCAGCTCCACCTTCTCCGCTGACTGGCTAACGATCTTCATCGGTTTCGGTGCAAACTGGTCGCGTCCCGTGTCCTCGTTGGTCGCTCGCACGATGTACCCCACCCCGGGCTCAATAATATACCCATCGCATCCGTTGACGTTTTTTTCGACTGTGAATGTCCTTCCGCACTGCTGTAGGCCGTAAACGGGCTGACCGTTCTCATAGCGCTGATGCCTGTCGGAATAGAATGTAAAAGGCTTGAATTCAGCCTGACGATTGCTCCGTGATGGTTTCAAGAAATCGAAGGTTCCCATAATGACATGAATATGATGGTTCGTGAACAATTATTCTGGGGATGTGAATACAAAGACATTATAATAGTCCCCATTCAGTCCGTCGGGGTTGAAAATCATGCACGCTATTATATCCCCGTCTTTTTTCGTGACTGAAAAAGTCGACACGTTGCCTGTTTTCAGGCTCGGTTGCAGTTCAAGGATTTCGGCTCCGCTATCAGTTCTGTACTTGAACTGTCCGGATATCATCTTGTCCGTATCTATGTATCCGCATGAACGGAGATGCCCCAACATGTTGAAATGAACCAAAATGTTGTCCCCGTTCCTAGTTATGACTGTATTGGCGGGATGGTCAGGGAATTCCCCATAGGTGGCCAAGGTCTCGTTCTCATGGCCATAGTATCTGCGCATAATGGTCAGCCCGCGGAAGCAAAAACAGAAATCGGCCCCGTCGGCTATTGCCTTCAGGTTAGCCTCGGAAGAGCGTGATGTGCTCTCCCGGATGCGCCATTTCCTTATGAGGGTTGTCCCAAGCATCCGTCAGTTCATCTTTAGGATTCTCTCGCATTCTTCGAAGACCCCGTCCAGATATTTGTTTCCCGGGACCTCGTAATTCATGGCAATAAAAGGGGACTCGATGAACTCATCGTAGAACTGCGACAGCTGTTCTCGTGAAGGCCAGCAGGCGTGAGGTCTTCCCAAGGAATTAATGGTATAGTTTCTAGTGTCCCAATCGTAGACCTGGTCCATGAGAACCATGCACATCGCCAGGCGATAGCTAATGGCACTCCTTCGAAACTCAGGCGAATCGAAATCATACCATTTCCCGAGGAAGGCCCCGTGTGATGGGGCATTCTTGAACTGGCGAAGATGGCAATTAGTCAGTGCGTCTCCTAAAAGGTCCTCAGGACCATATAGCAGCGAGAACAAGGTCGGAATCACTATCTTGTCGTCAGTGCCCTTGAAATACTTCATTAGGCAGTAAAACGAATTCTCAGAAGCGACCGAATTAACGGAGCGCTGCCCGTCGACAGTCTCAATCTCAAGAGCTATTGTTGCAAATGCCATCCCCACGCAAAAGCAATCGTCAGGAGACAGTTCACGCAAGACTACCCCGGTATGCGTTATCACGTAGTTATACAGCGCCTGGAAGGCGCGGTCCACGTCTCCTCCCTGGTTGTATGCCCAGTTGAATTGGAGAGCTAACTGGCATACCTCTGGGCGATCGCTGAAGTCATAGGGGCTCTCCGTGGGGGTCTTGATGGTGAAGACCTCCATCCCGTCGAGAACTTCCATCTCCGTCGGCTCTTGGCCCCAAGGATTGGCAATTGGTGTTGTCTGTGATGAGCCGTCCAGCCCGCCTTTCTTTATAGTACTGCCTGGTTTCATTTCATTAACTATGCGGTGTGTTTCCTTTCTACTTCTGAAGCGAGAAACTCGAGCAATGACTTAATACCCTTGTTCATATACCACTCCTGGCTACCTCCTCGCAGAATTACTCGGTTGAAGTAATTAAGTTCCATGGGTTCCAGAACGTCGAACCGGTCATTCCGGACATACGGAGAGACCTGGTGCGCACACATGAATGCAATCTCGTCGATCACGGTTTCCGAAATCCGCTCCGTCTCGAGTTCATCGATACAGTCGGATGGAACATCGCCTTTGTGAATCGACGCTTTCAGCAAGTCATTCAAGAAATCGGCGCCATGGAACATCAGGTTGAAAAGATCCAGGTATGCGGCCACATTGTCATCATGGAGCTTGTGTTCCTCATCACGCAGACTGTCATTGAGGCAATATAGCGCAAGCTCTGCGGATGTTTTTTTGTCCAGAACTGTAACATCCAAGATGATGTTCATGATGAGACACTCGGCAAGGAGCGTCTTATCGTTCATCGCGTGCACCGCTCTGAACGGGCCGTACGCCTTCAGCCTTTCGCTCAGGGTCTCCAATGCTGAGTGCAGAGCATCCGGTCCTGCCTCAAACAGACCACTGCAGGACTCTACAGCTGCTTTTATGGAATCCAGTTCAGTCATCTTTTTGACATGATGGTTTTTGTCTTCTGTATAGTACATGTAGTTTTTCAGGGTTTCATTCCGTGAAAGAACACATCTTTGGGGCAAAAGGTTGTCAAATAAAACGCTAAGTCCGATATATGAGTTGTCCACTTCGGTGGAACCATAAAGGGACTCTTTCGTGCACTGGAACCCCTGCAAGGAAATGCAATCCGTAGATATTTCCTCGATCATCATCGGAAGGGGGCCTATCTGGACCATGCCGGATGCGTCATTGACAACTGATACGACATAACCTTCCCCCGCCTCGACTTTATATCCCGGACACCCATCCCGGTTTTCTTCAATGATGATGGAAGTACTGGTTTTCCCGGGCTTGCTGAAGGATCCGCCGAACTCCTGCACGGAAATCAGGTCGGCCGTGAAATGCAGCGGGAGCTTCTGACCCACCAGCAAAAGGTTATCCGGACCTCCTATCGTATTTATACCCTTCAGTGTCGCTTGCATCTTCACGGTCTATCTATAAACGCGTCAGCGTCTCCTTGCAAAATGCGACGATTCCCTTTCTGATAATGTCCTTTCTGTCCAACGAACGGAAAGGCGATGACTGCATGTAGAAATTCAGAAGATTCTGGACATACTTCCTAGGGTCAAGTTCTAAGAACATGTATGACATCATCGAATCCCCTTCTTTCCAAAAATCGGAATGATGACCGAATCCGAGCTTCTCCCAGCAGTAGTAGAGGGTGTCGCGGGTAGCATCAAGAATCTGGAAGAGGGTGATAGTCGACTCACTCCCCTTCAAGGACTTCCAAAGCATATCTCCGCTAAAGTTTATGCGCTTGATCAGTGATCTGAAGTTGTCAGCGGATATCTCTTCTGCCCTGCTGTCGTCATCCTCAAGGAAAAGAAGCATCCCCTCCGCGTAATCGAAGTTCATCTCGGTTTCGTCGAAAGTGTCATCGTATTCGTCCAGAGGTTCATATTGTCCCGCCTTCTGGACCAAGTCAATAATTTCTTCCATGGTGTTCTTCCCGAGACTGTTCGGGTCGAACGATATGAAAGAATTGTCCTGGGCCTTCTCCAACTCCTCTAGGCCACGCTCGGCTACCTTCCCCGCCTGAGTCATGTTATTAAGTTTATAGTTACAGAGAGCGATGAACTTCAGGATAACCGGCAGGGCAAACGAGAAACTATCGTCATTCTCTTCCTCATCATTGTCTTCGTCATCAAACTCCTCTTTTTCGTCTGCCATTCGGCCCCTCTCCAACTTGTAAGCCTCAACAAACAACTTGAATGCCTCGATGATAGCTTTTATGTTCTCTGGAGTCTTAACATCGCTGTTCGCGTTGTATAGATCCACTCCCCAGTCGAGCAGTCCCTGCGGAGAGAGCGATCCCGTACGCCTCAACTCCGAGATGACAGTTTCCGCAGATTTCACATTCATTGAGATGTCTTCGACATTGTCATCCTCAATCAGCCTTCCCTTGAACTCGAAAAGCTTGAATCCGTTCATCCCCATGACAGCAAAGCGGATATAATCAAGATCATCTCCTTTCAAGAAAAGATGGCAGACCATCGGCTCATTCCTCCCGTCGGGAACAAACATTTTCATGTATGCTATCCTGTCCGGTAGCAACTCCGCCTCCGGCGAAGAAAAGGGGAAAAGGAAAACACTCGCCAGGGGGAATGATTCTGCTCCTGTCAGGACGAATTTTATTTCGCCTTGCTTAGCGATACCACGTATGTCGACATTGCAGACACCTGCATCAAGCCGCTTCCCGCCTTCGTATATCTCGTATGAATCGGCAATATAATGTATGTTGGCCCTGTAAAGATCCATGTGTTGAGGTGCTATAATGATAGATTATACAAAGATAAACAAAATTCATCGTAGAAAGAAAGCTGTTGAAAATTCATCTCATTGAACGAAAAGATGTTTCGTTGTCCTCGTTTTCCCGCAAAATATCTTCAGTTCCCCAAAAGTATGTAGTATATTTGTACATTGTTAGCTTGCCCTCCACATGAGATACGCTAAAGTCATACACCCCGGTAAATGCCTTCAGTACACTGGAACCACCGTTGAAGGGACTCCGGCCAACCGGGAAGAATGGGAAAAGTACGATTTCTACCCAACCTACGATATCGTGGGTGAGGTGCTCATGGTCAACGGCGTCATTGTTCTTAAGGTCGACGACGGCATCTATGTCCCGATGGACGGCGGGCTGGAGGAGGTGAACGAAGAATACTACCACGAGCATAAGGGGAATTGGAGGGAACTCCGAGAGTCAACTCTCCATTCGATCAGCCACGTAGAAGACGATATCCGTGACAAATTTAAATCAAGACGTCCGGAGTCAGGTATTATTCGATCACGCGCCAACTATTACATGTCCATCTTCAAAATGCACCGGATGGAGCACGCAGATCATTATCTGGATGCTTACCTAAAGTATTCTTCTGGGCTTATCCAGACGCACCTCCTAGGTTTGGATTCTTTGCCGGAGGACGCTCGGACGATAGCGGGCTATGCAATGAATGTCATTAAGTCCGAGCAGGAGGATCCGGAAGACTACACGATTGTATCCTGGGTCGTCGGCGTCTGCACGGATGCATACCTTTCGATAATCGGTTCGCAGTCACAGGGCAATCAAGATAAGGTTTTCCGGGAGGTTTTCATCGAATATTCGAAATCCTTGTATGTATGAAAAGATATGATGCGGAGGATGTCCTTCAGGCGTTAAGGGAAAAAGGCGTAGACCGTTTGTATCACATAACGGACAGGGAGAACTGGGCGTCCATCAAGAAGTACGGCCTGTTGAGCCTTGATCTTCTCAATGAGAAGGAGATTGATCCCGAGAAGTCGTGTGGCGACAGAATCTCCCGAAAAAGGAGGATTAAGAAAGGGCTTGGCGACCTGGTCCATCTTTCCTTCTTCAAAGCTCCGATTTGCCTCGAGCAGGCTTCGGATGCGGGCTGGATTAAAGACCCCGTCGTATTGGAAATCTCCCTCGACGTGTTCCGGGACGATGACACAGCGATATCCCCGACCGACGCCCTGGTGGCAAAATCCCAGAATGTTCCCTTCGTTTCGACCCTTGAGGAGATCCGTTCGCTTGATTTCGATGTAAGGAAGACGGCTGAGCAGCAGAACGACTTGCTTATGTCTGAGGTCCTCGTAAAGGGATTCGTCCCCACTTCGCTTTTCCTGAATGCGGAGGAACTGGACAGGGGGGAAGGGTTGTCAACGGTTAAAAAACAGGCTCTCTTATTCATCTTGGATCAGACGGACTTGATGTCCGAAAATTTGAGCCTTCAGGGACGGTTTCAGGCCTCTGCAGCCCATGCTGCAAGGACGGCCGTCAACGATGCCATAAACGGTCTGCTGGATTCCTGCATCTCTTCGAGTGACGTTTCCGATTCATATGAAATCGCTTTGCTCTCGATGTCGGAGGACATCGGGGCGGCATGGGCCCCCAACTGGGGCGAATCCTTTGTCGACTGCAAAAGCCTGTATCGTGAAATGATCAGGCGCCTGCCTAGCGATGGGCGCAAGACGGAATGGATGGTTGAAAAAGAGCCCCAAGGGAAAGCTGAGCCGGCGGAAGCTTTCCGACGGTCGGCCTCCCTTGTTCAGGACTGGATGTTTCATCACCAGGACTGCCTTCCCCCACTGGTCGTATTCGTTTCAAACGGGAAGAGTATTCGAGACTCTTTGCAGAACGCGCGAAAGGAAGCCGGGATCCTGAAGAGCATCGTCTCTATGTACGGAAATGTGTGCCTCCTGTGCTTCATGCTTTCTCCTGATAGGTCTGCCTTTTTCGAGTTCCCCACTAGCAAGGACAGGGGCAAGTTGGAGAACCTCTCCCCGGAATCGACGTTCCTTTTTGACCTTTCTTCCGTGTTGAGTGGAAAGGCTGCGGAATCCGTTCGGGAGACTAACGGCCGCAAGGACGATGAGTTCCGTGCGATGGGCGTGAACGGAAGCCTGCTCCAGCTCATACGAACGCTATGCAGATAGATAATTAAATAATAAGACAATGGCAGCAGAAAGACTCCAGTATCAAAATGTCGCCCTTAGGCGCATCTCCGATTCATGGATGGACCGGAATTACGTCCCGTCCCTTTTCAGATTCCAGGACATTAAGCAGCATTTCCTATTCAAGGGACAGCATGTCTCGGATGCTGATTCCTTCTTCGAGGCGCTGGTCGCCGAAAATAAGAATGGGCATGGGTTCCATTGCGTCATCGAAGACAACCTCCTCAATCCCGTCGGACTTGTGACGGTCCAAGCCATCCGGGAACCCGGGAACGACGAGGTCCTATGGAGTGCTGATCTAGCCATCCACCCGAACGAACGAAACCGTGGATACGCCCGGAACGCAATCGAGGCGCTTCTGGAGTATCTGGCCAATTATTCGATTAACACTATCGTCTTTGACATCAGCTCTATGAACAAAGCCGCAACCGCGGTCGCCTTGAAATGCGAGTTCACGCAGAGGAAGAGCGCGACGGGCGGAGTCTCGGGGTACTATGACCGGACCTATCCGGAAATCGGACTGCGCACCAAGTGGACTAGGAAGGTCCATGGCTCCGATCCCAGGGCCGAGACGTTCAGGGAAGCGAACGAGGCCTTCCAGAGTAAGAATTACCAGGAGGCGATCCGCCTCTATCAGGCTGCATCCCAGATGCCTTATCGGGACGGAAGCCCGTTTACGGACGCCATGGCGATGTCCAACATTGGGATGGCGTATTCGAGCATGCGCGAATACAGGAAGGCCTATACGTGCCTCAAGAAGGCATGGGACATGGGGTGCCGGAACGCCTCCGTCTCCAAGGAACTGGAGTGGCTGCGGTGGAATGCCCCGGATGCAATCAGCTGACGGTCTGCTCCTCTTCTGAAGGGAGTTCGTTCTCGAACACAAAGTCCCCGTTTTCCGCCGTCACCCTGATGGGGGCGTCTCCCCGCAGTTCTGCGGAAAGGAGTTTCATTGTGATGCCGTTTACGATATGCTCGTTGATGGCGCGCCTGATCGGTCTCGCACCGTATTCGGGTGTGTATCCCATACGGGCGGTCAGGACGACGGCAGATTCCTCGAACCGAATGTCGGTCCCCCTGGAGAGCATCTTCCTTCTTAGCCTCTCGAGCTGAAGGGTCGTTATCCTGAGGATGTTGTCGAAGCCGAGAGGACGGAACAGGAGGATGTCGTCGATACGGTTGATGAACTCCGGCGCCACCTTCTCCTTCAAGGCTGCCACGACCTGTGACTTCGCCCGTTCGAGGGATTCCGGCGAGAGGTCGCCTTCAGAAAGCGTCCGGCTCAGCGACGCGGCGCCCAGGTTCGACGTCATGATGATGATCGTGTTCTTGAAGTCGACCACCCTCCCATGTCCGTCCGTCATCCGTCCGTCGTCGAGGACCTGTAGGAGCGTCTCGAAGACCTTCGGATGGGCCTTCTCTATCTCATCTAGGAGGATCACGCTGTACGGCTTCCTCCGGACCGCCTCCGTCAGTTGTCCGCCCTGGTCGTACCCGACATATCCCGGAGGAGCACCGAAGAGCCGGGAGACGCTGAACTCCTGCTGGTACTCGCTCATGTCGATGCGCACCATCATCTCGCTACTGTTGAAGAGGTAATCCGCCAGCGTCTTGGCCAACTCTGTCTTGCCGACGCCAGTAGTTCCCAGGAAGAGGAACGACCCGAGTGGCTTCCCCTGGTCCCCGAATCCCATCCTGTTTCTACGAATGACCATCGACAGGGAGGCAACAGCCTCATCCTGACCGATAACCGACTGCTTCAAGATCTCGTCGAGATGCCGGAGTTTCTCGGTTTCGTCCTCCCCGAGCTTCTGCACTGGGATACCGGTCCACAGTGTGATAACTTGGCGGATGTCGTCCTCGTCAAGTGCCGGTTTGAGCAGGGTATCATTTCCTTCAGTCATCTCCATAATTAGCTCCTCAATCGATGATGTCAGTGCGTCCATCTGCGAACGCAGACTGACAGCGTCCTCATACCGCCCGGCGAGTTCGGCCTGTTCGAAATTCGTCCCCAGGGCAGTCAGTTCGTTCTTCTTCCGTTGAAGTGTTTCCATTCGCTGGCGTTCGTTGTTCCAGCGGGCATTGAGCTCGTTTTCCTTTTCGCGCAGATTGGCGATTTCTGTGTCCAGGTCCGAGGTGTCGACGTCTCGGCCGTCCTGCCGGAGCGATTCCCTCTCTATCTCCTTGCAGCGGATGAGCCGTGACAGGTCGTCCAGCTCTGCAGGGACCGAGGACCGCTCGATCCGCATGCACGCGGCCGCCTCGTCGACCAGGTCGATCGCCTTGTCTGGGAGGTATCGGTCGGAGATGTAGCGCTGGGACAGGTTCACGGCAGCCACGAGCGCCTCATCCAGGATCTTGATCCGGTGGAACGACTCGAACCGCTGTTTGACGCCGCGGAGGATGGCCAGCGCCTCTGCCGTGTCTGGCTCGTCCACCGCGACCCTCTGGAAACGCCGCTCGAAGGCCTTGTCTGCCTCGATGTACTTGACGTACTCGTCGAGGGTGGTTGCCCCGATCATCTTGATCTCGCCCCTGGCCAGTTCCGGCTTGAGGATGTTGGCCGCGTTCATGGAACCACCGGCGCCTATCAGGAGGTGGATCTCGTCGACGAACAAGACAGCGTTGGGGTCGGACTTCGCCTCTTCCACCACCTGTTTCATTCGCTCCTCGAACTGGCCGTGTTGGCTGGTGCCGGCAAGGAGGGCGGAGATGTCTAGGGAATACAACTTGAGCCCCGACAGCTCTTGGGGGACATCGCCGCGCACCAGGCGGCACGCGAGGCCCTCGATGATAGCGGTCTTGCCGGTTCCCGGAGGACCCACGAGGATAGGGTTATTCTTCGTCTTCCGCGACAGTATTTGGAGGATCCTACGTATCTCGTCGTCCCGACCGATGACGGGGTCGATCCTCCCCTCTTCCGCAAGGACGGTAAGGTCCCTTGCGTACTTGTGCAAGTTCCTTGCTACGGATTCGCACCTGTCGACGTGCTCCTCCCTGCTGATGTTTCCGTTCCTGAACGATAGGACGGCGACTTTCATATTACGTTCATTGATCCCGTATTCCGACATGATCGATCGCACCCTGTTGGGCACATGCATGAAAGCGCTGAAGATATGCTCTAGCGCGACCACGCTGCTGCCGTACTCTTCAGCGACCCGAGCAGATCGTTCGAGGATCCTCTCCAGCGTCGGTGAGAGGGGGTGGTTTTCTTCGACTGCATGCGGAATGGAGGAGAGACTCTCCCCCACCGCTTGGAAGAACGATGCCTGGTCGACACCCATCTGTTGGAGCAGGTAGATGACCATGTCCCGGCCGTTCTGGATAATGGAGACCATCATGACCTCCGGTTCGACAGTCTCGTACTGACACGAGTCGGTCAAGTGGTGTGCCTGGGTGATCGACGCCCGGGCGCGCTCTGTGAATCTGGTGAAATCGAGCTGCATATGTGGTTATGAGCAAAGTGAGACCAACCCAGCAATGATGAGATAGGGAAGAGCATTGAGGATCAGAACCCCGATTGCAGAAAGGCATCCCCCGAGGATGGATCCGACGCTATTACCCGAACCGGTAGTCGGTGCGGGAGCCGGTGCAGGTCTCGGCCTCGTATTGGCGGAGCCTTGCGTGGTCTTGGGTTTCTGGTCGGAGGTGTTGATGAACTCTCCCGTCTTTTCATTGTAGATGTATGCCATATGCTTCTTGTTTCCGATGCAAAGGTAACGCGCCCCGGCGAACGCTATTTTCGTCGAAGGGCTAGAGAGACAGGCCAGTATAGTCCGCCCCCGGGTCTTCCACCGAGTCATCAAGAATGATGGTCTTGCCACAGATCGGGCACCCCTCCTCTTTCTCGATGCGGGCACCGTACCAGCGAAGGATAGTCGGCATGCCTCCGGCCGAAGGCATAGGCTTCCAGTTGCCATAGTGCCGCTCCCTGCGGTTCGCCCACATATAGTAATCCCAGACAAGTTCCTCGTCCAGCGTCGATATGCCCGACACCTTCCCACGAGAGAGCTCCACGAGGGCCAGTTTGACCATCATGTTGCAGATCGGCTCTATGTCGGACGACAGGCCCACCTGGACCATCGCCTCGGCGTCCTCCGGAGAGACGTACGCCGCGATGCGCCCGTCCCTGCGAGCGGATGCGACGTCTGTGATCTCCTCCTCCTGCAGGTCTCCCTCGCCCACGAGGCAGCAGTAGCATGGCCCTCCGGGACGGTATCGGAACACGTCGCCACCTTCAGCACGGGTGATGGCGCGGCCGAAAATGCCTACCTTCCCCTTCTCGACCAGGGCCTTGGAGAGGTTGAATCGGCTAGTGTTGTTGTCCGTGGCGCAGATGACGAGATCTGCTTTCCCTACCTCGTCGTAGAGAAGCGGCAGGTCCGCATTGATATCGACGGCGAACCTGTCCACCCGGGCATAGGGGTTCTTCCCGAGGATAGCCTCCCGGATGACGTTCGTCTTCAGGCGGCCTAAGTCGTTCACTGTCGCCGTATGGCGGGACAGGTTGTGGAGCTCCACGCGGTCGAAGTCCATCAGGGCGAAGCTGCCCACCCCGGCCTTCGCTAGCTCGATGGCAATCTGGGAGCCGAAGCTGCCGAGACCGACTATCATCACCCGCTTGTCACGGAGGATGTCAACCTCGAGGATGCCCTTCGAACGGGAGAACATATTCTCCGCGGAGGGTATCAACATCAGCTCCGCCTCCTTCCATCCGCCGTCCTGCAGAAAGACCTTGGCATTTCCGTTCTCTACCAGAATAACTGTTTCCGGTGAATGAGATGCGACCGAGTCCTGCTCCAGGCGCCGGGGATCGGAGGTGAAGAATCCTGTCGAGAAGACCTCCTCCTCGGGATTCAGTCGGATGTGGATCACGTCATCGTCGCGCCGGAACACATAAGCGGGCACCTCGTCCCGTTCATGCAGAAGCTCCTCCGCCTGGCGGATCTCGTCTTCGCGGAGGCAGGCGAAGAGGTGGGGCTCCACTGCGGCAAAGCCCTTCCTCGTCATCTCGGTCACCACCTCGCCTTCATCGGTGTTAGCACCCTTGCGGATTTGTTTGAATTCACCGGACACAGGGTCGTAGACCAGGTCCTTCATGGAAGCAGAGGGGTTGTACCCCTGGTTGCGTACGTCTTCGGCGAGGCCGTTCAGTTGTTCCGTTGTCATAATTGTCGTTGTTTCGGATAGATAAAGGATTGTTGTTAATCGGAAGAAGATATTATCTCTTGGGCTCGCCCCATTGAGAGGCGCTGTAATCTGTTGTGGCAAAGCCCTTCCTCGTCATCTCGGTCACCACCTCGCCTTCGTCGGTGGTGGTTCCCTTGCGGATTTGTTTGAATTCTCCGGACACAGGGTCGTAGACCAGGTCCTTCATGGAAGCGGTGGGATTGTATCCCTGAGTACGCACGTCTTCTGCAAGACTGTTCAGCTTTTCCGTTGTCATCGCTGAAATAATTTTAAGATTGATGATTAAGGAAGTACTCGATAGGATGCCCCGTCCTGAGATGCGCCTCGTACATCTCAAGCCAAAGCCGGCACTTCACGTAAATCTTGTAAATGGACACGTTCGGCGACCAGGAGTTCGACCCGTAGTGACAGATGCGGGTCTGTCCATTCTCACTCTGGAGGGTGTGCATGGCCCCACTGATGCCTGAGAGATCGTTACCGTTCTTGTCCTTCAGCATCCTGGTGACGAAGGCCTTGGGGACCGAGGTCGGGAACTGGTTCAATTCGATTCTCAAGGTGTAGAGGTTTCCGCTGTTGGTCCTTGCAGCCATAAGGATATCCTCGCTGCTCGTCCCTATGTTTCTAAACCGGTACGCGTTGGCGGGCAGGCGGCGGGATAATACCGCCAATTCTGCTTGATAGCGTTCTCTTTCCATAGCTTTAGTAGTTTCGAATAATAGAATCATAAAAGTCGACGAACATCCCGTAGAGGTCGCCCCCCTCTCCCCAGGGCCCTGGGAAGACGGCTGTTCCTGCACTGCTCGAGGCCTTACAGACGGGAGCCCTGCGCGGGAATCCTTCGGGGAAGAGAATGTCTTCCTCCCATCGGCCACAACGCCCGTAGTCGATGCTGGAGATATGTACCCGACCGCTTTCGTCAAGTTTGACGGAAACCTCCGCAGCTCCAGTGTGACGGCGCTTTACATGCTGCATCATCCGATTTAGCAACTGTCCATTCCCCTTTTCGTTCATCCAGTAACCTGGGGCGTACCTCGGACGGCGGTCAGTGAATGAGGAGGCCCTGTTTACATAAGAAGTCTCCCGCACCTGTGGGTCGTTAAGGATGCTTCCCATATAGTCATAGACCGGCTTCCTGATAGGACTCTCCTGTGGCACAATGTTCCAAGAAGTTGCCTCGCATGTCTTATCGTTACACATGAACGGGTTCAGGGAAGAAGACCGACCGTTGCAGTTGCCGATGCAGAGGAGGAACCGTGCAAGATGCTTTTCACGGATCGTGGATACCATCGTATCGACGTCGTGTCCACTGGGACGTGCAAGTCCGAGCTGATGGTGCGAGTGCCATTCGCCGATATGCATTAGGCCGAAACGGTCTCTGAGTTCCGTTCCTACTGTGAGAAGGTAGTTGACGTCCTGGTTGAAGAAGGTCGGCTTATGGTTCGCGTTGGCTCCGGGACCAATCGCGAAAAGGACAACCGGGGTTCCATCCTCAGCCCAGTACCCGAACAACTGCCCCCCCGTTTCGATGTTCGGGCGGTCCAGGATGCAGCGGGAAATGAAATCTAACTCGCTGCGGAAGATCATCGGTTTTTTCGGCCCCAAATCCCTCCTGATAGGGTCCTCGCAATTCCTCCCGCCGTTCGGGACAGTGGTGATCATTTCGAAGCGGCGGAGCATCTCGATGCGACGCTGCATCACCGATTGCGCTTTTTTCTTGTGCTTGTTCTTCATGATATACTATTTAGATGGCTACTCTCATTCTGTTAAGATAGTTTCGGAACCTTTTCATCGAGAATCCGTCCGTCGATACGAGGTCCGCTCGGATCGAGTAGGCGTTCGTCAGTTTGCGTGCTGCCTCTTTTTCCTTTTCGCGCTGATACGGGCGCGCCTTCCTCATGCTCCCGTCGTTTGTCGTGAAGTGGTAGCAGCCACATTCCTTACATTTGTAGATGCGTTTCGACCTCTGACCGCTTCTGGACTTCATCCGGAGAGCCTTCTGCGCCGCCTCATAGGTGGGGTATGAATCCTTGCCGGTGGAGCATGGAACGTCAACGGTCAAGGTTTCGCCGTGAATCCTCTCTCCTTGAAGGAGGAAAGAACTGGTATCATCGTAGAAGAGGAGGATTCCGTTCTCCGCCCCTTTTCTTCCAAGGGGCGCGGGCTTTTGGATGATTGAGTAGCGTATCATGATCTCTGAGTTTTGGATTCGATTGCAAAAGTAGGTTCGTTTTGCGAACTGTATTTTCGCCGTAGCTATATTCCTGGTTGTATCTTATCGTTGAAAGCTTACGGTGCAAAGGTCGCACTTGATGGCGAAACGTATTTTCGCTTGAATGATCTTCATCCCAGGAATAAGAAGAACTTGTAAAGATCCGCCCCGGAGGATTGATTCCGGAGCGGCGCAGAAAAGCAAGCGGGAGCGGAGAACCCGCTCCCCGGCGGGTTATTGAAGCGCCCCGCCGAGGACGCTGACCTGGGATGCGAGGATCTCAGTCATGGTTCTTTCCACACCGTTCGAGTCGGTGTAGCGGTTGTTGCGGAGGCGGCCCTTGACCTCGACGCCGGCGCCCTTGACGAGGGTGGAGAAGTCCGGCATCTTGTCGTTCTTGAAGGCCGTGACCTGGTGCCAGGTGACCTCGATGACCGCTTCGCCAGAGCGATTCTTGTAGGCGTGGTCGGTAGCGACGCTGAAGCGTGCCATCTCGGTGTCGCCGATGTTCTGGATGCGGGCATTCCCGATGATGCCGCGGAGGATAACTGAATTGAGCTGTTCCATAATGTGTCTGAATTAAAGGGTTACTGAATTATTTCTGATGCCGCATCAGCGCCTTCTACGTGGTAAGGAAGCAAGGGCCGGAGGAGAAATACTACCCGAAGGTGTGGAGATTTCTCAGGAGGTGCACTTCACCCTTGAAGCCTCCACGTGAAGGAAATACCTTTGCATCAAGAAATGGTCTCAGTAACCGGTTCAGTCACATGGATCAGCCCAGTTCCTCCGTCATCGGAAAGAACCCGGATCCCAGGCGACAATGGGATGAGAAGCACGCCCATCGCTACCGGCCGGAAAGAACCGCGTGAAGCGGAAAGAGGGCTGGCACAACGGCGAAAGAAGATGCCGCTCCCCTTCCAGGGCGCAGGCCAAGGGACGGATCCCCCGATTCACCGACAGGTGCGGAAAGTTGACAGAGAGCTTGAGGAACAGGAGCGAATCCGCTTGGGATTTACGCAGGGGTGTAGGGTTCCCTGGTGGATCTCTGCGCTCCGGATTATCCCCGGGTCAAAAGAAAAAGATTCCTCGGCCAGCCTGCCGCTTCCGCAAAGGACTATACAATCTCGACGACATCATCGGCGCTTTCATAACGGATGTTGAACGCCAGTCTATCTCCAATAGGCACAAGTATCTCCAAGCCATTGCTGACTTGGAGATTGTGAGCTTCATTTGAAGTAACTCTATGCGTGTTTGTGGAAGGCGTAGAGTTCGTACTGGCAGAACCCGCTGCGCTCCTTGTAACCCAACGGAGATGCGATCTTGTTCTTCCGGAGCCAGGCTCCGATGCCAGGCAGGTTGTTCTCGTCGACGAACGCCAGACGGTCGGTCTGGAGGAAGCTTCCGAGGTTAACGGTGATGACTCCGTAGAGCTCATCGTCCGGGACGGTGTTCATCAGGACGGCCAGGGAGCCGTTGTTCTGGTAGCTGTCAAAGCTGAGTGACACTTCAGTGCCTTTGAATTTGAGGGTCTTCATGACTTAAAACTTGTTTTGAGTTTCATCTGCGAAGGAGTAGTAGGATTCATCTGTGAGGATGATGTGATCAAGGAGAGAGATATCGAAGATGTCGCAAGCCTTGCGGAGCTTGTTCGTCTCGTTGATGTCAGCAACGCTCGGGACGGGTGTTCCGCTCGGGTGGTTGTGGAAGAGGATGATCGCTGTGGCGTTCGTCAGCAGCGCTTCCTTGATGATCCGCCGGTGGTCGATCTGGGTCGACTTGATGGTACCGACGGTAATCATCTTCTTGGCCAGCGGGAGATTGGCCGAGTTGAGAAGGAGGATCCAGGACTCCTCGTGATCGAGGGCTCGGAGGTCTTCCCGGAGGAATCCGGCTGCCTGGGCCGATCCTTTGATCGGGGTGTTGGGTGTGTAGTGTGCTTGCTTCTTCATTTTGCTGCGGTTTTAAGGTGAAACATCTTTCTTTGCGCTGCAGGAAACGTGATACCCCTGCAGGACATCGGCAAGACAAGGTGGAGAACGCAGTGGACCTTGTCGGGATGTCCGGGTGTCACAACTTTGCGGCGTAAAAGGGAGATGTCACCTGACCGAAGCGGAAGATGCAGCCATACGGAGCAGACTCCCCTTCCTCGGCCCATTGGCAGGAAGACCAGGCTCCGGAGAAAGGAGGCACGAAAACAATCCCCGCACCTCCAAACGGGTGATGCAGTCAGTAATGCAGAGCAGTGATGCAAACGGCGTAACGGAGGTCCTCCGGATCATCTCGAGCGACTTCGATGAGCGCATGACTGTTTGCAGCAGATATCGAGGAGCTCAACCGATGATATCCGTATCTTTGCGAAAAACAATGTATTATGATGTATGGAGAGAACCTCAGGCTCAGCGTCATGTCGATCATGGCTGCGCTGGCCTCGGAAAAGCAATGGATGAGACTCGTCAGGGACGGGCGCAAAGCCTACGGCAAGCTGATTGACTACTACATTTCTGATTCTTCGCTTGACGAGAGCTCTGGCCGCAGCGATTCGCGGACAGGCACAGTCAAGTATATCGCCGAACGCCTGGGCGAGAAACCGGCAACGGTCAACAAATGGTTCAGACAGATTTATCAGGATATCTTCGACCTGAACGAAGAGCATCCGGAGTTATTCGTGAACCCGGGAGAGCAACTCTGCTCCTTCGAGTATTCGTCGCCAGGTAATGGCGGCGGTTTCTGGTTCAATCTCGGAGTGAAAAGCATTCCCAGGGTCGGGGAACTGTTTTCATTCCGCTTCGTTTCGCCCCTGGAAAAGTTTCCGGATTTCGTAGTAAAAGAGGTCACCCATAGATTCGAGAGAGGCAAGATGGAGGTGGAAGTCTTCCTGAGACCCAAGTGTTACAGTGGTGGAATATATCGTGACCTTCTTATCGACAAAGCCAGGTTCATGGGTTACATGGACATTCTGGACCTTGGTCGCTTAGATTATGCCATTGATGATAAGCTGATGGATATCTTCCGTGGAAGCCAGAGCGATTTCATTTGATCGGGTCAAAAGAAAAAAGATTTGGACCGGTATAGTCCAGCACAATGTATTAGACATACCATACTGACTATACCGGGTTCGACAGACTCATAGAATGCTATTGAATTACCTGGAAAGACTGATTCATCGATTCGATCAGAAGCTTTCTCTTTTGACCAGAAAGTAGGATTTATCCCTTGGCAAATTGCCAACTTTTCTCTACCTTTGGAATTGACATGAGAATGTCAAGAAAACGGTAGATTCCGCTTGTTTTGGAGCCTCATTTATTATGCCGGGGAATATTCCCGAAGACGTCACCGGGGTTTTTCTATTATGCGGATATGCACGGCTACACGGAAGTTATTTACGAACTTTGTGTACCACATTTCTACCACGGTCTCTGTAACTGATTGATTATCAATTAGTTAAACATTCTGTATCGGAAAATAATAACATCTAAAAATTATTTTCCGTGTCTACTTCTCGCGTCTGGTACAAGTCCGGCAAAACTCGTTGGAAAAATTACGGCGAACTGCCGAAAAGTCGTTAGAAAAATTACGATGGTATTTGAAAAGTCGTTGAAAAAAGTGTATTTTTGCTTCTAGATAAAGTGTCATACTATGCTGAAAAGGAAAATTGAAGACGATCTCATTGCGTGGAAAAACAAGCCTGGGCACAAGCCTCTGGTAATAATGGGTATCCGCCAGTGCGGTAAAACATATATCTCACGGCACTTCGCTGAGCAGAACTACAAGAATGTCGTCTACATGAACTTCATCAAACAGCCAGAGAGGATCAATGCCTTCGTCGGATCAAAGGATGTGGACAGCATTCTGCTCAACCTATCCGCGCAAATCAAAGGGGTTAAGTTCATCCCCGGAGAAACCTGCCTGATCTTTGATGAAATCCAGGAATGCCCCGAGGCCAGGACTTCGCTCAAGTTCTTCAAAGAGGACGGCCGCTTTGACGTGATTGCCACTGGCTCCCTGCTGGGCGTCCAGGGCTACGGCGATGAGCTCAAGAAACGGCGTCGCAAGATGGTTCAGAAGAAAGATCTGGGAATCAACTCTGTTCCTGTAGGCAGCGAGGACATCATCGAGATGTACCCGCTGGACTTCGAGGAGTTCCTCTGGGCCAACGGTATGAATCCGGATGTCATCGAGGCTCTCCGGAAGTTCTACACGGAGGAAACGCCGGTTCCGGAAGGAATCCACGTGGCCATGAGGCAGTATCTGAACCTCTATGTCGCTATTGGTGGTCTCCCCGCCCCCATCAACGCATTCCTGACCACCAATAATATGAACGCCGTCAGTGAGGAATACAAGGGTATCTTGAAGGAGTACCGCGACGATATGGTCAAGTATGCTCCGGACAAAGACAAGCCCCATATCCGCGAGTGCTTCAATTCCATCCCCAAGCAGCTGGCCAAGGAGAACAAGAAATTCCAATACAGCAAGGTTAAGCCCGGCGGACGAGGTGAAACCTATCTTGGCTCTCTTCAGTGGCTGGAAGACGCCGGCATTATCTGCCGCTGCTACAATACCGATATCACCGGTCTCCCGATGGAAGGCAATGCCAAAGACAATGTGTTCAAGGTTTACACGGCAGATATCGGTTTGCTCATCGAGATGCTGGGCTCTGGGACCAGGGCGGATATCCTGCAGGGCAACCTGGGAGGATTCAAAGGCGCCATCTTCGAGAATCTGATGGCAGACACTCTTCACAAGAAGCAGCAAAGCCTGTACTACTTCCTGAAGGACTCTGGCCTTGAGCTGGACTTCCTCGTCCGGATGAAAGGCGAATGTGTGCCACTTGAAGTGAAAGCCAAAACGGCCCAGGCCAAGAGCGTCCAGACTGTCTTGAAGCATGCGGACAAATACCATGTGAAACACATCATCAAATTCGGCGACTACAATGTCGGCCGGGAAGGTCAGTTGCTAACACTCCCCAACTACATGCAGTTCCTCCTGGACCTGGAGCCAGAAAAAATCGTCCTCGAACCAATCGACGTGGACGCCGTCAACGCCCTAGCAAAGAAGATCCTTGGCTAATTTGAGAACCCTCCTCGTGCTCTGAAACTATGATGGAACAAAATGAAAGATGTAAGTGTTTTCTTTGTAAACATATGCTGGCCAATAATTTCCTCACTTCTGATTTCCTGTGCCATAGCCGTTATTTATTACCAAGATTAGAATTGAGCAAATCCTTCACATCCATGTTCAAATGCTGTGCTATTTCAAAAAGCTGCTCTACTGACGGTTGAGATTATTATCTTCCATAAAACTATATGTTTGTGTTTGGTGGCAAAAATCAAAATATCGCCACCTTAATCACCCCGTCCAGCTTGTTCTCGAAAACGCGATAAGCCTCTTCGATTTCGCACAATGGGAAACGATGCGTGATAAGTGGAGTGGTGTCAATCTTTCCTTCTTTAATCAAGCTGAGGACTTCTTCGCAATCGCATCCATCCACACCACCGGTTTTAAAGCAGAGGTTCTTGCCATACATTTGGGGCAGGGGAAGAATTTGTGCCTGGTCGTATAGTGCGACTACGGTAACTATGGCGTTGGGGCGAGCACACTCCCACGCCAGTCGGAAGGTATCTGTAGCTCCGGCCACTTCGAGCACTCTGTCAGCACCGCTATGGTCGCTATGCTTCAAAACAAACTCCTTACATTCTTCGGGAGTTGTGAGGAGTACTTCGGGGTAATGCTCTTGCACAAATCGTCTTCTCTCTTCAGATTTTTCACATACGATGATGCGTTTGGGATGATTCAACATCACGCAAAGCAAAGTGCAAATGTCTGTGGGACCCGCTCCAATTATCAGTACAGTGTCGCTTTCTGCAATCTCTGAAATACGAGCTGCCCAAAAGCCTGTGGCCAAGACATCGCCCACCAACAAAGCCTGTTCATCGGAAACACTATCGGGAATACGATTCAATCCTTGATTGGCAAGCGGCACACGAACATATTCCGTCTGTCCGCCATCGATACGGCATCCTAATGCCCATCCGCCATTGGGGTTGGTACAGTTGTTCACATAACCATTCTTACAGAAGAAACACTCTCCGCAAAAGGTCTCCACATTGACAGTTACCCGGTCACATGGCTTCACATTAGTGACTTCAGAACCTATTTCTTCAACCACACCCACCATTTCGTGCCCAACGGTGATACCAGGAACAGCACGAGGGACACTACCGTGCTTAATATGCAGGTCACTGGAACAGATACTTCCCATCGTCACGCGCACAATGGCATCCGTGGGCTCAATCAATACAGGCTTCGGTTTCTCCACCAAAGCGAACTTTCCTTTTTCGATATATGTGTATGCTAGCATAAAGCTTAATAAAACTCTTATTATTCAACGGGGATGTTTTCCATTTAAATGAACACCCCATTAGACATCCCCATTCGATAAACCACCTAGATCAACTTTGTATTCTATCGGCGCCGCCGCACCTTTATCCAAGAACATCACCATATAGACCGGCACATAAGTAATTCGACCATCAACTGATAGATTGTCATTGTTCAACACCAGTGCTTCCTGGATATCATACTCATCGCAATCCATAATGTTGGAGAGGGCACGATGGTAGGTATAATCCTTCCCGGACTTAACCTCGATGGGAAGAATCCTGTCCCACTGCTCTATGACAAAGTCCAGCTCTCCCCTCTTCTTGCTGTTGTAGTAATAGGACACCAGACCGTGTGCGACAAGTTCCTGCGCCACCACATTCTCATAGATAGAACCGAAGTTGATGTCCTTATCGCCCTTGATAATCCGCATCTGGATGCCGTTGGCATATTGGGCTGCCAGTAGACCAATGTCGCTGAGGAAGAGCTTGAGAAGGTTGCGGGAGCGAGACAGCAGCAGAGGGACCTTGGGTTCCTCTACATTATACACGGGTATGGCAACACCAGCATGCTTCAGCCAGAGAAAGCTGTTCTCATAGCGTTCATACTTAGCATTCTCGTTGAGGCGCTTGAGGATAAAACGCTTGTTCTTGGCATTGAGTTCCGGCGGAATTAGGTTGAATATCTCCTCGATATACAATTTATTATACGGATCATACTTGGCTATATCCTTCTTATAAAGTTGAATAATCTCTTGCTGTACCGCCAACACATCCTGCAAGTTATTACTTTCAAGATACTTGCTGACCGCTGCCGGCATACCCCCTACAATCAGGTAGAGCCGGAACAGCTCCATCATCTTGTTATGGATGAATCCATCGACCGGAATCCTTTTCGTCCAGGCATCTTTTAGCGTGGAAATAACATTTTCATTGATTCCCACACAAGTAATGAACTCTTCGAAATCCAACGGAAACATCTCCTTCACGCCCATATAGCCGACAGGGATTGAACGGATATCTTTCAATTCCACACCGAGCAGAGAGCCACTCAAAATATAGCGATATGAGCCTTCATCCACCAGAAACTTGATGGCGGTCACAATATCAGGACACTCCTGAACCTCGTCAAAGAATATCAGCGTGTCCCCTTTTATCATTGGCACATTCGTGATGGTCGACAAACGCATCAGTATGTCGGCGCTTCCCTTAGCATCCTTGAACAATCCAACGACATCGGGATTCTCGATGAAGTTGATCTCGATGAAACTCTTGAAAGTCTTGCCGAACTCGCGGATGGAATAGGTCTTTCCGACTTGACGTGCACCCGTTATCAGCAATGCATTAGAAGATTTTTGGTAATAATCTTTTAAATAGCTGTCTATCTTTCTATTAAGCATACTACATCCTTTTTTCCAACGCAATTTATGGACAAATTTCCACTTTTCCAAAGGAATTATGAGGATTCCTTCCACTTTTCCAAAAACAAGGAGGCCGACAGTCTCTGAGGTGAATACGATGTAAACACAAACACGTCGCTTAACTTTCTTGACAGCATCACATAATATGCATATATTTGCATTGCCCATCTCAGTTCTGGTGACGACCGCCGGAAATGGTGGGCGTTTTTGTGCGACTTCGGCGCCCAAAATAGGCCCAAGAAAATGCTTCATATTGACTCTCAGATGATTAAGCGTTGTGCATCGGGAAATAGCCGAATATCAAATTCCATCGAGATTAAGAATAAGAGAACTCTATGCTAAAATAATTTGATAGTGCCGAGAATTAGAGATATTGACATTTATTTATATTGTTCACATCCATTGTTGTTAGTATGTAATCACATTATATCTGAATGAATCCGCAACCGCCAGAAGCCGCGTTTTATCATTTTAATGCTCCCGCCGCACGCATTATTGTCCTCGACGGGAGCAATATCGTATGTTTTTGCGCCACCTCTGTTCGCCGTTCAAACTTCGGCGAGTAAATTTATCATTTATAGTCAACCCATATAGATAAGCATAGGATATTTATCGGATTATCATTAAATTCGCTATCGAATAAAACTAAAATATCCAAAACAATCATGGAATCCGGAAAAGGTTATGTTTACATATTGACAAATCCTTCATTTCGTGAGGATTGGGTCAAGATCGGCAAGAGTTCACGTCCTGTGGATGTTCGCTCGAAGGAATTGGACAACACTGCGGTTCCACTGCCGTTTGAGGTTTACGCCACGCTTTACACCAGCAAATACAGCAAGGTTGAAAAGCAGATTCACAAGCAGATAGACAGGCTGACGGATTTGAGGATCCGCCAGAACAGGGAGTTTTTCAACATCGCTCCCGCCGTGGCACTTGACATTATGCGTGATATGGCCGATCTTCTGGACGATGCGGAACTGGCCATCTATGTTGACGGAAAACCGGTAATATCCCAGAATAAGGAACAGGACAACGCCATCAAGAACGAAGAGGCGGAGAAAAAGAAGCGGATAGCCAGGCCAAATTTTAAATTCCATATGGTTGGAATAAACATAGGAGACACGGTCATATTCGATGAACTGAATATTCCATTAAAGGTCGCGACGGATGACAAGGTTGAATATGACGGGCGGCTTTATAGCTTGTCAGCCTTTACGGGCACGTTTCTTCCTGTTGAAAAGCAGAACACTTCCGGAGCTTACCAAGGTCCGAAATATTTCAGTTTCAAAGGGAAGGTTCTTGCGGATCTACGTAATGAGATCGAAAAGGAGCAGTGTGGAGGCGATAATTAGGCGGCAAGAATAATCGCTCAAATATGAAACGGATAGCGGTTGTTATATTCATAATGATCCTTGCTTGCGTGGTGGCGGACGCGCAGTCTTACATCAGGCGCGGGAAGGATGTTTACTCTGCGCCCTTGTACAATTGGGACGGAAGTTGCCTGCGGGCGGGGAACAGTAAATATTCAGAGGTTTTGATTAATTTCGATGGTGAATATATCCGCGGGGGTGGCAGCCGCTACGGTGAGATTCTATACAATTGGAACGGGGTGGAGCTGCGTGGCGGTCGTGGCAAATATGCCAAGGTGCTTTTCAGCTGGGACGGGAAAAACATACGCCAAGGCGACAGCAGATATTCCACCGCGCTGTATAATTCTGACGGTCAATATATTCGCAAGGGTGAGGATAAATATTCACAGCCACTGATGAATATTTCAGGACCCGTTCCAGCGGCGGTGCTGATTTACATATTGCTGCTGTAGCACGCCGCAAAGTTGGCTACGTCTGTCTGTATTTTCATAATAGAGGCATTAATATAAAATATTGTATAATAATGAGATTGGTGATTCAAAGGGTGTCGCGCGCAAGCGTTGCCATTGAGGGCAGAACCGTGTCCGGGATCGGGAACGGGCTCCTGGTGCTTGTCGGAGTCGAGACCGGAGATACGGAAGAGGATATGCGCTGGCTTGTGGGCAAGACTGTGGGACTGAGGATATTCAATGATGAGAATGGCGTGATGAACAGGAGTGTCGTGGATGTTGGAGGGGAGGTTCTTGCGGTGTCGCAATTCACTCTGACGGCATCCACCAAGAAAGGGAACCGCCCTTCCTACATTCGTGCCGCAGGCCACGATTTGGCAGTCCCGTTGTACGAGAAGTACTGCGAGGAAGTCTCGGCGGCGATCGGCAAGCCGGTCGGCAAAGGAGTATTCGGCGCTGATATGCAGGTCTCCCTTGTCAACGATGGCCCGGTGACGATAATCATCGACTCAAGGATTCGGGAATAGATTCACAGCCGCTCAATGAATATTATAACGTCCGTTACTACCCGCTGCTGTCGTAATGACAAACCTTACAGCAGTCGGGCGATCTTGGGGATCAAGGTGATGTCTGCTGGAAGCCATTCGACTGAACCGAGCTGTTCGGCGGTCAGCCAACGGGCGGCCTCGTGCTCGACCAGATGAAGGTCACCGGAAAGGATGGTGCAGGCGTAGCACTTCATCGAAAGGTGGAAGTCCGGGTAGTCATATTCAATGGTGTCAATCAGTTCGCCGACTCGGATCTCGGTTTCCAGCTCCTCGTGGATCTCCCTTCTAAGTGCATCCTCAGGACTCTCCCCCGCCTCGACCTTGCCGCCGGGAAACTCCCAACCATCCTTGAATGCACCGTAGCCACGCTGCGTGGCGAAGATTTTCCCATCTTTGAATATCACGGCTGCCACTACGTTTATTGTTTTCATTTTCAATGTCATTTAAAGTTAAACATTCGCTGACGTGATGTAGTCGTACAGATTCTTCTCGACCGGTGTGTCAATAGCAGTTCTTTCACATCTTGACCGAATGTACATCTAAGTCAATTGGGTATGCGCCGCGTACCTTTTCTTCATATTCTCTTTTACCGTTCTTCATAATAATACGAATAATCTATTCCTTTCATGAACATCTCCCTGTCATTCACCTTATCCGTCAGTGCATCTTTCAGAAGCCCCTTGATTTCCGTGCTATCCGCCACGCTCTTTTCCATTGCCGCAAGATAAGCATATTTGTCAATTTGGCTCCAATCAATGCACTGTCCAAGTCGCTTCTTCAGAATCAGGTCTAGCCAAATCCTCGTTGTTCGCCCATTACCTTCACGGAACGGATGCGCCACATTCATCTCCACATACTTGTCAGCAATCTCATCAAAAGTCTCTTCCGACATCTGTTCAATGTTATGCAACGTCTGTGAAAGAAACGCTACAGGAGCGAAGGTGAATCCGCCTTTGGAAATATTCACTGAACGTATCTGTCCTGCAAAGTCGTACAATCCTCCAAACAGATAAGCGTGAATCTGCTGAAGTCCTTTTACCGTTCCCACCTCAATGCTATCGAGCAATGAACTCTCGAATAAAGTATAAGCCTTTGCTTTGCTCTTTCCGTCAATGGTATCTTCACCGTAAGTAAACCACTCAATGAATCGCGATGCCTTGTTGTTCGGCATATTCTTCGCCAACTCGATAACTCCAGAAGCATCAAGGACATCTGTCAATCTCATCTTCCCGTCTGGCGCTCGCAGTTTGAACTGGTTAGTGTCACTAACCAGTTCAACCCCATCCTTCTTCAACTTGCTCTTCAGATACTTCCAATAGTTCCTGTTCTTGGCATAGTCATCCTGCGCATTAAGCACACCGACAATGTCAAGCACACTGTACCACCACTTAGAATTCCCCTCATCCCAAATGGCCCGGACCTCCCGGTCGTCGAAGAAACGGATTGATATTTTGTTCATAAGCAAATTACAATCTTACAGTGCACACCGATAGTGCCTGATTTCGAATTGTAAAGTTAGTGAAAAATTGTCACATGCGACACTTTGCGTAACTTCTCCAGGAGTCCGTCATTCTCCAGATATCCATTCTCAAGTGCTAGTATCAGAGTACCATCGGGCTTATTATAAATCTTTCCGTGGAGAAGATAGTTTGTTTGACGAATTCCTCTATTGTCTGAGAGAATGGCTTGATTGAATAAAAAGTGTATTTTGATTTCAGCCAAGGATTTCGTAAAGGCTCATTTTGAGGAATATATCGGCAAGATGTACCATACGGAGGGAGCGCCTTTCATCTGGTTCGCGTTCGACAAAGGGACAACCTCGCTTGATGCACTTCGCAAGGCTTTCTGCGAAGAGGCGTCAGTGGAGGCCGTTGCTTTGGGATAGAAGCTTGTTTGGAATGGTACAGGAGAAGGTGCTCTGGTGTACGAAAGGCAAATAGACTTGTCTTTGGTACAGGAAACTGGCTTCTGAGGTACGGAATCCTATTACTCATCAAGTGTTTTCCGGGCGAGTTCAAAGATTGCCGGGGAAAGGTGGCAGTAGCCGCCGGGATTCTTGTCGAGGTAGTTTTGGTGGTACTCCTCGGCTTTGTAGAAACAGCGGAGGGGCTGTAGCTCGACGGCGGATTTCCTGCCGGCTTTGTTCTCAAAGGAGCCGAGTACAGTTTCGATCACTTCCCTATCCTCGACGTTATCGTAATAGACGCCGGTGCGGTACCTTGTGCCTTCGTCCTCACCTTGTTTGTTCAGGCTGAACGGGTCGATCATATTCAGGAATAGATTGACAAGACGCTCCAAAGACACTTTCTCGGGATCGTAGCGGACGTGGACGCATTCGGCGTGACCGGTCTCGTCGGTATAGACTTGTTTGTAGGTCGGGTCGATTTCCCAACCGTTCGCGAAGCCGACTTCCGTGAAGACTACTCCGTCCACGAGTTTGAAAAACTTCTGCGCTCCCCAGAAGCAGCCGGCGGCGAACCAGATGTCTCTTTCCTTGCCGTAGAGCAAGGAGGTAACCTCCTCAAGATACTTTCTGTCAACTTCATCGAATGTGTTCAGATCCTTGCTGTCGATGTCAAGGACGGCGGCTATCCGGCCACGTTTCCAGCAAGGTACAACAATCTCGCTGCGGCTCTCGCTTGAGCAGGCTATGTGACCGGGGAACAGCTCGACATCGGGGACAATGACAGTGCGCTCCTCGTTCCATGATGTGCCGCACACACCCCTGCCCTTTGCGATGCGCATGCATGCCACAGGTCCTTGGAACGGCCCGAGCACAAGTTCCTCGGATGACGCCACACGGTAAAAACCTGTCCACCAGAAGCCGAACTCACTATTAAGCATCGCAACTATATTCGACATCCTCGCCACCTCGTCAGTCTCCCCGGCAAGAAGAGCCTGAATCTGAGGCAATAGCGCAAGATATTTTTCCTCTTTTGTCATATTCATTAATCTTTCAGGTAAAGATAATGTTTTTAGTTCAATAATAGTACAATGCTCCCAAGGGCACTCCGCAAGGTACAAAAATACCGGCACAGAATCATAATTCCACGCCTGCGTATTGTGTGCTGATATGCCGCCTATGTTCCCTAAAAGCATAGGCAGCATATTAACAAGCCTCTCACAATATTCTGTACAGGACATATATGCCGCCATATTTACAAAGCAGGGGAAATATTGGAGATCCAATGCCGTACGTCTGATTATATCCTGAATAAATTGATCCTTAACCGATTACGAAGATATGTACGGCAATATGAATATACAGATATCAGAAAAATATATTGGATTTCTGATCAGAAAACTTATCTTTGTCAAGATCAAAACAGATAGTCCCAAATATGCTGTTGGCAAACTTCATCATAGTCGGAATTGTGATTCTTATGCTCATCACATTCTCCATCTTTATCCTCATCGGCAAAGGGGACGATCTTATCGCCGGCTACAACACAGCGAGCAAAGAAGAAAGGGCGAAATATGACATCGGAAGGCTGAGAAAAGTCAGCGGCTACGGTTTGCTGCTCACATGCTTACCGACCGGCCTGCTTCCTTTGGCCGAGATGTCCGACATAATATTTTGGTCATCAATGATTTCTATGATAATTATAGCTATCGTTGTCACGATACTGGCGAACACCTATGCAAGGCGATAAAAACAAACAATAATTGATATGAGGAATATGAAAACACGAAGGAATATTCTCACCGCTGTACTTATGCTGTCTGTTGTGGCGTGCCGGAATGATGAAAGCTGGACCAATGCCGAGAAGAGTCTCATAAAGGGTGATGGCGAAGCTATGCGCGTGCTGACGATTTATGACAAGGCGGACTCGCTGGTGCTGCGGACGGAGTGCTCCGGAATCAGCACGAAGGAACTGACGAGTGATGAATATAAGATCCTGGCTGAGAAGATGGTGGCCACAGTGACCTCTCCGGAACAGGATGGAGTCGGCATCGCCGGGCCGCAGGTGGGAATATCACGCCGTGTCGTGGCGGTGCAGAGGTTCGATAAGGACGGTGAGCCGTTCGAGGTCTATCCGAACATCCAAATCACTTGTCACAGAGGTGAAAAGGCTCTTGGACCTGAAGGATGTCTCAGCATTCCTGGGAAGCGCGGCAATGTTGAGCGCTATCAGGACATCGACATCAACTACACCTCGCTCAAAACCTTGCGCGACACGACAGAAAGCATCAAAGGCTTCACCGCCGTGATCTTCCAGCACGAATGCGACCACCTCAACGGTATCCTCTACACCGACTATCTGGACGGCAACCAATAGCGTTTATATTCGCCATTCGTTTGATATAGAGACATTCACAATTCGGGAATAACTACTAAAAAGATATTGCTATATTCAAAAAATATAGTCATCTTTGCAAGGAAAGTCTGAATGCCGTGGATCGTTTGGAGTTCCACAACGCGATATTGGTATAGTCGTACTGATGTCGCTTTTTTGTTTTTTCAAAAATATCCACCAAAGTATAGATAGAGAACTTGGATGGGGTTCTCATCCTGAATATGTTCTCTGACTAACGTTTTACTGAACTTGTATAACTTGGGAATATGATATGGTCATACGGCAAATGCTGTATGGCCTTTTTTTGTAATCAAAATTGTTACAATTATGGACACACAAACAACAAAGGAGCTGTTGAATGCTCCGCAAAGAGGAGAAATCATCCTCTATCAGACTGCCGATGGCAGGACTAAGATCGATGTCAAACTTGAAAATGAGACGGTTTGGTTGACGCAGGATCAACTTGTGATTCTTTTTGAAAGAGATAGGTCAGTGATTTCCAGACATATCAGTAATATTTTCAAAGAAGGTGAACTTGATCCCAATGTGGTATGTGCAAAAATTGCAACTACCACTCCGCACGGAGCTATACCTGGCAAATGGCAAACACACGAAGTTGTTTTCTACAACCTTGATGTCATCATATCCGTAGGCTATCGTGTAAAATCACAACGTGGCACTCAATTCAGGATCTGGGCGAACTCCGTCCTAAAAGACTACCTTATCAAAGGCTACGCCGTCCGCAATGACCTTGCACAGCAGAAATACGATGATCTGAAGGCTCTTGTGGATGTGATGGGCCGCACTATGGGGTATCTTGACTCCACGGACGAAGAGCAGATCAAGAGCATATTCGATGTAGTGAAGGACTACACTTATGCTTTGGACACGCTTGATAGCTACGACTATCAGACGTTGGGAGTAAAATCAACCACAAAGGAGTGCTTTCACGCCTCTTACGAGAATGCGATGGCGGTCATCAACGACCTGAAAGTCAAGTTCGGAGGAAGCGAGCTTTTCGGACACGAAAAGGACGAATCCTTCCACAGTTCAATCGGTCAGATATACCAGACTTGGGATGGAGTTGACCTATACCCGTCAGTGGAGGAGAAAGCGGCTATGCTGTTGTATCTTGTTGTCAAGAATCATTCATTCTCCGATGGCAACAAACGCATTGCCGCCACACTGTTCCTCTGGTTTATGGAAAACAACAGGATCCTTTATGCTCCGGATGGACACAAACGTATCGCTGACAATGCCTTGGTAGCATTGACTTTGATGATCGCTGAAAGCAAGACAGATGAAATGGATACGATGGTAAAGGTTGTTGTAAACTTGATCAATGGCGACAACAAGTAAAATGAATATTCAGAGGGGAATATTACCAGATGCGGACCCTGTCCTCTGGTTTGACGTAGAGGGAGTCGGTCGGCTGGATGCCGAAGGCGTCGTAGGCGACATTCAAACAACCGTGATCGGCGATGTCTTTGATCAGTCCAGCGAGAGCCTTAACATTCTCGTCGCTGACTTTTGTCACGGTTCCCCACATAGGGTACTCAAGCGGCTGGGAGTTCAAGTCGGCCTAATGACCGGTCGCGTATTTGGCGAAGTCGTCTCCAGGACGCGCAGTGGTGTCCATGCAGGCGTAATTGATTCCGGCGGTCTTGGCCGGTTGGTTGCAGCAGGCTCACGCGATGGCCAGACAGCCGCAAAGTAACAAAAATGACTTTTTCATATTCATTGATGCAATTTGAACTTTCCAGACGCAAAGATACGGCGGAAAAGTTATTCCTTATCTATGAATATGTGGGCAATGGTAGTTGATAATACTTTGAATATTAATTAAATCAGACAACCTACTTCCTGCGTCTGAAATAAAGGATATAGAACACAACCAGAGACACAACAAACGTAGCAAGTCCGATGGCGCGGTTCCAAGAGTCAGGCAGCCCGAGCCCGATCTTTGCCACGCAGATGTAGGTCGTGCAGACAGCCGTCATAAACGCCGCCGGAATCATCGTGATCAGATAAGTCAGCCCCTTCATGAACTTCACCAGATAAGCAGTCGCGGTCCACAACATAAACACGGCAAGAGTCTGGTTCGCCCATCCGAAATACCTCCAGATGACATTGAACCCGTTCTCATCGGCGATGTTGTACCAAAGCAACACCCCAGCGATCAAAAACAGCGGAATGCTGATCATAAGCCGGTTGGCGACCGGTTTCTGATTCAGATGCAGGAAATCCGCCACGATCAGGCGTGCGCTTCTGAACGCTGTGTCCCCGCTCGTGATAGGAGCGGCGACCACACCAAGGATGGCCAGAATGCCACCTAAAACGCCAAGCCAACCTTTGGAAACCTTGACAACCACATCCGGAGCCGCGGCGGAAACAGTCGCACCGACCTCAGCGGCACCACCATCAAAGAAGAACCACGATGAAACGGTCGCCCAGATCAACGCCACAATGCCCTCAGTGATCATCGCGCCGTAAAACACCGGCCTGCCAAGTCGCTCGTCAGTCAGGCACCTGGCCATCATCGGACTCTGCGTGGCGTGGAAACCGCTCACCGCGCCACAAGCGATGGTGATGAAAAGGCACGGGAATATCGGCTGGCCGCTCAGAAGCCCCTTCGACTCACCTAGATTGCCAAGCCCGTCCCAAAGCTCCGGAAGCGAAGGCCATTTGACAAACAGGCAGACCATCAGAGCCAAAGCCATAAAAATCAGCGCGAAAGCGAAAACCGGATATATCCGTCCGATGATCTTGTCGATCGGCATCAGCGTGGCAAGAAGATAATAAAGGAATATCACCCCGACCCATATCATAATCGATATGCGGTCTCCATCCCCCGCGATGTCTCCGAGAATCAACGCTGGGCTGAACACGAACACCGTTCCCACAAGCATCAGCACAATGATGGAGAACGCCAGAATGAAAGTCTTTGTGCCTTTCCCGAGATATTCCCCGACCAGGTCAGGCAGTCCCGCTCCCCCGTTCCTTATGGAGAGCATTCCGGTCATATAGTCGTGCACTGCACCGGCGAAAATGCAGCCCAGAACAATCCACAGGTAGGCTGACGGTCCGAACTTGGCTCCCATAATGGCACCGAAGATAGGTCCCGTTCCCGCGATATTCAGAAACTGAATCATATAGACCTTCCACGCCGGCATTGGAATATAATCCACCCCGTCCGCCTTGGTGATGGCTGGTGTCTTACGGGTCGGATCCGCCCCGAACCTTCGCTCCACGAACTTACCATAAAGAATATACCCGACCACAAGGGCCGCGAGACTGATCAAAAAAGAAAACATAATCCCAGTTATTAGTGACTTTCAATAGTTGCCGCAAATTTACACAATAAAACGAATATGCCGTATCAATACATTCATGAAATTTTCTTTCCGTCAATATGTCAGCCTTCCGGAAGTAGCCTGATTTTTGAATTATTCGCACCGTGACTTTTAATGAATATTATATTATGAAATTCGTGGAATATCCTGAAGATAAGAAGACTGACTCTCCAAAGGAGACGGAAGGGCAGACCCGTGGAGGATGGTTTCCAAACGGGAACATATTCTGGACCATGGTGCTGATGTTCGCCTTTCTGGCATTGATCAACACATTCCTGTTTCCGGGAAGCAGGGGCAGCAGCGTGGTCGAGACTGACTATGGGACGTTCATCTCCGACGTGGATAAAGGTTTGGTCTATGACGTTGTGATTGATGGAGATAAGGTGTTATATTCAAAGAGTGCTCCGCTCACATATCAGGAAAAACTCAAAGGGCAGAGAGACACGACCTATGTCACCGGCGCGGTCACGGATCCGGATTTCGTGAGCCGCCTGTCAACGGCCCCGAGTCCCAACAAGGACGGCAAGATCCGTTTTGTGAAGAAACTCAACCGCGAACGCTCCCCTCTTCTGGATTTCATCCTTTGGTGGGTGCTTCCGGGTATGCTGATGTACTGGCTTCTGAGCTCGGCTATGAGGCGTGTCGGCAGCAATATGGCCAAAGGTGGCGGAATGGGTAATTTTATGCAGTTCGGACAAAGTGGCGCTAAAGTCTATGCCGAGAATGACATAAAGACACGTTTCTCGGATGTCGCCGGGCAGGACGAGGCCAAGGACGGGCTTATGGAAGTCGTGGATTTCTTGCACAATCCCGCAAAATATAACGAGGTCGGTGCCCACTTGCCTAAAGGGGTCCTTCTGGTCGGGCCTCCGGGAACCGGCAAGACATTGATCGCAAGGGCCGTGGCCGGAGAAGCCGGTGTCCCGTTCTTCTCGATGTCCGGATCAGAGTTCGTCCAGATGTTCGTGGGAATGGGCGCCGCGAAGGTTCGTGACCTGTTCAGCCAGGCACAGGCAAAGGCTCCGTGCATCGTCTTTATCGATGAGATCGACGCTATCGGAAAGAGCCGTGAGAACAACATCGGAGGCGGCAACGATGAGCGTGAGCAGACTCTCAACCAATTGCTTACGGAGATGGACGGCTTTGACGGGGACAAGGGTGTGATCATCCTTGCCGCGACCAACAGGCCGGACAGTCTGGACAAGGCTCTTCTCCGTCCGGGACGCTTCGACAGGCGTGTCCAGATGGAACTTCCTGACCTGCAAGGCAGAAAGGCAATCCTTCAGGTTCATCTGAAGAATATCAAGCACGAAGACATAGATCTGGATCTCATCGGACGCGCGACTGCCGGCTCTTCGGGAGCGGAACTGGCGAACATCGTCAACGAGGCCGCTTTGAGAGCTGTGCGTCTCGGCAAGAAAGCCGCCACGACCGAAGATCTTGAGGAAAGTGTCGAGGTCGTTATGGCCGGCGAGCAGAGAAAGAACGCCGTTATCTCAGCCGAGGAGAAAAAGATCATCGCCTACCACGAGATCGGACACGCTATGGTGGCCGCCGCGCAGAGCAATTCCGCCCCGGTTCAGAAAATCACGATCATTCCGAGAACTTCCGGAGCGCTCGGCTACACGATGCAGGTGGACGAGGGCGAGAAGTTCCTCTACAGCAAGGAATATCTTCTTAACCGTCTCGCCACCCTGACCGGTGGACGTGTCGCGGAGGAGATCATCTGCCACACCTGCACGACCGGAGCGTCGAACGACATCGAAAAGGCCACACAGATGGCCAGGGCTATGATCACGACCTACGGAATGAGCGACAAGTACGGAATGATGGCCCTTGAGACCAAAGGCAACTCCTACCTTGGCGGATCATCTCAGTTGGCCTGCTCGGACGAGACTGCCGCTGACATCGACACCGAAGTCCGCGAGATGATCGCCGCCGCCAAGAAAAAAGCCACCGACATCATCACCGCCAACATCGACAAGATGCACAAAAGCGCGCGGTACCTCCTCGAAAAAGAGACCATCACCGGTGAAGAGTTTATGAATATCTTCAACGGAGCGTAGTCCCTGGCATTTAATGCGCGGATTCGACTGCAAACACGACAGATTATCAGTCCAGAAGCAGGAATCCTGACCAGTAGTAAGGATCTGGATAACGTTTTTGGACAGCGGCGCGAGCAGTCCGGAATGCAGAATGAATGTCATTGCCGTCGCTGATAAGATCTTTGTAGAACTCGGTCATAAAAAGCGAGGAGGCTACGTCGCCGGCCTCTCCGACATTGACAACGATATGGCGGACACCGGCTTTCTTGAACGCCCTTTGAAGACCGTAGATTCCTTCGGAAGTCGCATGACCGAGACCGGTCTCGCAGGCGGACAAGTTCTGTCCCTTGCCGCGACGCAGCCGCGGAAAGTTTCCGTTCTTGTGTCAGCGGTTCATCCACGTCCAATCCTTCGGATCGTCGCTTATATTGACGGACGAGACGAGGCTAATCTATCAGCGAGTGTGAAAAATACTTATGATGGTTCGAGATAGGGGCAACGTCAATCCTCCTCGATGATGTTCTCTGGCTCCCAGATGCGGTCCATAATGTCCAGAGCGACGGTGATTCCGGACTCTGCCGCCGAGGAGAGGAGATCGTAATAGAGGGTTTTGTCATCGATAAACTCTTCGGGGTCGTTGTTCGTGGCGGCGGCAGCGATCCATTCCCAGGCATATTCATTTTCGGGAGCGAGGGCGCCTTTGCCTATTCCTTCCAGAAGAATATTCTTGTACAGGCCCATGCGGGTTATGAGGCCGGTGCTCCAGTCGTTGCTGGCGGCCAGAAGAGCCTTCATCGGGTATAGCTCGACGTCACCATCCGCAATGGCGGCATTGACTTGATCAAGCACTTTCCGCTCGGATTCTGTTGTGGAACTGAAATCGCCATCGCCATGCTTCTTCGCGATGCTTTCCAATAGGTCAAATGTGGAATCAGACAGCATGTCAAGTGGTAAAACATTTTTGTTATACGAATAAACATATTTGTTTTATTGACTGCAAGCATTGACATTACCACACTCTAGAAAAGAATGAGAGGAAATAGAGACATTAATGGGCCTGTAGTCTTTCGCGGTGGCCGTGAACGGGTTCCGCACAAAGGTTTGAGGGTTCATCGCGATGAGCGGAAACCAGCTTCCCTGAATCTGTATCATCAAAGAATGGCCTGGAAGGAAGTAATGATCTATATCGCACATCGTGAAGTCCACGCTGACGACTTTTCCTGCCTTAACAGCCTTTGCCTTGCTGAATCCGTCACGGTAACGGAGCGGCATCACATCACCTCTGACAAGCATCTGATAACCATCGGGGCGGACATCAATCAACTTGACGACAATGTCCGCATCCATATTCTTTGAATATGCCCCGTCCGGCAGGTCGAGCCTCAATTCCATGTGCGCCTTTACCGGACCTGCAAGATGCAACGTGTCTGAAAGTACATTTCCTGAATATGTAAGGACATCCTCCCGTGCTGACGCGAAACTCTGATCGGCCGTCATGTAGGCGCGGTCACGTCCATTGGATTTTACATCCATATACGGGACAGGGTTCGTTGGATCTGACGTGAATGTCCTGAAAGCCAGCACGTCAGGCAATCCTGACATATTCAAGGAATCAGCACCTGAAAAGAATATTCTGATAGGCTCCGCATCTGACGGAGGCCATGAGGAATATGTCTTCCAAAGTGTCGAAGATGGTACACCTTCCATTTTTGATTTCAGAGTCTCACCGGATGGTAGAATATTCACCCTTGCAGGCATATTCCCTTTTCCTTCAAGGTAATATGTAAAGAAAGGATACTCAATATCATCCAAGTAATATTCCCCGGACGCCTCTCCGAACCACGCTCCGGAAAGGTGATTCGCCTTGCGGTTCTTCCATCCCCCGTGGTACCACGGCCCCACGGCCAGATAAAGGTTGCATTCCGGAGACAATCCGCGGATCTCGTTGTAGGTCTCGAACGCGCCGTAGCAGTCCTCGGCATCGTAGAAACCACCGGTGACAAGAACCGCAGGCTTGATGTCCTTCAGATGCCGGCCGGGATTCCGGTCTTTCCAGAATCTGTCGTAATCCGGATGTGAGACCATGCTGTTCCAGAACGCCAAGGTGTCGCCGAAGTACGCCGAAAGGTCGGCCATCGGCCTGCCAAGGAAATATTCATAGAGATCGGTGTCGATATTCACCAATTTAGACAGGCCTTTAGTCGAAGGTGCTTTCCGCGTTCTGTACATCGACGAGCCGAAACGGTAGCAGTCCGCAAGGCAGAGCGCGCCATTGTGGTGGGCGTCATCCCCCATGAACCAGTCTGTCACAGGTGCTTGCGGTGAGACAGCCTTGATCGCGGGATGGCGGGAAAGGGCAGCCATCGTGGCGTAAAAGCCAGGATACGAGGTTCCTTTCACACCGATATTTCCGTTGTTGCCAGTGTTGGCAAGGAGCCATTCTACCGTGTCGTAAGTGTCCGTGGCTTCGTCAACAATGCACCCTTTCGCCGTACCTCCAGCCATGCCGCCAAGATGCGGACGGATGTTCTCGAAATCTCCTTCACTCAGGAAGGTGCCACGGACGTTCTGCAAGACAACAACATAGCCATCCGCGGCGTAGTTGAGCAAGTCATCCCAGATGCCGGATGAATATGTCTGTTTGCCTGGCAGAGGTTCCTCCCCCGCCTCAAATCCGTAAGGTTTGAGCGAATAGGGAGTGCGGACAAGCATCACTGGTTTGGCATCGACCGCCGAGACAGGTTCATAGACAGCGGTGTAGAGTCTGACCCCATCCCGCATCGGGATCATCACCTCTCTTTTTGTGTAATTGTCTTTAAGCCATTTCACCGTGACGTTCTTTCCGTTCTGGGCCATGAGGCTGACAGAAAACGTCACAAACAGAAGCAAGGAGAGAAATTTTCTCATCTTTCAATTGTTATTTAACCCGTATCCTCTTCCCGATGCGAAGTGTGGTTTTCACTGACATCCCGTTGAGCCTGCATAACGCAGAGACCGAGGTCTTGTACCTTAACGCGATTGACGAAAGAGTGTCGCCGGACTTGATTGTGTGGTATTTCGCCTCCGGAGCAGGTGTGTCATTCTCCACCAACGCCTGCCGAGGAGGATCCGTCCTGGACGGAATGCGATGCGACACATGCTTGATCGCTGACCAAGTGCCGGACGGAGAGAGGACAATGCTGGCTGTGTCCTTAGGGACGTTCAGAGATCCATCGTCCCCGATGACCATCCAACGCCCGTCCGCCATAAGCAGGACACGCATGTCACCTTCCTGCAGCCGCAAGGTGTCCCTGACATCAATGACCGTGTTTTCAGGCAAGGCTTCCATCACCTTCTCATCTTTATGGCTTACAAAATCAGGAAGGATTCTTCTCGCTCCAAGGAACCTGGATGAGTAATATTTCTCAGTGATGTGCGAGATCTGAATCCCACCTTTCACCGCCGCATGGATGAAAGTGAAATCCCTGCCCGAACTGTCAAGTTCTATGAATATCCCGATGTGGCCGACCCTGCTGGCGTTGCGTCGCGCCGCGAACACTACCAGATCTCCTTTTTGAAAGTTGGACCACGAGCCGCTCACTTCCCTTCCTTGCTTTGATTGGCCTACGGAAGAACGCTCCAGGTCATAGCCGAACTTCTTGTACAAATACTTTGTGAATCCAGTACAATCGAAGGCCCTCGGTCCGCTGCCGCCATAGCGGTATGGTGTGCCAATCATCTTCATTCCTTCCTCCACGAGGATGTCCGCCAGTTTTTCAGTTGACACCGTGATCGAATCCTCGACCTCGGACATGACGTTATGGGCATTGGCCGCGACCGAGATCATCACGGCGATCGCCACAAGCACTGTTCTTATTGCGTTTCTCATTTATATTCAATTCTGTATATGTCCACAGCATTGCCACCGCCACTGCTGTTGCCCTGGGAGGTCGAGAAAAGATAGTGCCCGTCCCGCGTTATCGCCAACCCGACAGGATACGAATCCGCGCGGACGGATCCGATCATGGACATGGTCTTTGTCTCCACAACAGCGATTCTGCTGGAAAAATTGCATGCCGCGAAGATGAACCGTCCGTCTGGCGAAGCTACTATCGTTCTCGCGCCCGGAAATACCTTGCAGCTTTCCCAACCGTTGATTCTGGCGGTTTTACTTTTCCCATCAAGTTCAGCTATGGCCGAATAGACACTTGTCATTTCTGCCCTTTGGACATAGCCTGCGGTGTTGATGCTTGCATAAAGGTAGCCGTCCTTGCAAATTAAATGCCTGACGTTCGGCTTCAAGCCTACAATCCTCCCCAGATACGAAGAGGCCTCAAGATCTATCACGGCGATTCCACCGGCACCGCCCATACAACAGACCAGAAGATACCTGTTGTCAGGTGTGAACAGGGTTCCCCTCAGGCAGTGCCCGCTGCCATTGTCCCTGTTGACCGGCTCTGTCCTGCTATAATCAAGGGATAATTTACTACCGATCACATAGTTGGAGATGTAATGCCAATCCTCAGGCCTGTCACTTGAGATGTCCATGACACCGACCGTGTTGTCTCCCCAATGAGTGACCGCCAATCTCGTTCCGTCATCCGACACGGCGATCATCTTAGGGAGCGGCCCAGTCTCGAACATCCGGATAATCGTGTCCCTTTCCGTGTCCAAGACGGCGACAGCGGAAGGTTCTTGCGCATTGATGTCGTAACTTCTTCGGTAATAGGTTATCCACAAATATTTACCTTTGTGGGAGAAAGCCGATTCGACTGGTTTCCCCGAGAATGTCCGAGGATTCCTGCGCTTGTCCTTGAATGTGTAATAGCCGCTTTCATCAGCCCACAACTCCTTGTCCGAACCATCAAACCGATGATGGACAGTTTTGATTTTCTTTCCGGTAGGAACCTCAAAGACAACAGTCCTCATGCCCTCCAGAGAATTGACGTAGAACTTAGAGCCATCAGGATGGATGGTCACCGATTTCGGAGAGCGGATGTCTGTGTCACGCGTCTTATGGTCAGAACAATAATTCTGTCTTTTCTGGACCAAAGTCACTTTAATATCCTTTGTTTCAAGGCATTCAGACAAACATGCCGGATGCGTGACACCGTCCCCGCAAATGGCGGGAACAACATGCATCAATAAAACACCGGCGAGCGTTAATGCATAATGAGTGTGCTTTTCAATCATCAGCAGGTAGAATCGGTTATAATTATGTGTCATTAAAATTATTCGCAATATATGAAAAATAAGTAAAACCTCAGCATAAATATTCAAAATATTGCCGTAGTTTTGCAAAATCTAAGCATTGAGAAAAATTCACAATTATGTTTTTGATACAGTTGATGATAGTGCTTCTGGCACTTTATGTCGGCTCACGGTACGGAAGCCTGGCATTGGGAGCGATTTCCGGAACAGGCCTCGCCGCAAGCGCATGCTCCTATAAAAGAGGCTTGGACCTTGGCAAGGACCCTGCGTTCCAGGCAAGGCTGAAAGACCCGGAGATGTATGAATATATGTACGGTAGCACAGCGACATCCCTCGGAAAGGAAATCTCCGCGTCAGCGAAACGCGCGGTATATATATTCCTTGCCTCAATCGCCGTCATCGTGCTGTTCGCGTCATGCCAAAGGTTGCTCCCTTCCTACGAGGACGGCAGCCGGTTGAAAATGAATATAGTCATTCAGATTGTGATGCTTACAGCCGCCGCGCTGATGGTCATAGTCAGCAAGGCTTCACCGAAAAAGGCTGTAGCCGGTTCGGTTCTGATCAATTCACAAGGTGCGGTGGTCGTGGCGATGCTGCCGCTGGCATATTCATTGGGCATCCCGGGACCTGTGCTTTTGGGTGTACTGCCAAGCGTCTATGGCTATTTCTTCATACCGAACTATCCTTCGGACATCGCTACGGTCAACTTCGACCGCAGCGGAACGACCGTGATCAGGAAATATCTTCTGAACCACAGCTTTATGATGCCGGGACTGGTCAGTGTGGCAGTGTCCACAATCGTGGCCAGCATTATTTCCGGTTTGATCTTTTAAATGAATCTGCCGGTGGCGCTGTCCTTCGCCTCACGGATTTGATCCGGGCTACCGGTCGCGACAATACGGCCACCTTCGGCACCACCTCCTGGACCCATGTCGATGATGTAGTCGGCGTTGCGGATGACATCCAGATCGTGCTCGATGACTATGACGGTGGCTCCGTGATCGATAAGGCTCTGGAACACTTTCAGTAGCGTCAGGACATCGGACGGGTGAAGGCCTATGGTCGGTTCGTCGAACACAAAGACAGAGTCGCTCTGTCCCCTGCCCATCTCGCTGGCCAGTTTAAGTCGCTGGGCCTCACCTCCGGACAGGCTCGGGGTCTCTTCTCCCAATGTCAGATAGCCAAGGCCGAGATCACGCAGGACTCTGAGACGCTGACTGATGAGTTTCAAATCAGCGCAAGCGTCAAGGGCGGAATTGATGTCCATATCCATCAGCTCTGGAAGCGAATGGAACTCTCCTGCCGCATTCTCCCTCCGGATGCTTCCCGCCGCTTTTGAATATCTTGACCCACGGCAGTCGGGGCACGGAATGTCCACATCCGGAAGGAACTGCACGTCAAGGCTTATCACACCCGTGCCGTCACAGGTCGGGCAACGTAGCTTGCCGGTGTTGTAGGAGAAATCCCCGTCCTTGTAGCCGTGCTTTTTCGCGTCCGGAGTCTTGGCGAAGACTTTCCTTAACTCATCGTGCACGTTGGCATAAGTCGCCACCGTAGAGCGAACGTTAATGCCTATCGGTGAAGCATCTATGAGTTTCACCTGACGTATTCCTTCAGCGTCTATAGACTTCACGTGGCATGGCAGCTCACGACCTGAAACCTTAGATTGAAGCGCAGGGATCAGGCTTTCAAGCACCATCGTGGTCTTGCCGGAGCCGGATACACCTGTGACAACCGTCAGCCTGCCTTTAGGGATCTCCACCATCAGCGGCTTGACCGTGTGGATAGCATCAGTTGTCATCGTTATCTTGCCATCAATGAATATGTCAGAGTCTTTTATCTGTTGTCTTACCTTAAGAGGATTCTTGCCAGAAAGGAAAGGACCTATCCTTGAATATTCATTGGCCTCGATGTCGCCTATCGTGCCCTGAGCTATCACTGTACCGCCGCTTGAGCCGGCACCGGGCCCCATCTCGATCATCCAGTCGGATTTCGTGAGGATCTGCGTGTCGTGGTCAACCAGAATGACGGAGTTTCCATCCGCTATCAGGTCCTCCATCACGCCGCAGAGACCAATTATATTCGATGGATGCAGACCGATTGAAGGTTCGTCCAGAACATACAGGACTCCCGTCGTTCGATTTCTTACGGCTCTGGCCAACTGCATCCTCTGGCGTTCTCCGGTCGATAGAGTAGCCGCTGAGCGGTCCAGTGACAGATAGCCTATTCCCAAGTCCATCAGTCGTTTGGCCGTGTCCAAGAACGATTCGCAGATGCTTTCTGCCATGGGCCTCATCTCCTCCGGAAGCGAAGCCGGAACGCCTTTGACCCATTCCACAATCTCGGTTAGGGTCATCGTGCAGGCCTCAGCCAATGATATTCCTCTAAGCTTCGGTGCCCTTGCCGCATCGGAAAGCCTTGTGCCTCCGCAGTCCGGACAGACATCCAATCTTAGGAACTTCTCGACACGTTTCATCCCCTTCTCGTCCTTGACCTTGGCAAGTGCGTTCTCCACCGTGTAGGTCGCGTTATAGAATGTGAAATCCAGTTCGGCGGCGTCATTGGAGTTCTTCGCCTTGTAGAGAATGTGTTTTTTCTCCGCCGGACCGTGAAGGACGATGTCTTTTTCCTTGTCAGTCAGATCCTTGAACGGGACATCTGTGCGCACCCCCATCGCTCGGCAGACATCTTTCATCAGAGACCACATCAGCGTGTTCCAAGGAGCCACAGCCCCTTCGTCAATCGTGAGGTTCTCGTCCGGGACAAGCGTGGATTCATCCACAGTTCGTACTGTTCCGGTTCCGTCGCATTTACGGCACGCTCCTTGGCTGTTGAACGACAGTTCCTCAGCCGACGGAGCGTAGAAATGCTCTCCGCACGCAGGGCAGACAAGCTCCTTTCCAGCCGCCACCAGCAAAGATGGCTCGACATAGTGACCATTCGGACATCTGTGACTCGCCAGTCTTGAGAACATAAGCCTAAGGCTGTTAAGAAGTTCCGTGCCTGTACCGAAAGTACTGCGTATGCCCGGAATCCCCGGTCTCTGATGAAGCGCGAGAGCAGCCGGAACATAAAGGACCTCGTCCACGTCAGCCTTCGCCGCCTGTGTCATCCTCCTTCTTGTGTAAGTCGAAAGAGACTCAAGGTAACGTCTTGATCCTTCTGAATATAGCACCCCAAGCGCCAGCGAGGACTTCCCGGACCCGGACACCCCGGCGATCCCTACGATCTTCCCCAGCGGAATGTCCACATCCACATTCTTCAGGTTGTGCACCCTCGCGCCACGCACCAAAATTCTGTCCGGTTGATTCTTATTCATTGTCAATGAAGATCTTAGTAAGTTCCTCAAAAGAGTCAAGGCGGGTGATGTTCGGATGCTCAAACTCCTCCGTCACCTCGTGCCTCCACATAGTGTGGAAAGGAATATGTATGCCGTAGCCCCCGATCTCGATTATCGGCTGGATGTCGGACTTGAAGGAGTTACCGACCACAGCGATCTGTGACGGTGCGACCTGCTCCACATTGCAGATGTCAAGATATTCCTTGATTCCCTTTTTGGTGACGACGATAACCCGGTAGAAGTATTTGTCAAGCCCAGAGCGTTTGATTTTGTTCTGCTGATCCAGCATATCCCCTTTTGTCATCAGTATCAAGCGGTAACGACCGGTCTTGTCCAGAGCGTCAAGCGTCCGCGCCACCCCCGGAAGCGGTGTCGCAGGAAGGCTGAGCAATGACTTCGCGCTCAATAATATTCGTGAAAGATTCTCGCCCGGCACCTTGCTGTCAGACACCCTCAAAGCCGTCTCCATCATCGAGATGCAGACCGCCTTCGCACCATAGCCCAGAATCGGCATATTCGCCGATTCAGTCTTGTATAGCTCCTCAGACAGTTCCTCCGCCGTCCCATATTCCTTCAACTCCTCCGTGAACACGTCCTCCGCCCTGTCAAAGTACGTCTGGTTGTCCCACAGTGTGTCGTCCGCATCGAAGATTATCACCTTGACCTTATCTTTCATCATTCATCACATTTTAGGTTCAAAATTAGCGAAAAGAATCCTAACCGCAATCTACCTGTAATCCGATTCCGCCCAAAGATTCCAAGGCTTTTCCGGCACATAGTAGTCTTTGATGCCGTAGTCGATGTTGGCCTTGTGGGCCTGGCTCAGCTGGTGACGGCGGTGGATGCGGTACGTCCTTCCGTCTTTGATGAAGTAAGCACCCGTCTGGTGGAAACGGAACGGAACCTCTTTGGCGACGCACTGAGAACGCAGATTCAGAATCCAATCGAAATCACAAGGCCTCGCCCCGACACCGGACTCACCACTGACACTCACCTCCTCTATCGTGTCATCCAGCCATCGCGAGATGTCCATCCGCTCAAGCATCGGCGCCACAATGATCGACTTATGCCTTATCGGAAGTTCCTTGAATATGGGAAGCCGACGCTCGGCCATAGCCTGGTTCTCCACCGTGCAGCCGACGATGACATTCTCGTACCCGTCGCCCCAGTCCGGAGGCAGACACCGTTCCAGACGGTCAATCCGTTTTGTAAAGAAATAGAACATACAGTCGCTCCGAAAGCGCATCATTTCCCAACATTCCGGCCTCCACGGATCCGCGTCCTCCAGCAGGAAATCCGAAGTGAAGCACGTGAAGACAATCTTGCCGGAAGGAATCTTGAAAGTCTTGTCCCGCTTTCTTTTGACCGGCAGATTGAACGCCGCCGTCTTGCGCGCGAGGTTGCTCGCGATCTCGCTCCCGTACATCTCATCCTGCCGATAGACATAACAGAACCTGCAGCCCGGACTCACCTTCGTGCACCCGTGCCACGGATTCCAATCCGCGAATATGCTCCACTCCTCCGCCATTAATGAATATACCAGTTTGGCAGCATCGCTTGTTTCAAAACTCTCGTCATTCACGCAAACGACCAAAGGCCCGCCGAAATCTGAACTTTCGATACGGATGTTCCTAGCGAAAAATCCCAAACGTCTTCTATATGAACAATCAGCGACAGCGCACCTAATTCGCTTGGTTAATAAATAGAATTTCCTTGGTTAGCCTCCTTTGGTTCCCTACGAAGGGTTATATCTCTATACAAGAAAAAGTTCACACGTTCCGTCCACCAAAACGGTGATTCCCCGGACAAACTGTACCAAATCACCGGTTTCTCCGGGGAATGCGGCTTTTGCCGGACATTGTGGCTCAGGCAGATAGCGGAGAACCTTACAGCTCAGAGTGATGACCCAAGTCCAAGTTCTTTGTCAATTTTGAGATAGCAGTAGATGCCTCTTGCGCCCCTGATGATGGCCCCTCGTCCGTCATCTGCTTCAAGGCCTTAAGGACAGCGGACCTCTCCCCTACCTTTGAAAAATCGGATGGGAAAAACACCGCACCCCTCCCGCATTTCTTTATAGAGTTAACAATTATATTTTCAATGCTTTGCACCATTATTACAATTATATATTGTCGCAAAAATATTTTTTTTGCGACAATATAATGATTTGAGTATTGTTTTATCGAAAGAGGTCTCTACCTGAAAGATTTGAACAGAAGAGATCATCATCACAACAGTTAAATCCACCATACAACTCCGCATTAGCAAAGCGGCAAAGGTTGATAATAGAATCTTTATCCTCAGGATGTTCTTGAATATGTCTAAGAATAGTATTTACACAGATATTGCGAACCTTAAAGAAATATGCATCAGGAAAACTTGAAGAAGTCACATCATAGCCAAAATATAGATATTGTACTAGGTCTCGCCAGTTCTCCCAAACATCATAAAGATATTGTGAATATTCACCAGACTCCATTACCGCTCCTAAAATGTCTATTCCGTTGCGCTCATCAACAGAGGAAAGTGCCAATGCATAAATGCATTTCTTGTCGAACTCAATTGTATTATTCAAGTGTGATATTATTTCTCGAACCGGATCTTCCAGCTGATCTACCGAGGCATATTTCAAGGCTTCCACACGCGAAATATATTCAGCATTATCGCCCGTTGAAGTTTGATCTATCGACAAATCCAACTGATATTTGCATTTCTTCGAATTGAATTTACCCACAAGTATTTTCAGCCTTTCGTGAAGTTGTTCGATGTTATCAACATTATACAAAGCCATCATGATATCAGATGCAATAGATCTCAAAGCTTTATCTGGGAACGCTTTTGCTAAAGTCCTGCCGGAAGGATTCACAACCTTTCCAAGCGGATTCTCCAAGATGTAAGGAGGGTAATCCAATTTTAGTCTAATATCATAAAGAGATCTGTAATAATCCATAAATACTCTTTTGTCATATCTTTCTTTAAACGCACGGACAAAATCATTAACAACAACACCGCTATCAACATCAAGGAATATCTCGTTCGCAAACATATTGTCAAGAATCGGAAGTTCAATGCACATGGCCTCAACTTCAGACAGATTATGGTCGTGATCAAGTAGATGATAAAGATTACCTACATATTCATTTCCGGTAACAACCGTTTTGCCGAAGATTTCTTGAATCTGTTGATAGGATAGGACTGTGACTGAGTCTTTCTTTTGAGTTTTCTTTCCAGATTCAACCGCAAGACGCTTTGCCTGCCTCTCTTTCAGACCTCGAAGGTAATGATACTGACCTATGGAATAGTCCGCAGCCAAAAATATAAAAACAGCAACGGATATGCCCCAACACCCTTTAAACACATCCAAATATACTATCGACACACACTCTTCCCGACGAATTTTTCTATCAAACCAAACACAAAATGCCACTGCCACCGCCACTATAGCTGCCGAAACGGCAAGTGATGGAAAACCACCTCCGATTGTGTACCATAAATGCTCTTCAATAATAACAAGAAGTAGACAAAGAGCGGATGACAACATTATTAGCACGGCAATTTGCCACGGCTTTGGATTGTTTTTAATATTCATAGATTGATGTTTGAGTGAGAAGATTTTGTATAATAAGTAATTATAGCTTCTCCTCCTGCCCGGTCTTCATTCCACGAAGGTCACAATCATAATTCTGACGGAACTCTTTCTTCGCTTTTTCCATTTTGAGGTCGGATTTGTGGGCTGGAAAGGATTGGGCTACAATTCTGGCACGTATGTCATCGTTTGCCGGATGCCTGAACAAAGGCTTGCTCAAAGTCGCGCGTAATTGGGCGATTGCGTGCTCAACGTCAGTTCCTTTTAACTCAACAAATATCTCCGACCAATTCTCAGGAATCCGACCTTCCTGCGTACGCCTTACAAGCACAAGCTTATCACACCTTAGGCCATCTTTGACAATATAACCGTCAACGGCATATACCACGGAGTCTTGTCCTTCGGCAGTTGCCAAGGCATAGCGTTTTCCCTTTTCGCAAACAGCTACCTTAGAACGGAATTGAAGATTCTGTTCCGGCACAAATCCGTCAACAGTCAAACGGTTAAAAGTTGATGAATATTCTCTCTCTCGCCTCGTTTCATACTTCTCCATATAGAATATTGTTCAATTTACTGATTTTGTCATCTACCCAATCAGAGACACCGTCCAAATCATTTCCAGTGAGCATCGGGATCTCGTTGTCCAATATATTGCGGAACACTCCATCATCTCCTATGAAATAACCGGAAACGGAAGATGACGGTATAATATATTCATCCTCAATCTCTGCCTGTCCTACTTTCTCTGACACTACAGCCGCCAGCAACAGAACATTGACGACTGAAAGGATGTAAGGACTATGGGATGTCATCATCACGAAACTGCTCTCTGAACCTTTATCCAATGCCATTTTCAGAGAACGGATAATGCTCAACACAATCAAGCGTTGTGATTCGGGGTAGAGATTTTGCTCTGGTTCCTCAATGAATACTTGAGCGGACTGATACTCCAACCTTCTTGATGCCAACCCATTGTCTGTTTCGTTGATCGAATTGCGCTCCACCATAGATAATGGAGCGTTTTTGCCAACCTGACTCATCATATAGTTAGCCATCACTTCCAACGGCATAACTGACTGCACTCCGCTTGAAGCATAGAAAGCCGGGGACTCTACACCATCTTCCCTCACAATCATATCCACTCCGGACCTGTTGACATAACTAAAGCCACCGGTAACTGACAAAGGATATGGATGTTCAGCGGTGTAAGGAGATTTGGCCTCATCCCACTCATAAATGAAATTGAAAAGGACATCCCGATCAGTGGCCTTATAGGCTCGATCAACATTTTGTATGGCGGAAATCAAATTACGTTCAGCAGGGATATAGCACAGCTTGCTGTTGAAACGCCCTTGGGCAAAGTTGTTTTTCCGTAATATTTTTGGGTTTCCACTTTTGCCGACATATTCAATCTGTATAGTGTCCCCGTCATACTTTATCAAAGTGTCATCACGGAAATATTCATCATTCAATCTGTTGAACTGCTTCAACTCCTTGACGAACCGGTTATAGTGGGTATATTGACTGATCAAATCATCGGTTGATACCATAATTCTTTTTTCCACCCAACGACAATAACTGAGCACTTTCATAAAGGTACTCTTACCTGAACTCTGCCGCCCCATCAACAGCATAAACGGTGTGAGTTCTATAGTCGTGGAATCCTCAATGGGACCGAATCCTTTGATATGCAATGTCGCCATATCGTTTTCAATGTTAATGTACTTAACCACAAAAATACTGAAATAGCCTTGCAAATCCAAAAGGATAAACAAAAACACTCGTTCGGCAGAGTCAAAACCACACGTTCGTCCACAAAAACGGCCATTTCCCCGGACAAGCCGCACTATATCACCAGTTTGTCCGGGGAATACGGCTTTCTCCGGACAAACATAACTCAATTGCATAAAGGATGGAAAAAAACTATCTCCTCGGAATTTTTTACAAAAAGCTTTCAGGCGATAGGCCTTTTCAAGGCATCAGGTGGCGTATTGGGATGAATTGCGAACGACTTGGAGGTTTACTTTTTCAGCATCAAGCACAACTGGGGACGTTCTGTGGCATATAGGGCTGAAAGTGTTTTGTAAGGATATTTTCTGGTCGCTTCGACAAGCTCTGCGACCAGGTATTATTCTATGGTATTCAGCAGATCACAATCGTTCAGGCGATCGAAATCTGATTTAAACAAGCGATCTTGAATGATTCGGTACTTTTCAAATTCGGATTCAGCAAAACTTTTGGCAAATTCCGCAGTAATCTTTCCGGCATCGTTCAATATAGCATCACCACCAGCTTCAAGGATTATGTCTATGCGTTTAGACCAGTCTTCCATAGTCATCGGAATATGCTTGTCTGCCATTCTCTCGGCCATATCCAAAACGGAGTTGACCAATTTTCCCATATCTTCCAATTCCACACCATTCAGGTAATTCTTCGCTATACTGAACAATCTTTCCATCCGGAGCATTCTCCCAGGTCGTCAAACCCATATGTTCCTTACCTGCATCAGCTCTTTCCACAATCAGTTCTGCGGTGGTGTGGCCGCGAACGGCAATGTGAATTTTATTCTGTACCTTTTTGTAGAACAATCTTGTTGTGGGCGCGTCACGGTTATAGTCAACAGCTGTGGCGTAAATGTCGGTCAGTTTCTGGTAGAATCTTCTCTCACTCAACCGAATCTCACGAATCTCTGCAAGCAGATGTTCAAAGTAGTCTTCTCCGATGAAGGTTCCATTTTCCATCCGCTTTTTATCCACAACATAGCCTCGAATTGTGAACTGTCGCAAAACACTTGTGCACCACTGACGAAACTGTGTGGCTCGGATAGAATTGACACGGTAGCCTACCGAAATAATCGCATCAAGATTGTAAAATTTCGTCATATACATTTTACCATCCGCCGCAGTTGCCGAGATTTTCTCGG
>ERZ780141.162-NODE-162-length-54211-cov-2.814665_pt1 | contig 54211 bp, 46 predicted proteins | sample MGYA00433080_ERZ780141 | MGnify/ENA primary metagenome ERZ780141 (study PRJEB29588, sample SAMEA2154047) | human gut metagenome | biome: human gut; feature: human-associated habitat; material: faeces | place: Denmark | collected 2008/2010 ... | reverse complement strand
CTTACAAATTCCGTGGCAGGGTCATAGCCTGCAAATATAAATACTCCGAATCTTTCGTTATCCGGTGCAAAAGTAGTCTTTTCCCCTGTCAGGTCATTGCAATAGGTAATACTTTTTATCATCTCCTCATCGCCCCTGACTTCTAACACCTTGGTATTGTAAAGGATTGATATTTTCTCATTCTGTTTTGCCTTTGCGGATACTTTTTCGGGACAGGTAAACTCTTTTTCCCTCATGATAATCGTAACATGACTTGCGTACCTGGTAAGAAAAACACTTTCCTGTGCCGCCGCATATCCTCCGCCAATGACAAATACTTCCTTGTCCTTAAAAAAGATTCCGTCACAGGTGGCACAATACGCAATTCCTTTACCCTTATATTCCTCTTCTCCCGGAAACCCAATCATTCTCGGATGTGCCCCTGTGGCTATAAGTATGGAAAAAGCGTAAAAAACACCCTTATCCGTATTAATAACCTTAATATCCTTATCAGGACAAAGTGACAGAACCTTGGCTTTAAGATACTCCGCTCCGAAACGTGTCCCCTGTTTTTTCATAATTCCCGTAAGCTCTGCACCGCTTATCTCGTATATCCCCGGATAATTAACAACCTTCTCGGTAATGACTATCTGTCCTCCGAAATTATTTTCCTCCATTACAAGCACTCTGTAGCCTGCCCTCGCAAGATACAAAGAGGCGGTAAGCCCTGCAGGTCCGCCTCCTATAATTACAGCATCATATAATCTTTCCATTTCCATAAAACACTACCATCCCTACATTATTTGTAGTTTAGTATGTGCATTTTATGTAAAAAAATTCTTTAAATAACTACAATCGTATCTCCTTCTTCAAGGCTTATGCTTCCGTTAGGAATTACTATGCTGTCATTCCGCATTATCATTACCACAAGAGAGCCCTCTTTTTTAGGAATCTCAGATAATTTTTTACCTAAATACCTGCTGCCCTCGTCTATTACTATTTCTGAAAGTGTAATTCCGTCAACCTGTTCAGGTGAAATAGCACTGAGAATAAGGGTATCTTCGGGAAGAAGAAGGGTATCTCCGTTGGGTATTATATTCTCGCCATTTCTTTTAAGAAGCACTATAAGAGTCTGTGGCGGCAATATGATGTCCTTTATTTTTCTGTTGCACCAGGTATGTTCTTTGGGAATATCCACCTGTATAAATTGTACCGGGACTTCCTCGGCGTAATCGTTAAATGTCTTCATTACATCAGCTTTGGTATCAATCATGCCAAGTTTTCTGGCAACGAAAGGAAGAAGGCTGCCCTGAAAAAGTATTGAGAATAATACAATAAAAAATACAAAATGAAAAATATCATTATCAGTATTAACGGACAGCACCGCAAATATGGCAAAAACAATGGACGACGCTCCCCTAAGACCTGCAAAAGCTACTAAAAGTATCTGTTTAAGTTTACTTTTAAACGGCAGCATTACAAGAAAAACAGCTATTGGTCTTGCAACCACCATAATAAATAATCCCGTCAGGAGTGCAGGCCCGATAACAGCAGGTATTCTTGATGGAAATGACAAAAGTCCCAACAGGAAAAATATAAGCACCTGCATAAGTCCCGTTGTTCCATCAAAGAAATTAACAAGATTTCTTTTGTTGTAAATATCCTTCATATTACCAATCACAATACCTACTATGTATACGCTCAAATAACCATTTCCGCCAAAAGCCTGTGGTATGGCATATCCGGCAAGGGCTATTCCCACAACAAATATCATATCAAAACCGGCTATGGAGAACCTTGCCTTCTTAAGAATAAAATAAGATACTGCAGCAATAATGCCACCGAATAACAGTCCCAGAAAGACCTGCCTGACAATGAGAATGGCAATACCGTTAACGCTTGCACCGCCTTTTGCTATGGCTATCATGGTTGCCGTAAGCATATATGCACAAGGATCATTGCTTCCGCTTTCTATTTCAAGCATTGACGCAGTATTATATTTTAAATTAAGTTTTTTGGAACGAAGTATTGAAAAGACTGATGCTGCATCCGTCGAGCTTATTAAAGCGCCGATTAAAAATGATTCAACCGGATTCATACGGAGAGCAAAATGACAGAAAACACCTGTAACCGCAAAGGTAACAAGAACACCTACAGTTGATAAAAGTACTGCCCTTACTGCAACATTTTTAGCATATCTTACATTAGTACCGAATCCACCATAAAACATAATAAAAATCAATGCTACAGAACATATATTCTCAGCAAAAGAATAATCGTCAAACTGTATTTTGAATATGCCATCTGAACCAAAAAGCATACCAAGTACGATAAATGAAAGCAGTATTGGTATTCCAAGCTTTCCGGATATTCTGCTCAATAATACGCAGGCAAAAATAATCAATGATACAATAAGCAAATATGTCATAAAACCTCCATAAATGTAATCATTTTTTCCATTTTATAGTATTTTATTATTTTTGCCTAGTTAATTTAACTTAATTTATTAAAGAAATCTTCTGTAAGATCTTTATAATGGCTTCTGCTGATAGGTATTACCTTATCATTGTATAATTTTATATTGTCCTTTTCTATTTTCATTATCTTGCTACTGTTTACGATATAACTTCTGTGGCACCTTATGAAATTGCCATTCAGTTTTTCCTGTACGCTTTCGATTGTCATATATGTAGTGTACATTCCGCTGTTAGTATATATGTGCAGCAGCCTTAATTCACTTTCTACATAATATATGTTTTTCAGCTTAATCCTTACATATTTTTCCCGGTTTTTGATAAATAATGACTCGTCATTATCTTCATTAATCATATTAATAAGTTTGTATAAAGAATCTTCTATATACTCCCTGCAATATGGTTCTGTAAGAAAATAAAAAGGATCTGAGCCGAATATTCGTTTTACCTCCTGTATGTCTTCCGACATATAAGCGAATCTGATATACGGATAATCCGATTTAAGACTTGATGTTACTTTTACTCCATCATCTTTTCCGATGCGGGTATTGATATACACTGCATCAACTTCTCCTTTACATTCGTCAACTATATATGTCGTAAGTGAAAAATAATTGTCATGAACAGAAACAAATACATTATCTCCCAAAATTCCGTATATATAATTTTTTAGTTCATCTGCATAATACCTGCTTCCATCACAAATTGCTATATTTATCATTCCTACAACGCTCCTCATTCGTATTTTGTAATATCAAAATATCCCAAAACGGCAGCTGTGTCACGGAATTTACCGCACTGGAATTGGTTAGTGCACATAAAAAGTCCGTTTTTCGGTAATCTTTACACTATTAATTTATCCGTGATATAATCATCATATTATGATTATTACAGGATGTGAAATATGGTATTACGAGATTTTTTTACGCAGTTAGGCGACATATATGACTTTCATTTTGAGAAAAACAGGAATGGTTCTTACCGTGTAAATACAGTTATAAAAGAACTCATATATGATGATTTATATACATCAGCAGACTTTAATGAATCACAGATAGGATATTTTCTTGCCAATGACGATTTATCATACCAGAATTATCCTAATATCCGCAATTCCTTTTCAGAACTTATGAATCCCAAGGATAACAGCAACCGTTTCCCGGTTCTGGAGTTTGCCGATTCCATTGATATAGGTAAAATGTATCTGTACTATAATACCCTTACCAACAATCTTGAGCAGGAAAAACAGGATGCTTTGTGCAATTTTATTGATAAGGTTTTTGAAGATGACGTTATCCTTCATGCCAGACTCCGCGTTATATGTACCTCGGACTACGAGTACATTGTATGGATAATATTAAATGGAATGTTCAACAGCCAGACTTTTGATTCAATGCTTCAGAAATTTGTAGCGGAGAAAAAGCCATCTTTTGAACCTGTTTCTATCTCTGAATCCTCATTTAAGCATAGAATCAGTCTTTTTTTAAGCAAAAAGAATAGTCATATCCGTCTGTATACAGGAATTCTTGTATTTTTGCTTATTGTGGAATTTATTCTGGCTTTAGCGCCCAACTTCATTCCGAAATATAATTCCATTTCAACTACAGAACAAAGCATATATTCCATTATTATACTTATATATTCCTCTCTGACTACTTTATTCTGGTTGTTCCAGACCTCTTATTCATTAAATTATGCAGAGCTTAGAACTATGTATATGTATATTGATGACTATAGCGAAAAAGATTTTGACAATTACTCTGAAAACTCATTTATAAAAAGGATTATGACGCCCATATTCAAAAGTAAGTCCAAGGTCGATAAATCAAGGGATTCCCTGCGCCATGCCGGAATGGTACTGGTAGTCATTTCCTGTGCCCTGGCACTTATTCCTTCTTTTATTTTTCAAAGTTTCCCGGTTCTTATAGGTTTGTGGGTTATGGTATGCCTTATATGTATGCTGATTGACAGAATAACCAATGATAAGAGATACAGGGAATATTACGATATGCTTACATCTCCAAAGGGTACAAAGCCCTCCGAATTCCGTGGGCTTGCCAAGATTTACCGGTGGGAATATGAGAAAACAGGTCTTAACCTTAATGATAACTATTATAAAGACACCATTCCCCTGCATTGTAATGTATGCTATAAAAACATCTTTTCCATGGCTTATGACCGTAATAAATGGTCATTAATGAACCAGCACCTTATACTGTTCTTCCTCAATCTGTTTCTGGTAATATTCGTAATTTTCAACTATCTTATCGGCAGTAAGGGAAGATTTTTCAGGATACCGGATAACGTAGATGTTAATATTTTTGTACTTATATACATACTTTCTGCAGGAATTTTCAGTATCATAGTTGCAATTACCAACAGTTCAAAAATGCATGGTATTGCACTTTTAGCCCACAGTATTATACACATCGGGAACCATCCACAGGATGCTGAAAAGATATATACTACACTACAATGTGACAACTATATAAAAGAAGTGGATGAAGCCCGGGGAATTTATCTGTATAATATGGCAATTTTTAATAATGGCGGGGTTGTTGAGGACATTTTGCCTGAATCCGACAGAATGTTATTTGCCCATAGAAAAAGTACACTCAACGCTTTTCTTGGAATTACAGTATGTATGCTGTATGTCATTGTAATTATGTTTTTTGTGTGGCATACAAGACAGTACCGGTTGTTTTTCCCTGTAACGGCTGCTTTTATCCTGATATATTTCTTTGCTATATTATATATTCCAAAAAGAGTCTCAAAGAAAAAAATTATCAAAGAAATCAAGAAACTTTCCGGGGTCTGATAATTATACCTGTTACCGTGAGGACAGCAGGTATAATCAAAATCACGCTCTTTGCCGCAGATGTACCAATTTTTTTTGCCAGGATGCTGATTAATACCATACCTATAGCATTTCCGACACTGTTATAAACAGTTGCCCATGCAAAATTCCTTCCTATACGTTCTTTTGGTGATGACTCCATTATCACTAACATTATAATATTCGCGGCGGAAAAATATGCTCCTATCATTATTCCGTATGCTGCTGCCGTTATAATATAATTCTTTGATACAATAAATAATATCAGCGAAACAACAGTGGCAGCCACATCTGCACAGATTGCTTTTCTCCTTGATAAACGGTCTCCCATAATGCCGCTTGCTATATTAATTATGATAGTTATAAGAGGCTGTATAAAAAGAATCCTGTTAATTATGTAATCTGTTTTAAACCGCATGGTTATCATAGGCTCGTTATAGAATTTTATTCCGGACGTACCTGCACCCCATGCAAAAATAACAATATACAGGTATATAAGTGCAGAATTTCTTTTATTTCCGCATGTGGATAATTGTGTTATTTTTTCTGTTGTTGTCTGTTTTTTGTCCCATGGAAGAAAAATAAATACAATAACAGCCACAAAAGCAGTAATTGCTATTCCGATTCCATACATCCTTGCATAATCGTATGGTCTGCCTGTTATGGCAACTTTACGGATAACAGGTACGGATGCTGCAGACAACGCTGCCGCAAGTATTCCCCTTACGGTGGCGCGCTTCTTTTCATCGATAAATGAAGCAATGTATATATACTGGATATCTACGCTTGTGCTAAGTGATATCAGGGAATTACCAATAAGAAATACTATGTACTTCCTTGTAGTCATACACAACAAAAGACCGGGTATATACAGAAGCAGGTTAAGCAAAAGGACTTTTTTCTTGCCAAGATAATCAACCATTCCCCTGAAAACCGGTGAAATTAGAGATATCGCATAAAACGGAATTGCCACGCTGTTAATCATTACCGTTGCATCCTCTAAAGACATATTCAAGGGATTCATAATCAGATCCATAAGAAAAAGTGACTGTATTTTATCATAAAGTTCAGAACAATACGAATCACCAATCTGGATGATAATAAGTATGGCAATTAACACAGCTCCTGCAGCCAATCCTGTATTTTTCTTTTCACTCCGCATATTTCATTTATCCTCCAATATAAAAATGAGGTAACAAATGTTACCTCACCTTAAAAGCATTCTCAATATCGCCAATATATATAATTGTATTGGCAGGGACAATTGCCGGATTCCCATAGCTTAATCTGGTTCCGTCCGAAAGGTATGTACCCTCCTTCGAGAAATCAGTTACTATGTAACTGCCGACAATACCATTACAGGTAATGATGCAGTGTATGCTGCTGACATTATCACTCCTTATGATGAGATTAGACTCTGTCCTTGAGCTTCCTATTATCAGCTGTTCACCCTGCTCCAATTCTATAATATACCCTGCATAAACACCTCTGATTCCCTCAATGTATCCACGCTTATTTAAGCTTTCAGAATCCATACAGTGTTTCCTTTCTGAACTTTGAGTTCTATTTCTTGACCAAGCGAAAGTTACTTCTCCCAATACGGAACACATCGTTCTCATGTATATATTTTGGTTTTCTTAACAAAACGTTATTAAGGTATGTAAATGAACCTGTTGATGGAACAATTTTATATTTATCCTTACCTATATCATATACTATTGTACAATGATTGTCACGCGTAATCTGAATATCATCTGTCAAATGTACATCCATCTGATATCCCGTGCCTATTCGGTTAAGACCTTCGTGTATAGGATACTTTTTTCCTACACCTGTTCCGAATATACATTCCAGGAATGCAATATTTTTTTTATTCATATCTTCATCACAAACAGGACATTTACTAAATTTGTTTTCATCATAATAGTGTCCTCTCTCACATTTATTCATCTTCTATGCCTCCTCTCCTATATTAAGATATCTGCTTACTGTACCCACTACATCCTTATATCTTGAACGGCTTATGGGAACTATAGTTCCGCCGTATAAAAGAAGTCCGTCATTAACAAGTTTCTTGACTTTGTCAAGATTAACGATAAAACTCTGATGTGTGCGCAGGAAATTTTTCTTAAGTTTCTTCTCAACTTCATCCAGTTTGTAGTAATATGTACTGAAGCCATCATAATAATGTATGTTTATAACTCTTTTCTGACTTTCTATATAATAAATATCCTTAAGAAGAACAACGGAATCGCCTTTTTTGCTCTCAGGGTTCCCTATTGTCAGCAGTTCCGCACTATCTTCATCCACTATCTGTATAATTTTATAAAGTGAATCTTTTACATAATCTTCTTCATAAGGTCTCGTAAGAAAATATATCGGGTTAATACGGAATATATCTTTAGCCCTCTCGATGTCATCAGAAAGAAATATTATTTTAATATTGGGATATTCTTTTTGCAGGCTTTCCGCTGCAGCGATACCTCCTTTCTGCCCCGCATTAATATCAATATAAACCGCATCCAATTTTCCTTTTCTCTCATCGCATACATATGTAACAAGTGAAAATACATTATCATGCGTTGATACCGATACTTCATTTCCAAGCGTATTTTTAATTAATTTCTCCAATTTTTCAAGTGTTTTATTATTTTCATCGCAAATGGCTACTTGTATCATTTATCGGCTCATTCCAATCTGTTCATTTTGTGTTAGTCTAGCACATTAATCCCATTTGAAACGTAAAATGTAATAAATGGTTAAAAAATTGTAACTTTTGGTTAAAAAAAGCTACAGGTGATTTACCACCTGCAGCTTTTTTAACTATCTGCTATTCGTAGATGTTTTTCTTTTTATCCTTTGTCTTAGCTTTTTTCTTCAAAGGATGTTTTGGATTCTTATCTGCCATAATCATTCGCCTCTTTCCGATACTATGTCATCTGAAAATTAACCTTCAATGGCAATATATTTATTTCCTTCTACTGCTTTCTTAGCTTCTACCTTAGGTACGAAGAGTTTCAGGATACCATGCTTAAACTCACCCTTAATGTCTTCCTGTTTAACACCTTCACCGACATAAAAGCTCCTCTGGCATGCTCCGGCATAACGTTCCCTACGGATATATCTGCCTGATTCTTTCTCCTGTTCGTCCTTGTCAAGTCCCTTGGCTGCACTGATTGTAAGATATCCGTCGTTCAACGAAGCCTTAATCTCATCTTTAGTAAAGCCAGGTAAATCAATCTCTAATTCATAACCGTTATCAGTTTCCTTAATATCGGTTTTCATAATCCTGTCTGCTTTCTTACCGTAAAGTTTCTTTTCTGTGTTCTTCATATCCCTGTCATAGAATGGGAATTCATCAAACCAATCATCAAATAAATTTTCTCCAAAAATACTAGGCATCAACATAAGTCATCTCTCCTTTTCTAAATAAATGCTCATCAACCATGTTTTCTTGGAACCGGAAGATTTAATTTTTATCTCTTCCTTTGTTCTAGTTGTAATATAGCACCTATTATTAGCAATGTCAATAGGAGAGTGCTAATTTTTTGTGAACTTTTTGTGAACTTTTAGGAGGTTCCCGTCTGCTTCTGCCTGAATAAAGCAATAAGCCTTACCATACGGTACATTTTAAGTTTAATACAGATAAGGGTAATCTTTCTGGTCATTGAAAAATCCTTTAAACGCAGTGATTTCATGGCATTAGCAAAGAAAGGGTCTTTAACCAGCTTTTTAAAAGCTGCTGTCTGTTCTTTCTTTGTATCTTCCCTGGCAGGATTAAAAGAATAATTAACCACAATAAGGAGTAAATGATATAAAACACAGTTGTCATAAGTAACAAGGTGTTTACTAAGACCATTATCCACGAGGAAATCGTACATCACAGAAAGAGATTTTCTATATCTTTCAACATAATCCGTTCTGAAACTTCTTACCGCCGAAACGGTATTGTGAAGATAATTATAGAGGGATTTTGCCACAAAACTCACCCTATCCGCATAAAATGCCGTGCGAAGCATAAATTCAGCATCCTCTGCCGCCGTAAGATTGTCATTAAGCAAAAGATTATTTCTAATAAGAAATTCCCTGTTGAATAATTTTCCCCAAATAAAACCGACACCTGACTGTGGTTTTAATGCATCATCAAGAAATTCCGATACGCCCTCTTTATCAAGGCAGAAATCATCTTCCCTATATACATGTTTTTCCATATGGTCAGAATATATTATAGAGTAATCACACATAACAATATCGCAGTCATTGTTAAGCATTTTGTTTAACATAAGACTTACGGCATTTATATCAAGTGTATCGTCTGCGTCAACAAATGTTATGGCATAGCCGGCAGCCTTATTTATGCCTGTATTTCTTGCAACGGACACTCCTTCGTTATCCTTATGGATTACCTTAATCCTGTTGTCTTTAATTGCCAGTTCATCGCATATTTTACCGCTGTTATCCGTTGAGCCATCGTCGACAAGAATTATTTCCAACAGCTTATGGGACTGGCGGACCAAAGAGTCCACACAAGTTCCAATTGTATTCTCCGCATTATATACCGGAACAATTATACTGATTAATTTATCGTACATACTTTTCAACTGCCTCTAATGCCGCAATAATTACCTTGTCCATATCGTAATATTTATAATTACCAAGGCGTCCGCCAAATATCACCTTTTCTTCTTTATCGGCAAGAGCTTTGTACTTTTCAAAAAGGTCATTGTTACGTTCGTTATTAACAGGATAATATGGTTCCATTCCAGGCTCCCACTCCGTAGAGTATTCCCTTGAAATAATGGTCTTTTCCTGTTTTCCGAACTCAAAATGCTTATGCTCAATTATTCTTGTATAAGGCACTTCCCTGTCTGTATAATTTACAACCGCATTACCCTGATAATTGTCACAGTCAAGAACCTCCGTTTCAAATCTTACGGTTCTGTATTCAAGGTGTCCGTAACAGAAATCATAATATTCATCAATCATTCCCGTAAACAATACTTTATCCGCAATGCCTTCGTTATCTTTGATAAATTCAAAATAATCCGTATCAAGCAGAACATCACTGCCCTCTAACATCTTTTCCACAATCTTTGTATAACCGCCAATTGGTATTCCCTGGTATCTGTCGTTAAAATAATTATTATCGTATGTAAAACGGAGAGGAAGTCTCTTAATAATAAACGCTGGAAGCTCCTTACAGTCCCTTCCCCACTGTTTTTCCGTATAACCTTTGATAAGTTTCTCGTAAACATCTGTTCCTACAAGGGATAATGCCTGTTCTTCAAGGTTCTGAGGCTCGGTTATGTTAAGTTCCTCTATCTGTTTCTCAATAATTGCCTTGGCTTCAGATGGGGTCTTTATATTCCACATCTTAGAGAAAGTATTCATATTGAAAGGAAGATTGTAAAGCTCGTCCTTATATACCGCAACAGGTGAATTAATGTAGTTATTAAAATCCGCAAAGGAATTTACATAATCCCAGATTTTTCTGTCGGAGGTATGGAAAATATGTGCGCCATACTGGTGGACATTGATATTCTCTGTTTCTTTTGTATATATATTACCTGCAATATGGTCACGTTTATCTATTACAAGACACTTTTTTCCTTTTTTAGTGGCTTCATAAGCAAAAACAGCACCGAAAAGTCCTGCCCCAACTATTAAATAATCGTATTTCATTTTTGTGATTCTCCTTTTTTGAATTTATTTTTTATCTGTATAAAAGTTTCATGTACAAGCGGCTCTTTAAAAATTATCATTATCAAAAGATATATTCCAAAGAATAGCACTGCCGAAACAAGTATTGCCAGTATATCATTAAATTTAAGCAATTTTACCCATAAAGATGCTGCGGTTGATGCCGTAAGTGCAATAAGTATCAGCCAGTATTTTACGGATTTAAGCATTGTACCTGCCACATCTTTAAGTGAAAAATACTGCCATATAAGTACCACTGTTTCCGCAACCAGCGTTCCTATTGCCGCACCTGCCGCACCATATTCCGGAATAAGTGCAGCATTTATTGCAAGATCCACAAGAGCACCTGCAATTTCCGAAAAAAGAACATGTTTTTCTTTTCCCATAGGCACCATAATCTGAATACCGATAACGTTAGTTATACCGATAAGAAGCAATGTTGGCATTATAATCTGCATCGGAAGCACGGACCCTGCAAATCCATTACCCGATAGGGCATATATACCTTCTTTTGCAAAAATCATAAAATAAATTACGCAGGGTGATGCAAGTAGGAAAATAAATTTCATCGTCTTTTTGGCAATTCTGTCAAATTCGCTCTTCTCATTATTCTCAATATAATATGTCATTCTCGGTAAAAGCACAGAGCTTGCCGAAGTTACAAAACTTACAAGGATGGTCTTAATTTTAACCGCTGCCGAATAATATCCAACATCCGTATCGGTTTTCATAAAACCAAGCATGGCAGTATCAAGGTTTGTGTACACTGTTGTCGCAACAGACATTGCAAAAAATACAGCAATCATCTTAAAATGCCTTTTCAGGCAATATCCGCCCACCGGTTTTACATATATAAGTTTCCTTACATTTATAAAATTAAGCACATTGGAAGCTCCCGACGCAAAAATCGAAATTGCCCCGTATATAACGTAATCTTCCTTTGTATGCACAAGCAGAAACATTGCAATAAGTGCCACAAGTTTAAAAATAACCGACCTTACCGTTATATAAGTATATTGCTCCATTGCCTTGTAGAGCCATTCAACACCGATTGCATTGAGGAAAATCGTAATACTTACAATCAGCATAAGCGTGCGTTCACTTGCAAACTTAGGCACTGCCTTTAATGATATAAAAAAAGCAATATACACGATTACGCACATAAAAAGGTTGATGCTCAATATCTCATGTGCGGTGCGTGAAAGTTCCTCCTTATTATCCCTGACCCTGGCACACGCCTTAACCCCGTAAGTAGGTATTCCGAGCTGGGCAAACATTGCAAAATACGCAATTATGGATGTAGCAAAGTTAACCTTGCCCGTTCCCTCAGCCAAAAGAATACGTGATACATATGGGAATGTAATCAACGGAAAAATAAATGAGGACATTGTAAGTATCGCATTCATAATCATATTAACTTTAACTGATTTATGCTTAACGTCCATTTTCTTTTTCTCCCGGATACTCGATTGAGGGTTTGAATTTCAATCCGCTTAAAGCACTTTTTCGTACAATCTTAATACGTTTTCTCTTGTCAGAACATCCCGACTTCTTAATGTCTTTGATGGTATTTTTAATATTAATCCAGAAATTAAACACTTCTCTCTTGCTTTTTCTTCTGGCAATATAATATCTGTTGCGATAAAGACACTTATATCTGTCAATTCTGTCCATATCAGTTTCCCAGATAGCGGTTGCCTTATTGCTGCCCATCTCATGGACAACCTGGCTTCCATATACAAAGTAACATGGATGTTTCTCCGATATTCTCAAAGAATATTCAACATCATCCGCCCATATAAAAAATTCTTTTATAGGAAGTCCCACTTCCTTTACAACGGAGGCTTTAATATACATTGATACAAATGAAGCAGAATCAAGCCTTATCATTTTTTCATCCATGAGATTAATATTTTCCCGCCATTTATAACTTATGGCAGGCACATTCATCTCACAAGGTGTTCCGTCAATCCATTTTGCATAACTTGAAAGGAAGCCGTAATTACCGTCAAGCAGCTTATCCGCCTTAATAAGTTCTGAAAGAGCATCCTCCTTAGGAATGGTATCATCATCCATTATCCAGAGATATTCATAATCAAGGCATACGGCTTTATTAATTCCATAGGAGAAACCACCCGCTCCGCCAAGATTGGCACCCGTGTTATAATACTTTACTTCAGGTACATCCTTATATTCCTCGGTAATGAAGCCTCCGGTTCCGTCCGTACTGGCATTATCTATTACAAGAATATCAGGCGCTCCGGCACTCTGTTTAAGAATATGGTCAATACATTTTTTAAGTAAAGCTTTTCTGTTGTAGGTTACAACAACTGCTGCTATATTTTGTGTCATGGTAAGTCCTTTCTATTATATACAGATATTTAACTAAGAAAAAATTTCTCCATTTCCTCTGCCATCATTTTAATGTCATAGCCTTTTTTCCTGACTATATCCGACATATCTCTTCTTTCAATATCTTTATCCTGTGATATTGTCTCAGCCCATACCTCAGGAGTAACGTCTATAGGCAGATATTTCACATTGCCGGTTATGTTACAGTCCCTTGTAATATTATCTGCCACATAACACCTTAATCCTGTCGCCTGTGCTTCAACAAGTACAATAGGAAAACCTTCATGTAACGAAGGAAGAATAAATGCGTCCATTGCATTCATAAGTTCTGAGATGTCTGTTCTTGCACCAAGCATTTTAACATTATCTTCCAAATGAAGCTTTTCAACTTTATTATTTATCTTATCTTTAAGATTTCCATCACCAATATGAACCAAAACACATTCTTTATCTATTTTCACACATTCATTAATTATATCAATTATATATTCCGGATTTTTCGCTGGCTGCAAACGCCCTACCGTTCCGATAACATATTTATTTTCAAGTCCCAATTCCCGTCTTTTTGCGTTTCTTCTATCCGTATCGTACTTAAAATCGTCACAATTAACACAATTAGGTATTACTTTATAGTCCCTGTTTCCAAACATCCATTTACCTGCGTCATAAGAGCACGCGAAACGATAATTAACATATTTATCAAGCTTCATATCTGCAAGTTTTTCCCTTATACGGTCTTTAACGGACATCTTTGGCTCTGTGGTATTGTGGGAATGGATTATTCTCTTTTTAACACCATATTTCTTAGCATATCTGAATAAATCAAGGCTTAACGGCTTCATGTTAAATTGGAAATACACCGCTTCGTACGGAGTATTCTCAAATATTTTTTTCATCATACCGTAATGCTCTTTTACGGACTGTTTTTTTCTCGGAATATGAAATACTCTTCCGCCAAGGGATTTTATCTCATCCGTATATGCTATTTTCTTGTCTCCAAATACCGCAAAGTCAAATTGGACTTTATCTCTGTCGCAATTCCTATAGATATTCATTATATAGCTTTCCAAACCACCCTTATTTTCTGTTAATCCAGCAATTAAAATATGCCTCATATTATCCATTATTCAACCTCCCATCTTGATGGTTTCGGTAATATAATGTCAAGAGCTCTGTTAACTTTTTCTCTAGTTCTGTCAAAATCAACAATATTAAAATCATTAATACAAATCATTTTATAATTACTATTTGTTATTACATCACATAATTCGTCAACCGCACCATCCACAGAATCATCCAAATGAATCGCTTTTCCAAATTTGTTTACATTATATGGATGAAATTTACCTGTAACATACTGCTCATTTTTGATAATAAACTGATTTACATCATCTGAATTACGAAATTTATTAGCACTTGTTTTATCTAATGTTTCATAATTTTCATCCCATAATTTTTCCATAGTACTTTTTAAAATATTAGTAGCAAGGTGAGAATAATGCAGTCCAAAAAAATCATTACGCTTTAATGGTCTTAAACACATATTTGTCAAAAATGCTTTTTTATCACATAATGAATAAAATTTTTTTCTCTGTTTCTTCAATACTTCTCTTCTGTCGTATCTGCTGTTCAACAAAATCATATTATTAATAAGAATATCATTAAATACATCCTTATGATTTGGAGTAATCGGATCCTCAAGTGCATAATCACATGGTAAACCATCAACAAAAAAATCATCAGGCTTTGTTTCATTAATAATAAAATAATCATCATTCATATATATGAAATGTTCCGATAATCCCTTGATTCTATGAAGATTTAATTCTATTGGATTAACATTAAATGTTGGCAAATATTTTTCTGGAATGTAGTCTTTATGATTTACCAATACTAGTTTATCATCGTCTAAATTTTTTTTCATCCAATCAGGGGTCTGTCCACATGTTACCAAGTATATTTTATGAACCCAGGGCATAAATTTATCTATCCCACGAAATACATATTTAAAATTTTTCCAATCTCTAAAACGATTATTAGAATTATCGATTTTATTTAAATCTTCAATACCAAGATACTTATTTTTACTCTCAATCCAAGCTTTATCCGATGGGTCTACCCAAGGAATTACAACATCTATATCCATAATTACAATCCTTTCAACGTAATTAACACTTTTTTGCCAGAAACCAGTCCTGCAAATCTTTTGCCTGACTGACTATGTCAAATCCCGCAGCTTTTACTTTATCTACGCCGTTTTTCCTATTAATATCATCACTTTTAAGAAGCAGGTCTGCTTCCTTTGCCCAGTCAGCAGCTCCTCTTTCAAGGCTTATTCTGTGAAAGTTCTCATCAGCCACCGCATAATCGGGAATTACATTATCCGATGCAACTGCCGGAAGACCTGATGACTGTACCTCCATAGCAACCACACTTAATCCCTCAAATAATGACGGAAATACAAAAACATCCATAGCCATCAAAAGATTCTTCACGTCATTTCTGATGCCCATAAACATCACGCTGTCTGTTATCCCAAGCAGCTTTGCTTTTTCATGAAGCATATCCTCATCTTCGCCCTGTCCAATAAGCATAAGCACCGAATTGCTGTGTATTTTCTTAAATTCCGCAAATATTTCCAATAAAAAGGACTGGTTTTTTTGGAAGTGCATACGTCCGATATGTCCAAGCACAATTTTATCTTCTATATTAAGTTCTTTTCTGTAATTATCTCTTATATCCTCATTGAACCTATATGAGGAAGTATCTATCGCATTATATATAAGTCTGTATTGGTCGGAATTGATTATTTTATCAGGATAAAACCACTTTGCTGCCTCATACGAGCATGCCCAATAGTCGGTTGCTATCCTGCCGATTTTCTTTTTATTGATTTTGTGGAGAATACCACGAAGTCTGGAATCCATGTTTCTTGAATTGTGGCTGTGTATAATTCTTACAGGTATTCCGTATTTTTTAGCCATTTTTAAATAATCAATATTGGCAAGACTGCAAAGATTAACCCATATCACATCATATTCTGCGGCATGCTCCTTAAAAAAAGCTTTCATGTCCTTTTTATATCTGACAGGATTATCTCTTCTTGCGGTAACTTTAATTACCTTACATCCCATATCCGTAAGCTCATTTTCATACGCAACAACCTTTGTATTACAAAGGAAATCCATATGAACCTTGGTTTTATCAAAATTTCTTGCGTAATTCATCAGGAAGCTTTCAACCCCTCCGGGATTGTCATTCATTCCGAATATCAAAATATTAAACATTCGATACTACCTCTTGTGTGCTAAAACTGTTCCTATCCTTAACCGCATCAATTAATAAGAAAGGCAATGGATTAAAGGTAAGATTCCAAAGTCTTGGTTCTGTTATTGAAATTAAAAGTGCCGCAGCTATTACAATTGCATAACCATTTTTCTTAGCATGTTTAAATATGCAACTGTAAACAGCTAATATCATTATCATAAATAAAACGCCATATGACAACAGTGCCTGGATATATGAACTGTCAACATAATTATATATTCCGTCAATTCCGCCATATCCAAATCCAATCCACTTTATTGGGTTTCCCACAAGGTGTATCCCATAAGTATTTATGGCATTATGGGCTAGGCTTAGTCTAAAATTGAAAAACAGATTAACCTTTTCCCAACTTGCACTGTTACTGTACATAAAGGATACAGTCAGAACAAAGGCGAATATAATCCACGGTATGATTACCATGCCCTTACCCGTATTCTTCTTAACTTTATTAGCAGGTCTCCATTTAAAATATTTATTCAATGCAATAACAATAAGCATTAAGGTTGTTACTGCGTAACACATTCTCGTATTGGTAAGTACAAACAATATTGTCATTAAAACTTCAAGCAAGCATATCTCAAATAAGGTTAAATCCCTGCTTCTAAGATAACAATATTCCATAATCATAAACATAAAAATTATAATTGGTGTAGTTGTCCATGTAAATCCAAGGGAATGTCTGGCTCTTGTTTCCGGATCAAAAATATAGTCCTGTATCACACCGGCTCCACATAATATAAAAGTTATGGCAAATACAACAATCTGTGTAATCAATACTGCCTTTATAACTTTGCGGGAGTTAGTGCAGTTACCGGCAACAATTGCAATCACACCCCACATTACAATACTTTCTCCTGAGGTTATTGCGGCAATCACCGATACGCATATCATAATAATTCCAATATAAAAATTTGACGTTCTGTACGTCTGGAATAAAACAGATATTGCCAGAAGAATGTAAGACAATTTCTGTAAATACATACATAATGTATATACCTGTCCAAACCTAACCTTAATAACGGTCAGGTTTAATAAAACAGATATATAAAAAATTATAACAGCCATAAGAAAAATTAATTCATCCGGTCTGTATGCAGCTTTTTTATTCATTGATTAAAAGCTCCTGTCATATTTCTTTCCACCAAATTTTGCTTTGATGAACGAACAAATCTTGTTTTTCCAATCCATTTTTTCCATATACAGCAATCCGACTTCCTTATATCTGTATGAATTTTTTCCTATCCATACATCAAGTAACAATTCACTGATTCTTCCGAACAATCTTGCCTGATAAGCATCATACTGTGTAATATCTATTCTCTTTTCTATTTCAAAAAGAATATCAAAAAGCCATTTGCAATATTCATTAAATTTTTCTTTGCTCATTATCATCATGTTAAACATATGGGCACTGCTGCTTTTCATTACCTTTTTAAATGACGCTTCATAATCAGGACATATCTCTTTAATTACTTTCTCCGTAATCAGGATGTGTTCTTCATAATGTGTATGTGCGTAGTGGGAATAAAGACTTTCAATAAAATACTTTCTCTTCTTAGGCACAACAATATCATAATCCTTAAGTATATTCTCAAGGGTTGCCTCGTCAAGAATATATCTGAACTTATCATGTGAAGTCCTTTTAATCTTAGGAACAGCCGAAAAATAACGTCTGTAATGAACAAGTCCGTAATAATCCGCATCTACATTCTTCCATATCCAGTATAGGCCTGTCAGTTCACAAAAATAAGGATTCTTCTGTGAAATATTATCGCCCTCGTCATCTCTGGCAAATCCTATATTCTCTTTTCCATATGAGCCAACCTGGACAGGAAAATATATCTTATCTTCCGGCATCCGGTATTTCTTATGTGCGGCTACTAAAATCTTAATGTTCATATTACCACCTATCCTTGTTAAAAGGCTATAAAAATCACTTCATAGATTTAATAAGATTACATATTACATCCACCACATCCACCGATAAATCGGCGTACATTGGCAATGTTAGAACCTTCTTTGATATATCAAGTGCGATTGGCGTATCTCCAGCATAAAATCTACCTTTATAGCAATCAAATTCATTAGTAATCGGATAAAAATACTTTCTTGTATAAATATTTTCATTCATCAGTTTATTATACACGTCATCCCTGCTAAAGCCAGCAATATCAGGATCTATCACAATTGGAAAATAGGCATAATTGTACTCTATATCAGGATTAAGAGCTGGCATAAAGATGCCTTCCATATCATTAAGATTATTCCGATATCTAAAATATACTATCTTACGTTTTTCAATTTCTTCCTTAATATGTTTTAAATTGCATATTCCCATTGCAGCTTGAAATTCATTCATTTTGGCATTTGCACCTACTGCATCAACAGTCTCCTGATCTCTGATTCCAAAATTCTTTAATCTGTATAAGTCAAGTCCATATTCACTGTCCTTATAACAAACAGCTCCACCTTCTATTGTATTAAATACTTTAGTAGCATGAAAACTAAACATTGATGCATCACCGAATGAACCAATTCCTTTTCCCTTATATCTCTCACCAAATGTATGAGCAGCATCATATATAACTTTAAGATTATGCCTTTTTGCTATTTCGTCGATAGCCTCAATATCACAAATATTACCATATACATGAACAGGCATAATTGCAGATGTCTTATCAGTAATAAGGCTTTCTATTTTGTTTACATCAATTGTAAAATTATCTTTTTTAATATCACAAAAAACCGGTGTCAGTCCATTTCTTACTATGGCATGAGTTGTTGATGCAAACGTAAAAGGTGTAGTAATTACTTCTCCACTAAGATTCATAGCCTGAATACCCAGTTCAAGGGCAAGATGCCCATTGGTCATAAGCGACACATTCTCAACACCGAGATAATCTCTAAGTAATTTTTCGAGTGTTTTATGTTTTTCACCCATATTAGTCAGCCAATGAGTTTCCCATATTGACTTTATTTCTTCAATAAATTCCTCCATTGGTGGCATTGATGATCTGGTAACCATTATTTTTTCATCCATAGTAATATCTCCTAAATCAATTTGCAATAATCTTTTATATTCTCATATTTTATACTATGCAAAGTATTCTTTGTCAACTTTGTCATATAAACAGCACGCTAACAATCAAATCTTTTTTCATTCATTTCACGTTTTAAATCTTTAAGCATTTCTATATAATTATATTTAGGCTCATATCCTAATTCATCTTTCGCATTCTGAATATCCATTATGTATTGTGGTGAATTTGGTTTATCTTTTCGTTCAATAATTTTAGATTTATGCACTCCATCTGAAAAAACATCTATAATTCCTTCAATTTGTTTTTCTAATGAAGTTCCAACACCTGTGCCTACATTATAATGTCCGAATTTTCTATCTGAAATTAATGCCTTATACATCATCTGGCAAAAATCTTTGACGTAAACCATATCTTTTTTTCTGGTTTTGTCTCCCCATATTTCTATATCTTTCCCTTCAATTGCATTGTCAATCAGTAACCTGTAGCCAATTTTTCTTTCTTCTCCATCGACAAAGTATGTATCTGTTTTGGAATATAAATATATTGTTGGTAATCTAAAAATAAATGCGCTGATGCCATACATTTGATTATAATTTTTTATCATATCAACTGTGAAATTCTTTGTCATAACATATATTGTATGATCAGTATTATAGCTGAAATCCGGCTTCATATCCGGTTTTAACAGTATATCTTTTTCTGCATAATTCTTTATATCGCCAAAACTCTGAGCATACAGAATTTTAGAAACATGGTTTTTCCTACAAAATTCTAATATATTTAAATTACCTGTTATATTTACATCTATATATTTATATGGATCGTAGCCTTTCATTCTCGCCGGCATAAATCCTGCTAAATCGACAACAGCATACACATCATCTTTAGGTAATTTATCAAAATCTTTCTTTTGGGTAATATCAACTTTAATATATTTAATATTGTTATGCTCATAATATCTGCAGTCTTTTGTTCCTGCTGCAATTATTTCAAAATCAGTATGTACAGTATTTAATAAGTAATCTACAAAATATTTTCCTGTATCACCACTTGCTCCAAAAACAATAATCTTCTTCATATACAAAAATCCTTTCACAATATTTATTTTTCATCAAGTTCAATGTGCAACCATTCATTTGATTTAGACATGACAGTTTCCAATTCTGTTCTATCATCAAATCTAAAAAACATATCTCCAAGTGACATATTAGCACCGGTAAAAGGCTGTACAAAATCACCCGGTTTAGCTGAAAGATCAACTACCTTTAAATATTTTTCTTTTATATCAGAGTCAACCGTAACTGATCTTAATATACCGCTTTTTCCAGGTCTGGCATGTACAACCATCTCACACCAACATCCGTCACACTCCGTCTGTTTAATTTCATCAATAGGCATTCCAACAGCTTTTTTTACCTCTGCTTCTATTAAATCAACTCCATATGCCATTCTCTGAAGCTCTGCAATTTTACATCCGCCACCTCTTGGCGAAACCTCCATAATGTAAGGCTTGCCATTTGCAACACAAGTTTCAATATTATAAATTCCTGTTTTCATATTCAAAAGTGTCATAAGTCTTTGAATTTCTGAGGTAAGATAATCCTGATGTTCCTGTTTCATAGTTGATGGCCAGATAATATACGCAGGTGTATAAGGATTGTCTGCTTCAGGATCAAATAACTGATCAGAATAAGTTGCAAATTTTAACTGTCCATCTACGGTAAATGGATCCGTTGATGAATGATATCCTTCAAAGGTAAGAAAATCTTCAATAATGAATGCTCCGTTATGTGCTCCTCCTAATGCAACATTGATTGCATCAGCAAGATCTTCAACCCTGTCAACTCTTGTAACTCCTTTACTACCTGCTGAATCAGTAGGTTTAACAATAACCGGCCAATTAAAATAATCAATATCATTAAATGGTGATTTTTTATCTTCATATCTTTTAGCATGAGGACAATTAAATCCATTTTCTGTTAAAAAATGGCGAAACAATCCTTTATCCTGCAATATTTCTGTTGCTCTGTATGAGCACTGAAATGGCAACCCCATTTTCTCAGCTATATAAGCTGCTGTAGCAACCCCGGGATCGCATGCAAAAGAAACAATGCCATCAATTTTTAATCTCTTTGCAGCCTCATAAGTAGCTTCTTTATCAATAATACTGACATTGCAATATTCATCAGAAAATTTATGTGCTATGTTATCTGGCAAATAATCACAAGTAATTACATATAATCCCAAATTATGAGCTGCTTCTATAACTGGTACTGCATACCTTGAACCACCTAAAATCATCAACTTTTTCATAATAAGACCTCCTATATCGTTTTCTTAAAATTTTGTCATTTCCGGTTTTCTTTATAATTATACTAGGCTTTCTTTTTATTCTTTTTAATTATCTTAATAAGATAGCCTAAATTATCATTTTTAAATACCTTAGTAATCCCAATGTAAATCAAAATGCCACATATAACCTGTACAACAATGAGCAAAAAACTATTCTTTATTAAAAATGTAAACGGATAAATTAAAATTCCCATTGCAATAGCTGATGCAAAAGATGGAATCATATCTTTTATTTGTTCAATATAACTATACCTTAGTAGCTTTCTATTTGGTGAAGCATTAATAAATGTACTTATAATTGATGTAACAATCTGGCTTAAAGCAATAACCATAACTCCATATCGCATTGAAATAATTAAAACTGTTATTCCGATTATTTTTTTTATTATTTCAAGCTTAAGAAACAAATCACTTCTTCCAACTGCTTTCATTGCTTCAAGATTGGCCGTATGTATCGGCCATAATCCATAATTAAAACATGCAATCCAAACATAAGGTACACAAGGCAACCATTTTTCAGTTAGCATAATTAAAATTAATGGTCTGGCAATAACTGCAAGTCCAACCATTAGCGGCCACATAACATAAGAGCTTACTTTAATTGCTCTTCTTGTCATACTTTTTACGCTCTCAATATTATCCTGACACTTTGAAATTGCCGGAAAAAGAACACCGCTGATTGATGAATTGATATTTGTAACAATAAGTTGTGGATACTGTTGTCCCTTGTTATACTGTGCCAAATCCGCTGAACTATATTTTTTACCGATTACAAGATTCCTTAATTGGTTATATCCTGTATCAAGTAACCCTGACACAAGTATTTTCCAACCATACGAAATTAAATCTCCTAAATTCTTAAATGAAAAATACTTTTCTGGTCTCCACTTTACAGTTATCCATAAAACAATTGTATCAATACATGTATTTGTAAGATATTGTGCAACTATAGCCCATATTCCATATCCTCTGTAAGCCATTATTATTCCTATAACACCTGAGAATAATGTTCCAAACAATGTAGACCAAAAAAATCTTTTAAAAAGCATATTTCTTGAAACATATGCCTGCTGCACGGAATTAACTGATGCAATAACAATTCTGAATGATAAAACCCTTAGTGCAGGACATATAATCGGCATATTATAAAACTTGGCTATACCAGGTGCCAATGCAAATAAAATAAAATATACACCTATTGAAAAAACGATATTAAAATAGAAAACTGACGAAAAATCTTTATTATCAGCATTTTTTTTCTGTATAAGAGCATTTCCAAAACCATTTACCACAAATACATTTGCAATTGTAATGAAAACCATTATAAGTGCAATGACACCATAATCGTCTGGCATCAAAATTCTTGCAAGAACAACGGAAACAATAAATGTAACAAGTTCTGCTGTAAATCTCTCTCCAAATTTCCATATTAGTCCCGAAAACACCTTTTTATTTAAATTATCTTCTGCCATTTCATACCTCTATTTTACTTCAGAAAATATGTCATTCAAAATATTTCAATGTTAAAAAACAACAACTCCTATTTTGCTTATATCTATATCATCATACATTTTTACTTCTTTGCACAACCAATCATAACGAGAAACCATACTTTTACGTATCAAAATAATATTACCGGTATCAACGTTAATATCTCCTTTTTCATCTATAAGCGAATCAATTTCTTTAACATTACATCCATTTTCTTTTAGTTTTGCAATAAGCAAATCAATATATTCCTTTTCAGTCACAGTCAATTCGCAATCACAGTCAAAATACACCTTTGAATTTTCACTATCTGATACTTTTTTTTGAATAAGATTAATTGTATATCTTTTTTCCCTTTCATTCCTATGAGAAAGACCATAAACAAAACTAAAGGCATTTAAATCTTCTATCTCATAAATATTACGAATTGTTTTTCTAAAGCAATATATGAAGCAATTTATAACCAGTCCTGCACCAAATCCAACAAGAATTATTATAAGGAACCATTTAAATGAAATAAAATTCATAATAATTTGTCTTTTTGAGTTAGCCTCAGTAACAATATTTTCCTTATTATCAACTTCATCTCCAATTTTAATCTTATATTCTTTTAATTGTAATTCTGTTAAATCCTTGAGTGCTCTTTGATATTTGCTATATGTAGTATCGTAAATTTCTTTTGTCAATTTCTGTGCTTCATAAATATGTTCATTTAAGACATATCCAAATGATTGATCTGTTTTGTATACATCTGCGTCAGAATATATTGGTTTAATTTCTTCTATCTTATTGTTAATAGCATTTATAACAATTTCAGAAATCTCTTCACACATAGATTTGCTATTTCCTACAATACTAATTACTAATGAATGTTCTTTGATTTCAGATGTAATCAATGTTTTTATTTCTGCATCGTTAACTACGCCTTTATATTTATTCAATACTACATTTGAAACACTCTCGTTATTTACTGTCTGTGCAATAATTTCAAGAACTTCTTTACATCCACCTTTTAACGAATATTCTAATGTCATCTGCGGTGTGCATGTAGCATCTATATTCATAGTAACACCATTGTAATAATAATACTTTACTCCTGCAAAACGTTTTCTAAGATTAACCACATGATCTACTGCCTGGCTTTCTACACTTGTCAATTCTTGTTCTTCTTTATTTCCTTGTTTTTTTATAATATTGCTTTCATTTTTATAGTAATATATAAAAACAACGCAGAACGAAATAATCAAACAGACTATAAACGTAACATATTTTCTTATAGAATATTTAAGCATTTCAAATATATATATCTTCCTTGAATTTTCCATTTTTTCTCCTAGATCTACTATATATCATAGTATTATATATAAAACTTATACTATCTAATTAATTCTTTATCAACTTAGAGCTATCAAATTATAACTTTTTAGGTACGAATTCTTGTATTATGATTCATAAAAATGCTTTTCATTCTTTCGCAAGCTGATTTTGTAGCTCTTAATAAAATATAACTATACGTTTTTAAAATTTCCCCGCTATTTCGTATTTCTTTCTTAATTAACTGCTTTGGAATTTTTAACTCTTTTCTGTATCTGCACATATAAAATATATATTGTAACTGGCTTAACTCTGTTATTTCTTTTTTTCCAACATTTTCTTTTGAAAAAATATAACAATAATAATAAAATTTTATTCTATTTATCTTCGCGGAATTATCAAATTTATAAGTAGCAGAATAACTTGTACCTGAATCTGTAACATATCTATAACTACTCATTATTTTTGGAATACAATATATTTTGAAAAAGTCTGCAATCAAAAAAGCTTCTATCTGGTCACCTGGATATTTCAAATCAGGAAACTGATTTACATACATCTTTTTATAATTATAGAATTCATGTCTCATTAACTTAGAAGAAGTATGTCCTGGCATTCTACCATTTTTATAATCTTTAAGTAGATATTCGCCTGTTATCTCTTTTCTTTCAACATTACTGCAATTCCCATTTTTATCAACAATATTAATCCAATGACTAACTCCTATATACTCCGGGTTTTTTTCAAGAAAATCAACCTGAGTCTGCAATTTATTATCATCACACCAAAAATCATCACCTTCAAGTACAATGTAATACTTTGTTGTTATTTTTTCATACATATCATAGAAATTCTGAATCCCCATATTTTTTTCTCTATATAAGAAAATAAAATTATCCGGGAGTTTTTTTTGTAATTCCATAAGTACTTTTCTTGAATTATCTGTAGATTTATCTTCACCTATATAAACAAGATATTTATAATCTGTCTTCTGATTATATATACTCATTAATGTCTGTTCTATATAATTTTCATGATTATATACCGGAACAATGACAGTAACAATATAATTCTCTTTATCCATAACTGCCTACTTTCTTACTATTAATACTTCATTCATACATTTTCTCTGCGATACTGCAATTTTAAATTTATCTTTATAAGCACCAATTGCAATAAAAAATATTATTCTTTCACTGGCTGGTATAGCAAGTTTCTCTTTCAATGCATTTGATGTTTTATAATCCTGTCCATTCTGTAATATACAAGATGCTATACCATAGTAATGTAATGCATATGTTAATACGGTACCAAATATTGCTCCATCAACATATTCCTGATTTATTTCCATAGCATCATAAAAGCATGCTCTATCTGCTGTTATTACTAAATATTTATCCACTTCTTCTTTAAAGCCTGTATTACCTTTAACATAATTACCAATATAATCATTTGTTTCTTTGCTGTCAAAAACATATACCTTTGATGCTTGTCTATTACATGCCGAAGGTGATTTTTTTGCCAAGGCAACGGCTTTTTCTATATCTTCGACCGTTACTTTTTTAGATGTATCAAACTGTCTTACGGAATGTCTTGAAAAAACGAATCTGTCAAAGCTCTCTCCTGTGGCTTTTTTTATTGATATATAATCCGTTTCTTTTGCGCCGGCATCCACATTTTCATTATGTTTGTAGAAGGGAAGGTACTTCTCAGCACGTTTTTCAATATCTGATACATCATAATCAACTGAATGCTGGAACTCAATATATTTATTCAAAGCCTCTATTGCAGCTTGAAATACATATTCCTCAGTATCAAACCCAAGTACTAGATATTGGTCCATCATAGCAAAAAGTTCATGTACTCTTGCTATGCCAAAACCCTTTCTTGTATTAGAAATAGATAATGCTTTTTCAATAACATGTATCTGCCTATATATCTTTGCCTGGTACGAATTAAATGATTTCTGATTAGGGTTGTTGTAATTATATTTAATATATTCATTACATTCGTGTTTGAATTCTCTCCTTATCAGACAGTTTCTTTTTATACATCTCAAAAAGTCTTTTAACTTCATATTTCTACCTCGGATTATTCAACGTTTTAAATAACTCATCTGTTGTTATATGAGACTTGTTTTTAAATTCTGGCTTCAATATTTTTAATTTGTCAAGATAGTCATCATATGTATCAACAAGATATTCAAATTTTTCTTCAAGTACAGAATCGTTTAATTCATCTATATCAATACAGTATTCTTCCAAGCCAGATTCTTTCATAAAGCCACGCATCTTCTGTTCATAGCTAATAGAAATAAATGGGGTACACTGTTTTGCCGAAAAAATATTGCTGTGATATCTCATTCCTATTACAGCATATAACTTTGATATAACATACTGCTGGAACTGTGAATCATATTTTTCTGACTTAGAAGTAATCGTAAAACAGTTTTCATTTATACGATAGCCGTTCATCAGCTTTTCATCATCCTGTTTTCCATATAACTGCGGAATAAAAACAATTCCGTAACCTTCAGAGGTAAGCTTCTCAATATTTTTCTTAAAGCTCTCCTCTATTTTACTTAATAAAGTTTTATTATTCCTGTGTTTAGGATGCCATAACAAATCGGTTATCGTAATACCTATACACTTTTTATGCATTGCCATAAAATCATTTAATTCTTTATAACCATCAAACAATTTTCCATAAATATTTTCGTCGATATTGTTCTGGAATGCGGAGTCAAGCGCTAGCAATGCTTTATTCTCACCTAGAAACTCATTTACATATTTAAGTGAGATTGGATCTCTGAGCACTATTTTCTCTGCGCCCTGTAATATTATTTTTCTCTGCTTATTCCTTTTCTCACTCTTAAATGGTCCCATAGACGGCGCATAAAACATATAATGGACGCCCATTTTCTTTATCAGATGAAGTCTTTTAAGGTATAACCATTCAAATTCTTCATAAATATCTCCGATAGAAGGCCCACCCGGTGCATGAAGCACAATGTCTGCTTTTTTAACTTCATTAATAAATTCCCTGCCTTCTTTAGTGACAGATAATTTTCCTTTAGTCATAAGTATCAAAAAAAAGTCAAGCTGTGCCAACTTTGACGCAATCTTAGGAAATCTGCAGATTTCTTTTACGTTGTTCATATTAGGATAAAACGTAGGTCCGTTATAAGAAATACATATATTTGCATCAGGTTCTTTTTCTTTTATGGCGGCTATCATTGCTTTAACAGCAGCCTCATCTCCTCTATTTTCTGTATGTGCATGAATAATTAAAATATTTCTTCCCATGTTATTCTTCCTGTTCCATTATATTTTTATTATTAGTATTTTTTACATATAACATTAAAATCACTAAAATCAACCAGGCTCCTCTTATATAAAGATAAAAGAGCCCGAGTATAGCGGCTAAAATTATAAGAATTCTAGCTATAGAATCTCTTCTCACATACATATAAGTTTTAATAAGACACACATAATAAGTTATCACTCCTAATATACCATTGCCAATCAAAAGAGTAATAAAATCCGATTCCGGATTCCATATATCCAGTTTAGTCGATAAGCCAAACATCCTAGAATATACCTCGCCAGATGCCATTGTCCCATATCCGAATAACATATTTTTAATGTCAGCCTTATCAAAGATTTTTGGAAGTTTTAAATAGTAATCTGCATGTCTTCCTGCACTATAATCGCCAAGAGTATCTCCACTGCTCATTAACCCAAGAACAGCATTGGCAACTTTGTCTAGATTAATCAATGCAAAAATGATACTGGCCACAATACAACCCAAAAGTATTAAATATGGTATACAATATTTTTTAAAATGCTCATTAACCTTTTCTCTGTTCTTGTCATATTTTTTCAGAGCAAATTCAATAATCACTCCTGCAATCAATACAATTATTCCTGTTCTTGAGGAACTTAGCAGTATTCCTAACAGGAAAAAGCACTTGGAATACCATTTCTTAGACATAAAAAATCCAATCAATAAAACTGCAGCAACTGCTGATGTATCCCAGCCAATTCCCGATGGCCTAAACTGATTGACTCCTCCTATATGCATAATAAGAGTCCACCCACCGGCACCATTCAAATGAAGCAGCTTTCCAAAAACGACCTCGTTCAAAGATATTCTAAAATTAGTCCACAAAATAAGTTGTAAGAAAATCCAAACAAGTTGTACACACGCTGAAATATATAGTCCTTTAAAAAACTTATTTCTAAAGTGTAACAATTCCTCATCAGAAAATATAATGCAAATAGGGAATAATAATATAATATATTTTACAATCGCCCTTACACTCTTGAGAAAAAGCTTTTCACCTAGGTAGTCATAATTTATTACTGTAGACAAAACAAATAAAACCATAAGTATATAAATTGGAATTTTATACTTATACAAATAAATTCTTTTGCCCTTAGTAAAAAACAACTTTGTTATAATTATTGCTACAATCACAAAATTATAAATTGCCCACTCTGTTCCTGCAAATTTAATTGCCAAGGCAAACATTGTACACAATATTCCCAATAAGAGAAATTCCACATCAAGTACTTTCTTTATCTTTTCACTCATTTTATACCTCTTATAATTTACATTTTAATCTGTAAAATACATTATCCAAAGCATATCCAAAATATTTAATGCTAATAAGTATTTTTTTTAGTCTGTTTTCTTTTCTAAACTTATTTTTATAAATACTGTATCTGGATACATTATTTATAATCTTACCGGATACATATGGAACTTTTGATATATACGATAACATCTCCATTGTTGATTCTAACATTTTATCGAGATTATAAGATAAATTTTCTCCTGTATAGCAATGTATATATAGACATTTATTTAAGTATGTAAATACTTTTTTCTTTGAAAACATTAATATCCAAAGAAAATAATCATCTGCACCATTGTTTTTCATATGATATTCTTTCCATTCATCTGGAATACTTTCTTTCTTTATCAAACACTGTCCGGGTGAAAAGATTTGATTATTAATTCTATAGTACGGTCTAAATTTCGTTGCGCATTTAATCGCATATTCATTTGTATAAAAAATATGCTTTCCATATTCGTCTTCAATTATTGCATTAGCAATTATAACATCAGCAAAGCGTTCTTTTGCTTTTTTCCCCATTTCCAACATAAAATTATTTTTTATTTTATCATCCTGGTCTAAGAACAAAATATAGTCCCCTGTTGCAATTTCTAACCCCTTTACCCTTGATTTATGGATTCCCATATTAATTTCGTTATTGTATATCTTTGTATCAAATAAATCACTTGATATATCTTTTATCTGTTGTTCAGGTGAATCATTGATAAATACATACTCTACTTGTATATCTTCACTTTCGTTACTAATTACATTAATATTATCTTCAATACATTTTATAAGATTGGATATATATTTTTCACCATAAAATAATGTTGTTATTACTGATATTTTCATTTCATACCTCATTAAAATTTTATTAGGAATCTAAAACCAAATATAGACATTATCGCAGCTACTCTATTCTTAATCCTTACTTTAGGATTAAAAATATTAATTAATGAATACTTTTTTATCTTAATATATAATTCTTTTTTCAAATCAATATATCTTTCTTCATTTGGTATTTGTCTAAAAATATGCATATATAAACTAAAACATCTTGCTTTACATGCCATATCATATATTTTATTCTCATTGACAAGGCATTCTTTCATTTCATCTACAAATTCAACGCTTATCATCTTTTTTTCATTAAACGAACTTCTGACAATGCTGCTGTTTCTGATTCTATACAAATACATTATTGAATCAATATAAACAATCTTATCTGATGTATCAATAATTTTGTATGTAACATTCAAGTCCTCATAAAGTTTTCCTACAGGATATTTATACTTTTTTAATGCATCTGTTTTATATAACTTTCCCCAGGCTGAATTATTAAGTTTCTTTTGGTAAAGCATATCCTTTAATGCATGTTCCCTATCATAAATTTTAATATGATTAGATTTTTTACTACTATACACTGTACATTTTTCTGAAACTTCTGCAAATTTACACTGTACTATATCTGCATCATTATCATTCATAGCTTTTAATAATACTTCAATATAGTCATCACTAACAAAATCATCACTATCAATTAAAGCAGTATATCTACCACAAGCCTTACTTATCCCGATGTTTCTTGCATCAGATAGACCACCATTGCTTTTATGGATGACACTAATTCTACTATCCTCTGTTTGTAATTCGTCACACATAATACCGGATTTATCTGTTGAGCCATCATCAACAAGAATAATTTCAATATTAGTATATGTCTGTCTCATAACACTTTTTACGCAGCATGTTAAATATTCTTCAACATTATATACAGGTATAATCACGCTTACCAGTTCATCAAATTTCATATCAACGCTCCACAACAGTTTTATAAATCTCTCTATACTTTTCTGCCATAACCTTAATTGTATACTGTTTCCGGATATCCTGATGAGCATTTTTCCCCATCGTTTCTCTCATATCCGAATCATTAATCATTTTATTAATATCCACTACAAATTCTTCAACACTATTGGCAATAAATCCATTCTCACCATTTTTGACTATGTCTCTATTACCTATAACATTACTGACTATTACTCCACGTTTTAAGTACATAGCCTCAAGGATTGAAATTGGAAGTCCTTCCCATCTTGATGGTAATATAAAAACAGGTGCTGTAATCATTAATTCTACCACTTTTTTTCGGTCCAACCATCCAGATATTTCTATATTCGGAGCTGTAAGTACACCTCTATCCTCGCCATCGCCTATCCACAAAAACTTGTACTGAGGCATTTTCAAGGCAATTTCATTAAATAACTCAGGATTCTTTTGATACATTATTCTTCCAACAGTACATACGTCATATTCATAACTAGATTCATTCTTTTCAGAATAAATGTTCTCATCAATATTTATTCCATTATTAACAAAAGTTGCATTTTTATTTAACTTCTTAGCAATCTCACATTCTCCAACACTGCAGGCAATGGTAATTGATTTTTTCTTAGCCATTACTTTTTCTATAAGCCAATATATCTTTCTTATAAATTTGCTGTCATCTTCCTTCAGAAATGAAAATCCATGCGGAGTATAAAACCGTTTACAATCCTTAGGAATTTTCAATATTCTTCCCAACACACCAGCCTTTGAAGAATGGCAATGAATTATATCCGGTGAAATTTCCTTAACATATTTTTTCAAATCCTTATATGCTGCCAGATCTTTTTTTAGAGAAATGCTTCTTACAAAATTTTTTTCGTAAATGAGTTTTATTCTTTTGTCAAATTTATCTTCATAATCAGAAGGTGTTTGCGGTCTCAATCCATATATAATGGTCATATCATAATAATTACATAACTCATTTGCTAATTGCCATATATATGTAAAAACGCCGCCACCCATGGCCTCAACGATAAACAATAGTTTTTTATTGCACATACCTTGTTTTCTCCTAATGTGTTAATTTATTGTGATTTGCCAAATTAAAATTTATTATATCATATTATAAATCCAATGTCCATAAATCCATGACACCCCTAATTATTATGGTATAATTTTCCTGATAACAGGAATTTTCTGTATCAGGCGAACTATAATAACACTTACCCCATATATAATAAATGTTCCAGCAATTCTATATAAAGTACTTCTTGGGTCAATTCCAAAATGCCTGATTGAAAAATCTTTAAGGTAATAATGGATAAGATATACCCCAAAGCTAGCTGCCGAGAGATTTCTTACAAACTTAACGGCTTTTTCATGCTTCTCTATGAAACTCCATTTTCCGTATTTAAAGAACACAAAGACTGCTGTTCCCATAAGCATCGCAGGTATATTCATATATCCTGCATAGGTTTTGTCAAAGCTTCCGGCTTTAAAGGATTTTTGTACTGTCAGGTAAAAATACATAAAGAAACCGAGCAGTCCAAGAATATATATAAAGATTCTGAAGCTCTTTTTAATATCAGTATTAGCAAGGTAATATCCTGTAAGTATCCACACCGTATAACCGCCGCAACACACCGTACTTAGCGAATAGTTCCACTGTATCTTTGCCTTTTTGCATATAAAAGGCATTAGAACATTTAATATAAGATACAAGAATATAAGATATGTGAATACTCCGTTTTTGCCAATCCGCTTATCTTCATCCACAAGAGAAAACAGTGGAATTGTCAGATATACCGAGAACAATGCCGGAAAAAACCAGTATATTCCCATTCCTTTACAATTAATAACGGCACTGATAAATTTTGCCGGTGTATTGATATCGGAAATTTTCATTCCTTTTGTATAAAATATTGACCAGCATATTCCTATGATACTCCAAATAATGAACGGAACAAGTGTTTTAAGTAATCTTTTCTTAAAAAATGTTCCTGTGCCATATCTTTTTCTGTAATTTATAAGTGTGGCACCCGTCAGCATAAAAAACACGGGTACCGCAAAGTAAAACAGAGCTTCAATAAACATACATGAAACCCAGTTTCTTGTCTTTGCAAATGTATGAACTGCTCCGTTTACATGCAGTGCAACCACAGCAAAGCATGCAAATATATTGAGTAGATCAAAGTATAAGATATAGTTTTTTTTACCTGTTTCCATAATAGCCATTACCTTCTGTTATTCACCTTTTAAATATTTTTCGGCTTGCCTGTCAAATTCAGATACATACATAAAAATCTCATCCTCAGCCATAAGTTTTATATGGATTTCTTATTTCCGCGTGTCATAAGCGCATAACATATTCCATAGCCTGCTGCTAACATTACAAATGCGGTAATAATTAATACTACTACCGGAATTCCTGATTTTTTGGTATTTTCGGATGCTGCTTCATCAGTTTCTGTTGCAGATACACTTTCTGTTGTGCTTTCAGTTTCTTCCACCGTTTCTGTCTCAGCTTCCGTTACAGTTTCAACTCCTGATATAGATGGAAGTTTTCCTTTGTATTCCGGCATTACAACGACGTTAATGTTATATACCTTCTTTGAATCATCTTCAGCTACACCCGTGACTGTCATTTTATTTTCACCCTGTTTTAATGTTTCTACAAGGCCGTTAAGAACCTGTTTTCCTTTTTCATCCTGCAGTGTTCCTGTTGCGGAAATTGTCTTTGTCCCAAATGGTACATATATGACATAATCTGTTACCTCAGGTGAAAATTCCGGAGATAACTTTCCTTCACTGACAGTTATACCGCTAAGATTGGCATTATTGCTTTCCTTGTAATCAGGGTCCTGCTTTCTGTTGGCTGTTATAGTGTATGTCTTAACAGCACCATTTTGTGCAGTTACGTTGATTGTAATTGTATTAGCACCTACGTTAAGTGCAGTATTGCCTACCGATACTTTAGCGGTTGCGTCTGCCGGTGCTGCACTGATGTTAAGACTGCTTTCCGAAAACTCCACAGTTCCTATATCATAGGATGTCTGCGATGTATTAAAATTAATGTTATGGCCGGCTATCGACAATGAGCCAAGATTATTGTTGCCGGAGAGTGGTGCGGCTACTGCAACCGAATATTTAGCTGTTCCGATACTGCTTTCATTGTTACCATCCGATACAACAATATTGTTGAAAGAAATATTTATACCGGTTCCGGTTGCCACATTATTTACCTTAAATACTGCTTTTATTACGGTTGAGTTATTTCCAAGAGGATTAGACAGTGCATCATCATATACTACAACTCTGCTTCCGTTCTGTTCAAGCTTCCAGCCGCCTGTTCCTGCACTCATGCTTACGAGTGAAACAGAGCCATCATAGGCAAGGCTGCCTTCAAATCCGTAGCTTCCCGGTGATGATATATTAAGATTCAATGTAATTGTATCTCCGGCTCTTACTGTTCCAGGACCTGTAAGTGCCGCAGATGCCGCATTGACATCTGTTTTCTTAAATCCGCAAATCACACAGAGTGTGAATACAACTATAAAAGTAAGAATCTTATTTATTTTCTTCATTGGTAGTTATTCCCTTCCAAGTATTTTTGCTTTTACTTTGATAAAATCGGTAATATTGACTTTTCCGTCATTATTCATATCTGCTGCCTGTTTCTGTATGTTGGACAATGATGATCTTCCAAGTATACTCTGTTTAACCGCAATCAAATCAGTGATATTGGTTTTTCCATCACCGTTCGTATCCCCGGTGACGATGATATTATATGACTTGACTACTTTATTATTGTTAATTACGCATAACTGCATTCCGGTTCCTACCGACACATTTCCAGACTGTTTTACATTGTTTTTCCTGATTTCACAATATTGCTTTTCATTGATACTCTGCAAAAGTGAATTAACATTTGTTCCGGATTTGATACTTCTGGCAATGTTTCCTGACTGGTCAATACTTACTTTAGATGAAGTTGCCTGAGCAGGTAGCTTCACCGCCGGTTTATTTATTGTGAAGTTAATTTTCCTGCTTCCGGTGTAATAGCCTTTTCCGGTTATAGTAACTGTTGCTGTTCCCGGATTAATATGATTACTGTATGAAACTGTATAATTCGTTCCATTAGTAAGTGTAATTCCGTTATACTTCACGGTAACAGAAGGTGTTATTCCCTTTCCGGTATATGTCTGTGCCGCAATACTGCCTATTGTTGCACGACTGAGAGGGGTTGTTACTCTTACTTTTGTACGATTTGTTGTTGTAGTTTCGGTATATCCGTTCTTAGAGACTGTGACATTGCAGTAATAGTATTTTTCTCCGTTTTTGCCTGTTGCAGGTGCATATTTTGTAGATGTGGCATTGGCTATTTTGGTTCCTGAAGCGGTCTTTGAAACTGCTTCGTACCACTGGTATTTGTATGTTGCTGCCGAATCTATATTAGTTACTTTTGCAGTCAATTCAACTCTGCTGCCGATTTCTATATTTTTGTCACCGATAGACGATAATATTGGCTTATCAGGTTTTACGATGACTTCAGGTTCCTTGCCTATTATCAATGCCGATGCCTGGAACGCTGTCAATTCCCTTCCTGTACCCTGCAACGGATTTCTGGCATAAGCTGTTACCCTGACATAATATGTCTTGTTCTCATCATAATCCGGCATATTAAAAGTATTGGTATATGATTTATAATAGCCATCATTTACATCTTTTGATTCTGATATGTACACATGATACATTGTATCTATATATTTATCAGGAAATGTATAAGCATCCCACTTAATTGTATTGGTATCTTTATTATATGTAAGATTAGCAATTGGCTCACACCTTACATACATTGGGTTAAACGCTATTCCCTTTCCCTGTTTATAGACATTATCTTCTATTACATACGGAATTATCTGATATGTCACCTGAGTGTTTTCTGCAATTGATTCCACATCATCAATGTATGAATCTACGTCTTTGGCATCTATTGTAACTGTATCCTGATTTGTTATTATACGTTTTACATAATATCCTGATGCATTTTTAACTTTGTCCCACGTAAGTTTAAATTTCTTGTATTCATCATTATTAATGTGTCCGTTTGTTGGATTATTAAGTTTTTTATTACCAACATAACGCGAACTTTTTGAAGATTCTATATCCTTACTTCCATCATTAAATACCGTAATGATGGAATAATAGTATGCCTTGTTATACTTTGGCACATTATTATCTGTATATTCATTTGTAACCGCGGATGCTATTTCAGAGTAATTTTCTCCATCTTCCGAGCGTAATACTTTATAGCCCTTTGCACCACTGATTTTTTCCCATTTAACAGAAATTCCTGTTCCTGTGGATTCAACATTAGTTATTCTCGTTCTTGGAATGTCTATTGATATTTTCTTTACCTGCGACGGAGAAATAGTATCCATGCCATGACTGTTGTTATAGGCTTTCACATAATAGTAATATGTCTTTCCAAAAGCAAGACCGGTATCGGTGAAGGTCACATCCGTTCCATTATATACAAGTGAATAGTCCGCGTCTCCCTCAGCTTTTCTGTAAAGTGCATACCCTGTTGCATCGCTTGTCTTTTTCCATGTAATAACTGCTTTATCAAGTCCCGACTGTTCAGTACCCGTTATTTCCGAAGCCTCTATATCTTTTTTAGCTGTAGTAAATGCTTTAATACAGAAGTCCGCATCCGGATATCTGTCATAACTGTTTTCATTAATATCCACCCATCTGTTGTAATAATACAGATAACTGTGTCCCGGTGTTGTGGAATTAACCACATCCCAATATATATGATCATTATCTGCGGTCTGATATTCACTTATTGAATAATTAATTCCTGAGGCATTATCAAAAGTAACTACAACGGAGAAAGTATCTCCGCGATGTAATGTAATACTTTCAGGAAGCTCCGTTGTATAATATCCGGCATAAGTTGTTTTTCCTGTATAGGATGTAAGCAAGGTTCCGTTCTCCGGGGTTATGGTGCCTGCTTTAGTATCTACTTTGTAAATGTCAATCGTGTATGAAAGATTAGAATTGCCAACAGCAAAAGCCACACTTCTAAGAATCTCGTCGGTGCTTCCGTTTACCTTGAATATATTGGCAAATTTCTTCTCGTTCTTATAAAACGAAGCATTATTCTGGATAAAATGATTAAAAATCGTGCTTCCGTCATACTGATAATTATAATCATATGTATCTGCCGGAACGATTTCATATATAACCGCATTCATATTCTGGATACTTGATTCATAGTATGACATCCAGAAATATCCGTTATTGCCGGCACTGCTGCCCCAGCTGTTCTTAATTAACCATGCTCCGTTTCCCGGAGGGGTCTCATAACCATTCGCAGCAAACAGGGATTTATCAATATTGTCATCCCAGCCTACAATGGTTACTTCATGTCCCGAACCTGTTGGTTCGGAGTAGTATACATACTTATCTGAATATTTCTGATTGGTGGTATATATTGTACTTACGGCACCGTTTTCAATAATTGCCTGCTTGACAAGGTCACGTTCCTTCATATTGATATACTTCTGGCCGGTTAAAATATATGACACATCTTCTGCCTTAAAGGTATATGTTGTTTCCTTCGTATTTTCCTTATCCGAATATAATGCTTCAGGAACACTTTTCTGATTCATAACACCCGCCCACTTGCTAAGGGTCTTAAAAGCATACTGGTCATTGCCACCATTAGCAAAAGAATATGTCATGTTATAATTGGTTGACTTATCGCCCGTTGTACCGCCAAGTGGGTCTGTAAATGTGCTGTCATTGAATGTCATATATGCAAGTCCGAATTCTGACAAATCTATATCATCCGGGGATGACACATATCCGTGGGATAATGCGTAGGATTCCATTGCAGCACACGCACCGTATGCCCAGCAGATTCCAAGGCTTCCCTGATCCTTGACACTTGTCACATAGCCTCTGTCCACAGATGAATATGACGACGGAATAGCCGTGCTCCTTGCTAATCCATAAAATATTGCCGAATTTGCTACATATCTGCTTATATTGCCTGAATTACCTACTAAAGGTGCTTCAAAGCTATGCAGTACTGCCCCCGAATTGCCACTCCTCGTATCTGCTTCAACAGTATCTTTTACATTATTAACACCCTCTGCCGCTTTCGTTCCCATCGCGGTGAAATTAACCGATGATGTTACAGTAACTGCGGAAATAAGGACAGCCAATAATCTGTTCATTCTTCCTGCCATAAATTATCCTCCATATTCTGTTTTCTCTTGTCCCGTCCCTTAAACTGATATTATTATACAATAATTCCGGCAGGATGTCACATACTTCTTAACCTTTTTATTAGCTCTTTTGTTGCAAGTGATTGTGGTTTTCTCCCATCATATAAAAGACATATCAGACGTTTTGGCAGCTTATCTTTTAATTTTATAACGGTTACATTCCCACCCATCATACTTTCCGGTACAAAACCTATTCCAAGTCCTGATTTTACCATTGGCATAACCTGGTCCGTAGTTGCCGCAATTACATTAGGTTTAATATCCATTCCTTTTTCTCTGAAAAGTTCCTCATAATACTCCCTTGTTGCTGTCCCTTTTGAAAGAAAAATAACAGGATATTTTTCCAGTTCCTTAAGGCTTATTTCTTTATTATCAGGTATTCCAAACATCTTATGTGCTACGGGATATTCCGTGAATTCACAAAGATTTTCACAGGATAAAGAATCATTTTTGTTAATATTTATGGGTGTGGTTACAAGTGCCAGCTCCACCTCATCATTTTTAAGGCTTTTTATCGCAGATGGTGTTGACTCATTGGTTATCTGGACCATGACATTGGGAAAATCTCTCCTGTAGGCAGCAAGCACCGGCAGAAGGACTTCGTGTAATGCTATCTCACTGACTCCGATTTTGACACTGCCGCTATCCATTCTCTTAGTCTGTTCCAGTTCATGTTCCGCTAAGGATATCTGTTCAAAAGCAATATTTACCCTTTTAAAAAGCATTTCACCCTCCCTTGTAAGCTTAATTCCCTTTCTCGAACGGTAAAACACCTGTACTCCAAGCTGTGATTCCAGATTGTTCATAGCCCTTGTTATATTGGGCTGGCTGTTATCCAGAGCCTCTGCCGCCTTTGTAAAACTTCCGAACTTCACAACGTAATAAAATATCCTATAATAGTCATAAGTAATATTCATAAATCTCCTATATATCATTTTGATATGTTAAATATTATTTTTATACCTTTTACATATAGATATGTGATTATTATAATCTATTTCTAGAAATAATCAATGGTTCAGTTTTAAGTAGAAGGAGAAAAATTATGAACAAAGATTTAACAGTGGGAAATCCCGAAAATGTGCTATGGAAATTCTGTATTCCGTTGTTCGGAAGCATTATTTTCCAACAGTTATACAACATAGCCGATTCATGGGTAGCCGGAAAATTCATCGGTGAAAATGCTCTTGCGGCTGTTGGTAACAGTTATGAAATCACTCTTATTTTTATTGCATTTGCATTCGGCTGTAACATAGGCTGTTCCGTAATTACGGCAAGGTTTTTCGGAAGCAAGGAATACGGCAATGTCAAAACATCTGTTTACACATCAATGGTAACAAGTGCAGCTATATGTCTTATACTTATGTTTATCGGAATATTTGCAGGTGGTGCTTTGCTTCATGCCATAGGTACACCTACCAAAATTTATGATGATTCCAAATTATATCTTGATATATATGTATATGGTCTTCCTTTTGTATTTTTCTATAACATAGCCACAGGTATTTTCTCTGCTCTCGGTGACAGCAAAACGCCTTTCTATTTTCTTGCTGCATCCTCGCTTTCAAACATCGGCGTAGATATCCTTTTTGTAAAGGTATTCAATATGGGTGTTGCAGGTGTTGCATGGGCAACTTTCCTTTGCCAGAGTATAAGCTGTATACTTTCGCTTGTTGTAGTTCTTCGTCGTCTTCACAAAATCGAAACCGATGAGAAACATTACATATTCAGTAAAAGCATTTTCGTACAGTTCATTATTATTGCAATTCCAAGTATTTTACAGCAGAGCTTCATATCAATCGGTAATATCGTTATCCAGAAAGTCATCAATGGATTTGGAACAGGCGTAATTGCCGGATATTCCGCAGGCGTCAAACTTAACAACCTTGTAATTACATCATTTACAACACTTGCAAACGGCGTCTCCAATTTTGCTTCCCAGAATATCGGTGCAGCAAAATTCGACCGTGTCAAAGCCGGTTTTAAGGCAGGTGTAAAATTAGTATGGTGCCTTTCACTTCCGCTTTGTCTATTATATGTCATATTTCCGAAGGCTTTACTTACCTTCTTTATCGATAATCCATCCGCTGAGGCTATAAGTTCAGGTTCAATATATCTGAGAATCCTTGCCCCATTTTATTTTGTAGTATCGGCTAAACTTGTAGCCGATGGTATCCTCCGAGGTGCAGGTCTTATGAAGCAATTCATGATTGCAACATTTACAGACCTTATATTAAGAGTTGTTCTTGCTATAGTCTTATCAAAGACAGCTCTTTTAAGTACCGGAATCTGGTGTGCTTGGCCAATCGGATGGACGGTTGCCACTGTCATATCTATCTTCTTCTACAGGCAGGGCAAATGGAAAGAATGTTAAAAATTTCTATGACGTTCTTTCCCTGATTACCAAAAAAGAGTTCCGTGCATATAAGCTTCGGAACTCTTTTTTATTTTTTTGCATTTTCTATATCCATCAAACACCCACCGCCAATTGATTTTTCAGGCCAATATATAATCTTTGATTGCTTATCAGATGAATTTATTGACAATAATTTACGTCTATCTTACAATTAGTACATCACATAAAATAAGGAAGACAATTACAATGGCTAAATTAAATTGTTTTGTTGCACAGTCAGGCGGTCCTACTGTTGCAATCAACTCCAGTCTTGCGGGAGTAATTAAGGGTGTCGCGGACTCGGAAATGTATGGCACAATCTACGGTTCGGTTAACGGTATTCTGGGTATTCTTGATAACAGGATCCTTAATCTTTCAGAAAAAGTTCCTGATGATAAAGAACTTTTATGCCTTAAGCACACACCTGCCATGTATCTTGGTTCATGCCGTTACAAATTACCGGATTACCACAGGGATGACAGCGATTATAAGAGAATTTTTGAACAATTCAAGCGTTATAATATAGGAGCATTTTTCTACATCGGCGGCAATGATTCCATGGACACTGTGCTTAAGCTTTCGGAATATGCTTCTTTAACAGACAGTGATGTAAAAATAATCGGTATACCAAAGACCGTTGACAATGACCTTATGGTAACAGACCACACACCGGGATTTGGTTCCGCTGCAAAATATGTTGCAACCTCCCTTCTTGAAATTGCACATGACACGTTTATTTATGCGGTAAAAAGTGTAACCATAGTTGAAATAATGGGAAGGGATGCCGGATGGCTTACTGCCTCATCCGCACTTGCAAGAAATGGTTATAATACCGCACCTCACTTTATTTATCTGCCTGAGGTTCCTTTTGACAAAGACAAATTTATCGAAGATGCCAAAGAATTTCTTAAAACCAATAATAACCTTATTGTTGCAATTTCCGAAGGTATACGAGATAAAGCCGGCAACTATATAAGTGCCGGAGACTGTGTAGCCGACCATTTCGGTCACAAGATGTTAAGTGGTGCCGGACAGGCTCTTGCTGAAATCGTAAAAGAAGAAATCGGTGTTAAAGTCCGTTCTGTAGAAGTCAATGTATTACAGCGTTGTGCAGCCCACGAAGCTTCAAAGACAGACCTTGACGAAGCTTTTAATTCCGGTCATAAGGCTGTAGAGCTTGCCGAAGCAGGTGTTACCGCTTCAATGGTTACAATGACCCGTTCAAGCAACGCCCCTTATACCATTGAATACGGCTATGCCAGAATCGCAGGAATTGCCAATGAAGCCAAGTCCGTTCCTGTTGAATGGATTAATGAACGCGGTAATGACGTAACCGCTGAGATGATTGACTACTTAAAACCACTTATTGAAGGAGAAGTTACACTCACATATAGAGACGGAATTCCTGTATATATGGATGTAAGTCATCTTAAACCGGGAGTTCTACCTGTAGAAAAGAGATAAATTTACACAAAAAGGGCGTTACCACTATTTGAAGTGGTAATGCCCTTTTCTATATTCTATTTATTAAACAGGCTCTCTGCATAATACACCGATTGCATGGCGTCTTTTCCATAAAAATCTGCTCCAATCATATCTGCATATTCCTGAGTGAGAACTGCACCGCCAACCATTATCTTACAATCGGGACATTTTTCCCTTAAAAGTTTTATGGTTGCTTCCATATTGACTACAGTAGTAGTCATAAGTGCACTAAGTCCTACAAGTTTGGCATCGTTAGCTATTACAGCATCAACAACATCCTCAGGCGGAACGTCCTTTCCAAGGTCTATTACATTATAGCTGTAATTCTCAAGGATAACCTTCACGATATTTTTTCCGATGTCATGGATGTCACCCTTAACGGTTGCAATAACAACTGTTGCTTTCTTTTCTTCAGAGCTTCCGCTCTTTTTCATATATTCCTTAATTGCCTCAAAACCGGCTTTGGCAGCTTCAGCACTCATAAGTAACTGAGGAAGGAACATTGTTCCCTTTTCAAAGCCTTTACCCACAATATCAAGTGCAGGCACAAGATCTCCGTTTATTATATCCATTGGTGCTTTAGTTTTAAGGAGTTCAACGGTTTCTGTGTATGCATTTTCTTTAAGTCCCTTGACAATACAATCCGAGAGACTGAAATTTGCCGTTGTCTTAGGTTTTGTTTCTGCTGTTTCAGGTGCCACTGCGTATTTTTCAATATATTTTGTACACTGGCTGTCATTACCTGAAAGAACCATATATGTATCGTAAGACTGCATCATCGCCTTTGCATTAGGATTAATTATACCTGCCGACAATCCTGCCTGAAGTGCCATGGTAAAAAATGTTGAAGTAATGAGTTCTCTTTGTGGCAGTCCAAAAGAAATATTTGATACGCCGAGAACCGTTCTTCCGCCTCTTGCTTTAATTTCACGGACAGTATCAAGGGTTATATTAGCCGATTCATTATCCGTACTCATTGTCATTGTGAGCGCATCTATAACTATATCTTTAGCTTTAATTCCGTAAGTTGCCGCAGTTGCATATATCTTTTCGGCAATTTTAATTCTGCCCTCTGCGGTATCAGGTATTCCATCCTCATCAAGGCAAAGTGCAACAACCGCACCGCCGTATTTTTTTACAAGAGGAAATACCTGTTCCATAACTTCCTTCTTGCCATTAACAGAATTAACCATCGGTTTGCCGTTGTAGATTCTCATAGCAGTTTCCATTGCATTCATATCAGTTGTATCAATCTGAAGAGGAAGATCAAGAATACTTTGCAGTTCAAAAACCGTATCTTTCATCATTGCTGTCTCATCTATTTCCGGAAGTCCGACATTAACATCAAGAATGTGTGCTCCCGAATCAGCCTGTTTAGTTCCCTCTTCAAGGATATATGTCATATTGTGGTCACGTAATGCCTGTTTAAACTTGGATTTACCTGTAGGATTGATTCTTTCTCCGATAATTACGGGCACTTTTCCAATTTCTACCGCATGGGAATATGAAGACACAAGCGTAATATCTTTTTCCACAATAGGAATCGGCTTTAAATCCTTACATCTGTCGTATGTTGCCATGATGTGTTCAGGTGTTGTTCCACAACATCCGCCGATAATCCATGCTCCGTCTTTTACAAGAAGCTCCATATAACCGGCAAATTCTTCAGGTCCTACATCATAAACCGTTCTGCCATTTTCAGATCGTGGAAGTCCGGCATTAGGATTGATAATAAGCGGTACAGAAGCGTATTCTGCCATTTCTTCAAAAATAGGTTTCATCTGTTCAGGTCCGAGTCCGCAGTTCATTCCTATAGCATCAACATTAAGCCCTTCAAGAAGTGCTACGACTGCTGCCGGAGTTGCTCCTGTAAGCATTTTATGGCTTTCATCAAAAATAACGGTCGCAAACACAGGAAGATCTGAATTTTCTTTTGCGGCAAGAACAGCCGCCTTAAGCTCATAGGTATCACTCATTGTTTCAATAAGGATGAGGTCCGCCCCCGCTTTGTCGCCTATTCGTACAATTTCCGCAAATACATCAACCGCATCAGCAAAATCAAGCGTTCCCATAGGTTTTAATAATTTGCCGCAGGAGCCTATATCAAGTGCCACATAAGCCTTTTTACCTGTTTCGGCAACAGCTTTCTTAGCATTGGCAATACCCGCTGTAATTATCTCTTCAAGATTATCAAACTTAAATCTGTTAGCGCCGAAAGTATTGGCATTAATAATATCCGCTCCGGCATTGATATATGCCTTATGAATATCTATCAAAATTTCCGGTCTGGTAAGGTTCCAGGTCTCAGGAAGCTCTCCCGGTTCAAGACCTCTTTCCTGTAAAAGGGAGCCTAGTCCGCCGTCAAAAAATAATATTCTTCTGCCTAATTCATCAAGGATGTTCATAAATATTCTTCTTTCTTATCTTCTATATTGGCATTCGGCATTACCACAGGCTTCACAGCCCTCCAAATGGCATTTTGTATCTATTTTACTAAGTCCCATAATGGCGGATACCGACTTTTCAGGAATCATTATTCCCCCTTCAGACAAAGTAATCCCTATTAATTTGGTGGCATTTATTGCATTAAGGAATTTTCCCTGATGACTTAATGCAAAATCTCCATATCCCGGACTGAATCTCGGTCTGACGTACAATCCCTCTTTTTTAACCTTTGCGGTTATGTCATTCTGACAGTCATTACAATAATCCTCGATTGCAGCTGCCGCCGCAGCCTGAATTACCGCAGCTTTGGCTATGTCAAGTTTAAGTGCTTTATTAAGAAGACGGTCAACATCTGTTCCTAACGTTGCCGCAAAAAGAACGGCCTCACTACAGCCTCTTAAATTTTTTGCAAGATTATGGCTTTCAATGGTGAGGCCTGCTACAGATATCACGTCATCTTCTGATATAAAAACATCAAAGCGCCTGTAAACATTTTTGGGTTTGGCAGCCGCTTCAACTTCCTTTATGCAGTTATTAATTAATTCCATTACCTTGTCATCAGGAATATTCTGTCCGTATCCAAGGTAACGGATTACTTCTTTTCTGGTTATCATTTATTTAATAATCTCCGAAAGATTCTTCTGGATTCCCGCAGCTACTTCCGGCTTATTCATTGAATATACATGAATATGATTTATTCCATTGGCGATTAAATCAATAATCTGGTCTGTGGCATAAGCAATTCCCGCCTGCTGCATTGCCGCAGGATTAGTCCCGAAATGGTCCACAAGATTTCTGAATCTCTCAGGCATATTACTGCCTGAAAGCTTAAGTGCATTAGCAACCTGCGTAGCTCTTGTAATAGGCATTATTCCGGGTACCACAGGTACGACGATACCCCGTTCCCTTATCCTGTAAAGGAAATTATAGTAGATATTATTATCAAAAAACATCTGTGTCGTAAGGAATTCACAGCCTGCCTCAATCTTTTTCTTAAGGTTACCGATATCTTCCTTCTTATTAGCGGCATCAACATGTCCCTCAGGGTAGCATGCTCCTCCTATGCAAAAACTATCGCCGGCATATTCTTTTATTTCTGATATAAGCTCTGACGCATATCTGTAATGTGAAAAAGGATCTCCGTCATAATCTTTAGGTCTGTCGCCTCTTAATGCAAGAATGTTCTCAATTCCTTTAGTTTTCATGGCATCAAGAGATCTATGTATATCATCTTTATCCGCACCTGCACAGGTTAAATGTGCAATAGTGCATACATCATATCTTTTCTGGATATCACCGGCAATATCTAAGGTGCTCTTACTTGTGCTTCCTCCGGCTCCGTAGGTAACACTCATATATGCAGGCTTCAATGCGGCAACATTCATTGCAGCATTATAAATTGATTCATAATTGGCTTCTGACCTGGGCGGAAAAACCTCAAACGAAACCGTTACTTTATCTGATTTGAGCAAATCAATAATCTTCATTGGTTCTATATCCTTTCAGATAATGACGGATTATCTTTTTCTTCCAAGTATTCTGAGCAGATGGAGGAAAAGATTGGTTATATCAAGATAAATTGATATTGCACTGTCTACCGCATTGTCCACTGTCTTGATATATCTTTGTGCAACGTAATAATCGTATCCGATGTAGAGGCTGAAAATTACTGCTCCAATCCATGAATAAATGTAAGAATCAATACCAAGGAATGTCATTACTATTCCGGATAAAACAAGCCCAATCAGTCCTGCGAACAATAAACCGCCGATTCTTGAGAAAAAGTTAGGATATATTATGCTTAAAGAAATCATACATCCTGTGATTATCGCGGTAAAAAGAAATGCAAGTCCTACTTCTTCCGCTCCTATTCCGCCGTAATATGAAACAACGGAAGCCACAACAAGCCCTACCGGCACAACTACCATATTATATCCGATAAAACTGACAACCGGACTCTTACTCTTATATGAAATTACCTGACCGCCAAATGCCAATGCAATAAGGAAAAAAAACGGATTACCGCTTGCAACAAAATCACCGCAAAAAGCACAAAGAACAACGTTCATTGCCACTCCCCATAACACTGTTGCTCCCAGTGTAAGGTTGTATATTCTGTCTGAAACAATTACATCACCACTGTGAAAAACCTGCATCTCGGCTTTTCTTTCACTTGCCATACTCATATCAATATCCTCCTGATTTTTTAAAAGATTATAACATAATTATTTTATCACTGCTATAGAAAATTCTTCCATTATACCGTCAAATATCTTATCGGATAAAAGATTACTCCTGCCGGCAAACTCTTCCAAGGTCACTCTGTCCCCTTTTCCATGCAGAATAACAGTCACTTTGCCATCACATTCACCACAACAGTATATAATTATATTATTCTCATCATCTGTCCTGTATTCGGTTATTGTGCCCTGTGCTATATCTTTATATTCCTTACGGATTGCAATAAGCTTTCTGTACAGACTGTATGTATCTTCATCCTGATATTTGGAATCCCACAACATTCCACGTCTGTTGTCAGGGTCATTTCCCCCTCCGATTCCATATTCGTCTCCGTAATATATAAAAGGCATCCCGGGTAAAAGCAGCGACATTGCCGCAGCAAAACATTGTTTTTTCCTATCATTACCGCACATTGCAAGAAAACGCGGAGTATCATGTGTATCAATCAAATTCCACAACACATTGAATATCTGTGATGGAAACATTCCTCTTATATGTCCTATGTCTTCAACCGCTTCGCTTGCAGTTATACTGCTGTCCATAACATAATCTTTTACCAGACGCCAGAAGCTGTAATTCATTATGCTGTCCCATTCATCACCGTCAAGATAATCCCTGCCGTGCTGCCAGTCTTCTCCAACAATGAGGGCATCTTTTTTGACACTGCGGATTGCTTTTCTGAATTTTTTCATAAATGAATGGGAAATCTCATCTCCGACATCAAGTCTCCAGCCGTCTATGTCACATTCCTCAATCCAGTACTTGCCTACGTTGGTAAAATATTCTGCCGTTTCATCATTGGACATATTAAGTTTTGGCATTCCGCCATAATATGCAAAAGTAAGATATCCCGGAATTTTAGTTCCCGAACCCATATTGATGGGATATTTTTCTATATAATACCAGTCATAATACCTGGAACTGCTGCCATTCTTCATTACATCCTGAAAAGCAAAAAAATCGGTGGCTGTATGATTAAAAACTCCGTCAAGTATAACCTTCATACCCATTTCGTGGCATTTTTCCACAAGCTCTTTCAGGTCTGCCTTAGTTCCCAGATCAGGAGATATCTCATAATAATCTACAGTATTATATTTATGTGTTGACGGAGATTTAAAAATCGGCGTGAGATATAATATATCTATTCCAAGTTCCTTAAGATGGTCCAAAGTATTAATTATTCCTCTTAAATCACCTTTAAGGTCTGTTTTGTCTCCTATTGGTGCTTTATACCAGACATTCTCCGGTACATGCTTTGTTGTAGCATATCTTGCAGGAAAAATCTGATATACAACCTTACCTGCCGCCCAATCAGGGACATCAATTCTTTCTTCTTCCCTTAACTTGCATGTGCAGTTATACATTCTGTCAATATCTGTTATCTCATTTCCGGAAAAACATTCACTTCCGATGAATACTTTTTCTCCGTCATTTCCTGTTATTTCAAAATAATATCTTATACATCTTATGCTGTAATCAAAGTACACCGTTGTCTCATAATAATCGCAAAGCCTGTCTGTTGCGATTTTTTTCATCATATGTGCCTGCTTCGTATCTTTTACTTCAGGCTTCATATACTTATCCAATGTATGAAGTACAATTTCCGATACATCGCTTTTTTTAGTCTGTATTCTAAATAAAAAACCGTTATTTCCAACTGATAAGCAACATCTTTTATCTGCTATATGTCTTATTGCTGAAAGTTCCATATCTACTCCTTAAAAAACATTCTTTAGGACAGCTTATTTCCCGCAAAGATATCTTTTTTCAAAAAATCTTTGATTAACTCCACATATCCAAGGCCCGTTTCTCTACCTATCATATATACCCTGTCTATCTCTTCGGTTCTGGTCTCCATACTTCCTATATTAAGAGCTTCCGGTGGTCTGATTACCAGCACTTTTCCTTCTTTTTCCCTGCTCTCAATGTAGCTGATTGTGTCATTATATCTGAAATGTCTGTCTCCCATCGATTTTACCATATTAGGATACTTGTGTAAAAAGATTTTTGCTATCGGCATAAATTTATTTTTTTGTTTTACATAATGCAGGGGCTGGGTCAGTATTACAACATTCCGGTCAAATCCCTGCTCTTCCATAAATTTAAGTGGTATTGAATCTCCTATTCCCCCATCTAACAGATTATGCCCATTAATATTCACCACTCTGGACACAAGGGGCATGGATGCAGATGCTCTGAGCCATTCAATATCTTCCCGCTCTCCGTCACTGCATTTATGATATACAGCTTTTCCCGTAACAACATCCGTTGCCACCGCATAAAATATCATTGGATTAGCCTTAAAGGCTTCCTTATCAAAAACGTCCAGTTTTTCCGGTATTTCATGATAACAAAAATCCACATCATAGGCATTTCCCGTTTTTCTAAATGATTTCATGCTTCCGTATCTGTAATCTTTGCAATACTGCCTCGTATACCTATAGGCTCTCCCAATCTGTTCTGACTTATAATTACATCCAAGCACAGCTCCCGCCGATACGCCGATTGCCCCATCAAAGGTTATCCCTGCCTCCTGCATCACATCTATAACTCCGCAGGTAAACATACCTCTCATTGCTCCGCCTTCCATTATCAATCCTGTCTTCATTGATTATCACCATCCAATTTATTTTAGTCCTAAAAAGTCTAACAGTCCCTCACATCCTTCTACCACATCTTTATAGGTCTCGTCAAATCTGCCCGTATACCATGGGTCTGCAATGGACCTGCCCGGTTTTCCCGCAAAATCCATCAGGAGCCTAATTTTATTATCTTTGTCGGGTCCCGTTATCATTATTGTATTTCTTATATTATTACCATCGGCGCACAATAAATAATCATAATATCCGTAATCTTCTTTTGTTACCTGTCTTGCCCTTTTCCCGGTAAGATCAGTATATCCCGTCTTTCCTATCCCGTGCTTCAAAAGTTCCTTCTGTGCCGGTGGGTAAACCGGATTCCCTTTGCCGTTCCATATCTCTTCCGTGCTGGTGGCTGCTGATGCTATCTCCAGAATGTCTTTCAAGCCCCGCTTCTCAGCCATGTCTTTTAATATATATTCTGCCATGGGGGAACGGCAGATGTTGCCGTGGCAGATGAAAAGTACGCGAATACTCATGTTTTTTCCTCCTAAAAAGCCTTATTTTGCCGTAATTTGCCGTGTTTTGCCACTTTCAAAAATGTACAAGGTATTGTTACAATGCCAAGCGACATTGATTTTTCGTACATATCTTGACATATCGTGGCAATATAAGGCAAATCGATACACTCATTCGTAGTAGAAACGTAGTCAAAATAAAGTGTGTTACTACTCTGATTTTGGTGGGTGCATTTGAAACCATTGAGCCAATTTAGGGGGTTCATTTTTGCACCCAAGGGGTCAAATCTAACGAAAGGGTGTGCAGGACACACCCTTGTTGGATATAATCGGCAAATTTAGGCTTACTACGTGCCACAATGTTGCCTTTAATATTGATACGACCATCTGTTATCTTGGTCTCCATTGTGATATGACCTTGCCAGTTTGGTTGAATCGCTGGTGTTATAAAGTTTAACTTAATGTCTTCTTCTGACATTTGCTTTTTACTTAATACTGCCATATCTATTTACCCCCCTTACAGGTACTTTTTCTCGGATCCGTTGGTTTCTTGGCATCTTCTGGAAGAAGCCACATATTTCCCTTATGTACAGCACCTTCTATACGCCCCTCTATACATAAGGTTGTTACTCTTCTTCTCGAAACATTCCATTTTTCTGCAATTTCTGAAGTTGATAATAATTCCATATAATGCCTCCAATATTACAAATACCTTAAGTTAATCTACCTTTAATTAAAAAATGATGAAACAATAGCAGAAACTATTCCTGCTACAATGATGCACCAGAATATATTACTTTTAGTTTTCGACTTCTTTTCAACACTTTTTATATTTTCACCTAAGTAAAAAACGATAGCAGGAAAATATTGCTTTATTATCCATGACAGTGCCGCACTAATCAACAGCATAATCACTACTCCAACTGTGACGGCAGCTACTATAGTTGAATTAGACATCGTTCCATCATCTGTTTTATGTGTAATTAATACGTTCAAGTTCGAAATAAAACTTACCCCCAACAACAAAATACAGATGTGCATTAAAGTGAATTTAGATGCTGCCGTGTACATAAATGATTGTTTATGCTTATCACAAAGGTCATTTACTTTTCTTTTTATTTCCTCTGATTTGTCATTATTTTCAACTTCAAAACCCATTTCTAACGTAGATTTATATCCATTAATGAATGCCATTGATGGTTCAATCCTAATACAGTTTCCTATTCCAAATCCAATTCTCATTGTCTTTATAGCACGGTTAGAAAAATTGTCATATGATATTAATTCTGAAACAGATTCAAACTCAACCTCATCACCATTTATAAGTTGTGCAGAATATTTAGGTTTTTCAAAATATTCTCTTAATAATTCATCTATGTCCTTAAAAAATACATCATTCACAATAATTGCAGATTTATATGATAATTTTCCACTTACTTTCATATACCAATACCTCTTTTCATTTGCATGAATATCTCATTTTTATTATATTCCCACGGAGGAATAGTTTCAACAAAAAGATACCTTTTAACGATTACTCCTAACAATTTAACGATTTCACCAATGCCTAGAAATGCACTGATTTGCCATGTTTTGCTACCTATCTTGTATCTATATCAGAGAACCTTTTAACGATAAGAAGCTCCGGCAAAATGCCAGAGCTCATAACTATTTAACGAAACATACTACAGATATACTATTTGCATTCCGTCATTCGTAGTAAAACAGTAGTCACGTGTTATTGGAAAAAGCAAGATATGCCGCGTTTTGCCGCGATGTGCAACGTATTATTCAAATGTCACAGGACATTGCCGTGGCAGATAAATAGTATTTTTATCACAGTTTTGTTTCTCCTTAATTTACCCCGGAATGCCCTGTTTTGCAAGGGATTTCGGGGATTTGTAAAATGTGTGTTTTGGTTGGATTCTTGGCAAAATATGGCAAGATGGAGCAAGTTATTGCGAGCTGTTAGTAGTAAAGTTGGTAGTAAAATGGAAATTCTTACTACTAAGGATTTTCCCTTCTTTCTTTTACTTCTTTCACTTTTGATGCCAATTTTGAAAATTCAATTCTATTCCCAGTATTACCTATTTCAATTTCTCTAATTGAAGTTCCCCAGATATTCAGGCATATTTCCAACATACAGCCATCTATAATATTAGAATTATCATCCATAACTAACTTAGGTACTTCCGACTCAGCACATAAATGACCATCACAACTTCCATCTATCCAATGTTTACATGACTTAATGCCATAATAACTATCTGCACACTGTATGGAATTAGGATATAAATTATATTTTGACTTATATCCTATTATCTGATTTACAACTGATTGTATCTCATTTTCCAAAAAAATTTCATTTTGATTAACTCCTGCTACATTATAAAAAACTTCGTTATCCGTTATTGTAAATAACGGATAAAACCTATTAAACTCTTCTCCTGTAAATTCCTTTGGATTAGCCATCGGATACGTTAAACACCATGGATGTTTCTTTTTGTAATGAATTGCTCTTGACATTTCTTGACTTATGGACAAATCACATTGCTTTGCATACTCTTCTGCTGGTTTCCAAAGTTCATCCCATCCCTCAAATTGACATTCCTTTAACACTTGCGATGTATATTGCCAAAATGATTCATCTTCAAATATATTATATTCTGGTCTGTTATCTTTCAGAAACTCAACTATTTTTATAAATCTCCATCCTGGATGATAATTTACCATACTTGCTCTATCATTAGCTCTTGGTAAATGCGAAAAACACAGAGATAACTCACAAGCAATGGGAAATTCTTCTAATCTATCCATACCTAGTTGCTCAACAAAATAATACAGTACAACATAATATCTTGGAGAAAGAAAATCTGGATTTATTGTATCATTGATATCTTTGTTTTCCACCAAAAAAGCTAATATGGCTTCTTCATATTTTGCAAAACTTTCAATAATATCAAGACCATTTAATAAATACTTTTTTCCATTAACTTTAATTTGCGGAAGCAAATCATTTTTATTATCGATTCCCAACAATTTCAGTTCTTCTTTTGTAAGCGCAATTCCATCGGTAACATCAGATAACCTCTTAGCAAAATCTTGCATCATAATACTACAAAGTACCCTTATACTATTTTCATTGTTTTCCAGATATTCTGATACCGGAATCTTCTTTTTTGTCACCAAATTATTCTCTAACCACATACCTAAAATCTCTGATGAATATGTTCTATTTGCTCCCCATTTCATATGACCATAAGGAGTAAAAATATATTGTAAATAATGAAATCGTTCATGAAATGCAATTTGGTATTTATTTGCTACATCTTCCTTTGGCATAAATAATCTTGAACTCATTTGTTCAGGAAAAAATTGCCCATTTACAGTTAACAACTTCAAATCATCTTTAAAAAAATCTATTTTTAATTTAATTGATACCACCTCTTTTGTATAAAAAATACAATATATATTATATCCTCTGAACCTACTTTTTTCCACAGAAAAACGCCCCAGCCAAGCCGGAGCGTTATCCATCTTCTATATCAAATTACCTTAAACATCTTTTGCGACATCGGTTTCTCCTTCTTCTGCTCAACCTCCGCCTGTGCCTTCCTAAACTCTTCCATCCGCTTCAATTCTTCCTCAGCATCATCAAACCCGATATGCGTGTACACATTCATTGTGACCGATATATCCGAATGCCCCATGAGGTATTGTAATGTCTTTGGATTCATTCCCGATTTTGCCATATTCGAGCAATAGGTGTGTCTGCATACATGAGGCGTAATGTTTGGCATCTGCACCCGGTAAATGTCATTGTATCTGCCGACCATATGATTGAAACGATGTTGCCAGTGCATTGCCACAAGTGGCATTCCATTATCATCGTAAAACAGGAATCCGCTATATCCATCTATGGATTTCTCCACTTTC